>JGI12109J20283_10192880_pt1 | contig 11884 bp, 9 predicted proteins | sample ElkSlonscriptome_12_FD_20283 | JGI IMG/M metagenome (IMG submission 20283) | reverse complement strand
GACGTGCTCGAACCTCCGTTCGGGTTCCCACCGCTCGACGAACCGCCAGAACTGCTGGCGCTGGAGCCACCGCTTGACGAACTCGCAGACGAGCCGCCGGAAGAACTGCTGCTGGCGTCGTTACCGCCTGAAGTTCCGGTATCCCCGCCACTGGTTGATGAGCTTGTGCTTGAGGAGCCACCGGAACTGCTTCCGCCGCCTGAAGAGCCACCGGAACTGCTCGTACTGCCCCCACCCGAAGAGCCGCCGCTGGAGCCGCCGGTGGGGGCATCAAGGCCATTCTCGACATCGGTGAGCGTGTTTCCTGTCGATACGCCGACCGCGCTGAGCGCGCCGAGTAGAGAAAACGAAATGAGCGAAATCATTATGCCGTATTCAATAATCGATACGCCGCGTTCATCGCGCAGGAGATTTTTGAAACGGATATCCATGGTTTTGACGGTGACCGTGGTTAGCGGCAAGCCGTTAAGGCTTAACTAAAGCCAGGAACCAAGATTGAGTTAACAACCATCCGCGGGCGAGGCGTGAAAAGCGGGCCGGCACGATCAGCCGGCTCGCCCGAATGGTTGTAAACGGCGCCTGCCTTTCATCAGAGTTGGCGTATGCAGGTGGTCATGCGGGGCCCGTTACAAGGACAGACAGGCCCAGCTCACAAACGCGGCAGCGTAACCCCGCGCTGGCCCATATATTTGCCCGCCCTGTCCTTATAGCTTGTCTCGCAGCGTTCATTGCCTTTGAGAAACAGGAACTGGCACGCGCCTTCATTGGCGTAGATCTTGGCGGGCAGAGGCGTGGTGTTGGAAAATTCGAGCGTCACATGGCCTTCCCAGCCCGGCTCAAGCGGGGTGACGTTTACAATGATCCCGCAGCGCGCATAGGTGCTTTTACCAAGACAAATCACCAGCACATCTTCGGGCACACGGAAATATTCCACCGTGCGCGCCAGCGCGAAGGAGTTGGGCGGGATGATGCAGATATCGGTTTCGCGGTCCACAAGACTTGCGCCGTCAAACGCCTTGGGATCGACGGTGGCCGAGTTCACATTGGTGAAAATCTTGAATTCGGGCGCAACGCGCGCATCATAGCCGTAAGAGGATAGCCCGTAGGAAATCACCCCTTCGCGGCGCTGGGCTTCCACGAAGGGTTCGATCATGCCCTTGGTCTGCGCCTGCTCGCGAATCCATTTATCGGAAAGAATTGCCATGGGGGCAACGATTCCCTGTGGGCGCCCGCCGCGCAAGAGGCGCAGGCAAGAATGACGTGGGTTTCGTCGTTTTGCAGTTGCTCAAAGCGCTTGTGTGCGTGGCTAAAGCCAAGTGGTCGCCCGCTGCCAAACCGATCAGATGCCTGAATGATCGGGCCAAGCTATCGGCTTAATTTATTGGCGGGGCGCCAAGCCGGGGATTGAGCGCGCTGATGTGGTTCAGCCATGTCTTTGGGCGGCGCAGCATGGAATCGGGATAAGTCACATTCAGGCCAAGCAGCCGCGCAATCTCGCCTACGAAATGGATGCAATTGCGCTTCTCCAGATCGTAGAATTTGCCCGGAGCCTCCTGCCATGATCGCACCAGCTTGATGACGCGGATATATTCGGCATCGCTGAGAGTGAGCGAGAAATGGCGGTTGGTCTTGCGCACGCTCTTCTCGCTTTCCGCCAGCACCATATGCTGCACCGGGCCAGACAGGATAGCCGGAGTTACATTGCGGGCGGAGAAGCCGTAATTCTCGTTAATGACGCGGCCCGTTTGATCAAGCGTGCCTTCGAGCACGATGAAAGTGTGCGGGTAACGGCCCCAGAACACATTGCCGTCAATGCTGTGAAAGTGGATCTCCACTTTGGCAAGCGCAGGGGCTGACCACGCGCCCGCGCAGACAAGCGCACAGATCAGGACAAGGTGTTTGAAAAGGCGGACCATATAGCGGCGTTTTATCGCCGCGCGCGGGAGTGGCAAGCCCTGCCGGCCACTCCCCGCCTGGCTGCCTATCAGCCGTCCGACATCTGATCGCCCATCGCGGCAAGCAGGCTGGCATTGCCGCCGGCTGCCGTCGTATCGATGCATGTCACACGCTCGGTAGCGAAACGGGCAAGGTAGTGCGGACCGCCCGCCTTGGGGCCAGTGCCCGACAATCCTTCGCCGCCAAAGGGTTGGCTTTCCACGATCGCGCCGATCTGGTTGCGGTTGACGTAGAAATTGCCCACCCGCGCATGCGCCTGAACAAAGCGGCGCGTGGAGGCGATCCGGCTGTGCAGGCCCAGCGTGAGGCCATAGCCGGTGGCATTGATATCGTTGATCACGCTGCCAAGCTCCCCGGCTTTGAAACGTGCAACATGCAGCACGGGGCCGAAATTCTCGCGGTTGAGCTCAAGGATCGAATCAATCTCGATAATGGTTGGGGCGACAAAGCAGCCGCGGCCCGCATCATCGTGCAGGGGCACGCGGTACACCGTCCGGCCAGAAGCATCGCGCCGTGCCACGTGGCGTTCGAGCGCCGCCTTGGCGTCCGGATCGATCACCGGGCCAACATCGGTGGAGAGAAAGGCCGGATCGCCCACATGGAGCGCTTCGAACCCGCCGCGGATCATGTCCAGCATGTCATCTGCCACATCGTCTTGCAGATAGAGCACGCGCAGCGCCGAGCAGCGCTGGCCCGCGCTCTGAAACGCGCTGGCCAGCACATCGCGCACTACCTGTTCGGGCAGCGCCGAGCTATCGACAATCATCGCATTTTGCCCGCCTGTCTCCGCGATCAGCGTTGCAATCGCGCCTTCGCGCGCCGCCAGCGTCTGATTGATCAGGCGCGCCGTCTCGGTCGATCCGGTGAACGCGACACCGGCGAGCAGCGGATGCGAGGTAATCGACTGACCCACTTCGGCAGCGCCTGGCAGCAATTGCAGCGCTTCGGGCGGGATGCCCGCTTCGTGGCACAGCCTCACCGCAAGCGCAGCGATCAGCGGGGTCTGTTCGGCAGGCTTCGCGATCACCGCATTGCCCGCCGCAAGCGCCGCCGAGGCCATGCCGGTGAAGATCGCCAGCGGGAAGTTCCACGGCGAAATCGTTGCGAACACCCCGCGCCCGTGCATGCGGAGGGTGTTTTCCTCACCCGTCGGGCCAGGCAGGACCATTGCGCCTTCGAATTGCAACCGCGCCTGCTGCGCGTAATAGCGCAGGAAATCGACCGCCTCGCGCACTTCGGCGATGCCATCAAGCAGCGTCTTACCCGCCTCGCGCTGGCACAGGCTCAGGAATTCGTCGGTGTGCGCCTCGAATAGATCGGCTGCCTCTTCAAGCAGCAATGCCCGCTTTTCGCCGCCCAGCGCATCCCAGCCCGGCTGGATCATCGAGGCGCGCTCGAAGGCTGCATCAACCTCCTGCACGGTCGCATCGCGGCGGGTGCCCACCTGCACACTCAGATCGTGCGGCATGGTGATCGGCGCCATTTCGCCGATTTCCTCACCCGGGAAAGTCGGCTCGGCGGTCCATGTGCGCTCGGCAAGCGCCGCAAGGCGCATCTCCAGCGGGTCGAGCACCAGCGGATCCGCCAGATCAACGCCAGCGCTGTTCACCCGGTCACCAAGGATATGGCGCGGGCGCGGGATCGCCGGGTTGCGGCGCGGTTCCATCGCCTCAAGCTCGGCCACCGGATCGCTCACAAGGTCTTCAGCGGCAAGATCGGCATCGCCCATCCGGTTGACAAAGCTGGTGTTTGCTCCGTTTTCCAGCAGGCGGCGCACCAGATAGGCTAGCAATTCCTTGTGTCCGCCCACAGGCGCATAGATCCGCACCGGAGTGGGATCGTTGCCTTCCATGGCGCGCAGCGTCTCGTAAATCTCTTCACCCATGCCGTGCAGGCGCTGGTATTCGAAGCGTTTTTTTTGGCCTGGCGCGCCGCTACCTGAGGCCTGTCCCTCACTCATGCGTTTTAGCGATGCAATCGTCAGCGCGTTATGCGTGGCAAAGGCGGGGTAGATCACATCGTCATGCTCGAACAGGCGCGCGGCGCAAGCGAGGAAGCTGACATCGGTTGCCACCTTGCGGGTGAAAACGGGATAGTCATCAAATCCGCCCACCTGGCTGATCTTGATTTCGCTGTCCCAGTAGGCGCCTTTGACAAGGCGCACGAACAGGCGGCGATTGTGCCGGCGCGCGCATTTGGCCACCCAGTCACACAGCGGCACGCCCCGCTTCTGATAGGCCTGAATGGCAAGGCCAAAGCCCTCCCAGCGTGAACCGTCCGCACGTTCAAACAGCGCATCGTCGGCCATCAACGCCTCGATGATATCAAGGCTGAGTTCGAGACGCTCGGCCTCCTCTGCATCGATGGTGAAGTGGATATTCGCATCGCGCGCTTTCACCGCCAACTCGCGCAGGATGGGCACGATGTCGCGCTTTGCCTCGGCTGCGTGCATGTAGAAATATTTGGGGTGCAATGCGGACAGTTTCACTGAAATGCCCGGGCTGGCGCTAATCCCTTCGCCGGCTTCGCGCGCCAGCCGATCAATCGCGCCGGCATAAGCCTCGCGGTATTTGGCGGCATCGGCAAAGGTCATTGCCGCCTCGCCCAGCATATCGAAGGAATGGGTGATCCCCTTGGCGCGTTCGGGCGAGGCCCGTTTCAGCGCTTCTTCGATCGTGCGACCGAACACGAATTGCCCGCCCATGATCCGCATCGCTTGCAAGGTTGCCTTGCGGATAACCGGTTCGCCCAAGCGGTTTATAGCAGAGCGAAGCGTGCGCCCCATGCCGCGCTGGTGTTCTTCGGGGCTTTCAAGCACTTCGCCTGTCAGCATCAGCGAAAACGTCGCCGCGTTGACAAAGGTGGACGAGCTATCTCCCACATACTGGCCCCAGTTCACAGCGCCAATCTTGTCCTTTATCAGCGCGTCGGCGGTTTCGCTGTCGGGCACGCGCAGCAACGCTTCGGCCAGGCACATCAGCGCGATGCCTTCTTCGGTATCCAGCCCGTATTGCTGCAAAAACGCATCAATCCCGCTTGCCTTGAAGCCCCTTGCTCCTTCGATAAGCTCAACTGCCAATGCCGCCGCGTCATCCGCCACCCGTTTTGCAGGCGCGGCCTGTTCAAGACGGGCAGCGATGCAGGCCTCCTCGTCTTGTCTGTAGGCGCGGCGCAGCTCGCTGCGATCAAGAGTGGTCAGGGCGGTTTTGGGAAGCGTTGGAGGGGTCACGTCGGCTGTGGCTTCTTTCTCTTGGTTGATTCGGGAATGTCGAAATGCCTCCATGTAGAGGATCCGCACCCATTTTTTAAGGGAAGTGTGTGGCACAGCCGCACTGCAGGCCCAATTTGCAAGCGCTCACACCCCCGCTTACTCACGCTTACGCACTGGGCCCATCGGCGCTATGGGATGGCGGCAAGCCCATGTGGCGCTGATAATTTCTGGGAGGAACAATGCCCGCATACGCTTTTTACTGCCGCGACGGAGAAGACGCCGCCCGCATCCGCCCGACGGTGCGCGAGGCGCATTTTGAGCATATCTTTGCCAATGTCAGCGCCTACAAGCTGGGTGGACCGCTCAAAAAAGATGGCGCGGATATTGGCTCACTGATCGTGATCGAAGCAGACAACGAGCCGGGCGCGCGCGCGATTTTCGAAGCCGATCCGTTCTTTATCGCGGGCGTATGGCATTCGATCAATGTAACCGAATTCGTCCCGCTCACAGGCACGTGGCGCCCGGCTGAAAAGCAGATATGAACGGCTGAAAGCCCGCGGCGTCAGATCTGTCCATCGCGCGCCCACCCGTGCCGGCTGCGGATTTTTCGCACTCGAGGCAATGTGGCCGTTCCTATCCAACTGTTTCCATAAGAGAAACTCGCCCGATCCATCGATCCTGTTCGGCCGCATCCGCCAAAAGTACAGCCACGTCTCCACGCGCCGCCTCGCCCTTGGGATCAACATTCTCGCCAAGCCTGACATCGCCCGACGCACCCTGTTTGGTGAGGCTTACAGGGCGCAGGATCGCAATTTCGAGATCGCTTTTCTTCAAGCGCTCATCGGCGGCGTGTTTCGCTTTGAGATAATGCGCCAGCTCGCTTTGTGGATCGGGGTCTCCTGCGCCCACCGTGCTTAGCATCACGAACCGTCGGACATCGCTCTTTTCAGACAGTTCGATCAGGCGGATGGCGCCATCACGGTCGATTTTATCGGTCATTTCTGCGCTGGTGTCACCACCTGATCCGGCGGCGAAGATCACAACCTCGCAGCCCTCGGTTACGCTCTCATCAAGGTCGGCCAGGTCGCCAAGGCGAGTTTCGACTGTGTCCGGCAGGCCTGAAGTATCCGAGGAGGATCGAACCAGCGCTATGGGCTCATGGCCCCGCTCGCACAGTTCTTTGACGAGACGCATGCCTGTCAGGCCGGTTGCTCCGGCAACTAGAATTCTCATTTCAATTCTCCAAATCTGTGTTCGGTTTGCGGGACGCCGCCCGCAGGTGATCAGGGCAGGAAGATCGCTTTTGTGTTGACGAATTCCTTCATCCCGAACCCGCCATGTTCGCGCCCGTATCCGCTGTCTTTCACCCCGCCGAACGGCATGTTGGGATCGGCCGCGCCGAATGAATTGATGCGCACCATACCGGTGTCAAAATGATCGCGGGCAAGGCGAATGGCCTTGTCTTCATCTTGCGTGAAAATGCCGCCGCCAAGGCCATAGCGGCTATCATTGGCAATCCGCATCGCATCTTCATCGTCTTTCGCGCGGATGATCGAGGCGACAGGGCCGAACAGCTCATCGTCATAGGCCGGCGAGCCCGGCTTGCAATCGGCGAGGACAGTTGGCGGATAGTACCAGCCTTGCGCGTCAGCATCAGCGTCTCCGCCGCACAGCAGCGTGCAGCCAGCCTCGACGCTTTTCGACACTTGCTCTACCAGCGTTTCAAATTGTTCCTCGCTCGAAACCGGGCCAAGCTGGGTGTCCTCATCGCTCGGATCGCCCATCGTGATGGCCTGCATCTGCTCGACAAACGCGGTGACAAAGCGATCGTAAACAGCATCGGTGACGACAAAGCGTTTGGCCGAAACACAGGTTTCACCGTTGTTGAACAGGCGCCCCTTCACGCTCGTTTCGACCGCCAATTCGATATCGGCGTCTTCGAGAACGAGATACGCATCGTTGGAACCCAGCTCCAGCACTGTCTTTTTCAGCGCGGCGGATGCGGTCTTGCCGATATGCGCGCCGGCGCCATCGCTGCCCGTCATGGTCACGGCGCGGATCTTGTCGTGTTCGATAATCTCGTCCGACACGTCATGATCGACGACGATCACATCGAACAAACCCTTGGGCAGCCCCGCTTCAAGACACAGGTCGCGAAGCAGCAAGCCGCTGCCAGTGCAGATCGATGCGTGTTTGAGGATGACGGCGTTGCCAGCCATCGCATTGGCGGCAAGAACGCGCACGGGCTGATACAGGGGAAAGTTCCACGGCTGAACCGAGTAGATCACGCCAATCGGGGAATAGGTCACAATCCCGCGTTTCTTCCCGCCTGAGTGCTTGCGCTCCTCATCGGCGAGTTCATCGGGCCCGTTGTCAGCGGTGTATTCGAAGAGGCGCGCACAAAGCTCCACCTCCATCTTTCCGTCGCGCAGCAACTTGCCGGTTTCACGCGTCATCAGTTCGCTGATACGATCCGTGTTGGCTCTCAAAATCTCGGCAATCTTGCGAAGGACGGGTGCGCGCTCTTCGTGGCTGCGCAGGCGCCATTCCTGAAAGGCAGTGTGCGCTGCATCGATTGTCGCAAATGCCTGCTGCCAAGTCATCAGGTCATAGGTTTCGAGAGGTTGTTTGGTGGCTGGATTGCAGGTTTGAATGCTGGGCATGAGGCTCGCTTTCGCTTGTTGACCATCTGGCCGCGCCCTGATCAATTTCGGCGGCTGTTCCGCGAGAAAGGGGCGCAAGGGGGTTTCTCTATGCCTACAATGCCATGGGTTGAGCGTTCCAAGACTGGTGTTCACACTGCGTCAGCAAACGCTGCCCGCTTGATCAAGCGACGCACAATCTGGTTGAAGCCTTAATTGAAGGGCCGCATCCATTCAGGACTGCCGCCCATCGTGCCCACCTCGAAAGCAGCCGCCCTACGTCGTTGCAAACAGGCGTTTGCACACCGCATCCAGCTTCGCCATCAGCGCCGGGTCCTGTTCTTCGGGAGCAGTGATAACGGCTGTGTCCAGCACGGTATCGATCGGGGATGGTTTGCGTTTCTTGGGCAGGTTTTCAATCAGCTTGACGACCATGGCGCGCGCCAGCGCCCCGTTTTCCTGCATTTGCGCAACCACCTGCGCAACGTCGACCGCCTCGCCCTCTCGCCAGCAATCATAGTCTGTCACCATGCCCACCAGCGCATAGGGAAGCTCTGCCTCGCGGGCGAGCTTGGCTTCGGGGATGCCCGTCATCCCGATGATATCCGCGCCCCATGATCGGTACATGCGGCTTTCCGCGCGGGTGGAGAATTGCGGGCCTTCCATGGCGAGATAGGTCGCCCCGGTGGCATGGCGGCCCTCGCACGCAGCCAAAGCCTGCGCGCACATTTCGGAAAGCCGCTCGCAGGTGGGATCGGCCATCGAGACATGGGCAACAAAGCCGCTGGTGAAATAGGTGCTGGGGCGGTGAAAGGTGCGATCGATTAATTGTTCGACAATTGCAAAGCGCCCCGGCTCCAGCTCTTCGCGCAACGATCCCACCGCAGAAATCGCGACGATATCGGTGCAGCCTGCGCGTTTGAGCGCGTCGATATTGGCGCGCGCGTTCAGCTCGCTCGGCGTGATCGGATGCCCGCGGCCATGGCGGGGCAAAAAGCGCACTTTCACTCCACCAAGCGTGCCGCACAGGATTTCATCAGACGGCTCTCCCCAAGGCGTGTCAATCGCGATCCACTGCGCGTCCTCGAGGCCGTCTATCTGGTAGAGCCCCGATCCGCCGATGATCCCGATGCACCATTCGCTGGCCATGACATATCCTGTGTTGCGCGTGAGCAGATGCGCCTTGCGGCGCACGAAATTGCACGCCTCGCAGCGCACGAAGCCGCGCGCCGTGTGGCACGCGAAATCACGCGCTTAGGTCAGGTCGATCACTTCGGGCAAGACCTTGCGGACAAAGCCTTCCGCTTGCTTCAATGGCTCTGCGATCGACGGGCGGGTGCGCATGCGTTCGATATGCGCCTTTAGAGCGGGCCAGTTGTCGAGCGGGGCGTGGGCGACAAGCTCGATCTGCATGAACACGCACGCCACTGCGATATCGGCGATGCTGACAGTTGCGGGCGCGAACCAGTCCGCATCGCCAAGCTGACTTTCAAGAAAATCGAGCACTGGCGGCATCTCCTGCGCCCAAGTCAGCCTGGCCTTTTCGCTATCCGGCTGATTGCCACCCATCACATTGAAAAAGATCGGACGAAATATGCCAAGCCCGGCGGTGGGGGCGAGCATGGTATCGGCATATTCCTCGATGAACAGCGCGTGGCCGTAAGGAAATGGCGCGGACGGGTAGAGCGCGGGATTGGGGTGCTTTTTCTCGATATAGGCGCAGATCGCGGACGAATCGGCAATCGTGCCCTTCGCGCCTTCCTCACCCACGCTGCGATCGCGCAGCACCGGAATGCGCTTCATCGGCGAAATGACTGCGAAATCTGCCGGCGGGTCCATGATGTTCACCGGCTCGATGTCAAAGGCGGCCCCCTTTTCGATGGCAAAGGCCAGAACCTTGCGCACAAAGGGCGAAACGGGCGAACCGTAGACCAGAAAATCGGGGGCGTCGGTGGACATCATATCTCTCCTTTGATGCACGCTATAAAGCGGCGCGGCGGGGGTGCAATGCAATTGCGTTTGAAATGGCGCACGCCCCCGCTATGCTGCCCGTCAAGAGAGACCAACACCCCTGGATTGGAGAGGATCACATCATGGCAACGCAGTACAAAAACCTGATCAATGGCGAAATGATCGAGACGGGCGAATGGCTTGACGTCGTAAACCCCGCGAACGAGCAAGTGATCGGCCAGGTGCCCGCTTGCGGCAAGAATGATCTGGACAAGGCCGTGGCCGCTGCCAGAGCCGCATTCAAGACGTGGAAAAAGTCCACTTTCGAAGAGCGTCAGGCCGCCTGCATGGCAATCTCGGGCGCGATCAAGGAAAATGCTGACGAGCTTTACCGTCTGCTCACCTCCGAACAGGGCAAGCCGCACGCACAGGCCAAGGGCGAGATTTACGGCGCTGCTGGCATTTCCGCCGCGCAATCGACGCTGCAACTGGAAGAAGAAATCATCCAGGACGATGATACGCGCCTGCACCGCCACCGCCGTGTGCCGGTGGGCGTTGTCGGCGGGATCGTGCCGTGGAACTTCCCCGTGATGATGGCGATCCAGAAGATCGTGCCTGCGCTGATGAGTGGTTGCACCATTGTGCTCAAACCCTCGCCCTTCACGCCGCTCACCACGTTGCGCGTGGCCGAATTGATTGCGGACAAGGTGCCAGCGGGCACAGTCAATATCATCACCGGCGAAGATGCGCTGGGCCCGATGATCACCAGCCACCCCGATATCGACAAGATCACCTTCACCGGATCGACCGCAACCGGCAAGAAGATCATGGAAGGGGCATCCGCCGACTTGAAGCGCATCACGCTGGAGCTGGGCGGCAACGATGCCTCAATCGTGCTGCCCGATGCCGATCCTAAAAAGGTGGCTGAACAGATCTTCTGGTCCAGCTTCCAGAATGCAGGCCAGGTCTGCATTGCGGCCAAGCGCATCTACATCCACGAAGATATCTATGACGAACTAAGCCAGGCGATTGCCGATTTCGCCAAGACAGTCGTTGTGGGCGATGGCGCGCAGCAAGGCACCGGCGTCGGCCCGATCCAGAACAAGAAGCAGTATGATCGCGTGCTCGAACTGATCGAGGATGCGAAGGATAACGGCTACAAGTTCCTGACGGGCGGCGATCAGGATCCTTCCGGCACCGGCTATTACGTCCCGATCACCATCCTTGATAACCCGCCCGAAGACGCGCGAATCGTTGCCGAAGAGCAGTTCGGCCCGGTCATGCCGCTGATGAAATTCAGCACCGAGGACGAAGTCATCGCCCGCGCCAACAATTCCGACTATGGCCTCGCGGGCGCTGTGTGGACCGCTGACACCGAAAAGGGGCAGGAAATCGCTGAACAGCTGGAAACCGGCACGGTGTGGATCAACGAATTCATGCACCTGTCGCCCTTCGCGCCGTTCGGCGGCCACAAGCAATCGGGCTTTGGCGCGGAATACGGCAAGGAAGGCCTGAAGGAATTCACCTATCCGCAAGTGATCACGGTCAAGAAAGACAACGCTGTCGCCTGAGCCCCGTGAGGGCAAAAATGGGTGATACAACCAACGCCGAGTTGATCGAAGGGCTGGAGCGTGTTTGCGCGCGCTCCGGCCTTTCGCCTCCTTCTGGTCTCGAGCGCCTGACCGGCGGTGCCACCATGGAAAGCTGGCGGTTTGCGTGCGGCGAGCAGGATTTTGTCCTTCGCCGCGCGCCCAGCCTAGCTTTCATGGAAGATCGCCCTTTCGGCCACGCTACCGAAGCGGCGATCATTGAAGCGGCGCGGGCGGCGGGCGTGACTGCTCCGGAAGTTATCGCGGTGCTGGAAGAGGGCGACGGCATCGGCTCCGGATTTGTGATGCGGGCGCTGCCGGGCACGCCGAACCCCAAGCTGATCTTGGAAATGGACGACCCGTCCGCGCTTCTCAAAGCGGCGGCGTGCGATCTGGCGCGGATCCATTCGCTGAAGCCTGAGGATTTGCCCGAAGCGGTGCCTATCATGGACTATCGCGCGGCCATCGCGGACTTGCGGGCGCAATTCGAAGAAGCGGGCGGCGACCGCCCGATCATCGCCCTGGGTTTGAAGTGG
>JGI12109J20283_10576711_pt1 | contig 11890 bp, 8 predicted proteins | sample ElkSlonscriptome_12_FD_20283 | JGI IMG/M metagenome (IMG submission 20283) | reverse complement strand
TCTTATTACTCATATTTATACCAGGAATACTTCATGCACAGCATCTCCCCAGCGGAGCACAGGCCGCCGGTCTTGGATTCGCTACGGTAGCGCTGCAAGGAAATATGGGAGTCTGGAGTAATGCCGCCGGCTTAAGCACAGTCAGAAATCGGCAGATACTGAGCGGCTACGAAAATCGCTATGGACTTATTGCGGGCTTGCATGCAATGCAGGGCGCATATCTACATCCCCTGCGCCAATCCACGCTAGGCGTTTCCTTTTACCGTTTTGGCGACGACATTTTCAGTCAGCATAAGTTAAGCGTAAGTGCCGGACATCAGATGGGACAGTTTAGCGGAGGCTTGCGGCTTAATCAGCACCAGTATAGTATGGAAGGCGCTGATACACGTTTTGCCTTGGCGATAGATGCAGGCGCTATGATGAAGCTCTCTTCCCAACTGCGAATAGGCATGCATATCAGTAATATCTCCCAGGCCCGGGTTTCTCGTCAAACCGGGGAAAGAATTCCCAGTATCTTGAGTGTAGGAATTAGTTACCAACCTGATCCTGGGCTGAATGTATTGGCCGAGGTCGCTTATGAGTTGGATCATACCCCTACTGTAAAAGTAGGCCTGGAGTATCAACCGGTAAAGTATGTATCGCTGAGAAGCGGTGTCAACAGTGGCCCTCAGCCTCTTTTCTTCATGGGACTGGGGCTTATTCACCGTGTTATTCATTTTGACTATGCATTGGAAATGCATCAGCAGTTGGGTGTTGCGCAGCACGTTGGTTTGGCCTATCAATTCTTAGCAAATGACCAGCCTTAGCACACTGCTAACAACTGCACTGATGAGCATCATAGTGCTTCAGGGAGTAGCTCAACAAACCCCTGCAGAAGCTGTAGAGGCGATCCTGGAAGATATACTTCCTGCACAATACGAGTCAGAAACGGATGTTTCTCTGATCTACGAAAATCTCATTCAATTTTATCAGGAACCTCTGAATATTAACGCTGCTGGAGCCGGGGACCTTAGGTTATTCTTTTTCTTGAGCGAGCGACAAATCAACAACATTATACGATACCGTGAGCATTACGGTCACTATTTGAGCCAATATGAGCTTCAGTATGTCCCGGGTATAGATCGCTTGACTATTGAACGTTTGCTGCCCTTCATTCAGATTGCAGGGGTTGAGAGCCGAGAACTCGCGCTAAAAAAGCGCTGGCAACAAGCCACGAACCGTTATCTTATCTTGCGTCAAAGCCGAATTATTGAGCCACAGCGGGGTTACGTGGTTGCAGACACGCTAACCGATGCTTCTCTCTATAATCATTACCCCGGAAGTCAACATCAACTGTATAGCCGCCTGCGCATCTCTCGCCCGGGCAGCATGAGTCTTGGATTTACCATGGAAAAAGATGCCGGTGAGCCCTGGAAATGGCAGCCTGCTCAAGATAGGTATGGTGCTGATTTCTGGTCATACCACGTGCAACTTGAACGGGTAGGGCCACTGGACCAGATAACGGTAGGAGACTTTACGTTACAGACTGGACAACAACTGGTGTTTGGTAGTGGGTTGGGCTTGGGAAAAGGAGCGATGACGGTACGTTCGGTAGGTAGAAGTCAGCAGGGGGTAAGGCCCTATACTTCGGCTATTGAAGGTGGTTTTTTCCGAGGTGCTGCCGTCAGTCTTAAAATACCCTACACCAAAGACAGGTTAAGCCTGACCGCATTTTATTCTTCCACCCGTCGACATGCCAGTTTGAAGTATGACAGTCTTGCTGAGACATTTCATTTCAATACCATTGATCAGAGTGGTCTTTTTCGTACACAGACGGAGCTCCAAAAGAGAAATCAGGTAGGTGAGCAAACTACAGGAATCAATCTATTTTACACCAACCGCTTTCAAAATTTACAGGCAGGTATCAATTTTCTCAATCTACGATACAGCGTTCCCCAACTTCCAAACCAGAGACTGTATAAGTCAGTAGGATTCCGAGGTAGTCATCATCAACTTGCCAGCAGCTATTTTACTTACCAAAAGGGACACTGGCACGCATTCGGTGAAATGGCTATAGCATCTGATAGGGAGTGGGGTATGGTGGGCGGTATCAGCGGTGTACTCAATTCATACCTGGAGAGCGTTTGGCTCTTTCGGCTTTACTCTCAGGGATTTCATAGCCCCTTTGGAAATGGATTTGGGGAATCGAGTAGAAATACCAATGAAGAGGGTCTGTATTGGGGACTACAACTGGAGCCTTTTGGTAAATTGAAACTGAGTGCGTTTTATGATATTTTTCGTTTTCAGTGGCTCCGCTTTCGGGTGGACGCACCTTCACAGGGTTACGAGTATCTCGTGCGTGCCAGCTATGAGATGAATCGTGATTCGGATTTACTTTTTCAGTACAGACAGGAGAGTAAGGGAATTAATTTGAGCGGCGATACGACATCATTTCGTCCGGTTGAAAATGGGGTTCGACGCAATGCAATGCTGATCTTTGAACATAGACCTTCAGAAACCTTACGACTAAAGACGCGTCTGCACCACAGTGCTTTCGCCCTTCATGATACCCAGAGCTATGGATGGGTGGCTGCACAGGACGTTAGCTATACCTGGAAACAGCTTAAACTAGATGCTCGTGTAGCCTTCATCAATACGGATGATTATCAGAACCGACAGTACCTGTATGAAAATGATCTACTATATAGCTTCACCGTTCCGGCATACGCTGGGCGTGGATTTCGGTATTACTTGTTAATGAGATATAAGATCAACCGATACCTGAGTAGCTGGGTGCGTTGGTCAACAACAATTTATGAGGATCGCGATGTCGTTGGCAGCAGTCTTGACGAAATTGAAGGAAACCGACGTAGTCAGATAAGAGTACAGTTGATCTACAAGTTCTGATATTTACCGGACAATTAGCTTACGGTTAAGCTGATCATTTTTCCGAAAAAGTGTGATGATGTAAATGCCAGCAGGTAGGCTTAATTCTACGGAAGACTCGGCAAGTACTTGATTATTAGATGATTGTAAAAGCCGACCACTGAGGTCTGTTATCCTAAACCCATCAATATCCTGGTTAATCCGGATCATGCCAGAAGTAGGGTTGGGGTAGATAAGCCATGGGACTTCATCAGAAATTGCGTCTTCTGTACTTAGTACCACATCTTTTCGTTCACGGTCAAAAACCGGGCGCATCATCAGACTGCCGCTCAGGTCTTCGTTCTGATCCCAGGCTCCTGTGACGTTGTAGAAAATCCTGTCACTACGGTCATTATTTTTATCAAGGCCAACTGCTATGAATGTTTCTCCCTGCTGCTCATAGCCAATAAAAAATGTATCTTCAACAACGACCGGGGAAGAAAGCTCAAAACGCGTAAATTCATCCAGGAAACCACTGCTACTCGCCTGGGCCTGCTCTGCCCTCAGGACTATCTCATTACCCAGAGAATCAGCAAGACTATCCCAAATCAATAATCTGATAGGTACCGACTGTTGGTTCCGCGTTAGTGGGGGGAAATATATATCCAGGTGGGTAAGGATATCTGGTTGGGGTGCTTCAAACTGGTAAGCTACCTTGCCACCGCTGAGGTTTAGCTCTACGCCAAATTCAGCTTCACCATCGTCGTAAGCAAAATAATCATCCAGCACAGAAGTAGACCGTACCGTATCATTGACCCGGTAATCTACATCTCGGAAAAAAAGAGTATCCTGACCGTTGATTTCGTCAATCAGGAAATTATCACCGGAAGTAATATGAAACTCGGTTGTTAGCCGCAATGAATCCAGGCTGGTATCTATCAGATCGGGGTTGAAAGCGCTGGCACTGATGGTACGCCGGTCAAAACCGGAGGGTATGGGACTGAGTGCCTGGTCATTATTAAGTAACTGTACGAGTTCACCAGTCTCTCCATCGCTTATCAGTGCTGAAAAACGTACCGGTTGCAACTGAACGTTCAAATTATAGAAGCCTACGCTGGAAACTCCTACGTAACGTTCCGGATCGTTTCTAAACTGAGACATAGGTACCGCCGAATAGTCGCCCAACACCGATGTGGGCAGACTGGTTAAAGCTCTGTCCAGGTATGCTGTGTTGGCTGCGGTACGCTCACTGTTTAAATAGATGTAATCCACATTCCAGGTGTCAAAAGCACCAGAAAGACGGTTGAACGACTGGAAACGAAACTGAAATGCATTGTGAAAATACCCAGGGTTGAGCAATTGTATCATTTCCTGCTGAAAAACATCAGTATTTAGTGTATCTCCTCCCTGTCGTGACCACACCGTCACCCAAATTTGTTGAGCATTTTTGAACTGTAGCCGGATTGAATCTTCAGGGTCAGGAAATTCCCCTTTACCAAATTGCTGCCAAAAGAAGCTAAACCACACCGTTGTCCGCTCCGCCACCGGTATTACCGAAAGGTCAATGGGTTTGGATATCAACGAATCTGCCAGTCCCACATCAGTATCAATGTTGCTATAAGGTGTGCCATCGGCATCCACTCCATCAAAAGTGGCGACCCCGATACTAGGGGGGGCGACGTCCAGACCGGTATTTACTCGTACAGTCTGGCTCCCTTCGCTCCAGAGACGTGATGTCGGTGAATAACTATTATTAGCGGGTGTACCGCTATCAGCGTACGAAAAATCATCCCAAAAAGGTAGCGTCAGTGTGTCGCCGGTTTGTATTCGGGAAGTTACAGCAGGTTCTACTGGTAGTGGCAGAGCATAAACTTTCCATATATCTTCTACGGAACCACTGAACTGCTGTGCAAGCAGTACCTGAGGCTTTCCTAACAGGAAGCTGACAAGACAGACATAAAAAAGCTTTTGACAATAAGGCAATGTGTTAGCGCTGATTTTGACTAATCTCAAGGGGATCTTCCTCTTCCTCTGCATTTTCATCCTCGCTATCCAGAATGCTATCCTCCTGTTCTCCTAACACGTCGAGCCAAATGTCAATTTCCTCACCAATACGGACTTTATTCTCTGAAGTTGGGTTTTGGCGGGTCACGACATACCGGTCATTAAGCGGGGCATTTTCAATGGCCTCACGGGCTTCTTCACCAGTAACGTCACTGTTTTGCAGCAGTATACTTCCTATCTTAAGTCCTGAACCTATAATGATAAACTCGGCCTCTTCCAGGTCCATACCTTTGACATCAGGTACCTCCATCACAGTATTTCCTAGTCCGTCGCCAACTACAAGATCTACCTGAGAACCCTTGGGTAGGTAAGTACCTGGCTCTATCTCTTCTCCGTTGTACCTTTGCTCCAGTACGGCATTCTGGGCCAGGTCAGGCACGTATTTGATATTCCCTCTTTCCAGGCCATAGCTCTCAAGCACCAGTTGAGCATTTTTGACAGATCCGTCTACCAGGTTAGGCATCTTTACTTTCGGCGGGTTAAGCGCATTCAGGGTCAGGAATATTTTTCTGCTTTCTTTAACCTTAGAACCTGGGTTAGGGTACTGATTGAGAATGGTGAGCGGCTCATATTCATCGGTATACCCTGAATCAGTCAGTACCTCGTAACGTAGATTACGTTTAGTCAAAAATTCATCAATTTCTTCAATATGAATGCCCTCAAGGTCGGGCACCGTGATGGTTTCACCATGATTAGTGGCACTGGGTAAGTAAATATAGAAAAATACTATGAGGATGGTGACACCCAGTGTTATGACAAAGCCCAGGTGAATGAGCACATCTTTGATAGAATTGGGTTTAAACAAGTTCATCTTGGTGCTAAGTTAGTGGTTTGAGCAGAATTAATTTATGCGCGTATTTGCTGATTGACAATATCTCCTATATCCAGCCCAGCAGCCCTGATTTGCTGCGGTATGATGCTCTCTATAGAAAAGCCGGGCGTTGTATTGGCTTCAATGAAGTAAAAAACATCATTTTTTAGCAAGTAATCTATCCGAACCAAGCCGCGGCATCCCAATAAAGTGTAGATCCGTTCGGAGAGTTCCTGGCAAAACGTAGTCTGGGATTCACTGATTCGTGCCGGCGTGATTTCTTCGGAATCCCCTTCGTATTTGGCTTTAAAATCAAAGAAAGCATTTTTAGAAACAATCTCGGTGATTGGCAAGGCTCTGGCCTTTCCATCCAAAGTATACACACCACAGGTCATCTCGGTTCCCTGTATATACTCCTCAATAAGTACTTCGGTATCGTGTTCAAAGGCAAGCTGAATGGCAGCTTCTAAATGATCAGCACTATCTACTTTGCTGGCGCCAAAACTTGACCCGCCGTTGTTAGGTTTGACAAAACAGGGAAACGCAAGGTCTTCAGCCAGTTGACTTATACTAAAGTCCATTTGCTGGTTAAGCATTACTGACTGCGGGGTTGTTATATCGTAACTGGCGATAATTCTTTTGCACAGGTTTTTATTGAAGGTGATAGCACTGGTGATCACATCACATCCAGAATAAGGGATTCCCAACAGGTCAAAATACCCCTGTACCTTTCCGTCTTCACCGGGCGTACCGTGAATTGTGTTATAAACGAAATCAAAAGTGATTTCTTGCCCATCCCGCACAAAGGAAAAGTTGTCTTTATTGATAGGGTATTTTTGACCTTCATGCTGTACATACCAGCCATCTTTGCTGATAATCACCTGGTAAGGAATAAAGCGCTCCTGGTCAATAAAGCTCAAAATTGTGGCTGCGCTCTTCATAGAAATAACGTACTCACTGGAAGTACCACCCGATGTGACGGCAATCGTTTTTTTCATTTTGTGGTATTTATGGGCAAAAGTAAACCCTTTTGATATACTGCAAAAAAGTTACCATAAAGCAATGGGTGTTTTTTTGTCATGAAAAAATGTGAGAAAATACCTGCTGAATCAGGGCAGTATTTCTTCGGCAATGGTAGCGGCCTGATGGAGGGCTTCAGTATCTAAACCAGTATCGGCATGTTGGCTATCAAAGTAAGCAAGTAAGTCGGTAGTACGGATGTTACCGATCAGGTCGGGGCCGGCCATGGGGCAACCTCCCAATCCGTTGAGTACGCCATCGTAATGGCGGCAGCCTGCTCTAAAGGTACTGTCAACTTTCTCTTTCCAGTCCGCTGAGGTCGTGTGGAGATGGAGCCCAAAAGATACTTCACCGTAAGCAGGGATTACGGTTTGCAACACTGAGCCCATCGTGGATGCCTGACCAATGCCTGTGGTATCCGCCAGCACAATATGCCGAACGCCTATCCAGTGCAACTGGTCAATCCAGTGCATCAACATTTCTGCACTCCAGGGATCGCCGTATGGATTTCCAAAGGCCATGGATATGTATATTCTCAGCGCTTTTTGGTGTTGTTTACACACCGAAATTAGTTGCTGTACCCTTTCAAAAGAAGCTTCTACTGTGCTGTTGATGTTTCTTTGCAGAAAAGTAGGGGAGAAGGAGAACGGAAAACCCAGATAGCTTATTTGCTCATGCTGGCAGGCCTGCTGGGCGCCTCGGAGGTTACCCACGATAGCTAGCAACTGGGTAGAAGATGCTTCCAACTGTAAGCCTTTGACAACTTCAGCAGTATCCTGCATCTGGGGTACTGCTTTTGGCGATACGAAACTACCAAAATCCAGGATGTCAAACCCTACTTTTAACAGGGTATTCATATATCTGATCTTATCCTCCGTGGGGATAAATGTTTTGATCCCCTGCATCGCATCCCGGGGGCACTCGGTGATTTTGACAGATGCTGTCATATTTCGTTTTTTCTAAAGTAACAGTCCTGTTGGGATGATGGGTTAACAACCAATATGACGTGATATAACAAGTCGCTGGATTTCAGAGGTACCCTCACCGATCTGAAGAATTCGCTGATCCCGGTAAAACCGCTCTATATCAAAATCACCCATCAGGCCGTAGCCCCCGTGTATCTGCACGGCTTCGTCAGCTACTTCTTTGGCGATTTCAGAGCAATATAGTTTGGACATGGCTGCTTCTTTTCCGAAAGGCTTTCCGTTGTCTTTGAGCCAGCAGGCTTTGTATAATAAGTTACGGGCCAGTTCTATTTTGGTCGCCATATCTGCCAGTTTAAACGCTATCGCCTGAAATTTGGTAAGCGGCTGCCCGAATTGTTTCCGCTCTTTGGCGTAACGTAGCCCCATCTCGTAGGCTCCCTGAGCCAATCCCAGCCCCATGGCAGCAATGGACAAACGGCCGGCATCCAGGGTGGTGAGCATAATTTTGGAGCCTTCCCCTCTTTTACCCAGTAGGTTATGCTCGGGTACCCGGGCGTTGTCAAAAAAGAGTTGAGAGGTATTAGAGGCTCTCCAGCATAGCTTATCGTGCATCTCTACCGCCTCAAATCCTGAATTATCTCGCTCTACAATGATTGTAGAATATTCTTTCTTACCATCATTTTCGCCAGAAACGACTTGCACTGTAGCACCAATGGTAATTTCGGTGGCGCCGTTAGTAATAAAAATCTTAGAGCCGTTAATGATCCATTCACCATTCTCAAGTTGGGCTACGGTTTTGGTACCCCTGGAGTCTGATCCGGCCTCCGCTTCCGTCAGGCCGAAAGCCCAGAGTGCTTCTCCACTACAGATTTGTGGTAAGAATTTCTCCTTTTGCTCCTGGGTACCGAAATTGTATAGTGGGCCTGTCCCTAAAGAATTATGGGCCGCAATGGTGGCCGCCTGTGAGCCATCAATGCGTGCTAGCTCTTCCACCGCTATGATGTAAGACAGATAATCCATACCCTGTCCTCCGTATTCTTCAGATACAGTCATGCCACAAAGGCCCATTTCTCCCATCTGACGTGTGAGTTCCAGCGAAAATTTTTCTTGCTTGTCCAGTTCCCTGGCTACTGGTTTAATAACGGTTTCGGCGAAATCCCGTACCGAGTTTCGCACCATCTCGTGTTGTTCAGTGATGTACATGGGTATACGTTGTTTTCTTGGGTTGCTTGCTCTACACCAGCTTAATCAGCGGCATATTACGCTCTACCGTACTGTTCAGCGCTACGTGTAGCTTCTCCACGGTGGCATCGCGTTGGGCAACAATGTTGTTTTCCATCTTCATGGCCTCTACGACCAGCAGTACGTCTCCTTTCCTGACCTGATCCCCCTCCTTCACGTGAAGCTGAATCACTTTACCCGGCATAGGGGACTTTAGCTGATCTGCGCTTCCCAGTTCAGCGTCTTCAACGATGTGTTGGCTTTCAGTAAGGCGATCATGGCGCCGGAAATGAAATTGCATTCCTTCTACACTGATAAGCAAACTACGATCCTCCTTTTCAGAGACATATGCCGTAAAAGAATTATTATCTAACTTATAAACGATTTTTCCGTCTTTTTTGTGCTCTAGGTTGAGTGTAGCTACAGAATTTTTCCATCGTAAGGAGTAATTTCCTTCAGAAATTTTCCAAATCTCAACCGCTGCTTCCCAGTCTTCCAGGCTGACTTTTACCTGAGGCAATAAGCGCCAGAAGCCAATCTCCTGCCAGATGCTTTCTTCAGGATATGATACTTTTTGGGTAGTATCCAGTCCATGGGACAGTCCTGCAGCAACTACAGTCAGCTTATCAAATTCTGATTTCTCAATTTGCATGGCATCCAGTATTTGGGAAGACTGTTGATCACAGTACTTGGTAGAAATTAAGTTTTGGACGTAATCCTCGGATTTTAGTAGGGCACTCAGATAATGTACATTGGTATCTATACCGTGTATCGCCATGTGCTTTAATGCCTGTATACTTGCCTGCCGAGCCTTTTCACGATCGCTACTGTAGCATATCAACTTCGCTATCATGGGGTCATAGTTACTGTGAATCGTTATCGGCCCGTTGATATATGAATCAATGCGTAGCTGGTTACCTGCTGGTGCATGATAGAAGGAGATATCGCCCGGCGAAGGCAGGAAGTTATTTTCCGGACTCTCCGCGTATATGCGGCATTCAATGGCATGCCCTTTCTGTACTATATCCTCCTGGCTGAAAGAAAGTGGCTTTCCTGCTGCGATGCGTATTTGCTCGGCCACCAGGTCAATGCCGGTGGTCATTTCCGTTACCGGGTGCTCTACCTGGATACGAGTGTTCATCTCCAAAAAGTAAAACTGCTGATTTTTATCCAGTAAAAATTCTATGGTACCAGCATTAGTGTAAGGGACAGCTTTTGCCAGCTTGACCGCTGCGGCACAAATCTCCCGGCGTACTTCAGGTGTCAGCGTAGTAGAGGGGGCTTCCTCAATGATTTTCTGATATCGCCGCTGAAGTGAACATTCTCTTTCGTATAAATGAACCACCTGCCCTGCGTGATCACCAAGAATTTGCACCTCAATATGGCGCGGTGATTCAAGGAACTGTTCCACATATACTGCATCATCTCCGAAGTAAGACGCCGCTTCGCGGCTGGTAGCCTGGATGGCTTGTTGTAGCTCTGCCGATCGGTTGACGATACGCATTCCTTTGCCCCCTCCTCCGGCGGCCGCTTTGATGAGAAGGGGATAGGTTAGCGAGTCAGCCTGGTTTAAGATTTCATGCTGTGTGCCGCTGAAGCCTTCCGTGACGGGTAACCCCGCCTCCTGGGCAAACTGCCGTGCAGCAATTTTATTGCCCATCAGGCTAATAGTCTCGGAAGTAGGGCCAATAAAGACGATATTTCGTGCTTCACAAGCTTTTACGAAGGCAGGGTTTTCGGAGAGAAATCCGTATCCGGGATGAATAGCGTCACAACCGGAGTTCTCGGCAATGCCCAGAATTTTATCTATGTTCAGGTACGTATCACCGAGCGTTCCCGACCCCAGTGAGACTGACTCGTCAGCGCTGGTACGGTGTAAGGAGTGCTGGTCATCTTCAGCGTATATTGCCAGCGTTGGGATGTGCAAGTCCCGGGCACTACGACAAATACGGACAGCAATTTCACCTCGGTTGGCGATAAGTATTTTTCTAAACATTATTTAGATGTAATGTTCTCTCCATTGCGTACCCACGAGGGCTTACGCTTCTCGAGAAATGCCGACATACCTTCCTGGCCCTCTTCTGAGACCCGTGCATCCGCGATCATGCGTGCTGTGTAATCAATAGTATCGTTAAAGTTGCGGTGTTTGGTTATATTAAAAATAAGCTCTTTGGTACTGGCCATAGCCTGGGGGGAACTGCTCTTGAATTCGTTGGTAAGCTGAATTAGTTCATCTTCCAGGTTTTCACTATTTGCGATATGATTGATAAGCCCCTTGTTGTATGCTTCCTTACATTTGAAGCGGCGACCGGTCAACATCAACTCACGGGCGTTAAATTCGCCTGTGCGCTTAATGACATAAGGTGATATGGTAGCGGGAACAATACCTAATTTGACCTCGCTGAAAGAAAAAATGGTGTCCTGACTGCAATAAGCGATGTCACATGCAGCCAGCAGGCCGTTACCCCCACCGAAAGATGCGCCGTGCGCTACGGCCACAGTTGGCTTACGAAAAGTATAGAGCATGTAGAATAACTGAGCCAGTCGCATGTTTTCCTGATAGTCTTCTTCATAGGTGAGCTTAGAAAAACTTTTCATCCAGTTGATGTCGGCTCCTGCACAAAAGACTTCTCCCCGGCCGCGGAGGATCAGGGCCAATACATTTTCGTCATGCTCAACTGACTCTACGCAGTCTATAATTTCTGCGATCATGGTTTTATTAAAGGCATTTCTCACATCCGGACGATTCAGCCAAAGGGTGGCAATACCATCATTTTTCTCTAGTTCAATAGTTTCGTATCTGTCCATCTATCATTAGTTAAAAAGTGGTTAGTGAATTTACATTCTGAAAACACCAAAACGGGTGTCTTCATATTTTTTGTTCAAAGAAGCCGCAATTCCCATTGCCAATACCTTACGGGTGTCCAATGGGTCTATGATACCATCATCCCACAGGCGGGCGGTGCTGTAGTAAGGGGAACCTTCTTTTTCGTATTTGTCGATA
>JGI12109J20283_12132314_pt1 | contig 11891 bp, 8 predicted proteins | sample ElkSlonscriptome_12_FD_20283 | JGI IMG/M metagenome (IMG submission 20283) | reverse complement strand
GTCCCCCTTCAGATCCCCCTCCCGTCCCCCTTCAAAAGGGGGAGACCAAAGGATGCCCAAAATCTATCTGTGGGCATTTTTTATTAATTAATTAAATGTGAGATTATAAGTAAGTCATTGATGATAGCGTCAATGGCAATAGTTTGATTAAACATTAAACATATATCTCTTTGAAAAAGGCTCTGAGGGGAATTCAATTAGCTGAAGTCGGATTTAAAAATAAAAAGGAGGAAACTTGCAAATTACGAAGGAGTTAACAAACCACTCATTTGAGTATTATTACTTAGTCTTCTTTGGAGTCACTCTTGTCCGATACTTTCTGATTGCTGGGGGAGCCTATTGGCTCTTTTATTTCGTTCTGGGAAAGTCCCTCACCAAAAACAGTTTGCGTCTGAAGCCACTGATGAATGATTCCATCAGAAATGATATCGTACTATCGGTTTTATCGGCAACTGTTTTTGCTTTTTGTGCAGCGCTAATCTTATCAGAGTACGGTTTGGGAGTAACGCTCCTCTATACTAACCCAGATGAATATGGACTGTGGTATATAGGAGTTAGTTTTGTTGCGGTGCTTGTGCTTCAGGATACATACTTTTACTTTATTCACCGCCTTTTTCACCACCCTTTGCTGTTTAAATGGATGCATTCTGGACACCACCGATCGGGAGAACCAACCCCGTGGAGTTCCTTCGCATTTGATTTACCAGAGGCAATTATACAATCACTCTTCTTTGTAGCGATAATCTTTATCGTCCCGCTCCATTTCATCACCTTGGCGGCGGCACTGATTACGATGACAATATGGGCAGTAGTGTCTCATCTGGGATTCGAGATATTTCCCTCATCATTTCTTCACCACTGGCTGGGGAAGTGGTTTATCGGGGCAACCTATCATTCAATACATCATCGCCAGTACACTGTCCACTATGGATTGTACTTCACGTTCTGGGATAAGCTGCTTGGTACTTAACTGCCTTGGATGTCTAGCCCCCACCTCCCTAAATTAGGCGTTGGGCAAAGGAATAGTGTAAAAATCGGAATGTGGGTGAATCAATATCGTTTACCATGAGTACATTTGCTCACAAATTCTTTCAATTTAAACAGCTAAGAATCATTGGGTTATGCTGCAAAGACTATATGTACACAACTTCAGATGCCTAGAAAACTTTGAGTTAATCCTAAAGGGAATGCCATCTGCTCTGTTGATTGGGAAAAATGGTTCAGGTAAATCAACGATTGCCGATGCATTAGAGGGACTTCAGAAAATTAGTCAAGGTGTCAATAGAATGCGCGACCTTGAAAAATTAGATATTATTAGCTCGAAAGATTTTGCTCGTGGCAGATCCAATGTTCCGATTCGCTTTGAAATAGAAGTATTGCTTGACAATAAATTGTACAAATATATCCTGGCATTGGAGTTGCCAGAAAAATTTAGAGAGCTGCGAGTTTCTGAAGAGCAATTGCTCGTTTCAGGAGAGCCAATTTACTCTCGAAAAGAAGCCCAAGTCACTCTTTACAGCAGCGCCCAAAATCGTGAGGCTCAGTTTCGGTTAGATTGGCATCTTGTTGCGCTTCCCGTAATTCAGGAGCAATCAGAGACTGATCCACTTCATGTTTTCAAGACTTGGCTGGCTCGCATGATCATTTTAGCCCCAATCCCACCCTTTATGACAGGAGATTCCAAGGGCGATACCTTGGAGCCAAGGCGAGATGGCTCAAACTTTGGAGAGTGGGTTTCTGGATTACTCAGTCGCTATCCTGCTGCTTACGCACGGGTTGATAGATATCTCCGAGACGTTATGCCAGACATTCAGGATTTTCTGAATGAATTAATTGGCAAAGATTCCAAAAGCATGATTGTTCGATTTGAAGCAAATAGTGCAAATCTGAATGTTGAATTTAAAGACTTATCTGACGGCGAAAAATGCTTTTTTATTTGCGCTATGGTCTTAGCTGCCAACGAATTTTATGGACCAGTTTTTTGCTTCTGGGATGAACCTGAAAACTATCTATCATTATCAGAAGTTGGTCATTTTGTCATATCATTGCGACGCTCATTTAAGCAAAAGGGACAAATTTTAGTGACATCACACAATGAGGAAGCCATCCGAAAGTTTTCCGATGAAAATACTTTTGTACTTGATCGAAAAAGCCACTTAGAGCCAACTTTGATCAGATTGCTCAGTGATATACCTGTAAGAGGTGATCTGATAAATACCTTGATTTGTGGCGATATAGATCTATGAGTCCAAACCAGTATAAACCTCACATTCTTGTGTTACCTGAAGACGATGCTAATCGCCAGATTGCCAACGGATTTATTCAATCTCCCAACCTTAATGCTCGTGCTATTCAAGTCCTGCCACCCGCTGGTGGTTGGCAAAGAACTGTGGAACAATTCATCAATGATTATGTGCCGACAATGCGAAAATTTCCGCAACGAATGATGGTGTTGCTGATTGACTTTGATAACCGTGAAAATCGGTTGAGTTACGCACAGAGTCAAATTCCAGATAATCTAAAAGAAAGAGTATTCATTCTGGGAGTGCAATCTGAACCTGAGAATCTAAAGCGAGACATCAACAAGAGTTTTGAGGAAATTGGAGACGTTCTGGCACAAGACTGTTCGGATAACACGAATGAGTTGTGGGGACATGAGCTTCTCAAACATAACAAAACTCAGTTAGAGCGGATGATTGTATCTGTCAAACCCTTTCTATTTAATTGAGAGTGTAACTGATTATTTAATTTTGCGTTTGTAACTAGGGTGTTGGTGCTTGGCGCGAAGGAATCGTTTTAAAGACGCGAATCAAATCGGCTTGGCGAATCGGTTTACTAATATAATCATCCATTCCCGCTTCTAAACACGTTTCTCGGTCTTCCTGCATCGCATTAGCTGTCAAAGCAACAATCCAAGGGCGCTGGGAATAGTTTTGGCAGATGTGACGGGTAGCGGTTAAGCCATCCATTTCTGGCATCTGTACATCCATCAATATTACATCGTAGGATTGACGGGAGATGGCATCAAGAACTTCCTGACCATTACTAACCAAATCAGCTTGATAACCTAAACGTTTTAACAGCAACAATTCTACCTTTTGATTGACTATATTATCTTCAGCCAAAAGAATCCGTAACGGCAACTGTAGGGCAAGAGGTGAATCTCCAGATTTTGGTGAATCAGGCTGAGACTTAATAGCAGTAGCTTGCCTTCCTAAAACTTGAGTCAAAGTATTATAAAGTTGCCCAAGTTTAATCGGCTTAGGTAAACAAGCAGCAAAATGACGCTCAATTAAAGACGTTTTCGTCGTCAATTTTCCTATAGGCGTTAATAATACCAAAGGCAATTGTTTAAAACCCGGTTGATTGTGGATTTGCAGACCCAGAGTTAGCCCGTTCATTTCTGGCATTTGCCGATCGATAATTGCCAGATCAAAGGCTTCTTTCTGATTGAGCCAACCCAGGGCTTCATTCCCCGATTGAGTACTTCGGGCAATCATGCCCCAACATTGGGTTTGCTGGGTTAAAATTTGGCAACTTGTCGGATTATCATCAATAATTAAAACTCGTTTACCCGCAAGCTGAGGTTGAGGAGTTGTTACATTCGGTTCAGACGCATCTTGATCTACGCTTAAAACAACACAGAAGGAAAAAGTAGACCCCTCACCCAAGGTACTGTCTACCCAAATTTCTCCCCCCATCATTTCACTTAATTGTTTAGAAATAATTAAACCTAGTCCCGTGCCACCATACTGGCGAGTGGTGGAAGAATCCAGTTGACTGAAGCGTTGAAACAAACGGTTAAAACGGTCTTTCGGAATACCAATGCCCGTGTCTTTTACCGAAAACATAAGGCAAACAGTCGGCGAGGTATGGCTATCCTGGTTTTGAGTCGAATCGGTGACATAGCAATGTTCAACCTTTACTGAAACGCTAACTTCTCCCACATCAGTGAACTTAATTGCATTACTCAACAAATTGATCAGAATTTGGCGCAGGCGGGTGACATCTCCAATCAGAGTAGAAGGGACTTCTGGGTCAATAAAATAAGTTAATTCCAATCCTTTTTGCAGGGCTTTGGGCGCAAACAGATCAACAGCGGTTTCCAGACAGTCACGTAGATTAAAGGGTTTGAATTCAAGTTCTAGTTTACCCGACTCAATCTTGGCAAAATCTAACACATCATTAATTGTGATCAGTAGTGTTTCCCCACTTTGGCGAATCGTTTCTACCAAGTCCTGTTGGTGGGTATCCAGTTTCGTATTCTCTAAAATTCCGGTTAAGCCAATCACCGCATTTAGAGGGGTGCGGATTTCATGGCTCATGGTTGCCAGGAATTCACTTTTCGCTCGGTTAGCGGCTTCTGCGGCTTCTTTTGCCTCTGCTAGGGTGGCGTTTTGAGCTTGCAGTTGCTGTTGAATATGGCGTAAAGTTAGTTGGGTTTTAACCCGTGCGATTACTTCTTCGAGTTGAAAGGGTTTAGTAATATAGTCTACGCCACCCACTTCAAAGGCTTTCACTTTATCCCAGACTTCATCAAGAGCGCTCAAGAAAATTACCGGAATTTCGGCGGTTTGTTCATCGGCTTTTAAGCATTGACAAACTTCATACCCATCCATTTCCGGCATTTTGATATCTAGCAAAATTAAATCCGGCGGATCAGTATTAACCGCATTCAGTGCCTGTTTCCCACTAATAACCCGACGAACTTCATAGCCTTGGTTCGCCAGCATGGTAAACAAAATACGTAAATTATCAGGGATATCATCGACAATTAATATGTCTCCCTTGATGGCTTGAGATTGACGTTCACTCATGAAGGAGGGGCTGTGTTAAATCCACTATGCGATCAAAAGAAAGGGTGTTAACCCATTGGGTTAAGGTTTGAGCCAGAGAGGTTTGCTCCTCAGTAATTTGGGCAATAAGCTGAATCATCACTTTCTCTCTAGCGCTGAGTGCAGCTTTGTGCAGTTGTGCCAGCCATTCAATCGGCATTTGTGCCAACGCCTCTTGTAGGGCAGTTTCCTGCAAGGGTGCTGGCGGCGTATCCGGCGATGTGAGAGAGAGAGGTTCAGCTTCAGCATACAAATAACGCACCCCTAAATGTTGCGCCATTTTTTCAAAGATAACCTCTTCCCGAAACGGCTTGCTAACGAAATCGTCGCAGCCTGCGGACAAAACAACCGATCGCTGTTTATCAAAAACACTGGCAGTCAAGGCTATAATTACTGTGGCTTGACCCTGCAACGATTGGCGAATTCGACGAGTGGCTTCATAACCATCCATCACAGGCATCCGCATATCCATCCAAATCAGGTGAGGTTGCCAACTCTGACAACGTTCAACAGCTTGCTGTCCATTTTCCGCTTCCTGTACCTCAAACCCCATCGGTGCGATTAGATTAACCAGCAATACCCGACTTTCCCATTTATCATCAGCAATCAGAATCCGATAGGTGGGTTGATTGGGGGCTAAACCAATCACCCGTTTAGACTCTTGGCTCTCAATATCAGCCGCTTGAGCCGGACTAACCTTAATCGTAAACCGAAACCGTGTTCCCTGACCCAAAACACTGCTGACGGCGATGGTTCCTCCCATCAGTTGGACAAATTTCTGGCTAATCGGTAAACCTAATCCTGTACCTTCTTGAGATTTGCGCCCGGTTTCGGTTTGGATAAAGGCTTCAAATAAGGTATCGAGTTCGGCTGGGGCAATTCCTGAACCCGTGTCTTCGACTTCAAAGGTGATTAGGGATTGGGGATTGGGGATTGGGGATTGGGCAATTATACCCCGTTCCCCGTAGAGACGCGCCATGGCGCGTCTGTGCAAAGGGGTAACGTTATCCGTCAAACTCGCCCCTACAGATTGGTTCCCAGACGTGCCATGTAGAGACGTTGCATGCAACGTCTCTACATGCAAGGTGACACTCCCTTCATCTGTAAATTTAATCGCATTCCCCAATAAATTAATTAAAACCTGACGTAACTTACTCTCATCCGTCCGCACGTATTGGGGAACCTCTGGGTCACAATTAAAGATTAACTGTAAGCCCTTGGAAGCCACTTTTAGCTGAAGCATTTCTTCTAAACTTTTGAGTAAGCGATACAGATCAAAACTGGTTTCATTCAGTGTAATCCGACCCGCTTCTATTTTAGACATTTCTAGTACATCATTGAGCAGTGTGAGTAAATGTTCACCACTGCGAGCAATAATTCCTAAATACTCCTGTTGAGTTAGAGTTAACGTCGAGTCGCGGGTCATCACTTGGGCAAAACCCAGAATCGCATTCAAGGGAGTCCGCAGTTCATGACTCATATTCGCTAAAAACTCACTTTTAGCCCGGTTCGCCGCATCAGCCGCTTCCTTGGCATCTTTGAGTTGAGCCATGAGGGCGGCTTGTTGTAGCGCTACGCCTAACTGATTACTCACTTGTGTCAGTAAACTAATTTCTGCGGCGTCCCAGTGACGGGGACTGGAGTTTTGATACGCTCCCAATAATCCCCACAGCTTGTCACCGACAAAAACCGGGCTTAAACAGTAAGCTTTGATATGAAATACCTCTAACAACTTGACATGACAGGTCGAGTAAATCCTTTGGTAAATATCATTGACGACAATATTTTCATGATTTTTAAATCGCCCGCCCTGATTTTTTTGTAAACAGGTATCTGACCAAACGCTTGTCAGCTCATAACCGACTAAGGGCGACCAACCGGATGCCACAGATTCAGAGACAAAATCTCCACTCCAGTCCGAATTGAATCGATAAACTACGACGCGATCGCAGTTAAGAATTTGCCGGACTTCTTGGGTCGTCGTACTAAAAATCTGATCAATATCTAACGTTTGACGAATACTTTCAATCACCCGTGCTAATGCCCGCGCCTGTTCAGCAGCCTTGGCTTGCTGGACGGCTTGCGCTTGCAATAACTCCAAATATTCCGACTGTTGCAATGCTACCCCTAATTGGGCTGCCACTTGCATAAGTAACTTAACTTCCCGTTCTTGCCAATGGCGGGGTTTACTATGTTGAAAAGCACTCAGCATTCCCCATAGTTTTTCCCCTTTAAATAACGCCACAACCGCAAAGGATTTAATCCCAAATGATTCTAAGCTTTCAATATGACAATCGGTTAAATTGGCTTGATAGATATCATCAGCAAAAAACGCTTCATTCTGGCGTAATCGACCCCCTTGATGTTCGCTTAAATAGGTATCATCCCAAGCACTCCCCACCAGTTTGGGTAAATCTCCTGCTTCCGATTCAAAAATAAAATCGCCGAAATAATCCTCGCGGAATTTATAAATGGCAATTCGTTCAACATCCAACAATTGCCGGACTTCTGTAGCCGCCGTTTGGAAAATCGTATTTAAATCTAAGGTTTGGCGAATTTTATCAATAACCTGAGCTAACGCCCTTTCCCGTTCCGCTTCCTGGGCTAACTCATCCGCCCGTTGTTGTAATTGCGCCTCCAGTGTGGTTTGCAATTCTGCCGATCGCCGTTGGGCTTTACCTAACAGTTCAGCCTGTTGAATCGCTACCCCTAATTGAGCACTAATTTGCACCAAAAAATTAATATCTGTCTCATCCCAGGATCGCGGGGCTGAATTTTGAAACGCGGCTAAAAGTCCCCAGAGGCTTTTACCTTTGTAAATCGCAATAATTGTGTAGGCTCTTGCCTGATAGCGTTCTAAGCTTTGAATATAGCAATCCGAAAACCCGGCTGTATAAATATCGCGACAAACCCGGAAAACTTCCCCTTTAATAAAGTCCCCGCCTTCAGTTTGCTGGAGATAGGTATCAATAATTTGAGGATTGGCTAAGGATGTAATACTACAATTACTAATATTTTGGCATAACTGGGGATCTTGATATTGCTCTTGGACTAACGGTTTCCAGCCCTCAGCCACCGATTCAACCACGAATTCACCACTCCAATCGGGATTAAACCGATAAATTGCCACCCGATCCGCATTCAGCAACTGCCGTGCTTCCTGAGTTGTCGTCTGGAATATGGTATTAATATCAAGTGATCGCCGAATCTTATCGATAATCGCTGCAACTGCTTTTTCTCGTTCAACCGCTTGATTAACCGCTTTCGTCAATAACTCCGACTGCATCTGCAGTTGAGCCACAAACTCCGCTTGCTGCAACGCCACACCTAAATGAATGGCAATTTGATGGACAAACTCTATTTCATCACTGCGCCATTGACGGGGATGGGAACATTGGTGAATACACAACAACCCCCAAAGCTGATTCCCCTTGAGTAACGGCACAACCAAGTTGGCTCGAACTTGGAAACGTGATAAAATTTTAATGTGGCAATCAGGTAAATTCAGAGCATAAATATCTTCAGCCGCCCAAATCCGCCCCTGTTGATAATGAGTCGCATGTCTTTCGCCGAAACAGTCATCCTCTATTTTGGTGGCGATAGCTGACGTAAACGGCGACACTACATCTTCAGAGACAACTTCCCCACGGCGACAGCCAGACTCTGGATCAAAGCGAAACATCCCCACTCGATCCGCATTCAGCAGTTGACGCACTTGGGTGGCGGTTGATTTAAAGATACTCTCCAAATCCAGAGATTCCCGAATTTTAGTCACCACAGCCAACAGCGCCTTTTGCTGGGCAACTTGAGTCGGTTCTGGCATTCTTGCTGCTTCCAATTGCGCCACACGCGATCGCAGATCGGTTAATTCGGCTTGGAGTGACTTGTATGTCTTGGCATTGAGAACGATATCTTGATCAGACATGATAGGGTTTCGGGTCCCTTTTATCCAAATTTACCTTGTTCTTTTAGCGCTTGTCGAATTCTTAGCTGAGCTTCCTGATCATTAGGATAACGGACAATTGCCTGTCGCCAGACGCTTAGGGCTTCATCCAATTGACCCTTTTGTCTCAACGCATCTCCTAAATACCAATACGCTTGTGGCTTTTTAATATTGAGGGCAATCGCTTCCCGATACTCTTCTATAGCCGCCTGCCAATTTTCTTGAATCATCAAGATATTGGCTAGATTTAAACGTAAAATAGCTTTTTCCGGAGACTGCTGACTCAACGTCTGATACGACTCAATTAGCGTCTCTAGTCGATTAATATTTGATAGCATTAAACCGACGCTGAAAGGAATTTCTGTGTTCTGAGGATAGCGCTGGATCAACTGCTGAACCACCGACATTGCTTCCTCTAGTTTACCTTGTGCAATCAACGCTTGGGCTAACTTGACATACCCATCCACCGTTTTTGGCGATCGCGCGATTAGATCCCGGAATACAGCTACCGCTTCATCCCATTTATTTTGTGCCAGGAGTGTATTACCCAGCAGTAAGCGCACCATATCATTACTGCGTTGTTTCTGAATAACTTGACGAAACACCGTTTCCGCTTCGGGGTAATCCTGTTGCTGATAAAGGGCGATCCCCTTTTGAAACAACGACGCGATCGCGATCGTCTTACCCATCAAAAAAATAACCGTTACTAAACCGACACTAACGACTGTAGCCGCTATCCAACTTAAATCAAACACAGATTATACAGATTTTAATGACACAGACACAAAACTTACTATGGCATAACACAGATTACACAGATTGTAATCAAACCGACAGGAAACTAACGATTAAGTAACACAGATTGACATAGACAACTAAATAATCTCCCTGACAATCAAATCATCGTCTGTTGATTGAGAATTAACCTCTCAGTGTAATCAGTGCAACTAACCTCTCACCTCCCACCCAAATCTCCCCCATAAATCCGTGTAATCAGTGTTTCAGGCTAACAAACAAGCGGCGGGAAACATCAGATATTCCAAAAAGAACAGCTTCCAGATAAACTGATAAAAACTGGCGATCGCGACTTTATCCTGCAAATCTACATCCTGACTACGCCACCAAACCAAAACTAAAGCCGCCAAGTGTGTTATCCCCAAGACAAGCGGGTTAACCACGTCAAACAGTAACACTCCACCGAGAATCATACCCAAATAGCAGAGGGTAATAATCCATCGGGTGATATTAAACACCGCTGGCTTACCCAGTCGAATCGTGAACGTGGTGATATTGTATAACTTATCTCCATCAATATCCGGGACATCCTTAAAAATTGCGATCGCGACAGTAAACACCAAAACAAATAACGTCAATCCCCACACCGCAGGCGTTGGCGTCATCGCTTCACCTTGTTGCCATACCCAGCTAAAATGCAAGAATAGTCCTAAATTGACTACAGCACCTCGCACTGAGAAGATACAAAGTGCAGCCCAAAAGGGAAACCGCTTCAACCGAATCGGTGGTAAGGAATACGCCGTACCAATGGCTAAACTGACGCTAACCATGAGAAATAACCATCCTCCCAGTATCCGGGCTAACAGCAGCGCACAGAGTCCAGCTATGGTAACAATCAGTTTAGCTTGTCCTCTGGAAAACTCCCCCGCCGCGATGGGAAGATGAGGTTTATTAATCTGGTCAATTTCCACATCTTCGAGTTGATTGAGTCCCACAATGTAGATATTACCGCAACAGCAGGATATCCAAGTACCCAGGAGTTGAGTTAAATTTGAGAGTGCGATCGCACCGTCGGTAATCGCTAAAGCAATCACATACAATGCCAATACACTTAGGGTAGTACCGATGATCGTATGAGGACGAGAAAACTTCCACAAGGCATAAAACCAGTCTGTGGGTTGCTTAAGCGGGTTGAGAGGGGCAGACGTCAAGGTTGATGGAGAAATTTGGCTCATTCTGGAGTGTAATAGGCTTTCCCATTCGATTTTACTCTCTTGAGGGACATCGAAACATCAATCCGCACTCGTTTACGCTTTTCTTGACGGTGAAATTTATCAAACAAAGAACGAATGACGTAGCTTGCTTCTGGCGACAGCGAGTATAACCAATGAAAAATGACGTAAACAAATAACAAAAGGCAAATATGGCACGAGGCGATCTAATTTACGCTTATCGAGAATTGTTCAACCGACAAGGCGTCTACAAACATTATGGGATTGACTGTGGCGACGGTACGGTTATCCACTACCGCAAACCCAGTGAAACCATTGAACGCACCTCTTTACCGACATTTGCTAGAGGTGGAAAAATCTATGTTAAACAGTATCCCACTCATTTTATTCCGGATGTAGTCGTTCGCCGTGCTGAGAGTCGTTTAGGTGAACGAAGCTATAACCTGCTATCTAATAACTGCGAACACTTTGCTGTCTGGTGTAAAACTGGCGTCAGTAAAAGTCCGCAAATTCAAAATTTTATTCCGATTATTACTCAGATGAATACTGAGAACTTATACGAACCGATTAAACGAGCGCTACAAGAGAAAGATCCCGAGAAAGCTAATCGGTTATTAACGAAAGCCTTAGCCGATATTAAAGGAGTTTGGAATACGCTGCAACCGCAATATAATCGAGATGTGCGGGAGATAAGCGCTTGGCAGAAAGTTGCCATTCAAGCGCTGAAACAAAATCGGGAAGACTTAGCACGGGCGGCAATTGTCCGGAAGAAAGACTATGAGAAACGGGCGCAGGAGAATAAAGAGAAGTTAGATCAGCTTGCTCAGATGACGGAAACCCTGATCCGCAATCGGTTGAATGTGAAATAGAACAGTCGCTGACTTCAGCCCTCAACTAAAGTTGGGGCTAAAAGCTCAAACCCGTTGAAACGGGTTCAAAGAGTTAATTCATTTCTTTCCAGGCTATGGAAGTCAGTGCCATTTATCTTAAGTTGACACCAATGCGGTAAAACCCGCCCCTACAGAAACGTTTACGCGATCGCACCCGATAGTTCTTGCCAGCGCTGATGCCACAATTGCTGCATCTTTTGGATAATCTCAGGTAAATCCTGAAAATCCTGACTTTGTTGATTTATTTCTGGGGCTA
>JGI12109J20283_10434755_pt1 | contig 11900 bp, 4 predicted proteins | sample ElkSlonscriptome_12_FD_20283 | JGI IMG/M metagenome (IMG submission 20283) | reverse complement strand
CCGCCTGGACGATGGCGCTCTTGAGGCGGTCCAGGCCGCGGCCGGCGTTGGCCGCCGTCTCCACCACGTCCACGCCCAGGATGCGTTCGAGGGCGGGCGCGTCGATGCGCTGGCCGGCACGGAAGGCCTCGTCGGACATGTTCAGGCAAAGCACCACTCGGGTCTGGGTCTGCAGCACCTGCAGCACGAAATTCAGGCTGCGGCGCAGCACGGTGCTGTCCACTACCACGACCGCCACGTCGTGGTGGCCGAGCAGCAGCTCCTCGGTGGCCACCTTCTCCTCGGGCGAGTAGGAGTTCAGGCTGTAGGTTCCCGGCAGGTCGCGGATTTGGACTTCCGTCTTCTCCACCTTGAACTTTCCCTGGCGCTTTTCCACCGTCACGCCGGGGTAGTTACCCACCTTTTGCCGTGAGCCGGTCAGCCCGTTGAAGATGCTGGTCTTGCCGGAGTTGGGGTTGCCGACCAGGACCGCGTCGATGGGGCGCGTCATTTCGAGGAAGACTGGTTGCAAACGCTCTCTCATTTGTTAGACACCTCTAATTCCGGGGGCAAAAAAAACGCGGGTTCCGTCACGGCTGGACTTCCACGATGACGGAACGGGCTTCGTTCATGCGCAGGGCCAGTTCATAACCTTGCAGCTGGATCCAGACGGGATCGCCGGCGGGGGCCACCCGGGCCACCGTCAGGTGCGTATCGGGCAGGATGCCCATATCCAGCAGGCGCTGCCGCACCGCACCTTCGCAATCCACCTGTTGCACACGGCCCGCCTGGCCGGGTTTCAGATCGGCGATGCTCATTCGCTGACTCCTTTGCCGGGAAACAAGGGGAAGGGCATCACACTCATGGGGGCAGGGAGCCACCTCGGGATGCACGGCCGAACAGTTCACGAACCGATCGATATGCTCCCGCCCTTCGGGGCAGACTTCCATGTACTCGAAGAGTCGCACCAGCTGATCGAGGGCCTGGGGCGAGAGGCTGTGCTCCGCCGCGCAGGCGTCCGCCTCGGCGATGTCCGCCGGCAGGTTGAGGATCTTGGCGAAGAATCGCGTCAGCACCTGATGCCGGGCGTAGACCTTCCGGGCGGCCTGCTCACCGGCCCGGGTCAGGCCCACGTTGTCGCGCTGGTGGTACTGGATCAGACCCATCTGGTCCAGGCGCTTCATGGCCGGGGTGACGGATCCGGGACGCACCCGGCGCTCGCGCGCGATGTCCCCCACCCGCGCGATGCCGTCCTGACCGATGAGCCGGTAGATGGTCTCGAGGTAGTCCTCGAGGGCGGGGGTCAGTTCGGCATGTATCACGTTTTCCACCATGGCACCTCCTGGTTTTAGACCAATCTAAAAGCCCTGGATTCTTAGTCAAGACAAATTCCCTGAAAAAATTCCCTCCGGGGAATCGTGGCTGGCGCAGGAATTCCCCTCTGCCATGCTATTCCGGCGGTGCCGGAAACCGGAGGAAATCCTTCTTTTTATTTTTTCCCGGGTCCATGGACAGGCGGATACAGGACCACGTATAATCATGCCTGCCTACACTGGTGATATAATTGGAGGGAATGATGAAGACTTCTCTGATCACAACCGTCCTGGTGGTTTGGGTTTCATGGCTCCTGCCACCGGCATCCGCCCCCGCGGCAGAGGGTCTTCTGCTCCTCGACCACGCTACCCGGCCCCCCACCTCCTGCGCCCGTTTCGAGGTGCTCGAAGAATCGGCCGCGGGCCTTCTGGTGCGCTTCCATCTGGACGCCCTGCAGCGGGAAGACCGGGATGTGGACGGCGGAAAATACACCGCCCTCAGCCTTCCGGGTGGGGGTTTGGTCGGCGCTGTGGGGCAGCCTGCCCGGCCCACCTTGGCCACCCTGATCCGCGTGCCCGCAGGAATGGTCGCCCGCGCCGAGGTATTGCATCGCGAAACGCGCACGCTGCCGGATATCAAACTCGCCCCGGTCCCGCCCCAGGACGGCATCCCTTTCCTGGATGCGGCCTGTTACGGGCCCGCAGCCCGGACCAGCGGGGAGATCGCCGTGCAGATGGGGCACCCCGCCATCTATCTCGGGCAGCCCGTGACCAGCGTGCGCGTGGATCCCGTGCTTTACGATCCGCAGCACCGAACCGTGGAGGTGGCCACCCGCCTGGATGTGCGCATCCACTTCGAACCCGGCGCCCGAGGGGTGCAGTCGCGGCGCGCGCAGGGGGTATTGCCCCTGTCCCATCGCCGGCAGCTGGGACGCGCCGTTCTCAACGCCGACCGGACCGACAAGAGCACCGCGAACGGGGACGACCCGGGCACCTACCTGGTCATCACCCACCCGGCGGCCACCGGCATCATCGCGCCCCTGGTGCAGTGGCGGCAGCGCCAGGGTTATAACGTGATCGTGACCAGCACCGCCGAGATCGGGCCCACCGCAGGCAACATCCAGGCCTATATCCAGGATATCTACGACACGGTGGAGCCCCGCCTGGCCTACGTGGTTCTGGTGGGCGACGCCACCGGCAGCCTCCAGGTTCCCGCCTTCACCGAGGGGGTTAGCGGTTACAACGGGGAGACCGACCACTACTACACCACCCTCGATGGGGACGACTATCTCTCCGACATCCACATCGGGCGCCTGACGGCCGGCAACGCCACGGAGTTGACCAACATCGTCCAGAAGATCGTGGGCTACGAGGTGGACCCTCCGGAGGGCGAGGACGGGCACTGGTTCCGGCGCGCTTCCCTGGTGGGCGACCCTGCCTCTTCCGGCATGACCACCATCTACGTGAACCAGTGGCTGAAAGGGCAGCTGCTGAACCTGGGATTTGCCGAGGTGGATACCATCTGGGACGGCAACTACCCCACCCTGATGTACAACTCCCTGAACCAGGGCGCGTCCGTCTTCGGCTACCGCGGATTCTACGCGGTGAGCAACTTCAGCCAGGGGCACATCATGTCCCTGGGCAACGGGGGCAAGCTGCCCTTCGCCGTGCTGCCTACCTGTGATTCCGGCTCCTTCCGCACCATCGCCAACGCCCACTCCGAGGCCTTCCTGCGTTCTCCCGGCGGCGGCGCGGTGGGCGCCATCGGGCTGTCCACCCTGGGCACCCACACGCGCTACAACAACTGCCTGTACAACGGCATCTGGGAAGGAGCCCTCAACAGCGGCGACCACCACCTCGGCGCCGCCCTCAGCCGCGGCAAGCTGGAGCTCTACAACAACTACGACATCTCCGAACCCGCCAGCGCCCAGACCTGGACGACCTGGGCCAACCTCATGGGCGACCCCGCCACCGATCTGTGGTTGGCTGTGCCCGCCACCTTCGAGGTGCAGCACCCAGCCTCCCTGCCGTCCGGGGCTTCCACCCTGGAGGTGGTGGTGCTGTCCGGCGGCTCCCCCGTCCCCGGGGCCCGGGTGGCCCTCACCCAGACGGGTGCCGCGCGTTCGGTGGCCCGAACCGATGACGATGGCCGGGTCCTGCTGGAAGCCTCCGGCGCCGCGGCGGGCACCCTGCAGGTGACCGTCACCATGCACAACCATCGTCCCTATCTGGGCCAGGTTGCCCTCGGCCCGGTGGCGCAGCACGTGCAGGTGGCCGCGCACCAGTTCAGCGAGGACCTGCCCGCGGACGGTCTGTTTTCTCCCGCCGAGATGGTAAACCTGAGTTGCGCCTTGACCAATCTGGGCAGCGAGATGGTGGCCGGTGTGACGGCCCGGCTGCGCAGTGACGATCCGCTGGTCAGCATCCTGGACGACGACGACAGTTTCGGGGATCTGGAGCCCGGGCAGACACTCTGGGGAAGCACCGGTTTCCAGGTGCAGATCGATGCGGCGGCGGAGGACGGCCACCGCCTGGAGCTGGAAGTGGTGGCCCAGGACGGGGACCAGGAATGGGCCTCCCCCCTCTTCCTGGAGGTGACGGCCCCGGCCTTCCGCGCCCAGCTGGTCGACTGGCAGGGATCCCCCGGCGGTGCCTGGCCCCTGGTCCTTTCGCTGGAGAATATCGGTGGCCTGGGCTCGGAGGCGGGAAGCGCCACCCTGACCACCAGCAGCCCCTGGCTTCTTGTCGATGATGACTCGGGCCAGTTCGCGGCCCTGGCTCCGGGCCAGAGTACGGACTGTTCTGCCGATCCGTTCTCCTTGATCATCGATCCACGCTGCCCGCCGGGCCATGTGGCCAGCCTTCTGGTCCAGCTGAACGTGGGCCAGGGTATGGTGCGGGAGGTGCCGCTCCAGCTGACCATCGGCACCGCCTCGTCCACCGATCCCCTGGGTCCGGACGCGTACGGCTACATCGCCCTGGATGACCGCGACACCGGATACCGCGACGCCCCCGTCTTCGACTGGGTCGAGATCAATCCCCACCAGGGCGGCCCCGGCACCGACCTCGGTCTGACGGACTTCCACTACGAAGGGGACGACACCGAGATCATCGATCTGCCCTTCCCGTTCACCTTCTACGGGCAGAGCTTCGCCAGGATTTCCGTCTGCAGCAACGGCTGGATCGCCATGGGCGCCAGCCCGATGGTCTCGTTCCGGAACTGGGCCATCCCCTCGGCCGGCAGCCCTGACGGCATGATCGCCGCCTTCTGGGACAATCTGGTCCAGACATCGGTGGAGAATGTCTACGGCTGGCATGACGAGGCCGGCGGGCGCTTCATCATCGAGTGGTTCCAGAGCCGCAACCCCCAGAACGGGGACAGTACCTTCCAGATCATTCTTCATGATCCCGCCACGCACCCCACCGCCACCGGCGACGGGAAGATCCTCATCCAGTACCTGGAGGTGCACAACTCCGACGCACAGAACGGGTACGCCACCGTCGGCATCCAGAACCTGTCCGGCGACGACGGCCTGGGCTACACCTACTGGAACAACTACCCGGCGGCGGCTTCCCACCTCCTGGACCAGCGGGCCATTCTTTTCCTGCCCGAGCCCGAAGTCCTGCCCACCACCTGCACCATCAGCCCCGAAAGCTGGACCCTGGAAATGGCGCCCGGCCGGATTCAGGACCTGGACATTCTGATTGCCAACGACGGCAATCCGGACTCGGAGCTGCCCTTCTGGGTGGAAAAGGTGGACCCCTTCGGCCCCGACGCCGCCGGGAAGAACATGGAGGGTTCCACCCTCTTCCTGGTGGAGGACGGCTACCCCATCGGTGAGGTGGTGGATCTGCAATTCGGTGTCTCGGTGGCCAGCCCGGACAACGAATACCTGGCCCAGGTGACCATGGACTTTCCCCCCGCAGTGAAGGTACTGGGCGCGACGGACCTGATATACAGCGGGGTGCAGAGCCTCGCTTTTCAGGGTGAGCCGGGCCCCGGGGCCCACCTGGAATGGCACGAGGGTTTCATCACCCGGGACCACACCGCCTACACCACCATTTCCCTGGACTTCACCAACATGTCCGGCAACCTGGAAATCCCCTTCACCCTGATCGGGGATTTCTTTGGCGGCGAACCCCACGAGATCTCCGGAACCCTGCTGGTGATACCGGCGGGCGAGGAGATCGTCATCCTGTCCCCCAACGGCGGCGAGACCCTGCCCGAGGGCCGTTCCGTGCGGGTGGATTTCCTGGCGGGCGGCGGTCAGGTGCAGGACCTGGCCCTGGATCTGGACCGGAACAATGGGAACGGCTGGGAACGCCTCGCCGAGAACATCCCTGCAGCGGACGGGCGGGTGAACTGGGTGGTCACCGGCCCCCTGGCCACCGGCTGCCGGATGCGCCTGATGGATATGGATGATCCGGAGATCTTCGACCTCACCGACGGCACCTTCACCATCGGGAGGGATCTGACCTGGCTGAGCGTCTCGCCCAGGGAAGGGCGGGTGCCCGGCGGGCAATCCGCCGCCATCCAGCTGAGGATCGACACCACCGATCTTGTGCCCGGCGAGTACGCCGTGGACGCGGTCGTCTTCCAGATGGCCACCGGCCGCACCGTCATTCCCGTGCGTTTGAATGTGCTGGACCCCTCGGATATTCCACCGGCACTGCCTCTGCTTACGCGCCTGGAGCCCAACCACCCGAACCCCTTCAATCCCCGGACCACCATCCGCTTCAGCCTGGAGCAGGAGGGGCCCGCCTGCCTCAAGGTCTTCGATGCTTCCGGACGCCTGGTGCGCACCCTGGTAGAGGGCAACCTGCCCCGGGGCCGTCATCAGGCCGTCTGGCGCGGTCGGGACAACCAGCAGCGGAGGGTCCCGAGCGGCGTGTACTTCTATCTGCTGGAAACGGCCGCCGGCAAGGATGTGCGCAAGATGACCCTCGTGAAGTAGGGCCCCGCCTCCCGCAACCGAATCGAAAAGGAAGCGGCCGCCGAACCTCGCAGGCTTCGGCGGCCGCTTTGTTGGTGTGCCGAGGCAGGAGCCTACTTCAGCAGCAGCATCTTGTCCGTCATGACGGCGCCGTCGGCCACCAGGCGGTAGAAGTAGGTGCCGCTGGCCATTTGCCGGCCCGTCTGGTCGGTGCCGTTCCAGACCACCGCGTGGCGGCCGGCGGTCAGGGGCTCCTGGACCAGGGTGCTGACCTTGCGGCCGCGAATGTCGAAGACCTCCAGGCGCACCTCGGTGGCCCGGGGCAGATCGAAGCTGATCTTCGTCAGCGGGTTGAAGGGGTTGGGGTAGTTGCCGTTCAGGGCCAGGACGGTGGGCACGCCCGCGTCCTCGACCGCGGACACGTCCTCGGGATAACCCAGATGCAGGCACCACTCGTTGACGGTCCCGGTATCCCACCCCGCGTTGTCGCTGACGTGCAGGGTCCAGTTGCCCAGCATGTTCTCACCCAGGAAGCTGTCCAGGCTCTGGGCGGGATCCAGGTCGTCGGGATAGGTCCCGATGATGTTGTCCTCGCTGCCGCCGCTGCGGTCGTGCAGCATCACCGTGGTGCCCTGGGGCGAAGTCAGGCTGACCTCCAGGTCGCCGATGAAGGTGTGCGTCAGGTTCAGATCCAGCTTGAGGGAGGTGATTTCCCGGTCCAGCGCCACGTTGATGGTGGTGCTGACACCGGCGGCGCTGTCATCCGGAATGGCCAGGGACGGCGCGTCGCAGGCGTCCAGCACGTAGACGCGCGGCATCTCGAAGTCCACCTCGGCCATGTGCTGGCCCTCGCTGATGGACACCACGTTCTCGGCGGTGGCGTACCCGGGCATCACGGCGGTCAGCGTGTAGCCGCCCGCGTCCAGGCCCATCAAATGGTAGAGGCCATCGGCATCGGTGGTGGCCGTGACGCCACCGGGCTGGGCGGTGACCACGCAGCCGCTGTCATCGCCGCTGCCCATCAGGTTCACGCGGCCACGGATGCTGCCGGTGGTCAGGATGTCGAAGGTCTCGCTGTAGAGGTTGGTGCCCTGGGCCCGGATGAAGGCCGTGATCTGGCCGCCGGTGGTGGGCAGGATGCTCAGGTCCATATCATCCTCGTCCAGCAGGGTGCCGTCCGGCAGCAGGGCCACGACCTCGGCGCCGGAAGTGCCGCAGGTGCCGGTCAGTTCACTGCTCAGGTTCAGGGCGAAGACATCCGTCAGGCCCATCTGCGTGGCCACCGTCAGGTCGGGGTCCAGCAGATCGGTGGCGGTGACGGTCAGGGTGCGGGTGAACAGGTCGTAGTCCGCCCCGCTCTCGCGACCGTGCAGGGTCAATTCGCAGCCGTAGGCCACGTTCAGGGCGAATTCCACCTCGCCATTGGCGTCGGTATGCATGGTCGGAGTCAGGTCCCCGAAGGCCCACTCCACCCAGATGGCCACGTCCGGCTTGGGCGTGACGCCGTCGTTCTCCAGCACCGAGACGCTGATCCCGGTATGGGTACTGGCCGGGAAGCTCTCGGGTGTGACCGAGATCACGGCGGGAACGGCCACGGGGATCTCCACGATGTGGGGCTCGCGGCTCTGCGCCATGACAACGGCCTTCAGGGGCATGCCGGGCGTCAGCACGCCGCCGAGTTCCACATCCAGGCTACCGTCGGCGCCCACGGTGCCGCTGCCCATCAGGACACCGTCCTGGGTCAGGCCCACGTAACTGCCGGCATCGGCCAGCACGGTCACGGTCTGGTCGGAACTGTAGACGGTGCCGGGCAGGGTCACGTTGTTCTCGCCGGGCACACCCAGGAAGGTGCTGATGCTGGGGTCGCCCATCAGGTTGTAGATGTTCCAGTAGTAGGTGGTCCGGCTGGAACCGGACTCCATCACCGCCAGGTTGCCCGCGAAGACGATGGCGCCGTTGGTCACGTAGTGCAGGTTCTCGTTCTGGCCGTTCTCGTGGAAGAGGCCGTCGTAGGCACCGATACCCGTGGACTCGATGGGCCAGGCGTTGCCGTCGATCTGGCTGGAGCTGTGGAAGCCCACGCCCCACCAGTAGTCCTCGTCCCAGTAGGTGCTGTTGCTGCCGCCGATATAACCGACCGCGCCCTTGCCCTCGGCGCGCAGGAAGGTCTCGCCGAAGCACTCGCCGTAGTCGTAGGTACTGGTCAGGCAGCAGTTGCCGATGGCCGTGAAGTACTTCCCGTAGTTCGTCAGGTTGTTGATGTTGCTCTGGGAAAGGGAAGGATCGGACCAGCTGGTCTGGCTGCCGTGGGCCGTGTAGTTGATGAAACCCACGCCGTCGTTGTAGTGACCGATGAGTTCGGATTCCACCGCCCCGTTGCTGGCGGGGTACAGGTAGGTGTTGCTGGTGATGCCGTTACCGGCGTTGAAGTAATGCTCGGTGCCGTAGTTGATCTGGCCGTTGCCGTGGGTGGGCGCGAAACTGCCGTCCACGCCGGCGATCATCACGACCTCGCCCAGATAGCTGGGATCCGGCATGGTGAACTGGTCGTACATCATGGTCTTGTCCAGGATGGCCTGCAGCTGGCTGGGGTTGGTGCAGCTGAAGCGGCCGTAGTACATGTCGGGCACCAGGTCGCCGTCCACCGCGCAGTAGGGGCGGTCGGTGGCGTCGCCGCTCAGGCTGAAGGTGGGCAGTTCGGCCACGTCCCCCACGAAGATGACGAAGCTGGGCGCGGGGTCTTCGGGCGTGGCGGCGTTGTACAGACCATGCAGGTAGCTCTGGATGCTGCTGGTGGTATTGCCCACCTCGGTAGTGCCGGTCACCGCCAGGATCACGTCGAAGCCACGCTCGGTTTTCCACTGTACGAAATCGCTCAGCTGGCCGGCGAAAGCGGGAGGCGTGACGATGACCATCTTCACCTGGTCGGCGACGCGGTCGGGATAATCATCCTGGAAAGCCTTGGCGGCCTCGCCGCCGGCGATCTGGTCGTACAGGTGGTTGAAGAAGGGGCTGGCGTAGGCGGCGTACCGCTCGTCCGCAGCCTTGGCGTCCGCGCCGCTGAAGACCACCCGGAAATCGATGCTCTCGGTGATGACCAGCTCGCCGCTCAGCGGACGGTATTCCACCGGGGCGATCTCCACGCGGGCCAGGTCCATGGCGCGCATGTTGCCCAGGGCGACCACGCTGACGGGCTGGGCCGCGGCCTTCGCCACGTCCACGCTGTAGGCGGCCCTGTCGTAGTGGAACTCCAGCTTGCTCAGGTCCGCGCTCTTGCTGACGCTGGGCTGGTGCGGCATGAGCCGGCTGTCGATGCCGTAGTCGGCCAGTTGCACGGTGCGGGTTCGCACGTTATCGATGACGATGCTGGCCTCCGCTCCCAGGGGCACGTTGATCAGGCGGTTCATCATGGGCAGCTCGGGATGACCCACGGCCTGGCTGGTATGGAAACCGGGCAGCATCAGGCGGGTGAAATCCCCGGCCTTGGTGCTGATGTCGCTGGCCTGGAGGGCCCCCACCTCGATGTGGAAACTGAGGTCGCCGCCGGAACCGGTGTCATGGTTCATGACCGTCCGGCCACCGGTGACGGGAATGCTGTGGTCGGCCGCCAGGGCGCCGCCGGCCAGCAGGATCATCAGAAATGCCATCGCAAGATGAGACCGCATGGGGGAATCCTTTCAGGAGAAGGCCCGCGTCGCCGCGGGCCCTGCGGGGAGAAATATGATGAGGGAATTATATCAGTTTGAGAGGCGGAAATGAAGGAACAAAGCCCCATGTCTCAAAAAAAGAAACAAATTCACGCAGTCGTGATACTTTTCAGTAGGACATGTTGTCCAGCTTCACCTTGCCCCGGAAAACACGGTAGATGTGGAAGGTATAACCCAGAACCAACGGCATACCGATCCCCGCCATGACCAGCATCGTCTTGAGGGTCAGCGTGCTGCTGGCCGCGTTGTAGGCCGTCATGCTCAAGCCGTCGTCGGGACGGGAGTGGATCATTTCCGGGAACATGCCGATGCCGAAGAGCAGCAGCAGCAGGGCCATGGCCCCCCCGGAGCTGAGGAAGGCCTCGAATTCCCGACCTTTGGTCATGGCCCGCGGGATATTGGCAATGGCCAGCACGCTCAGCGCCGGCACCAGGAACAGCACCGGATGCGCGCGGAAAGGCTGCGCCATGTGCGGCAGGTACAGCAGGGTGGCCATCGTCACCATCATGTACAGGATGATGAAGGCGATGATGGCGGGCCGCACCCAGGTGCGGACGCGGGCATTCAGGTCGCCCTCCGTCTTCATCACCAGGAAGATGGAGCCGTGCATGGTGAACATGGCCACCACCATCAGGCCCGTCAGGATGGCGTAGGGATGCAGCTGGGCCAGCAGGTCGCCCCGGTAGCGGAACCCCTCCTCCAGCGGCACGCCCCAGGCCACGTTGCCCAGCGCCACGCCGATCAGCAGGGACGCCAGGATGCTGGAGAGGCTGAAGGCCCCGTCCCAGGCGCCGCGCCAGCGACTGCCGGGCCGCAGGCTGCGCACGTGAATGGACACGCCGCGGAAGATGAGCATGAAGAGCAGCAGGATGAACGCCGTGTAGAACCCGCTGAAGGCCGTGGCGTAGACGTGCGGGAAGGCCGCGAAGAGCGCGCCGCCACCCGTCACCAGCCACACCTGGTTGCCGTCCCAGAAGGGCCCGATGGCGTTGAAGAAAATCCGCCGGTCCTCATCCTCCCGCGCCAGCAGGTGCACCGCCCCCACGCCCAGGTCGAAGCCGTCCAGGATGGCGTACCCCGTCAGCAGGATACCCACCAGCACGTACCAGATCTCGTTGTAGAATTCCGGGCTCATGAGCGAACCTCCCCGGCCGCCTCGAGGTCCTCTTCCAGGGGCCCCTTGCGCACCTTCTGGTCCAGCAGCACGATGAAGACCACGAAGAGCGCCAGGTAGATCAGGGTAAAGAGGATCAAGGAGAAGAGCACCTGCCCCGCCGAGATCGAATCACTGACGGCATCGGCGGTGCGCATCAGGTTGTAGACGATCCAGGGCTGCCGCCCGATCTCCGCCGTGGCCCATCCCAGCTGGTTCGCCGCCTGGGGTAGCAGCACCGAGAAAACCAGCACCCACATGAGCTTCGGGTACCGCCATAACCGGTCCCGCCAGGCCAGGAACGCGCCCCCGCAGGCCAGCAGGATCAGCAGCATGCCGATGGCCACCATCAGGTGATAGGTCTGGAATGTGGTCTGCACCGGGGGTCGGTCCTCCTCGGGCCAATCATTCAGCCCCTGGATGATCGTATCGGTGCTGCCGCCCACCAGAAAGCTGAGCATGCCCGGGACCGTGATGCCGATCACCTTCTCGTTGGCTTCGTCCACCCAGCCAAGCACGGTCATGCCCGCATTATCCCCCGTCTCGTAGATGCCCTCCATGGCCGCCAGCTTGACGGGCTGATGCTCAGAGACCTTCACCGCGCTGCTATGCCCGGTGACCAGCTGCCCCAGGGACGCGATCACCGCCACCGCGAAGGCCACCTTCATGCTGCGGCGTGCGAACTCCACGTGCTGTCTCTTCAGGAGGTAGAAGGCCGCTACCGAGATGACGAAGAAGGCCCCCGCCTGCCAGGCGCCCATGATGGTGTGCGAGAGACGGTCCAGGGAGGTGGGGTTCAGCACCGCCCCCCAGA
>JGI12109J20283_10211446_pt1 | contig 11900 bp, 7 predicted proteins | sample ElkSlonscriptome_12_FD_20283 | JGI IMG/M metagenome (IMG submission 20283) | reverse complement strand
CAAAGACATAGATGCCGCCTGCGGTCAGTTGGCGATTAAGAAGAAATAAAAAAACGCCACTACCCAGAGGCAATGGCGTTACAATGTGATCAATTAGCTATTAATTCTCTCTTCCGTGTACCTGCGAGGGCGGTGAAGTTGCTTCTACCGCTGAAAAAGGCTCCAGTATCTTATACTTGTGTTTGGCATCTTTGGGTACCATGTAGGAATCGCCCGGCTCTAGTGTTACTACTTGTCCTTCGGAGTGCAACTCAGCTTTACCTTTCAGAACAAAACCTACGGTTTCGTAAGGGCTGCTATGTGGCTCCTTATTATCATTGGGTTGCTCATCTTCCCACATCCGCATAGCTACTTGTGTACCTGATGCTAAAAACTTCTCGCCATTTTTCATTTCGGGAGAGTTTGTAGAATCTATCTTCTTTATGCTTGTGTCAGCCATTATTAATATATGTTAAGTTCAAAAAATAATTACTACTAATACAACACCTTAGGAGGGCAGTTGTTTAGGGCAGCAGTTCTACGGCAGGCAGCGTTGCTTCATAAAACTCACCATTCTCCAACCGATAATGTATTGTAAATTCATGCTGCTGCGCTTCAGCCGGCGTAACAGAAGGTTGCAGAATAAAACCCTGTTCAGAGGCAGCAGTGCCTTTATCCATCAAAAAATCAGGCAGCCCTACAATGCGTCCACTATAATAATCATATATTGTAAACACCGCATTAAGCGTATCTCCAGCGCTGATGACACGACTACTACCCACCTGCACATAATCTGCATTACTGAATATAGCAATGTCAGAAATGATTTCCGAAGGTTGTGGAGGCTCAGGAGAGCAGGCGTAGGCAGTAGCAAACAGCCTATTGGGTTTATCAGTTTTCTGATTCTGACTGATAAGATTTACATTGGGTATAGCAACTATTCCGTAGCGATCGTACCTCAGGCTACTTTCTGAAGGAAGTTCTTCCAAAATTGTAAAGCCATCTTCTATCAGTCGCACATTACGTGCCTCTAGCCCTGTAATATCAATATACTGCTGCTCAAAATCACCACATCCGCCATCAAGGTCGCAGCCGAAGGGGAGCGTTAGCAGCAGGGTAAAAGTTATTTTCCAGATAATTTTATCCACGAGATCACTGTCAAAATTTACAGCAGGATGGCAGAAATCATGCCCTGTTGTAACTGATTTTGACAAAAATCACCGGATTTTTTTACCTGGGATAAGCGTATGAATAAATCTACTTTACAATCTCCCGGGGAATGGCAGCAGGCAGGCGGCTCATCATCTCATTATTGACCAGTTGGGTGAAGTTGGTGAAAGACTGCACGTTGATCACATTGTTCTTCTGCCGGCCTACCAGCACCACTTCGTCACCTACGTTGACATGGGGAATGTGCGAGATGTCTACCATAAAAAGGTTCATATTGATCAGCCCGACGATAGGCGCTTTCTTACCGCCGATCAGCACATGCCCCCGGTTGGAGAGCGCCCGTGGATAGCCATTAGAATAGCCCAGCGGCATCACGGCCACTTCCATGTTTTGCGTAGCCTGGTAGGCAGTGCCGTATCCGATAAACTCACCCGCTTTAACATGGCGAATATCCATAATGTCGGTCTTCCAGGTAAAGATGCGCTTGAGGGGCTTATCAAAAGTTTTATCCACCTCCTGTAGGTGCAGTTGGTAAATATCCGGGCTGGGCCAGAAGCCGTACTGCGATACACCTACCCTTACCATATCATACACAGTATCTTTCATCGCCAGGGCTGCGGCCGAGCAGGCGATGTGCCGGTAGTTGGGCATATAATTTTTGGCTTTACACTGCTTCAAAAATTCCTTGTAACGGGCATGCTGACGCTCAATCTTAAACTGGTTAGCCAGGCTCTCGGCTCCGCCAAAGTGGGTACAAAGCCCCTCAAAAGTTATATGCTCCCGGTGCTCTTTTACAAAGCTCAATGCTTTAGGAAACTCATCAGCCTGCAGGCCGGTACGATTGGCACCGGTTTCTACCTCCAGATGGACGAGGGCCTTTTTGCCTATTCTTTTTGCCGCCTCCAGCGTTTTGGTCAGACGGTCCAGGTTGTAAATATAAAACTCAATGTTATGCTCTATAGCCCAGGGAATGTCTTCTTCGTACAGGATACCCATGATCATAATGCCGGAGTCTTTGGTGATACTCTCCAGCACCTCCTCAGCCTCAAAGGCGGAAGCCACTGAGAAATGACGTACCCCACAGGCTTCGGCCATGGGTACAAACTGGTGGATGCCGTGCCCGTAAGCATTGGCTTTAACGACAGAAGAAAACCGGACGTTGGGCCCGGTTTTTTTTCTGATAAAATTAATATTGCTCTTGAGGGCTATTTGGTTTAATAATATTCTTGATGAATGCTTTACCATTGTTTAGGGATTTCGTTCCAGGCGTAAGCCCGCCCCCAGCTCTCCCGGGCCAGCTTTTCTACCTGGTTGATTTCTTGCTCAGGCACTTTGTCCTTCCAGTTGTTTACTTCCAGACTATTGTAATGAAACGCATAGACTCGCGCTGCGAACTGGTGAAAGGGCAGGGAGGATTCCCCGTGCTTTTCACCATGGTCATAGACCGAAGGCTTGATGCCCTGGCCCCAGTCCTGTCTGCCTTCATTATTAGGGTTTAAGAAATAAGCCCGGGTTACGCCCTGCGGATCGCGTCGTACCCTTAGCAGGGATACAGCGTGAAAGCCTAACATATCGCCTCTTGAAGAAGTAATATAGATACCTACCGGATTGGGGTACACCATACGTCGGCCGCCGTTGTACTGTGGGTGGCAGGCGGCGTAAAAAACCCTTTGGAAACCTTTAAAATCATGGATGGCATTGAGCATGTAATTATACACCGAGGCAAAGCCTACCTGTATCCACTGTCCATACAGTGCCGGGTTTACCCACTTATGCGGATCTTCGACACGGCCGCTGGCCAGCCGCATCATTTCATTGTATATTTTATCCAGTTTGGGTACCAATATAACTGATACAGCATCCAAGTTGTAATCTAATTTCTCGACCAAGCCTTTGCCCAGCAGACTAGATTCTAGCTCTTGCCCCTCAAAGCGATAGGCCAGATTGTCCTGCGTAGCCGCGTTCATCACCAGGTTAATAAGTTTAGCTGGTGCGTGTTGGCTCCACATACTAATTCCTCTCGCTGACTGGCAGGTAGGATTGTTACCCTGGCCTACTCCCAGGGGCTGTCCCAGGATACGAATAAGGGCACCGATCAGGTACTGTAGGGCGCTTACTTCAGCATGCTTTTCCTCAATGGACTGAATAATAGCCGCTTTGGTTTTACTATGCAGCCTGACGCGACGCATATTGTCCAGTCCGGCGCGCACTGCCTGTCTGGAAAACAACCCTTTTTCCAGCATTTTAGCGAAGCCATAAATGCATTGTGCGTTACTTGGGTGCACTACTTCCTGGATGAGCTTGCCTACAAACTTATGATGGCGAAACCACTCTGCTTCTCCTGTATCGTTCAGGCGCAGTGCCAGAGGTATCAACTGATCTTTTCCCAGGGCAATCAGGCGGAGGAGGAGGCTAGCGTGATGATTGCTAACTAAACCGTGCGAACGCATTTTTTCTCCGATGATTTGAGCCTCCTTGCTTAGCTCTTCGTCAGATGCCTGGTTGAGATAGGCTTCGTAACCTGGCACATCTGGATATTGCCCTGCTTTATCGGAGGGGGCGTACAGCTCTTCTACGTAAGTGCGAAGTAGCTTTCCGCTGTCAGAATCGTCTGTCAGTTCTTCTTTTTGTCGCACCAGCCGTATAATCTCCCTGGCTGGGCGCGTCACTACCGGGCGCTGCTCGCAAACGATCGTGATTTCTTCAGCCAGCTTTTCTTTAATACCCTCCAGACGTGAATGCTGAAGCAAGAAGGCAAACAGGCTTTGCACCTTTTTTTGTTCACGTTCACTCATGCTCATGCGCGCTTCTTCGGTAGGCTCCTGAAAAACAAACTCCAGGTTATGTACGAAAACCTCTTCCAGGAAGGCAGCAGCCTCACCTGCATCAACACGCGAAGAAGTGCTGTCGCCACGGGCTACGGATAGCATCCGAAGCTCGCTTAGAGCCTCAAAGGTAGAGTTAGGATGCCCTGCCTTCAGTGTACCTTTTACCAAAGTAGGTACCAGCCGGTCGGGCTCATTCCAGGGCGTATCAGTAAAGATACCAGCCTCGTCCATCTCTCCTATTTTCTCGTACAAGTATTCCAGTCCTTCGGGGGTGAGGCTGAGCGCATCTACCTGGCTGACTAACTTGCCAGCCTTGTCTGCTTTTGTCAAACTCGTGGCTCCCAGAAAATCCTGATAGGAATCCTGGAAGTTGTCCCTGCTACGCTCTGTCAATGTGGTACTGTTCATTCAGTGATTTAAATCGTTAAATTATAGGTAAAAATCTACGTTTTCGTAGTGTTTCAATAGCTCGGTCATACGGTCCGGATCTTCGCCCTTAAAGTTAATAGAACCAAAGTGGTTGCCATATCCTTCGCGTGAGTTAATTTTCTGCGTACTCAAAGGCGGCACCAAATTGTGGTCTATGAAGTAAGGCTCCTCGGTAAGCTCGTCAGGAATCTCCAGTTTGGAAATGCTGTCCTTACGAGGATAGATCATGACGTTGCCGTAGTGATTTTCCGGCTTATGACCTTTGGGCGGGAATATCTCGTCCAGTTCTTCTTCAGTAATGTTAGGGTCGTGGCAAAGTACAAAAGCGCCCAGGGCATCAAAATCATAAGCTTTAGAGGCCAGTTCCAGAATGTGTCCGCCGGGGATACGGCAGGCAACCTCGCCAAAGTTAAGTTCGTCTTCATCGGTCAGGAACCACTCGGGGTGGATCATTCCGTACTCTATGCCGAAGATATCCACCAGCTTCTGTACATGCTTATGAATCAGCTCACGCTTACTCTCCAGGTAGTGTCCTTCAGGAATGAAGTTGGAGTAACCCAGTTTGACGTATTCGGTGATGTTGAGGAAGCGAATCTTGCCTTTGTTGATAAATGCCTCGCATGAAAACTCGCGTCCGGTGAGGTGACTCTCGGCCATGCAGGGGAAGTCCTCGTCCTGTACTTTTTCGTCAATATCGCTCATGGAGCGCAGTAGGCGGTGGCCCACCGTGCCGGCTGCTGCAAACGGCTTGATGTGTACCCAGCTATCTTCATCTCCGGGCACCTGCAGGTTGGCCTCGTTCAGGCGCTTCATAAACTGACGCACGTGCTCACGATTATAAACTTCTTCAAAAAAGCCGACCTTGAGGCCGCCGATCAGCGCTTTACGCTTCATCATGGCCTTGTTGCGAAAGAGGAAGGCGCGGTTTAGCACGCGGGGGTCGCCGCGATAGATAGAATTGAGCGCTCCGGCCCATTCTACAGTTTCTTCAAAAAGGGGTACCGCTACGTCGGCGCCGAATGGGCTGAGTTTTTCGGCCAGGTCCAGTGAGTTGGAGGTGTCGCTCCACTCGTCAAAATGGTAGGATACGAAAGGAATATCGTGTTCCTGAGCGTATGACTCAAAATCAGGGAAAGATACAACTACATAAGGTTTGTTGAGTTTTTGCATACTCTCGATGACGGGTAAACTCCAACCTAAAAGTGCAAAACATTTTGCCATAACTTGTTTTAAAATTTTTGTTTGTTCGGTATCTATATAAAATTCTTATGGAGAAAAAAAAACCGCGGAGCACAAATGCATGTGCTTCACGGCTGCTGTACTAATCACAACGGGCTAGCGCTGCTGGTGTTCCATAAAATCCAGATTGTTTGAAATAAGAAGTCAAACAGGCATTGAAAGGCAAGAGAAGAGGTTTTGTGAATCTATCTTTGTCGCATGCTTATCGCTTTACGGTCAATCGGCCTCTTTGGTCTCCTCCAGTATTTTACCTTCCATACTAATTTTCAGATTGATTTCCCACTCACCGTTTTCAAGTTCTACCCGGTATCCTCTAAACCCGGGATCGTCCACATAGCGAATACCGTCAAACTCGTAGCCTTCGTACTTTTTCATGAGGTCCTGGCGGATGGCCTCGGGAAGCTCATCTTCGTAAGAGATGGTGTTGGCATGCGTCCGTTCGGCTATGGCCTCGTCTTTACGCTCAACAAATTTATTAGGCCCTCCGTCAGCAGCTTTGATAATGTCGAACTTATCGTATAGCTGACCGGTAGCAGTATAAGCTTCGTAAGATAATGTATCACCATTGACATTGATGACCTGAAACAATTGGGTATTCTCTGCCGCACGGTCCCTTTCCGCCCCAAAATCTTTCCATCCTTCCGGCCTGACGTTGTACATTTTCCCTCCACTCACCGAGACCACGTACACCGTACCGGTACGGTCACGCATGTTGACTCCCGATACTACGTTGACCGGATCTACCCGGCCTCGCGCGTAAGAGTGGTCATGTCCTTGCAAGGCGAGGTCTATACCGTACTTGTCAAAGACCGGCTTCCACAGGGTACGCAGGCGATTGTTGTTCCGGCCAGCGGAGGCGGAATAGAGCGGATGGTGGAAGGTGGCAACCGTCCAGTGGTTAGGATTATCGGCCATCACTTCGTCTATCCAGGCTACCTGCTCCTCCTGCATCTCGCTGCTGTTAAGCGCCAATATGCGCACGCCCTGATAATCAGTGAAGTAAACCGTTTCTTCAAGTCCTTCAGGGCCGTTAAGGGGTAGGGCAAACTGAGGTCGCCACTGTATGGACAGGTGCTCTATGTCCTGCTCTTCTTCCTCTTCGGTGTAAGGCTCAAACTCATGGTTGCCCGGCACCGAGATAGACGGAAGCATGCGGTGAATCCAGCCCCCGGCGGTAAACCACTCATGCCACTGCCGCTCGCTGTGCGCATCAGATACCAGATCACCGGCGTGAATAATAAAGCTAGCATCGGGCGCCTTACGGTAGCCTTCCCGGATCAGGCGCGACCACAGTTCCAGGATGTAGTTTTGGGCATCGCCTACGTAGAGAAAAGAGAAAGGCTCCGGCTCGGTGCTGGCAGTACGGAACTGTATCCACTCGCTCCAGATACTGCCATTGCCTACCCGGTAGGCATAGAGCGTATCCGGCATTAGGTTTTCAAAAGTGACCGAATGGTAATTAGACACTATTTCGGCGGTCAGTACTTCTGAGGCGTCCATGGTGGTGGTTTGGGCTTCCAGGGTCTGGGCATTGCGCCAGAACTTCGGGGCGGCCGTAGCCAGGGCAATCTCAGCATAGCCCTCTTCCACCTCCGGGCTGGTACGCCAGGTCACACTGGCGGTAGTAGCCGGGTCCTGGCCGTAGTTGATAACTATGTGGTCGGGGTGTGGGCCGGGCTTGCCATAATTTTTGGCGAACTCAGGTACCTGGTAAGCGCGGGGCTGATCCTGGGCCGACAGTAGCCAGGGAAACAGCAAGGCGAGAACTAATACAATAGGTTGAGTGTAGTTCATGAACGTTAGTTTAAGTATGCCGAAGCAATATGTACAAATTACAGAAAAGCAGCACATTGTTATCAGTATTATGACATATAAATTAAAAACCACTAGGGCAAACTGTACTCAGCTTGCCCCAGGGATCATACGTTTAGGCCAGTTATCAGAAATTCACTGAGAATCCCAAGAAATAAGAAGCCCCGAATAATTGATGGCGGTCGTAGCGGTCAGTGATCCCCTGCCACTCCTGCTCAGGGGCATTGGTAATGTTGCGAGCCTGTGCTAGAATCTTAAACTTACGTGAAGGGAATGTGTAGGCTGCAGTAATATCAACCGCAGTACGGGCACCTTCGTAGCGGTCAAAATCTGTGATGGCAAAGCCTGCTTCCACAGCATCTTCCACAAAACCATCATCCAGGCTGCGGGGATTTACCAAAAACTCACTGCGATAGGTGATGGCGGTTCGTAGCTCCAGCCCATACTTTTGGTAGTAAGGGATAAGGTTGAAAACCGTGTTGGGTTGGCGCAACAGGGGCAGGTCGTCTCCTTCACGGTCTGGATACTGTACCTCCGAATCGATAAAGGCCGCATTGGCAGTGATACCAAAACCACTCAGGAAGCCGGGCAGATTGGTAAAAGCCTGGTCGTAGCTAAATTCTACCCCTTGAACAATAGCGTTTTCCAGATTAAGACTCTGCTCAATATTCAGTTCTTCAAAAAAAGTACCCTGAAACTCTACTTGGTTTTGCGTGGTACGGGCTTCAAAAATGTAGTTATCAATATTTTTTCTAAACGCGCCGGCGGAAGCGATGCCCCCGGTAGGAAAGTAATATTCCAAAGACAAGTCCCAGTTTTCTGATTCAAACGGGAGCAGGCCAGCGTTCGCTCCTTCGTAGAACCCTACCGTACCTCCCCCTTCTACTTCAGGAATAATTTCCAGTTCGGAGGCCCCTGATACATTTTCGTAGTCAGGACGGCCGATAGTGTTTGTCCATGAAAGACGGGCCACAAAGTTTTCAAAGGGTGTGGCTTTAAGATGTATGGAAGGCATCCAATTAGTGTAACTGTTTTCAAAAAAAAGTTGGTCAAAGCGGTCTATGACCGGTATGCTCTCATCCTGACTGACCAGTGTCCATGGTGCCGAAGAAAGTGTTGTATGTTCTACCCTAAGACCACCAATCACCGAAAGGTAGTTAAAGTCCACTACGCCCATGATGTAAGCAGCAGTAACATCTTCGGTATAGGTAATGTCTTCGTCATAAACTTCTTCGGCAGTGTCAAAAGGGCGGAAGCGCAAACAGGTGGTATCATTTACGTTAGCAGGATTCGCGAAAAAATTGCGGAAAGCCAAAGCATCGCCATGCACGTTGGGCTCAGCACCCCCCTGAACCGGCGGAAAAGGGTCAATGGCAAAATCAGCCAATGTATAAGGATTGGATACCTTGGTGGTATTGTCCCCGGTCAGCGGATCTTCACCGTCATCATTGTATTCTTCACGCTGGCGGTCTACAATTTTCTCCCTGGAGCGATATCGTCCTCCAACTTTGATATATGCCGGAATAGTACCGCTTAGGTTCAGGTCGTATTTTAAATCCAGTGAAGCTTCATACATATCCTCACGAACCGTATTGTCCCGGCGGAAGTTGAGGTTACGCAGGTTGTACAGGCTGGGGTCACGGGCTGCCTCACGGTTTTCTGCGGTAATGTCAAAGAAAAAATCTGTCAGATCATAAGTAGCTGCCAGTACGCCTTCTGTATCGCGGGGGTTCTCAAAAGTACCGTCTATGTCAAACTGATCTTGATTGGCTTGCGAAAAAGTACCGTACAGATCTACTGAAAGTGCCCCAAAGCGATTTTCAGTACCCAAAGTGAAGCTATACAAATCTTCACTAACGTCACCGCTGCTGAGATCCAGTTCTCCCGAGCCTTTACTAAAACGGCCTGAGGTAGGCGTTTGGTTGGTCAACTCCTGATCGCGCAGTCCAGCTACCGTTAGTTCAAACTCAGAATTGAGGTCACGCTCTTCGGTACGGGTATAAAGTGAGCGAAAGTAAATATTATTTTGTAAGGTAAACCGGTATTCAAGATCAGCAGTGACGCCATAACGATCTCTCTCATTATCTTCAATCTGGAGTTCTATTTCATTAGGGCCCAGGTAGCCGGGCGTAGGGTTACCGTCTGGGCCAGTACCCCGAAGCAACTGCCAGCGGTCGGGGTCGAGGATAGAAACTGAAAAGTCGCGGCGGAAAAAATTGGCCGAAACCACCGCCCCAAACTTTTCATTTTCACCGAATCGTTTGCCTGCGGTGGCTGCAACGCGAAAAGGAAATTTATCATCCTGGTAGTCAGCCTGCTGCTCTTGAATCAGACCGTCCACCGAGGCAATGAAGAACTGTGGTTTGGCTTTATCAAAGGCGGAAATCGTGTTGATATTAATAGCACCACCGATACCAGTACCTTCCATATCGGGTGTAATCGCCTTGGTCACTTCAATACTGGATATCATTTCCACCGGCAGTAAGTCCAAAGGTGTTTCACGACCTCCCGAGGTAGATCCGATGTTGGTATTGTTGAGCGTTACGTTGTTGAGTGCCGGCCGAATACCGCGAATAGAAATAAAACGGCCTTCACCATTGTCGGTTTCTATGGAAACCCCTGAAACGCGCTGGGCGGCTTCGGCCACGTTGATATCGGGCAGACGGCCGATGTCGTTCGTAGTTAATACTTCTTTGGTATTCATAGCCTGCCGTTTACGGTTGATCGCGTCAATCTGGCTTTTGCGTAGTCCAGTAATTACCAGTTCGTCCAGTTGGGCTGAAGCCACGGGTAGTTGCATATCCTGGTTCACCGTTTCTTCGGAAATAATTTCAACGGTAAATTCCTGTCCCTGATAACCAACTGAAGAGACTACAAAGGTTTGGGTACCTGCCGGTACTTTAGGAATCAGGTAACGGCCGTCAATGTCGGCAGCAGAGCCTACAGCACTACCTTTAAGCACAACAGTAGCACCGGGTAAGTAGTCTCCGGTTTTGGCGTCTTTAATCACGCCAGTGATTCTCCCGGTCTGTGCCTGTACGTTTAAAGCAAAGCCTAGCACAAGACAGCATAGGATGAGTAAGTGATAGAGATTTCTCATGATTAGGTATAAGATTTGGTAAGAGAAAAATTCTGTATCACAAAGCTAGGGGGCAGGTATGAACTAGGTATGAAGGCAGGATTAAACCTAGGTTAACATCCCGCACGCGGTTTTAATTTTGTGTTAAGTTATTTGAGGATGTCCGACACGCCTTTTTTTCTATGAGCAATTAACGTATTTTTAGTAGCCGGATGGCGGGTAATCCTTAGCTCTTGTTTACCGGAAAGCCATCTACGTCAACCTGCTGATACTGCTGCCGGGGATAAACCGGGATGATTTTACCTCGATAGCCAGTTTTGTTCAATTCAGCGGAGACTTCCTGCTGCAGTTGGCTCTTCCACTTGCGACGGCTGCGGGCATCTACCAGGTAGCGGATACTGATTTCTGTCCAGGAGTCGGTAGCTGATACATAGAGCTCAGGCTCAGTGGAGAATTGATAATCCAAACGAGATTTTTTTAGAATTTGAGCATACTCTTCCGCTGGTTTTTTCATGCTCTGCAACAAGACTCGCCTCGATACTTCCTCAAGTGCTTTTAGTGCCAATGGCAGGTCTGACTCGTTGGCGATAGGTACGCTCAGTTCATCCCACACATAAGAGAAGTCACGGGTCAGGTTGATCACCGTGCCGGTCAGGATTTCGTTATTGGGGAAGGTCAGCAAGCGGCCGGTAGGTTGTTCGGCCTGTACAGCACCACCCCTGTCCGGTGAGCCAATTTCCCATACGGTAGTATTGAGTGGATCAATCTTGAAAACATCGCCAAACACTTCGCCTACCGCGATGCGGTCGCCTACGCCATAGTATCCTTTGAAAGAGTTGAGCAGCCAGCCGGTAAAGCTCTCTATGGGAGTTTGAAGTGCCCAGGAGAGTGCCAGCCCTACCAATCCTACCGAGCCTACTAAGGCGCGTATGTCACCCGCCAGTACGCTCAGCGCTACCCCCGCTGCCAGTAACCATACGGATATGGAAACGACCGCCAGAATAGCACTGGAGGTGCGCCAGCCACGGGTGAGCTTGCGAAGAAGGGGTTTGAACAAGCGAAGTAGCAGCCAGGCCAGAAATAGCGCCAGCAGGGCAATCAATAATTTGGGTAGGTTGGCGTAGAAGTCTACCCAGAGCTCCTGTAGTACGGTCAGGGCTTCATCGGTAGCTGCCTGGCCGATCTCTCCCATAGACTGCTGGGCCGTGCTGTCAGCGACTTGTACTTCTTCTGCCTGGGTTGTCTGCTGACCTAGCGTTTCCGTTTCGGGCAAAATCAGCAGCAGGAGCATAGTAAATGCCAAAGCTACGATAGAGGCCTGCCTAAACTTACTGAGCTTTTGGCCAGCACGCTCTACGGACTTC
>JGI12109J20283_10006258_pt1 | contig 11900 bp, 8 predicted proteins | sample ElkSlonscriptome_12_FD_20283 | JGI IMG/M metagenome (IMG submission 20283) | reverse complement strand
CATTGCTTCGGGGCTGGTTTTCATTTTCCTACTTTTGATGTTGAGGGGTAAATTTTTGCTTAGCCTGGCGGCTTTCCTGACCAATCTGCTACCGGTATTGCTCATCCTCGGGATTATGGGCTTGGCGGACATTCCGCTGGATATTGCTACCTCGCTGATCGCGGCGGTGGTGCTGGGCATTACCATTGACGACACCATCCATTTTGTGTACCACTACTACCTGGATCAGGACAAATTGCCGCACCGCAAAAATATGGAAATGACCATCCGACAGGTGGGCAAAGCCATTTTCATCACCAGCCTGCTACTGGCTGGCGGCTTCGGACTGATGGCCTTTGCCTCGGCCGTCCCCGTCCGCTACTTCGGCATCCTGATCGCTACGGCGGTGAGTGGGGCCTTGCTGTCGTTTACTACTTTTTTACCAGCACTAATGGATGTGTTGTTTGGGAGGAAAGCGTAGCATTTTTGTCCAGTAAAAGGAAACCATTAGCTTGAGAGAATGGGGAAGTGTGTATGCAAGGAAACAATTTTTTGAAGTTTTTGATGGTCAAATAATCGGTTTACGAATTAAAAGCGCAGGTCGTGAGTGGGTAGAAGGATAAGTTTATGCTAAAGGTAGCACTGGTCTCAGTCTTCAACACTAAGACCGTACATAAAGAAGGCTGTTTCATCATTCAAAACTAACTCCAACAAGAAAATGATAAGCGCCCAAAAGGCTACCAAAAAAAGCCGTCACTGCTCCGGTATCCTGGTTGCGGAACGCAAGCGGCTGAACCGACTTTTGAGGCGGCCTCTTCAGAGTGACTATGAAAAAGACACCTGTTTGCCTCTTAAAGAACGTCGCTAATGGCTTTTTGTAAAAACGAAGCCTTACAGAAACAGACGAATGTTAGTGGTTGTCATTACTCCCTACATGGAAGGGGACAACGCTTTGCGATAAGCTGAATGTAAAGGTTCAAGCCTAGTTACAATTTGTCAGACAGGCCAATGACTACCGCATCCGCGTATAGCTGTGACGGTTGAAGTTGTGGCGAAACCGACCTTGTCCCATAATATAAAACGGCTGGGAATCGCGGCGCACCTCAGTCTGATTAATGGCCAGGCTTTCAGGAGTAAGAGCAATATTAGTACCTTCACGCTCTACAAAATAGTCTTGTGAGATTTGGTTTAATGCAGTCATAATTAATGCTATTTAAATGGGTTTATGTTGTTTTGTGCATAAGTATAGCCAAGCCTTGTGCCAAAGCAAAAAACCCACTCTGGAGCTACTAAAGTGGGTTTTGGGTAACGATTACTGTCCGTTTACGTACATTCTATGTGCATCCTCGTACAGCATTAAACAGTATTGATCGGGGTATCGTGACTGTCTTTTATAAGTCTGGATACTGATAGGTTCCTACTGAGGCCAATCATTGGCTGGACTGTTTAAGCAAATGCCCATCACCGGGGCAGACGATTACTGTGCTTTGCGGCCGGGCGTCCAGGGAGCGCCGGCCTCCTCTATGTCTGCTTGGTATGCTGTCAGGTCGTCAAAAAAAGCATTGAGCGCGGTGTTTAGCTCTTCCATTTCGCTTTTGGCAATGGCAATACTTTGACGCTGGGTATCAGTAGGCATCTGGCTGGTTTCCCAGTGCCCGTACTTCACGTATCCTACCCGCGACATAATAGAAGGCACCGTTACCTCATTCATTTCACGCCGGGTAGGGTTGCCCGTTAGCCGTAAGCGTAAATCAGCCAGTTGGTCATCTAGGGCGTCCAGCCGGGAAAAAAGTTTGGGAGATGCCTGAGAAGTCTTCATCAGGGCAGCCTTCATGTAGCGCAGGCTTTCCTCGGCTTCGTCCATCTGCCGGTTGGCTATACTCAACTTACGGTAGAGCTGACTGGTTTCCTTTTGAAAAGCAGCAACCGCTGCAAAATCGGTGCCTTTAGATGCCGAAGGTACTGGCTCCACAGCAAAGCTTTGAGGAGGGCCCTGGCTTTCCAGTTGGGCATCGTGATATACGTATAACTCTACTGAGTAGGTGCCGGGAGCGACCAAAGGGCCTTGGGGGTCGCCTGCCCATGGAGGTTTAAACGCTGGTTCAACCAAATTGACAGGATCAGGAGGCGGCAGGCGTAAATCCCAGCTGGTACGGTGTAAGCCTTGTTGGGTATTGCCTTCCAGCCAACGCAGAGGCGTACCGGCTCCGTTACGGATCAACAGCATGACCCGAGAGTCATCGTCTCTTGACTCTTCCGCTAGCTTGTCCCAGCCAGGAAAAGGTATGTCACTGTTTTGCTCGTCAAGTTGCTGGTCGCTACGCTGACGCTGTTCTTTCAAGCTGGCGGGCAGTTCATGCAGGTAGTAAGTAAAAGTAGCCCCAAAAGGTGGGTTCCCGGCTACAAAAGCAGTAGTACCCTGGCTGGGCATACCTTTGGCCTGCATCGGTACGTTGGGGATGTACCACCAGGCATCCCTTACCTCAAACAGGGTATTTTCTTTTTGCGTCACCACTTCAGGGAGGTTACGTAAGGCAGTGTAATCGTCCAGCACATAAAACCCCCGACCAAAGGAGGCTCCCACCAAATCGTGATCTCGCTGGTGCAGCTCAATATCCCGAAAGGCAATCGTAGGAACACCACCGTTCAGCTTGATCCAGTTGGTGCCTTTATTAGGAGAAAAATACATGCCGTACTCTGTACCGATAAACAGCAGGTTTTCGTCTTCATGATCTTGCTTGATAGCCCATACAATGGTGCGCTCAGGCAAGTCTCCCACAATAGAACGCCAGGTATTGCCCCTGTCGGTACTCATGAAAAGATAGGGAGTGAAGTTGCCAAGCTTGTGAGCGTCAGCGGCGGCAAACACGGTGTTTTCGTTATGCAGAGAAGCTTCTATATCGTTGATAAAAGACCGTTCTGGCACTTGTGGCAAAGTGCCTGTTTTTTGCCAGCTCTTACCAGCATCTTCACTCACGTGAATCATACCATCGTCAGAACCGGTGTACAGAAGCCCTTCCGCCCGGGGTGATTCTGAAATAGCGGTAAGGGTAGCGTACTGGGACATAGCTCCATTATCGTACAGCGCATCTACGCTTCTCACCCGGTCTATCATCTCCAGTTCGTAGCGATTGGTATTGGTAGTGAGGTCGTCGCTGATCGGAGTCCACGACTGCCCGCCATCTTCGCTCAACCATACTCTCTGTGAGCCATAGTACAGCCGCTCATGATCGTGGGGACTGATAAGAAACGGGCTGTCCCAGTTCCACCTTTCGGGTGCGTCGCCGGGAGCAGGCTGTGGTTGTATGTAGAGGACCTCTTCGGTTTTTTTGTCGTATTTGTACAAGGAGCCTACTTGTATCTCCATATACACGATATCAGGATTTTCGGGATCAAAAGAAGTATCGTAACCGTCTGCCCCCAGAGGAACGGACCAATCCTGATTTCGGATTCCTTCGGTATTCTTTGTCCGGGAAGGCCCTAGCAGGGTTCCTAAGTCCTGGGCGCCGCCTACTATGTTGTAGAAAGGCTCAGAGGTATCCAGTGCGAGTTTGTAGAACTGAGGAATGGGAAGGTTTGAAAAATGACGCCATGTAGTACCCTCATCAAAGGATTCGTACAGCCCCCCATCGCATCCTGCGATCAGGTGCGCCCCGTCCTGCGGGTCAATCCAGAGGGCGTGATTGTCGCTGTGCTTTTCCCTGCCGGTACCCAGGTAGTTGAAGGTCTTGCCACCGTCCCTGGTTACGTGCAGAAATACGTCCATCTGATATACCAGCGCCGGATTCACCTGCGATGCCTCTATCTCTTGATAATAGTGAGGGCCCGTTCCTCCGGATGTATATGCATTGCGGCGTTCCCAGCTTTCCCCTTTGTCAGTCGATCTATAAAACCCTTTCTCATCGTCCTTCGCTTCTATGGTAGCATACACCAGGTCAGGGTCGGCCGCTGTAACGGCCAGGCCAATTTTGCCCATGTCTCCCTGGGGTAAGCCACTTTCCACACGGCGCCAGGTCTCTCCCCTGTCCGTAGATTTATAAATACCTGACTGCGGGCCGCCTGCCAGCAAAGACCAGGTATGCCTCCGTCGCTGATAGGCCCCGGCGTACATCACATCGGGATTAGAGGGGTCAAATTCTACATCAGTGACACCTGTGTTTTCATCTATGGACAATACTTTCTTCCAGGTAGTACCACCGTTTTCGCTTTTATACAGCCCCCGATCACCACCCGCCGACCATAGAGGGCCTTCTGCCGCTACAAAAACAGTATTACTATTTCTGGGGTCTAATAATATCTTACCGATATGCTCAGATTTACCAAGACCCATATTTTGCCAGCTTTTGCCGCCATCCTGGCTGCAATAAACGCCATCGCCCCAGCCGACGTGCCGTCCGCTTACGTTTTCTCCGGTCCCTACCCATACTACCTGACCATTGTCAGGTGCGGTAGCCACTGCACCAATAGAGTAAGAAGATTGCTCGTCAAATACAGGTTCCCAGGAGGTACCCCGGTTGTTTGTTTTCCATAACCCGCCCGAACCGGCGGCGACGTACCAGGTACTGGGTTTGGTGGGACTTACAGCAATATCCGATATACGTCCACCCATAAAGGCCGGGCCGATACCCCGTAGTTTGATACCATTTGCAGCCGTACTGAGAGCCTCTGTATCTATAGATTGGGCAAGGACGCTATTTTGCAGAAAGCACCAAGTTAGTAAGGGCAATAGCAGAAGTAGTCTGAGGTTTCTCATGGTAAATTTGTGGTAGTGTTATTTGTAACGTCCAATATAAAATGAACCAATGTAGCCATCTACAAACATAATCGATTGGCCTCGGATTGCAACTCAGTGATATTGATTTGAATACGGCTTGATTTGAATACAGAGTGGGTCTTACGATGCAGACCTAGCGTAATATTAACTGAAAAAGAAAAAACCCCTCAAATTTTAGGATTTGAGGGGTTTTCATATCACTTGAATTAAACTTGTGGAGCCGGAGGGATTCGAACCCTCGTCCAGTGAAGGCCATTATCGTGTCTTCTACATGCTTAGCTTTCTATTAATTGTCGAGCAATGGCCGGCAAAAAGCAACCTACCGCTACCTTAGCTGCGTTTAATCTCGCTCAAGCATCACAGCCCTGCCTGAGCCAGTTCTTTGAGTCGACACCCCAAACTCGGCCCCTAAAGAACAGGAGGCGCCGTGGGATGTGGCCCGGGAGCGTGTTCGCTCAACCGTGAAGCCCAAATTTTAACCTAGAGGGTTAAAATTAGGCAGCCATGGCGTAATTAGATTCGCCAAGTAAAATGTTAGAGCTATTGATCAAGGCACTCACTCTACGTGCCTGCATGCTTACACACGTAACCACACATCCTGTCAAAACCGGTCGGCCCCGTGTATACTCACCTAAAAGTACGAATTAAACAATACGAAAGTTCGCTCTGACGGTTGAATTTTAGGAGTAGATTTATTTTAAAGAAAAGTCAGGCCCAAAGTACAAGCTCGCTCGTTAGCAACTAAAGGGCTTTATCATTAGCTTTGTCGTCGCAATTTACATAGCACAAGCCGATAATTACACAATAATAAAGTATGGAGCAACTATCAAACAGAATCAAAGCGATGGAAGAGTCAGCCACCATCGCGATGGCGCAGAAGGCCCGCGAACTCAAAGCGCAAGGTGCTGATGTCATAAGCCTGAGCCTGGGAGAGCCTGATTTTAAAACCCCGGATCATGTATGCCAGGCCGCCAAAGAGGCCATAGATACTGGTAAATACTTTAGCTACACCCCGGTACCAGGTTATCAAGACCTGAGAGAGGCTATTGTTGATAAACTTAAGCGTGAAAATCAGCTTACGTATACTACCAATCAGATCGTAGTATCTACCGGGGCCAAGCAGTCTATTGCCAATACTTTTTTGTGCCTGCTCAATCCTGGTGATGAGGTAATTGTCTACGCTCCCTACTGGGTAAGCTATGCCGAAATTATCAAACTGGCAGGCGGGGTGCCAGTACTCATCCATGGTAATATAGAAAACAATTTCAAAGCTACTGCAGAGCAGCTCAGATCGGCGATCAACCCCAAGACCAAAGCGGTGATCTTTTCTTCTCCCTGCAATCCTACTGGCGCGGTTTTTAACCGGGATGAAATGGCGGCCATGGCCGAGGCACTGTCTGACCGCCCGGATATTATCGTCGTGGCCGATGAAATTTACGAACATATTAACTTCAGTGGTGAGCATGTCAGTATCGCTGCCATGCCCGGGATGATGGAGCGCACCGTCACGGTCAATGGCTTTTCCAAGGGCTTTGCGATGACCGGCTGGCGACTGGGCTACATTGCCGCTCCCCTTCCCATCGCCAAGGCTTGTGGCAAAATACAGGGACAGTTCACTTCGGGTACCAACAGTATAGCCCAGCGCGCTGCCATTGCTGCCCTCACTGGTGACATGACTCCCACCCAAAAAATGGCTAAGGCTTATCTGCGCCGTCGTGACCTGGTATTAGAAAAGCTTCAGGAGGTACCCGGCATCAAGACCTATACCCCCACGGGGGCGTTCTACATCTTTCCTGACGTAAGCGAATACTTCGGTAAGTCTGATGGGGAAACAAGTGTTCAAAATGCCAGTGAGTTTTGTATGTATATATTGAACAAAGCACACGTATCGCTGGTGACCGGCGAAGCCTTTGGCGCACCTAATTGTGTACGCCTTTCTTACGCTGCTTCTGACGAAGCCCTGGTAGAGGCTATAGACCGGATTAAAAATACCCTGGCAGCGCTGAAATAAAGTGTAACAATCTCCTATTGCTTTATGGAGCGTTCCCTTGACGAGATACTCGAGTCTTTTGCCCAGCTTAAAGTCCTGATTGTGGGCGATGTCATGCTGGACGCTTACGTGTGGGGAAAGGTGGAGCGCATCTCGCCCGAAGCACCCGTGCCGGTTGTCCATGTCCGGAAACGTGAGAAAAGGCTGGGCGGTGCCGCTAACGTAGCGCTCAATGTACAAGCCCTGGGTGCCAAACCTATTTTGTGTTCTGTAGTGGGAGACGACCTTGAGGGGCAGGCTTTTGTAGAACTGCTAGACAAAAGAAAAATTTCTGCCCGCTACATAGTCAGGAGTCAGGAGCGACCTACCACGGTCAAAGAAAGGGTAATAGCTGGCTCGCAACAAATGCTGCGCATAGACTCAGAAGACAGTAACCTGCTCAGCGAAGCGGAAGGGGAAGCCCTGATGCTTCAGATTGAAGCTGCGCTGCCCCAGGCTGACGTAGTGGTGTTTCAAGACTATGATAAAGGAGTACTCAGCCGGGAGCGCATTCAGCAGGTGATTGGCTGGGCAGAGAAAAGACAAATACCTACTGCCGTAGATCCTAAGAAGCGCAATTTCCTTCACTACCGGGGCGCCACTCTCTTTAAGCCTAATCTAAAAGAACTGAGGGAAGGCCTATTGGCTGAAGACCTGGCCTTGCACAAAGAAAAGCACGAAACCTCTATGAGTACTGAAGAAGCAGTGGTACAGGCTGCTAGCCGCCTTAAGCAACTTATGGCGGTCAATAGTGTGTTCATCACTTTATCCGAAAAAGGGGTCTTTATAGATGCGGCCTACGCTGGCAGTCCGGATACACATTTTATACCGGCTCATCTACGTGAGATTGCGGATGTTTCTGGCGCGGGTGATACCGTCATCAGTATTGCTGCCCTGGCTTTAGCCCTCAAGTTACCACCCAAAACGCTGGCAGCTCTGGCCAACCTGGGAGGAGGGATCGTGTGTGAGCATACCGGCGTAGTACCAATAGAAAAAAACAAATTATTTGCGGAAGCCCGCCGATGGCTGGTCTGAGAAACGGATTGTTGGTGAAAAGCGATTATACATTGCGATTCCAAAAGTAGGGGCTTAGCAATATCAGGACGGTAAACAGTTCCAGGCGGCCCAACAGCATCAAAAAGGAAAGTACCCACTTGCCCGCATCAGGGATACCAGCAAAGTTATCAACCGGGCCTACACTGCCCAGCCCAGGGCCTACATTACCCAGGGAAGTCGCCACCGCGCCAATAGCTGTCATAAAATCCACGCCGATAAGGGCCATAGCTACTGAGCCAATGGCGAAAATAGTGATGTAAATAATGAAAAAAGCCAGGACATTAAAGGTAATGTCCTGGGTGACTGCCTTGCCATTTGCCCGTACCGGGATGATGGCCGAGGGGTGTACCTGACGTTTCATTTCCAGTATACTATTCTTGAGTAGTACCATATGTCGTACAATCTTGACACCCCCGGCAGTAGATCCGGCTGAGCCACCGACAAACATGAGCAAGAAAAATACCACTGTCAACCCTGGTGTCCAGGAGGTGTAGTCTGCGGTGATATAGCCCGTGGTACTTACTAGTGATATTACTTGAAATGCCGCATCCCGAAAGGACTTTTCCAGTCCCTGTTCACTGAAAATATATATACCTGTGGTAGTGATTAAGATAAAAATCAGTACAGAGAAAAGGTAATAGCGAAACTCTTCGTTCTGCCATACCTTGTCAAACTGAAACTTGTAGGCAAAGTAAGTAAGCGAAAAGCTAGTACCGGCCAGGAACATGAAAACCGTGATTACATACTGTAAATAGGCCGAGTCGTAGAAAGCTATGCTGGCATTTTTTGGAGAGAAGCCTCCAGTGGCCATAGTAGTCAATCCGTGGTTGATAGCCTCGTAGAAACTCATGCCGCCTAGCATCAGTAGTACGGTTTCCAGCAAAGTCAGGCCTATGTAGAGTATCCAGAGGCGCTTGGCCGTATCGCTGATACGAGGCTTAATTTTGTCGGGGGTGACACCGGGTGCCTCAGCTACAAAAAGCTGCATGCCCCCAATGCCTAGTATAGGCAATATGGCTACCGCCAGTACGATGATACCCATACCACCAATCCATTGGGTTAGGCTCCGCCAAAAAAGAATGTCAGGGGGAAGAGCTTCAATATCAGTGAGAATAGTGGCTCCGGTAGTGGTGAAGCCCGATATAGACTCAAAAAAAGCGTCAGGATAAGTGGGGATGGCACCACTGAGTACGTAGGGCAAAGAGCCAAAAAACGACATTAGCAACCACCCTAGCGTCACGACCAGGTAGCCATCCTTACTACGTAGTTCCCTGTTCTCCTGCTTGTGGGTCAGCAGCCAGGTAAGCCCCCCGGTCAGTGCCGAAATACCGGATGCGGTCAGTAAGGCCTCCCAGGCATTGTTTTCATAAAAAAAAGATACTGACAGGCAGATGAGCATAAAGCCACCGTTGAACATCAGCAACAAACCCAAAATATTAAACAGGACTTTCCAGTTGTTACTCATTTAAAAAACTTTTCTACTTCTGACAAGCCTTCTTTCTTGCTAAGCACCACGACCCGGTCTTGAGGCTTGAACTTGAAATCACCCATAGCGATATAGCCCTGTCCGTGCCTGACCACTCCTCCGATTATAGCGTCTTTTGGAAAATCCAGTTCCTTCAGCATTTGGTCTACAATAGCGCAGTCATCGTTGACTACATATTCCAGGACTTCGGCCTCGACACCGTGTATGCCAGTGATGGACACTACGTCACCTTTACGGATGTAGCGGAAGATAAAGTTGGCCGCGATCAGCTTTTTGTTGATCATGGTATCTACCCCGATATTCTGACTTAGGTGGATGTAGTCAATATTCTCTACCAGGGCAATGGTCTTCTTTACCCCTTTGTTCTTAGCTACCAAACAGCTGATGATGTTAGTTTCTGAATCGCCGGTTAGCGCCAGGAAAGCATCCATATTGGCCAGGCCTTCTTCCTCAAGTATGTCTACATCGCGCCCATCGCCATTAATAATGAGGGATTTAGGCAGCTGGTCAGCCAACTCAAAGCACTTGTCACGGTTTTTTTCAATTAACTTTACATTGTAGCTACTACTCAGCTTGCGCGCGGTATGGTATGCGGCCTTGCTGCCTCCTAGTATCATGATGTTTTTAATATCAATTTTCTTTTTTCCGGTAAGCTCCAGCACCCAGTCTATACCGTCGGGTTGGGCTATGAAATACACATGATCGTCAGGCTGCAAGCGGGTATCGCCTCTAGGAATTATTGTATGCCCTTCCCTTAGGATAGCGACAGTCACAAAATTATTGCTAGGGTTGAACTTGGTCGAGGTTTCGGCCAACGTGCGGTTGGTTAGCGGACTTTTGTCATCAATCGTGATGCCGATCAGCGAAAGCAGGCCCTGGTCAAACTCAAAAGTATCAGTAACGGCAGCAATGCGCAGCAGGCGACGAATTTCGCGCGCAGCCAGCGATTCGGGCGAGATGAGTTCGTCAATTCCTACGGAGCTTAGGTCCAGGGTGTCGCGGCTCATGAGATATTCTTCGTTGGAGATACGGGCTACGGTCCTTTTGGCACCCAGTCGCTTGGAAATGACCGCCGTGGCCAGGTTGACTTCTTCTGACTCAGTAACAGCAATCAGCAGGTCGGCCTTAGAGACGTTGGCATCTTTGAGTACACGAAAAGAGGTAGCATTACCGCGGATGGTAGAAACGTCCAGTTGATTACCCAACTGCCTCAGGCGTTCCTGATCGCGGTCAACTACTACAATATCTTGATTTTCGTAAGCAAGTAGTTTTGCCAGGTGTTTCCCTACATCTCCCGCCCCTGCGATGATTATTCTCATACGATTCCTCCAGTCTTTCTAAAAATTTGTGCAAATATAAAAGAGAATCTCTATTCCTTCGCTGTAGCGCTTTAGGATTCAGTAAAAAGCCAGATGTGCTCCGGGGTGACGGCGGCATCCATACGCACATCAAGTGGCGAAACGTCTGTAATACGATCTATTGGCGCAAAGAGCGAAAGGCCTACCCGCAGAGTGCCAGGGCGACAACCTTTCAAAAAACGATCGTAGTAACCCTTGCCGTAGCCAACCCGGTGCCCTTGCTGGTCAAAAGCTAGCAGCGGTAGCAGTACGATGTCTAAAGTATCCTCATTGATAGCGCGTAGCCCTTCGCCTACAGGCTCAGGTATACGCCAAGAATTTTCTGCAGTGGGGGTATGAGGTCCCAGCAGTATATGCTGCAAATGGTTCGTGGCCGGTTCGCTGCGAGGCACTACCACTTTGATTTGACGCTGCCAAAGCCAGTGTACCACCGGCCAGGTGTCGACCTCACGGTTTTTAGTAATAGGTAAAAAACAGTGGACTGTAGCAGGGTTTTGTTTTTGTAAAAAGGGAAATAAACGCTGGTATAACAGCCAGTTGGCCTCCTGGTAGGCAGCCTCGCTCAATAGCTTTCTGAGCTGTCGGAAGTGGCTACGGACTTTAGCTTTGTTCAATACTCGTCAGCTTCGTTCAAAATATTAAAGCGAAAGTCCAGCGGGTCCAGATGTCGGAGTAACTCACTGATAAAATCAGGATTGTTGATATAGAAATTGAGGAAGTTTTCTTTTCGCTCCTGCAAAGTACCTCCCGGAAATAGTTTTTCTTTTAGGTTTTCCAACTGTTTTACCGCTGTTTCCTGGTTTTGCTCTTCAGACTTTTTGAGCCTTTTTTCAATATTTTGGAGGCTTTTAAGCGCATTGTTTTCTTGCTTGCCGATGAAGCCATCCAGGCTTTTATCAACTTCGGACGCTTTGGCCTTGACCTCTTCAAATACCCTGGACAGATATTCCATTTCTTCGGCCAAAGAGATAGAAGTTTCAGCATGGTCTTCTACAAATTTCCTGACTAGCGATTGAGTATCCAGAAAAAGGTCTTGTACAGGAGTGTTGACCTTATCTAGCTTACGGGCATTCGTTTTGTTGATGACCAGGCCAAAGTTGCGCGGCATGAGGATTGGGAAGGGTACTTCATAGTGGTCAAACATGGGCTTGAGCTGTAGCCAGTAGGCCAGCTCCGAGGGCCCACCTACGTAGCCCAGGTTAGGCAAAATCATTTCCT
>JGI12109J20283_10312774_pt1 | contig 11908 bp, 8 predicted proteins | sample ElkSlonscriptome_12_FD_20283 | JGI IMG/M metagenome (IMG submission 20283) | reverse complement strand
CTCCGATAACTTTCGGGACGATTGATATTGCACGCACACCAGCTCTCATTCGGCGCGCTCTCAGCCGCAGTACTGACATCGCGAGCCTTGTTGCGCAGGCGTGCATTCACCGGATTAGTGAAGGCAGCTGTGTTTCCAGCGCGCTACGCCTCCCTGTTTACGTTTCTAGCGACCGCGCTTGCGCCGGCCGGGTGGTAGGTCGGGACCGGCGTTGAGCGTGGCGTGCCCGATATGCGGCAAGCAGTCAGGGCAACATGGCCCACAGCATGGCGGCCAGGATCGCCAGGATCAGGGCGTTCGTTACCATCGCCATCACAAGCAGAAAATCTGACGCGCAGGCGGTACAGAACAGGCTGAATTGTTCGGCACGTGCAGTCATCTCGTTAATCTCCATCCTCGTCCGGTTATGATTTGAGGCCGTTGAGGCGATCTTCGCCTGTCGGCCTCTAAGTCGACGTCTGCCTTGACTCTTTATTAGTAGTTGCGAATTGCTTTAAATAATCAATTACTTCCTCCTTTCAGAAGCTTACTTGGGTCAAGTGTAGCAGGTGCTTTTCAGCCTGCCGGATTTCTGTCCGCTTGCCCGTTGTACCCAAAATCTTGTCCAATCTCGTGCTCAGGCCCACCCCTGTGCCGCTTCGCGAGGTCCGTCAACGCCGTCGCTGGGCGCCACATTGGAAGCCAGCTTCGAACACGGTGTCGGGGCGGCTTGCATTTCCTACTGCATCCTTGCGATCTTGTATCGGATCTCGCCCGGGTGGCTCTGGCCTAGGAATCAACCAAAAGAAATCACGAAACCGGAGGGGCACCGTTGCCAAAACGCATCGAAACCAAACGACTCGCCTGCCTCTGGGTGGTATTCCTTGGCCTGATCGTCGCTCCTGTCGCGCTTGCGACCACGACCGAACCAGTCGGTGAGTTGATGATCGACCACTTCGATCCAGAGACCGGCAAACGGATCATCCCCAACGAACGCTGCCTCACCTGTCATGGCGATGAGGAGCACAAGACGGATGTGCGGGACGACGGCACCCCGGTGGACATCTTTGTCGACCAGGAGGCGCTCGAGGCGAGTGTCCATGGTGAGCACAGTTGCACCGACTGCCATGTCACCATCGATCGAGTGCCGCATCGCGTGGCGCCGAGGGTCGTCGTCGGCTGCATCGACTGCCATCGGCAAACCTGGGAGGAGTACAAAAACGACCCGGATGGCAAGCATGAACGCCTCAAGATCGTCACCGAGCAGATCGACAACTTCATGCAGTCGATCCATGCGCAGCCCAGCTCGGTGGACCAGTCACGCACCAACGCCACCTGCTACGACTGTCACGACGCCCATAATGTCGGCGAGCTGGGCAGCATCCAGCGCGCTGAGAAGCGCCTGAAGAACCCGGAGGTCTGCGGCGACTGTCACGAGGAGCAGCTGGACGACTATCGCACCTCCGATCACGGCAAGGCGGTCATGGAAGAGGGCGACAGCGACGCGGCGGTGTGCTCCGATTGCCACACCACGCATGAGATCGCCGAACCCGAAACCGACAAGGCCCAGCTGCAGATCACGCAGAACTGCGGTGACTGCCACGAGGATGCCCAGCGGACCTACTTCAAGTCCTATCACGGCCAGGTCCACCGCCTCGGTTACACCGATGCCGCCAAGTGTCACGACTGCCACGGTGGGCACTTAGTGAAGGGCGAGGACGACCCGACCTCGGAGATTCACCCCAACAATCGTCTGGAAAACTGCCGCAACTGCCATGAGGATGCCAATGAGAATTTCCTGAGCTTCTGGCCCCACGGCGACGCCCGCGATCGGGAAAACTATCCTGGCTTGTGGGCCTTCAGGGTGTTCATGGAGATCCTCATCTTTTCGGTCATGGGTTTCTTCTGGGTCCACGTCATATTGTGGCTCTACCGCGAGGTGATGGACCGCGTCCAGGGTCGGGGCTTCATCGAGGACTTGAGCCAGCCCGACTTGGTGTACTTTCGCCGCTTCCCCGTGGTCTGGCGCTGGATCCACTTCCTCTTTGCCATCGCCACCATGACGCTGATCCTGACCGGGACGACCCTGCTCTTCTCGCATACCACTTGGGCCAAGGTGGTGGTGGACTTCCTCGGCGGCGTCCGGATGGAGGGCATCATCCACCGCACCGCGGCCGTCATCTGGCTCGGCATCTTCTTCACCCACTTGGGGATCGCGATCAGCAACATCTGGCGCAAGCGCGAGACGTTCGACTGGTTCGGCAGTACCTCTATGATCCCGAACCGCAAGGACCTGCAGGATCTCAAGGACATGTTCAAGTGGTTCCTCGGCCGCGGTCCGCGCCCAGAATTCGGCCACTGGACCTACTGGCAAAAGTTCGACTATTGGGCGCCCTTCTGGGGCGCCACGATGATCGGGACCACCGGCCTGATCTTGTTCATGCCGGACAAGACCGCCCTGATCCTGCCGGGCTGGACCTTCAATATCGCCAATCTAGTGCACGCCGAAGAGGCGCTGTTGGCGGCCATCTTCCTGAACTCGGTGCACTTCTTCAACGTGCACTTCCGGCCCGAACGCTTCCCGATGAGTACGGCCGTCTTCACGGGCGTGATTCCTGTCGAGGAGTTCAAGCACGACCACCGCCTCGAATACGAGCGGCTTCTGGCAGCCGGTGAGTTGGAGAAGCACCTGGTCCAGCGTCCGTCGCGGCGCGTCGCGCTCGCGGCCTCGTTCATCACCACCGTCCTGATCATGGCCGGCCTGGGGCTGCTCACCCTGGTGCTGATCGGTCTGGTCACCTTACCGAGCTGACGGGGATGGAGGATATGAAAAGAAACGAAAGCGTCCACACGGGAATTCGCCGTCTCCTTCTGGCCATGCTGGCCTTGCTGCCAGCGGCCGTCTCGGCCGGGCCGTCCGCGCAGGCGATGGCCTTCACCTGCGCCGGCTGTCACGGCACCGATGGCTCGAGCGTTGGCCCATCCATGCCCGCCATCGCCGGGATGGACCCGGAGGTCTTCGTGGACGCCATGAAGGCCTACCGGCAGGACGAGCGCAACTCGAGCATCATGAACCGCCTCGCCAAGGCCTACAGCGATGAGCAGTTCAAGGAAATGGGCTGGTTCTTCGCCAGTCAGCGGCTAGAGCTTTTCCCGCAGAGGTATGACGCCGCCCTCGCCGAGCGGGGCGCTCAGCTGCACGACGAGTACTGCGAAAAATGCCACGAGAATGGGGGGCGCCCCGGGGATGCCGGCACCCTCGCCGGCCAATGGATGCCGTATCTGGAGTACACCATGGAAGATTTCATCAACGGCAAGCGTAAGTGGCCGCGGAAGATGAAGCGCAAGGTCGACGCCGCGATCGAGGAGGCGGGGGACGATGCCATCCCCGCCCTGGTCCATTACTACGGCAGCCAGCACTAGAGCGGTGGCAGGGAATAGAGCATGACCGACATGAAACGTAGAACCCTACTCCGTGCTGCCGCTGGCGTTGGCGCGCTCGGGACGCTGGGGGCTCCAGCCGTGGTCTTGGGGGCGCCGCGCCGCGTCGTCGTGGTTGGTGGCGGGGTAGGTGGCTGCACCGCAGCCAAGTACCTGCGCAAGCTGGATCCGAGCATTGCGGTGACCCTGATCGAGTCGCAGCCAGTCTATACCTCTTGCTTCATGAGCAACGAGGTGTTGAGCGGCGACCGCACGCTGCAGTCGCTGACCTTCGGCTATGACGGCCTCCGCCGGCATGGGGTGGAGGTGGTTCAAGGAACGGCCGTCGGCATCGACCCGGAGAAGAAGCAGGTGCAGACTGCGGCGGGCGACCGTTTCGGCTATGACGCCTGCGTGGTCTCACCCGGGGTCGGCTTCAAGTGGGACGCGATCGAGGGCTACAGCGAACAGGTCGCGAACGAGACGATACCCCATGCCTGGTTCGCCGGAGCGCAGACCCAGCTGCTGCGCAACCAGATCGAATCCATGCCCGAAGGCGGGCACGTGATCATCGTCGCCCCGCCAAACCCATTCAAGTGTCCGCCTGGGCCCTACGAGCGTGCCTCGCAGATCGCCATGTACTGCAAGCATCACAAACCACGGGCCAAGATCACCATCCTCGACGCCAAGAGCGCCTTCTCCAAGCAAGGCCTCTACATGGAGGGTTGGCGCAAGCTCTACGGCTACGGCACCGATAACAGCATGATCCAGTGGCTCAGCGGCGCGGCGGGTGGTGAGGTGGAAGAACTAGACGCGAGCACGCGCACCCTCATCGCGTTCGTCGAGGACTTCAGAGGCGACGTGGTCAACATCATCCCGCCGCAGAAGGCGGGCGCCATCGCCTTCGCGGCCGACCTGGTGGACGGCGATTGGTGCCCGGTGGACAAACGCACCTTCGAATCCAGCCGCCACAAGGGTATCTACGTGCTTGGCGACGCCTCCATCGCCTCCCGGATGCCCAAGTCGGCGTATGCCGCAAACTCGCAGGCCAAGGTGGCCGTGGCGGCCATCGTTGCCCGTTTTCGTGGTCAGGAGCCCGGTGACCCCACCTTCGTCAACACCTGCTACAGCATCGTGGGCGAGGAGTTTGGCATCTCGGTGGCGGCAGTCTATGGTTTCGATAGCCACACCAACACCATCACGCCGATACCGGGCTCCGGCGGCGTGTCACCGCTCGACGCCAGTCCGGAGATTCGCAAGCGGGAGGTCAGCTACGCCCACAGCTGGTTCAAGAACGTGATCAACGACATGATGGAGTAATTCACCTGGCTGGTAACCGGGTACCGGAACCATTTCGGGCCGGATTAGATGAAGGCAGCGTGAAGCACCCGGCGATCACTGGGACTTTGGCTAGGACGCGTCACGTAATGAGCCATGGAGGAATCTGCACGGGTGGCCTGACCGCCCCCGCTGCCGCGCGCGGCGCTCGACCGAGAGTTCGTTACCTTGCATCCACTGAGTCGCGGTCAACTGCCTTTTCTAGATCAACCTACGCCGAGTTCGCGACGTTCACTGACCTGAACGCGACGACGCGCGCAGGCGCTATGCGTCATCGCGCACCGACGGCTGCGCCGACTCGAAGCGGCTGATGATGTTGGTGACGAACCTCTCGGAATACCCGGCAAGGAAGCACCAAAAGAGGAGCTTGGCGTAATCTTCGAAGCCAACCGCATGGATGCGGATCAGCGCCATCAGCCCCTGCTCGCCGCCGGACGTGCGAGCATCGTCCGTACTCGTTTCACCGCCATTGGCGGCCTCTTCCCCTGGGATGGCGAGATCGCCAACCGCTGAGGCATCGGCTGCGAACCTTGGGAAAAGGTCGCCCTCGATCAGCCCCGAGATGAAGAGGATGTACAGCAGCAATGCGAGCACACCGCCGACCAGCGGCGAGAGCAGGATGTAGACCCAGGAGCGTGCGAGCAGCAGCAGATCGTCGTGCTCCATCGCCTTGAGGCGACGCTGCAAGCCGATGAAACCGCCAAGGATGCCAGTCAGCAGCACCATCCAGCTCGTCGCTCCGACGCTATCCCCATGACCCGCCGAAACCAAATAGGCGCCGACGATCATCACCGCGAGCAGCGCCGTAAGGGCGACGCAGAGGCGGTTGCTGATCACGCGGATCATCTCGAGATGCCCGTCGAGCGGCTCGTCGACGCGAAGCGAGCGGCAGGGCGGCTTGGACCGATTACTGGAAGGCTCGGACATCAACGAAGGCTTGGAGAAACGGACCCCGGTAGAAGATGAACCCTAGTCCGCGATCGCAGCGACCGCGAAACGCGACTGGATCGGTCAGATATAGAGGCGATACTAGAGAGGCCGCGGTCGCTCAGCAAGTGGGTGGCCAAGCCTTGCCGAGCGGGACTGGTCACCCGTCGGGCTCCGCCTCGCCATTTCACGTCAAGCTCCGCTTGAGATTCCAAGCGACCAGGCTTTCCTGGCGCACCAACGCAAGACCCGTCCGCACGCCGCTTCGAGGTGAGGAGCAATGGCCGAGCTCAGCAGAAACCCCGTCTTGGCAGGGCCTGAAGGCCCAGTGGTCCTGGTGATCATGGACGGTGTCGGTATCGGCACGCATCCGGAGGGTGACTTCGTACACCTGTCCGAGACGCCGAACCTCGACTGGCTGCGCGAGCATGCGCTCTACACCGAGCTCGAGGCACATGGCACCGCCGTCGGTCTGCCGGACGACAGCGACATGGGCAACTCGGAGGTTGGCCACAACGCCATCGGCTGCGGCCGCGTCTTCTCGCAGGGCGCGGCACTGGTCGATCAGGCGATCGCTTCCCGTCCATGCGCGAGGCCGTCGAGACCTATCGTCAAGAGAAGCCCGGGATCCTGGATCAGGACCTGCCGGGCTCCGTGATCGAGCGCGACGGCGCCCCGGATGAAGGCCGACGAGATCACCGATGCCGTGGTCGCCGCGACCCGCCTCCGATTACTTTCGGGACGATTGATACGACCCGGCCGGCCGCGTTCGCTTACGCCTGGCTGAGGTCGCGGACCCGGGCATCGCCAACCTGGCCGCGACCTGCATCACGCTGCTCGGCTTCGAGCCGCCTGCGGACTACACACCAAGCCTGGTGACGATCGATCCTGCATGATGAAATCACGCCATGGCGATGGATCGCCACCCTCTCGCGGGGAATCTCGCCCCCAGAGAACCCAATCCCGGTTGCCTCGTGCGTCGGACCAGGGTTCTCGTCCCTGTTGAGGTTGGCGAAAGCTGTGACCCCAGTCACGAAATCACGCACCCGCACTCTCGTCCCTGTTGAGGTTGGCGAAAGGGGTCTAGACTCATAGCTCAAGCCAAGCCTGGGATGGACGGCATGGAGCACAAAGCCTCACCGATCCCACAGCCCTCTTCGCTGGCGCCCCTGCTGCGACCGGAGGCGGCGGGCCCCGCGCCGGGCATTCGGATCGGGTTGCGGATGAAAATCCTCATCCTCGCGGTTCTGCTCGCCGCGCTACCGCTTCTCATCGCCAGTGCCTTCATGATCCCGGACACGCGCGACGAGCTGAAGAGCGCCGTCAACGATCGTCTGCTTGCCTCGGCGAACCATCTGGTGGGCGCGATTCAGCGCGTGATCCTGCCCAGCATCGAAACCGTTTCGCTTCTCGGCGCCACGCTGGCCGAAGCGGACCTGCGCGCGAACGAGAAGCAGGCGCTCCTGACCAGCGCCGTCGAAGGTCGCGCAGGCCTCCAGGCCCTGCGCCTCGTCGCCGACGGCACTACGCCGGCCATTCTCCTCAATAGCGCCCTCGCCGCGCGGCTCGAGGAGTCGGGCGTTGTTCCGGAGCGCGCAACCGAGCGGCTCGCTGAACAGGCGCCCGCAGCCGCAGACGGCAACGAGCTCGAGGTCGGAGCCCCGTTTCAGCTGGGGCCGGCCGACCTCTGGCTGTTGCCCCTGTCCATCCGCTTGCCGCCCGGATCCGCGGTGCGCGGGCTCCTCTTGACCGGCTACCTCGAGGTTTCGACGCTCCAGGACACCTTGGAACAGGCTGCCTTCGCCTCGGCCGGCGCCGTCTGGCTGTTGGACGATCGCTTGGAGCCCGTCTTCGCCCTTTCAGAGGAGGCCGTCGTCCCCGAGCTCATGGCGCTATTGACCCAGGCCAGGCCCCTCACAAGCCAGTCGCTCTTGGTGGCGCCCTACCGGGACACAAACGGTCACGAGATGCTCGGCGCTGCCGGCACCCTGGAAGTGCCCCCGTGGACGCTGGTCGCAACCCTGCCCAGCGATCAAGCCTATCGGACCATTCATCGCTTACTGCGCCAGATCGGGTTGTGGCTGGTGGTTGGCCTCCTGGTTGCTGTACTCGGTGCACTGGCCCTGGCCCAGCGCATCGGCCGACCCATCCGCGAGATGGCCAGCGTAGCCGATCGCGTCGGCGCAGGCGATTTCCAGGCCCGCTTCGTCGGCCCCGAGCGGCGCGATGAGATCGGCACCCTCGGGCGCAGGCTCAACCAGATGATCGAGGGCTTGGCCGAGAGCTATCGACGGCTCGACCGGCAAGCGCATCACGACTTTCTTACCGGCCTGCCGAACCGTCGCTTCATGATCAACCACCTGCAGCAGCTCGTCGACGACCCGCAGGCGCGCCACGCCGGAATCGCGTTGTTCTTCATCGATCTGGACCGTTTCAAGGCCGTCAACGACAGTCTCGGACACGCCGTGGGGGACCAGCTGCTGAAGATGGCAGCGAGACGTCTGGTCGATTCTCTAGACGAGGACACCAAGATCGCTCGCCTCGGCGGAGACGAGTTCTTGATCGTGTTGCGCGGCCTTCGCGACGAGCAGGCCATGGCCTCGATCGCCACCGCATTGATACGGGCGTTGGGCGAGCCCTTTAGCCTCATGGAGTACGAGCTCTACGTCGGTGGCACCATCGGTATCAGCGTCGTGCCCGAAGAGGGCGCTCAGGTGACCGAGCTATTGGACATGTCCGACATGGCCATGTATTGGGGCAAAGAGCAGGGACGCGGTCACTTCCGGTTCTTCAGCGCCGACCTCAAACGCCGGGCGGTGCGCAAGCTTGGATTGGACAGTCAGCTGCGCAAGGCGCTCGAACGCGAAGAACTGGAAGTCTACTACCAGCCGCAAGTCGATCTGTGCTCCGGGCACATCGTTGCGAGTGAGGCCCTGATCCGTTGGCCCGACGGCCGGGGCGGCTTCGTCGCGAGTCCCGGTGAGTTCATTCCCCTAGCCGAGGAGACCGGCGTGATCGTACCCATCGGTCATTGGGTGATGGACAGAGTCTGCCGACAGGTGCACGAGTGGCAGGTCGCCGGGCTGCCCACACTAGCGGTCTCCATCAACGTATCGGCCATGCAGTTTCGACGGCAGGACTTCTTCGAGCGTGTCCGTTGCTCGCTGGAGCTTTCGCGGTTGGACCCGGCCCAAGTCGGCCTCGAGCTGACCGAGGGGATGCTGGTCGATGATACCGAGCGTGCGATCCGCGTCATGTCGATGCTCAAGGAGATGGGGGTTCAGGTCATGATCGACGACTTCGGGACCGGCTATTCGTCCCTGGCTTACCTGCAGCGCTTCCCGCTCGACTACCTCAAAGTGGCACAGGAGTTCGTGATGGGGATCGGCCCGAGTCTGCAGGATGCCGCCATCGTGGGCGCTGTCATAGCCCTCGCCAAGAACCTGAAGCTCAAGATCATCGCCGAGGGCGTCGAGACGAGCGAGCAACTCGCCTTCCTGAGGGAGCGCGACTGCGACCTCGTTCAGGGCTACTATTTCGGTCGGCCCCTGCCGGCAGCCGATTTCTACGACCGGATCATCGAGGAGTCGCGGCCCACGGCGTTGGCCGGCTCCGTAGTGCCCCGCACCGGCTCCCGCTGATCCGGCCCGCGCAGCGGCAGGGATACTCCGATGGGTCTGCTCCAGTTCTTTCTCGTCGCGGCCACCCTCTGCGCTCTGGCGGGGCCGTTGAGCGGCGCGGAAGCGCCGCAGGTCTTGACCCTGACTCTGGATCGAGGGACCAGTCTCCGCGAGCTCGCGAAGCGTTATCTCGAGGACCCGGACGCTTGGCCTCAGATCTTGCACGCAAGCGGCTTGAGCTCCGTAGACCAGCTGCGCCCCGGTGTCGAGCTGCGCATCCCCGTTGGCGCAAGCCTGGAGCTAGCACGCGCGCTGGCGGCGCTGCACCGGCTGATCTACCAAGCCACCGAGGCGGGCGCGCTCATCTTGGCCCAGCCCGCGATCGAGGATGCCATGTCGCGCCAGGCAGCTGCAGCCACTGCCCGTCGAGCGGGCGCCTTGGAGGAGGCGAACCGGCTTGCAGCGCACGGAATCCGGGCGGCGACGGCGGCGCTGAGCCACAGCTTGGAGCGTCGCGGCGTCCCGGCGGAGGCGGTCTTGGGCAGCGCTGGCGGGCGCGTCGAGCGGCGTCGACCGACCGAGCTGGATTGGACGCGGATACCAGTCGACACATTGCTCGCCGAGGCTGAGCGTCTGCGCACCCTGGCCGAATCGTTCGCGGTCGTGCGCTTCCGCGATGCGAGCCGCATCCGCATGGGGGAGCACTCTCACCTGGTGATCCAACACCTGCGTGAAGATCGGCTGACGCGGCGGGAGGAGGTCGGCGTCCTCCTGTACGGCGGCGATCTGCGCGCCCTAATCGGTGCAGAGGCGAGCCGGCAGATCCTCAACGTGCAAACCGAAGGCATCGAGACCCAGAGCAAGTCGCGGGACTACTGGGTTGAGAAGACACCCGAGCGCGCCCGCTTGGCGAACTTCGACGGGGAGGTCGCCGTCACAGCGGAGGGCACGACAGTCCAAGTGCGCAAGGACCAGGGGACTCTAGTCGAGCGGGGCGATCCGCCGCTCGAGCCCGTGGACCTCCTGCCTGCGCCAGAGCTCATTGCCCCCAGCGAGGGGGCGCAGGTCTTCGATGTCCATGCCGATCTGCGCTGGTCCGCGGTCCCGTCCGCGGCGGCTTATTGGCTCGAGGTCGCCCGCGACCCGGGGTTGACGGAGCTGGTCCTCAGCGATACCGACGTCACCGCGACGCACCTTGGGCTCAGTTTGGGCGAGGATGGCCGCTACTATTGGCGCGTGTCCGCGGTCGATGCCTCTGGCCTGCCGGGGCCCGCCGCACCCCTACGCCAGTTCCTGAAGGCGCGGGACGAGATCCCGCCCTACTTGCAGCTGCGCCGGCCGGCCGCCGGACTGCACATCGACGCCGCGGAGCTGCTGATCGAAGGGCAGACCGAGCAGAGGGCGCGCCTCGCCATCAACGGCGACGCGATCCCGACCGGGCCCGAGGGCGCTTTTCGACATCGGCTGAGCCTGGCGCCGGGCATCAATCGCCTGCGCTTCGAGGCCCGGGATGCGGCGGGCAACACCAAGCGGCTCGAGCGTGTGGTCCACCGCAGCCCGGGCGGCACGCTCCCGTTGACATTGGCGCCCGGTCTGGCACGAGATACCGAGGGGCGACTGCTCGTCAATCGGCCGTGGCTCACGCTCTCAGGCGAGGCCCCAGCCGGGACGAGGGTGCGCGCCACCAGCGCGGATATGCCGGAGTTTGCCGCCGAGGGCGCGGCCGATGCGAGCGGCCGCTTCGGCCTGACGGTCCGCGCCGATCGCCCGATGACGCGGCTCGACCTGACCGCCGTCGGGCCCGACGGCAGGCAGCGTCGCGAAACGGTGGAGCTCGTATTGGACCAGACCCCGCCGGTGATCCATCTCGACCCCGAGCCGCCGCAACGCAGCGCCCAGCCGACCCTCAGCCTGCACGGGCGGCTCGAGGGCGGCGACGCGCTCTACCTCGACGACCAGGAGGCACCGCTGGACGCGAAGGGCCATTTCAGGCTCGAGGCGCGCTTGCGCCCAGGCCTCAATCGCCTCACCCTCGTCGCGCGCGACCGGGCAGGGAACCTCGCGCGCTGGCAGCGCGGCATTCTGCTCGACCAGCAGCCGCCGAAGCTCGAGGACTATCGACTGATCAGCGCCGAGCAGGCCGGACAACCGGTCCTCGTCGTCGAGATTCAGGCCGAGGACGAGAGCGGGCTGGTGGCCTCCGTCCCCTATCGCGTCCGCTCCGGCGATTGGGTACGCCAAGGCCTGGCACAGCGCTGCGCGAACCGCCGGTGCTACCGCGACAGATTCCTATTGCCGCCCGGCGCCGACCCGGGCGTGCGCCTGAGCGCGGTGACCTTGGAGGACTATCTGGGGAACCGCCGGGAGGTGCAGATTGACTGAACTGATCCCGAGCCGATCCTGGTCCGTCGTTTTCATTGCCGTTGCGCTCTGGGCGGGCTCTGCCCAGGGCACGCCGGTGCGTCTGGTGACCTTCGGCCCCGAGGCGTCCCCTGGAAAGGGCGACGATGACTTCACCGAGGAGATCTACCTCAGGATCCCGCCGGGTGCCCCGTCGCCGCTCTACGTCCGCATCTTTGATCCGGATATCGGCGGTGCCGAAGACGAGCCGAACGGGCTTTGGA
>JGI12109J20283_10540651_pt1 | contig 11910 bp, 9 predicted proteins | sample ElkSlonscriptome_12_FD_20283 | JGI IMG/M metagenome (IMG submission 20283) | reverse complement strand
TCGGATTCCTTCTTCTTCTACTTCGTCCTGCCGTCGATTTCCGCCGTTTGCCTGGGTGGATTCATTATCCGATTCTTCCGCTTTCGACCAGTGGTTCTGCCATCGACTTTGGGAAGCAGTAGATCGACTGCGGATTCGGATGAATCAGCCAGAGATATTGATGGCGTGGATTCATGATGCACCTGCTGAGGCGCATTTGTTTGGCCTTTGTGCTGCTGGGGTCGATCCAAGCCGGTATAGCCCAGCAGTTGCCAGAACAGGATCTGCGAGTGTTGTTTGTTGGGAATAGCGTGACCTATGTCGGCAATCTGCCGGCGGTATTTTCCGCGCTGGCGAATGCCAATGGCCGGTCTGGCAGTAGTGACATGATTGTTCAAGGTGGTGCGACGCTGTCACAGCGGGTTCAGGATCAATCCGTACGCGAAGCGCTGCAGCTAAATAACTATGATGTATTGGTGCTGCAGGAGCGAGGGGGTGACCTGATTGAAGCGTTCGGGCCGGAAGCCGCTCGCCAATCTGAAACAGCGATCGCAGCACTTGCTGAATTGGGACAACGGCAGGAGCTGCGCGTTGTTTTGCTCGGCACCTATCAACAGCATCCAGACGCTTCAAAGGCTTTGTCTGAAGCCGAGGCTGCCGCAGCACTCGACGCCGGTATTGAATATATTGACTTGAGCAATAACTTGCATAACGCAGCCAAGGCGAATCCCGATCTTGAGTGGTTTGCTTCAGATAGCATGCACCCAGGCAATGACCTCACGTTACTGGCGGCTGTTTTGCTCTTTGAAACGATCATTGGAGAACTGCCTCAGGCAAAAGCATTTCAGGTTGAAGCGCCTATCTATGGAGTCAAAAATGGTCTGAGTCCTGAGCTCAGAAACAGCCACGATGACGCGCCATTAGTAACAACAATCGGAACCACCTATAATGAAGTGTCCGTTTCGCGTTGGATCGATGCTCTGCAGCAATCCGAATAATTTCAGTGTAATCTCGCCACTGATCGCCTGCAGGCAGACTCCTACTCCCTCGGAGTTTTAACTCTGTTTCCGATTGTCATCCGCGGTAAAACGCGTCCGCTGTTACAGCTCGCTCTTCCCGTCCACGCTCCACATGCGCGCCATCATCAGGTAGGTGAACGAGGCCGACCAGGTGATCAACATGAAGCCGACCAGGGCCTGGGTGCCGGCCAGGAAGCGGACCGGGCCGGTGGAATTCAGGTCACCCCAGCCGACGGTGGTGTAGGTCGTTGCCGAGAAATAGACGTAGTCGAAGAATACGTAGTCGTCATAGCCCTGGACCAGACCGAACTGGCCGATTTCGATCAGTAGCCAGTACATGACGGCAAACAGCCAGATTTCGACAACGTGTGCGACGATCAGCCCGAACATGACCGCCAGCAGGGTGGTGCGGTGTGGGTGCCCGATCAGGGCCTTGCGGTTGCGGAATTCGACCCAGCGATTCAGGGCTGCTATGACTTCATAGTGAAAGATCACGGCAAGCGATACCACCAGGCCGGTACCCCCAACAACGATCCATTCGGCAAGCGTAATCTGGCCCATGAGTTCGGGTCTGCTGCTTCAGTACCGGATCAGGATACTACGCCGAGGCGACGGCCAACGCGGACAAAGGCATCGACAGCCTGCTGCAGGTGGCTGGGCTCATGTGCTGCGGATATCTGCAAACGGATGCGGGCCTCGCCTTTCGGAACCACCGGATAGAAGAAACCGATCACATACACGCCTTCTTTCAGCAGTTCATCGGCCATTTTCTGGGCCAACGGGGCGTCGTACAGCATGACCGGCACGATCGGGTGATCACCGGGCTTGATGTCAAAGCCCGCATCGAGCATGGCGTTGCGGAAAAAAGCGGTGTTTTCGACCAGTTTTTCGCGCAGTCGGGCCGATTCGTTCAGTAGCTCGAACACGCGCAGGCTGGCGGCCACCAGCGGTGGTGCCAGCGAATTGGAAAACAGGTAAGGTCGTGAACGCTGACGCAGAATATCGATGACCGGCTGGCTGGCCACCGTGAAGCCGCCCATGCCGCCGCCCAGCGCTTTGCCCAGCGTCGAGGTGATGATGTCGACCTTGTCCAGTACGCCATGATGCTCGGGCGAACCGCGCCCGGTCGGGCCGAAGAAACCGGTCGCGTGGCAGTCATCGACCATGACCAGCGCGTCGTACTGCTCGGCCAGCGCCGTGATTTCGTCCAGCTTGGCCACGGTGCCGTCCATCGAGAATACGCCGTCGGTCGCTATCAGGCGTGTACGCTTGTGCTGGGTTTTCTTCAGTGCGTCTTCCAGCGCGGTCATGTCCGAATTCGGGTAGCGATGGCGTTCGGCCTTGCACAGCCGGACGCCGTCGATAATCGAGGCGTGATTGAGTGCATCGGAGATGATCGCGTCTTCGGCGTTCAGCAGCGGTTCGAACAGGCCGCCATTGGCATCGAAGCAGGCAGCATACAAAATCGTATCGTCCTTGCCATGGAAGTCGGCAATAACGCGCTCGAGTTTCTTGTGCAGATCCTGCGTGCCGCAGATAAAGCGCACCGAGGCCATACCGAAGCCATGCTCGTCCAGCGCGGTCTTGGCGGCTTCGATGATGCTGGAATCATCGGCCAGGCCAAGATAGTTATTGGCGCAGAAATTCAACACATCGCCGGCTTCATCCGTCTCGATCTCGACGCGCTGCGGGGTCGTGATGCTGCGCTCGCGCTTGTACAACCCGGCCTCGTCAATCTCGGCCAGCTCGGCGTTCAGGCGGTCGTGGAAATGAGACTTGGACATAGCGTTTCCTTATAAAAAGCTTGATTAACCGCAGATTACGCCGATTGACGCAGATTGGAATCTAAAGTTATCAATAATTTGCAAAAGTTTTATAAACCAATCTGTGTAATCTGCGGTTTCACTGATTTTAGCTGTTACTGGCACATCCTGATGATTCGCAGCAGAATCAAGCGGCGGTTTTGATATCACCGGTCCAGTCGCAGACAACCTTGCCGCACTTGCCGTGAGCCATCAGGTCAAAGCCGGTTTCGTAGTCGTCGATCGCGATCTGGTGGGTCAACACTTTTTCCAGCGGGAAGCCGGTCAGCAGCATCTGGGTCATCTTGTACCAGGTTTCGTACATGATACGCCCGTAGATGCCGTGCATTTTCAGACCCTTGAAGATGACGTCGTCCCAGTTGATGCCGGCGCCGTTCGGCAGGATGCCGAGCATGGCTACGCGGCCACCGTGATACATGGCTTTGAGCATGTCGTTGAAGGCCTGAGCATTGCCGGACATTTCCATGCCGATGTCGAAACCGTCGATATCCAGTTCGTCAATCACGTCCAGCAACCGCTCGTTCTTGACGTTGATGGTGCGGGTTGCCCCCATGTCCGCGGCCAGCTGCAGTCGGTAATCGTTGATGTCGCTGATGACAATATGGCGCGCACCGACGTGCTTGGCGATGCCGGCGGCAATAATACCGATCGGTCCGGCACCTGTGATCAGCACGTCTTCACCGACCAGGTCGAACTGGAGCGCGCAGTGCGCCGCGTTGCCGAAGGGGTCGAAAAACGCGGCAAGCTCGCTGGGAATTTCATCTGGAATCGGCCATAGATTGGTCGCTGGGACGACAACGTATTCGGCGAAGCCGCCGTCGCGATGCACGCCGATACCGATGGTGTGCGGACACAGATGCGGCTTGCCGGCACGGCAGTTACGACAAACGCCGCACACGATATGGCCTTCGGCCGACACGCGCTGGCCTTCCTGGTAGCCTTTGACGCCGGCGCCGATTTCGACGATGTGACCGACGAACTCATGGCCGATGACCAGCGGTGGTTTGATCGTACGCTGGGCCCAGTCATCCCACTGGTAAATATGCAAATCGGTACCGCAGATCGCTGTTTTTTCGAGCTTGACCAGAACCTCGCCAGGCCCTGCAGTGGGGCGCGGCACTTCCCGCATGGTGATGCCTGCGGCCGATTCGGCCTTGACCAAGGCGCGCATGGATTGAGCCATCTGAGTACTCCAGGCTGGATGCGAATAGCCATCTAGTATAAAACGCGCCGATCAACAGCGCGCTGTAACGCGACGACCACTCTGCAGAAGGGACCAGCGCTGAATGATGTTGACCAGCTGCTGCAGGCCATCGCCCAGGGCAGCAGGGCCGGGCTGCAGGATGTCACAGGACTTGATTTCGTGAAGTTGGTCCTGCTGGACTGCCGATATCCGATGCCAACCCGGCCGGTCACGCACCTGTGCTGGCCGGAACTTCTTGCCGCACCAGGAGCCGATGATGATATCGGGATTCTGTTCGATGACTTGATCCGGATCTGTAACAATGCGTCCGCTGGCGGCCGCCTGCTGCGCCAGCGCAGCGAAGCAGTCCCGCCCACCGGCCAGTTCGACCAGTTCGGACACCCACTGGATGCCGGTAATCAGCGGCTCGTTCCATTCTTCGAAGTAGACGCGCGGCCGGAATGCCAGCTGTTCTGCCTGGCGCTGTGCCTGCTCAAGATTCTGCTGTAATGTGCCAATCAATTCCTGTGCAGCAGTGGCGACATTGACCAGTGCTCCGAGCGTTTGAATCATGTCGAAAATACCGTCAACACTGCGCTGATTGAAGACGTGAACGGCAAGCCCGCGCCGGATCAGGTCGGCTGCAATATCGGCCTGCAGATCGGAAAAGCCCAGCACCAGATCCGGTTTCAATTCAACAATGCGGTCGATCCTGGCGCTGGTAAACGCGGCCACCCGCGGCTTGTCTTTTCGTGCCTGTGGCGGTCGAACGGTAAAGCCGGAGATGCCGACAATGCGATGCTGCTGGCCCAGTAGATACAGCGTTTCAGTGGTTTCCTCCGTCAGGCAGACGATGCGTTTCGGGCCCTGCGGTACATATCGACTCAACGGTTTTCCTTTTCCAGGGTGGCTGCAAGAACCGGAAGCCAGCGTGCGCTGGTGCCCTGAAGATACCAATTGGCCATGCGGCTGATTTCGTTGTGCTCCGGGTTGATGTCTACTACACGGGCTCCGGCCTGCTGCGCCATGACCGGCAGGCTGGCGGCAGGATGCACGACGCCAGCGGTGCCGGCGACGATCATCAGCTCACAGTCCTGCGCTGCATCAAAGGACTGTTGCAGCGTGCACTCATCCAGTGCCTCGCCGAACCAGACCACGTCCGGGCGCGCCAGTCCATCGGCATGATGCGGGGAGGGTGGTGGCTCTGCAGCGGCGTGCGCACTGAGCCAGGATGCTTCAATGGCGCTGCCGGTGCGAGAACAGACGGTCCTGTGAATATTGCCGTGCAGCTCCAGCACGTCGCTTGAACCGGCTTGCTGGTGCAGGCCATCGACGTTTTGCGTAATCAGTGTGAATTCTGGAAGGTGTTGCTGGATACTGGCCAGCGCTTTGTGGCCTGCATTCGGCGCAGCTTTTGCAACCAGTTCTCGTCGCCATTGATACCAACGCCAGACCAGATCAGGCTGATGTGCAAAGCCTTCGGGCGAGGCCAGCGTCATCGGGTCGTATTGGCTCCAAAGCCCGGTCTGGGCTTCACGAAACGTCGGGATGCCGGATTCTGCGGATACGCCGGCACCGGTCAGCACCGCGATCCGGGTGGTCTCCAGCAGATACCGGTGCAAGTCCATGGGGAGTCGGTCCGGTTTGGATTGGGTCATTTCTCAGGATCGTCACAAGGTTTGGGGGCCTGCGTGCGCTGTTTCGCTTCGATCTTGCCAAAGCCACCGCCGCCGGGCGTCAGCAGTAAAAGCCGATCGCCTGCATGGACCTCGACCTGGTCAGTACCGGCCAGCGGTTCCAGGTGGCCATCGGCGCGTTCAATCCAGGCCTTGCCGACCGCCCCATCACCGCCGCCGTTCAGCCCGGATGGTGCTACATGGCGCGCGTTGGCCAGCAGCGCTACGGTCATGTCTTCTCGAAACACCAGCCGACGCTCGGTGCCGTTGCCGCCGTGCCATTGACCATCGCCGCTGGAGTCCGGTCGAATGCCGAAGGATTCAAGCAGAATCGGGAAGCGGGTCTCCAGGATTTCCGGATCGGTCAGCCGTGAGTTGGTCATATGCACATGCACGGCATCGGCACCGTCAATTCCATCGCCGGCACCGGCACCGCCGCAGATGGTTTCGTAGTGCTGATAGCGGTCATTGCCGAAGGTCAGGTTATTCATCGTGCTCTGGCCATTGGCGAGAATACCCATCGCGGCCAGCAGCGCATCGGTCACGACCTGGCTGGTTTCGACATTGCCGGCCACGACAGCTGCAGGGTGGGCCGGAGCAAGCAGACTGCCTTCGGGAATAATCAGCTCGATCGGGGCCAGGCAGCCATCGTTGAGTGGGATCTGGTCAGCGACCAGGCAGCGCAGCACGTACAGTACGCAGGCGCGGGTAACGGCGCTGGGCGCATTGAAATTATCGTCCGACTGCGGGCTGGTGCCGGTGAAGTCGATCGTTGCGCGCCGTGCGTCTTGATCCACAGTGACCTTGACTTCAACCCGGCAACCGTTGTCCATCATCTTGACCCAATGACCGTTTTCCAGCTTGGTCACTGCGCGTGCAACCTGCTCGGCCGCGTTGTCCTGGACGTGCTGCATGTAGGCCCGCACCATCGGCAGTCCGTATTGTTCGACCATTGCGGTCAGTTCCTGAATGCCGCGATGATTGGCGGCGATCTGGGCGTTGAGGTCGCTGAAATTCTGTTTCAGGTTGCGAACCGGGTAGGGCCCGACCGTAAACCTCTCCTTCAGTGGTTCGCGGCACCACTCGCCGTCCCGGACCGCAAGCATGGGTCGAATCAGCACACCTTCCTGTTCGATATGCTGGCTGTCCGGCGGCATCGAACCCGGTGTGATACCGCCGACATCGGCGTGATGCGCGCGGCTGGCGGTAAAAAACAGCAGCTCATCGGCGTCGCCGAAGCAGGGGCTGACGACGGTCAGATCAGGCAGATGAGTGCCACCATGGTAGGGGTCGTTGAGCAGAAAGGCATCGCCGGGCTGCATGTCGTCGCCAAATGTGTCGATGACCGCGCGGACGCTTTCGCCCATGGAGCCCAGATGCACGGGTACGTGCGGTGCGTTGGCCACCAGACGCCCGCGGTCATCGAACAAGGCGCAGGAAAAATCCAGACGTTCCTTGATATTGGCCGACCAGGCGGTTTGTTGCAGCGTGGCGCCCATGTGCTCTGCAATCGCCATGAACAAATGATTGAAGACTTCCAGCAGCACGGGATCGGCTTCGGTTGATTTTTTGGGCTTTTGTTTCGATGTACTTCGATTCATGCGCAGGTTGCCGTGCTGATCCAGCCTGCACGTCCAGCCAGGCTCAACAACCACCGTTGAATTTGGCTCGACGAGCAGGGCGGGCCCATCAACGCGCTGTCCCGATGCCAGCGCTTGTCTGAGAAAAACCGGAGTTGCTGGATGATGCACAGCGGCCATGAAGGTCTCGACCCTCTGCACCGGCTGAGCGGCAGAACGCGCAGGATCAATAGCGGAAGTGGTTGCAGACTGAGTGCCAATTGCAATGGCCTCAACCAGCCCGGCATCGATCACAAGGTCACGATCCGGCATGGCGAAACCGAACCGGCTGCGATGGGCTTCGGTGAATGCGGCCTGCATGGACTCGTTCGATTCAAACGGGATCTCAAGGTGAGTATCGGTACCGGCATAGCGGACGCGACAGGTCCGTGTCAGGACAATCTCATTACTGTTTTGCTGATGCGTATGCAGTTCCTCGATGGCCTGTTCTTCGGCGGCAGTGAATTTCATTTTGAGTGATTCGATCAGCTGCGAATTCAAGTGTTGGCCGACAGCAAATTCGCGGTGCGCGGTCACGTCAGCTAAACCCATGCCAAGTGCCGACAAGACGCCGGCCTGGGGGTGAATCAACACGGTTTCGATACCGAGTGCGTCGGCCACCAGGCAGGCATGCTGGCCACCGGCACCGCCAAAGCAATTCAGCGCATAGCGGCTGACATCCCGACCGCGCTGGACCGAAATTTTCTTGATCGCGTTGGCCATCGTTGTAATGGCAACGTGCAGAAACCCCTCGGCCACCTCGTGCAGGCTCCGATCGTCGCCTGTGGCCTTGAAGATGGTCTGCTGGAGTTCGGCAAACTGATCGTATACGGCCTTGATGTCCATTGCCTGATTCGCGTCCGGGCCAAAGGTGTCCGGGAAAAACGCCGGCTGCAGCTTGCCCAGCATGACATTGCAGTCGGTGACGGTCAGCGGTCCACCCTTGCGATAGGCGGCCGGCCCCGGATCGGCGCCGGCCGAATCCGGGCCAACGCGATACCGGCTGCCGTCGAAGTGCAGCCTCGAGCCGCCGCCGGCGGCGACGGTATGGATGTCCAGCATCGGCACCCGGACGTGGATGCCGTCTACGACCGACTCAAAGCTGCGTTCCAGCTCACCGCCATAGTGGCAGACGTCGGTTGACGTGCCGCCCATATCGAAGCCGATGACCTCGCCCAGGCCGGCTTGCTTGGCCGTCTGGATGCAGCCGATGACGCCACCGGCCGGCCCGGACAGAATGGCATCCTTGCCGCTGAAGTGGCTGGCCTCGGTCAAGCCGCCGTCGGATTTCATGAACTGAAGCGGAACCTGACCCAGTGATGAGGCCACCCGGTTGGCATAGCGACGCAGCACCGGCGACAGATAGGCATCGACAATCGTGGTGTCGGCCCGGCCGATCAGTCGAATCAAAGGGCTGGCCTGATGCGACAGGCTGATTTGCCCAAAGCCCAGTTCTTCTGCGATTCGGCCGATGGCCAGTTCGTGATCCTGAAATCGATAACCGTGCACCAACACCACGGCCAGCGCCTTGATGCCGCTGCCGCGTAGACCAGTCAACTGCGCTCTGACCTGATCAGGATCCAATGCCTTGAGTACTTGACCCTGTGCGTCAACGCGTTCGTCGATTTCAACGACAGCATCATGCAGAGGCTGTGGTTTCTGTATATCGAGCGCGAATACATCTGGGCGGCTTTGATGGCGGATGCTGAGTAGATCGCGATGGCCGCGGGTGATCACTAATGCAGTCGGTTCGCCGTTTCGCTGCAGCAGTGCATTCGTTGCGACCGTCGTGCCCATCCGGACATGTTCGATCCGATCAGCAGGAATCGGCTGGTCCGTCTTCAGTTCCAATAGCTGCCGAATGCCCTCGATCGCGGCATCAGCGTATTGATCAGGGTTCTCGGATAGCAGCTTGCACTGTTGCAGCTGGCCATTGGGAGAGCAGGCAATAATATCGGTGAAGGTGCCGCCTCGATCAATCCAGAAGCGCCAGCCCTGAGTTGATGGAGCGTCACTCGATTGATGGCGGTCGGATTGGGCAGGCGTCGTCATGGTTTAATTCTAGCAAGCACTTCAGAATCGTTTTCCGCCAAACAAACCGGCTCATACACTCGTACGAAATCCGTCATGATTGGGCGATAGGATGAAGTTTCGATACACGCTGAAGGCTTTCATTTCATTTGAAATAACGCGTAATCCTTGAGCACTGAATTTAGGAGAATCCCTTGACCGATACGCTTACGTTCTATACCAACCCGATGTCACGCGGTCGCATTGTGCGGTGGATGCTTGAGGAGGTCGGCACCAACTATGAAACCGAGATTATCGAATACGGCGCCGCGATGAAAAGCGAGCCCTACAGCTCGATCAACCCGATGGGCAAGGTGCCGGCCATCCGTCACGGCGATACCGTCGTGACCGAATGCGCAGCGATCTGCGCGTATCTGGCCGATGCGTTCCCGGATGCCGGCCTGGCACCACCGTTGAATCAACGCGCTGCCTATTACCGCTGGCTGTTCTTTGCTGCCGGGCCGGTTGAATCGGCTGTGACCATGAAAGGCATGGGCCTGGACGTGCCCGAGGACAAACGCAGAATGTCGGGCTTCGGCAGCATGCAGGCGGTGGTCGATACGCTCGAACAAGCGATCGAACACTCCGAGTACATTGCCGGTCATCAGTTCAGCGCAGCCGATGTGTATCTGGGTGCCCAGATCGGCTGGGGGCTGCAGTTCGAGACGATTGAACCCCGCCCGGTATTTGTCGAGTACAGCAAGAAGGTGATGGCACGTCCGGCCTATAAAAAAGCGCAGGAACTCGACGACGCAGCGATGCCAGCGCAGGATTGAGCTTGCCTTGATGGATCTCGCCTGGTACGACCGCGTGCCATGGCCCGGAGTCTGGGCCGATCTGATGCTGGCATTGCACGTCGTCATCGTGCTGTTTCTGGTACTCGGCCAGCTTTTGGTACTGATCGGTTGGTGTCAGAACTGGCAATGGACGCGCAACTTGTGGTTCCGGCTGACACACCTGGTCACGATCGGTTTTGTTATCGCCCAGACCTGGCTGGGTCAATTGTGCCCACTGACCATCTGGGAGCAGCAGCTGCGCATGGCCGCAGGCCAATCGATCTACCAGGAATCGTTTATTCAGCACTGGCTGGGCAGGCTGATTTTCTTTGATTTGCCCTGGTGGGTGTTTATTGCGGCTTACTCGATGTTTGGTCTGTTAGTGTTGCTGAGCTGGTGGCGGTATCCGCCGAGATGGCCACAACGATCGAGGCTGAAATGGCTATGATGCTGCCCATGAAATCAATTGCTATCCAATATTGTCTGTTGCCATCACTATTGCTGGCCTGTTTTGGTGCGGCCGTGCAGGCTGACACGCTGATCATTCCACAGCCAGATCAGGTGCGCGAGGCCATGCGCGAATATGTCGATGAATCAAAATTAGCACCCGGCGTCGTGGTCGGACTGATCGACAATGGGCGACGTGCCGTTTACAGCTATGGCATATCAGGCCGCGACGAGCTTGCGCTGGATCAGGACACGCTGTTTGAAATTGGTTCCATCAGCAAGGTGTTTACCGGCTTGCTGTTGGCTGAAATGGCCCTGAACGGCGAAGTGGACTACAGCGATACAGTGGCCGAACTCGCGCCCGATGAGTATTCGTTCAGCGAGCGCGTAGGCGCGATCACATTGGAGCAGCTGGTAGCCCATACGTCCGGACTGCCGCGCCTGGCCATGGATCCTGGACCGGTCATGCGCGGCTTGTTTACCGATGACCCCTATGCAGGGTCTACGCCAGAGGAGATCTTTCAATCGGTTGCTTTTCTAAGCGATGATCGACTGAGTGCCGAAGGGGCGTTTGCCTATTCCAATCTTGGCTATGGCTTATTGAGCCAGCTGTTGGCCGGGGTGTCAGGACAGGATTTTGATACGCTGCTGACCGAACGGGTGCTGGTGCCGCTGCAGCTTGACGGTATGGCCCTGGGGCCTGATCGTGCAGATCCATCCTTGCTCGCGCAGGGCTTTAACCAGGGTCGGGCAGCAGCGCATTGGAATCTGGATGCCTATCTCGGAGCCGGCGGCTTGATTGCCAGCGTACGCCAGCTCCTGGATTTCATCGAAGTCAGCTTGAGCTCCGACCAAGATTTTGTTGCACAAGCGCAGCGCAGTCCGGGGCAGTCAACCGGCGAGCGCTCCAGAACGCTGGGGCTGGGTTATTCACACCGGGAAATAGCGGGTGAGCAATGGCTCTGGCATAACGGTGGTACCGGCGGATTTCGAACCTATTTCGGCTTTGCGCCGGCCCGTGATTTCGGTATTGTCGTGTTGACCAACGGCACTGGCAATGCGGATCAGCTGGCGGACGTGCTGATTCGTTCCGAGGCATCCCCGCTCGAGCCTTATGAGTCATCCTGGTTCGGCATTGGCATGGCGTTGATGGGCATTGTGATCGCACCACTGACGCTGCTGACCGGGGTATTTGCCAAGCCCAAGGCGGCTGCAGACAGCCAGGACAAGTCGACGCGACGGCGGCCGGATCGCCTCGACTTGTTCGTGCTTGTGACCGCAGCCGGCATGTTGCTGATTGTCAGCCGATTGACTGGAG
>JGI12109J20283_11032959_pt1 | contig 11913 bp, 7 predicted proteins | sample ElkSlonscriptome_12_FD_20283 | JGI IMG/M metagenome (IMG submission 20283) | reverse complement strand
CCCGCGGATCGGACCAGGCCGTCATTAGATCTTTTCATTTCTCGGCTCGCAATGGTGAGATTCAGCCCCTACCGGAAACACAGTCAGGGCACGAGCCTGCCATTGACTACCGGGCACCGCGCGTCCGCGACAAGGCAAGCTCGGGCTACGATTTTGTCGAGGCGATCTGGATCAAGTCCAGAAGCTAAAAAGCGGCCAAAACTCATTCTGAGCCTAAGGAGAAACCCATGTTCCACGGACTACAGCCTGGCATGCTAATGCTTTCTTTTCTCGCTATGGCGGTGCCTGCTCACGCGCTCGATATCGTCGTCGACTCCACGCTTGATTTTGCAGAGCAAGACGCCGAGGCCGGACGGGAGGACCGCTACACCTGTGGATTCACTTCGGATGCAATTTTTCAGCCCGCTCCGAACGGCGTCTGCACCCTTAGACGGGCCGTGCTGGAAGCTGGCGTTCGACCCGACGACGACCGACCGATTCGAATTCTGTTCGACCTTCCGACCTCTGACCCAAACTACGATCCAACGCTGCAGCACTGGGAAGTGCAGATCGATTCATCCTTCGTTTGGGAAATCGACAGACGCTTTGTCACCGACGACGGCGGCCAAATCACCATTGATGGCTCATCTCAGCCCATCGGCCGTAGCGACGGGCCGCGAATTCTGATCAACACCAATGCAGACAACAACCCATTGGGCGGACGCTCACTGGAAGTACGCACCGCTAAAAACGTGATTCAGAACCTCGGGCTTCTGGGCGGTGGTGAAATCATTCTCTATGACAAAGACAATATCGTTCAAAACGTAAGCTTCGGGGACGCGCAATAGTTTTTCCCGATTTAAAAACCCAGAACCCACTCAACTTTGACCCGCTCGTAGGAAGTCTCGAAGAGTCAGCAACCCGGACCTGATACGTCAACGTCTGGACTGGACAATTGAAACCGCCGGTCGTCAGGGCAACGCTCCGCTAATGCGCAAAGCCGAGCGCGCTCTGCGGGACATTACGCCCTGATTGGGAAGGAAAACAAATCTTTTGCGTTCCCGCCTTCGATACTGAAACCCTTTCAAAAACCGCTCAAATCGGTCCCAAACGCTACTTTTCAAGATAATTTCAAGTTAATTTCAAGTTGCAGCCATCGTTCGAGGCCATTCTCCGGTCAGAGTCCTGATCCTATAAAAGTCACCGTCGGGTTTTTTATGAATAAGTCAAAATCATGTAAGCAGTTTGTAGCGCTCTTGCTAACCGGATTCGCCTTTCTCGCATTTGCACCGGTCCATGCCGGTGATATCGACGACGACTGGCAGATCACCTTTCACCCCTGTCCCGGGCCTTCGCGCACGGACGCACTGCAGAAAGACCCTGACGGCAGGCTGTGGGTAGGCTGCGGCACCAACGCCAATGGATTTGGGCTGTTCACCAGCCCCGATGGCGGTGATACCTGGCAGGCCGTCAGCACGAGTCCGGCCAACGTGGTCGACGAATTTCGCGTCTACACGCTGACCCGTGGCCATGATGGCGCGCTCTATGCCAGCGGCGTTGACACGACCGAGGGCACCAGCCTTCGATCAGTCCGCCTGGATACCACCGGCAGTATGCCCTACCCTGCCACCCCGAATCTGATCGCCGTTGCCCAGGTCGGTCGCCAATTCAACGTGGGCGGCTACGCCGAACTCCAGGACGGTCAAGCCCTGGCCTCGTCCGAGACGGGATTCGATCGGCTCTACCGTCCTGACAGTAGTACCGGCCCTTCAGCTGCCGACTGGACCATAGCTGATACGACAAACGAAGCCTATCGAGACGTCGTGGCTTTCGATGGCGGCTTTTACGCTTCGGGCAGTCGCATCAACATACCGCCACGTGTATTTGTTCCCAATGGCGGTCATAGCCCGGATATCTGGGACCTCAAGGAAGTGATTCTGGATGATGCTTACGATGGCGAAATGTGGGGCATCGCGGTTAACGCTCAACGGCTAGTGGCCGTCGGCGTTGACCAGGACAGCGACACTGGAAAAATCTACGTCAGCAACGGCAATGATCCAGGAAATGCCGCCAACTATGATGTGTTCAATATGCCCGACATCGTCGGAACCAGCGGAATCGGTACTTGGGCACGCGGGGTGTGCATGCGTGATGACGTCATTGTCGTGGTTGGTGAACGCCAGCCCTTGGGGAGCAATACCGGTCGCATGATGATTTCGACCGACGGTGGCCAAAGTTTCAACAACATCACACCTAGCACTACGTCAGAGAGTATCACTCGCTGTGCAATTGCAGAATCTGGCCTCGTAACCGTGGTTGGCGCCGGTGGCTTCGTCGGTCGCTACAGCGGTGCGCTGGTGCCTGATCAGATTTTCATGGACGACTTTGAAGTCAACAGTTACATTCCGTTGAGATAAGACTGACAGACCAACAAAGATTCAGCCGGGCAATGCAGCCCGGCTGAATCCCTTTATGATCGTCCGCAGAAAACTTTCTGGCGAGTTCGCTTCTGGTTTTCGTATTGCATGTCATCGAGATGACATTGCAGAGAGAAAACTTGTGCCTAAATCCAACGCCGTAACAATCGCCCTGCTGATTGCCTTTTTTCTTGGACTCAGCATCGGCAACCAGCTCCATGCCGCCACCTTCAACGTCAATTCAGGTCTTGACCTGATTGATCCCAGCCCAGAGGACGGTATTTGCGACGCCGATCCGATCGCCGCCGGTGAGCAGTGCACGCTGCGCGCGGCGGTAATGAGTGCCGAAGCCAACGATGAGGCGGATACGATTCAGATTCCACCGGGCCTGGAAATCAATCTTAGCCTGAGCGGTGACGGTGACACGGAAGTTGGTGATCTCAATGTCGGCACGGAGATCGAAATTGTCGGCTTCATCGGCGCCCCGCCGGATGACCCGCTTTTTCTGCCGCAAATCAACGCGTTTCTATTGTCCGATCGCCATTTTAATGTTCTGGGCGGTCAGCTCACCCTGCGCGGCCTGCGCTTGGTTGGCGGCAATCCAGAGTTCTCAGGGGGCGCGCTACAGGTCGGTGGCGGCGGAACAGCTCAGGTCGAGCACAGCCTGTTCTTAAACAACTCAGCCAACCGTGCTGGAGCCATTCACATCGTCGGGAGCAGCCAGGTAACCGTTGAAGACAGCAATTTCAGAGGAAACAGCGCGGGAGTTGCAGGCGGTACGGCAATCTATGCCTCTAGCAACACGAGCCTGAATGTCAGGCGCAGCAGCTTCGTGGATAACTTCCCTTCAGCATCAAGTACAAATGCCACGATTTTTGCTAGCAGACCTCTTCGCGTAGAAATTGAAAACAGCACGCTGGTTGGAACAGCATTGGCACCGCCAGCATCGGGCTTTGAAACGAGCACCGGAATCTGGATGGCGATTAGGGGTGAACTGATCGTCCGCAACACAACAATTACCAATTTTCGGGTAAACGCGCTGCGGATGAGCGGGCTGGACGGCGATGAGCGGGTGATCGTGACCAATTCCGTACTGGACTCTGACGTCACGGCCTGCAGAGCAGAGGGAGCCGATCTGGCCGCCGCCGATGTCCAGATTCACTACAGCCTGATCCGAAGCAACACCGACTGCGACCTCTATTTTGGACTCGGGAACATTCTCAATGTAGAAGCGGAGCTGGGCTCCCTGGTTCAGGACGCCGCCCCGCGTTTGACGTTCGCACGCCCGCCGACCGGCCCATTTTCCAATGTCGTTGATCGTGGAATTTCTTCCACTGCTATCCCGGACTCAGCAGAGTCTCGCTGTTCAAACGAAGATCAGCGCAGCAATCCACGACCGCAGGATGGGAACGCTAATGGTAACGCTCGCTGCGATATGGGCGCGGTAGAGGAAGGTCCGCCCGAGGCCTTTATTGTCGACTATTACGAGCAAGATCTGCTGGACTCGAACCCCGGCGATGGCCAATGTACAACCATCATCATTCCTGGCGTCGGATCGGTCTGCACCTTGAGAGCCGCCGTGATGGAGGCCAATGCCCTGCCCGGCCTGCAGCGCATTCTGTTCGAGCCCTCTGACATTCCCGTCGTTCTGACCCAGCCCTCTGCCCCGAGCGCGGCCGGTGGCGATTTGAACGTGACCGAGGCCGTGGCGATTGAAGGCAATCTGGTGGCGGGGCGACCGGCGACAAGAATCGAGAACCAGGTCAACAACGACCGTATATTCCGGACCGAAGTGCCTGATGAAACGGTCTATCTGAGAAATATGGAGCTGAGCGGCGGTGACATGAGCGGGGGATCAGGTGGTGCTGTCGTCCACAGTCAGGGGCAGCTGTTCCTGCAGCGCACGGTCCTGAGAAACAATTTTGCAGCTAACGGTGGTGCAGCGGCCGTATTGGCCGGAAGCATGTTGATTGTAGAGTCTGACATCCACTCGAACGACACCCTGGGCTCGGGTGCGGCACTACTGGCCGCTGGCGGCGCCATCGGACTGATCAGCAGCAGCGTTCATAATCATTTGGGGGTGTCGGGCGACGGCAATCCCAGCATCAGTATCGTCACGTTTCCAGGCACCAGCCTGTCAACAATCAACTCGACCATCAGCGGCAACAGCCAGGGCATTCGCGCCCTGGAACCCGTCCTCTTGTTCATCTTTCAAAACACCATTTTCGACAACGCCAATGGCGCCCTTGAAGTGGCGGTCGGCAACAGCAGCGAGATCGACATCAACAGCTCCATCCTGGCTGGATCAAATCCCCCAAATACCGACTGCAGGTTTTTCGATCTTGAACTGGCCGAAAGCTTCAGCTCCCAGTTGATTCTGGACAGCGACGGAAGCTGTCCCTCACTCGCGGGCATCACCGCCGACCCGCGCCTCGAGCCATTGAGTCGACCCGATGGCGAGATCAGTTTCAGTCATCGCCCTGACCGAAATCCGGCGCTGCCCTCGCCCGCCATCGATGTCGGGCCAGAGGAATTTTGTTTGAGCCAGCTGGACCAATACGGGCGAGCTCGACCGCAGGACATCGAAGGGGTCGACAATCCGTTAGGGCCATGCGATCTGGGTGCAATCGAAGTGTTGGCCGACCAATTGTTTCGAGACCGCTTCGAAGATAAAACACCCTAAGAATCTTCACAGCAAAAAATGGTCCGCATTGACGCGAACGCGACGTCGAACGCCATGCTTCAGACCTGACAAGACAGGCCCACGGCCATGCGATTGTCCGCAGCCTCACGCTACATACACCCGGCCTTCACATCCGTGAGTGGATACTGGACTAATACAGTCCTGTACCATTCAACCCTCAACCTAGGAGTATGTTAATGATGAATCGCCTTGCTAATTTTGCGGCCGTCGCGGCCCTCGCGCTTTCGCCGCTCGCCCTGGCAGACGATGATTACCGCACCTTTGATCAGGCTGCTCAGCAGGCGCTGACGCCAGATCAAGCGATCGACATCCTGAAGGCCGGTAACGAGCGCTTCGTTTCAGGCGAGTCTTACGATCGCGATTTGATCGACCAGCAGAAAGATACTGCAGGTGGTCAATTCCCGTTCGCTGTGGTGCTGTCCTGCCTTGATTCACGTTCAGCACCAGAAGTCGTGTTCGACCAAGGCGTGGGTGATCTTTTTGTCGGTCGCGTCGCCGGAAATGTGGTTGACACAAACCTGCTCGGCAGCTTTGAGTTCGCCACGGCAGCCGCTGGTTCCAAGTTGATTGTGGTGATGGGTCACACGGCCTGCGGCGCCGTCAAGGGTGCCTGCGATGGCGTTGAAGTTGGCAACTTGACGGCCCTTCTCGATGAAATCGAGCCCGCCATCGACGCAGTCAGCACGCCCGCCGGCACCGATCGAAGCTCGTCCAATACCGAGTTCGTGAACCGAGTCGTGGAGACCAACGTGAGAATGCAGGTCAACGAACTGCTGCGCCGCAGCGATGTGGTCCGGGATCTCGTCGATCAGGGTCAAGTCAAGGTTGTTGGCGCGGTCCACGATATCGCGACCGGGGAAGTTACCTTCCTATAACCGGGACGCGACCTGATCGCGTAATCACTCGCGAGAGAAAGTCGGCCGCGCTCGCTGCCGGCTTTTTTTTGACCAAAATCTCGCCGCGATACTCAGTTTTCAAGCGCTTGATGAGCGTCCCGGATCACCTCACAACCACAGCGCGTACATCGAAACCCGACGGTTGAAACAGTTGTCGTCCAGCCCGCAGTGCATCAGGTTCTGAACCACCCGATCGGGCCGATTAAGCCGATCGAACTGATCGATCTAATCGCGCTGACCGACTCACTCCTGCCGGCCGTGTAAAGATCCGTTTGCGACGGCCCGCCCGTTGCTTTTGATCGCTCGCGAGCCGGCGCCGGCCATGACCTGGTCGTCCTCGCAACTCTGAAGGCGAGCAACTTCATGGATACACACCAAACCGGCCGCGTCGAACGCTGTGGCGATGCACAGAATGATCCAGCCATCTTCACTAATCCACCTCGCCATCTATTGAGAATGACTCTCGTTGTTAAACGGCACTAGTTGTTCAACACCACAAGAAATTTGGAGCCTTCCCATGATCGAACGCAAATTCCTTCTGCTACTCATCACCGCGGCCGTCTCAACGGGCGCAGTGCCTTCCACCATCGCGCACGCTCAGGATGACCCATCGCCAGCCAGCAAGGTCATGCACTCGGCACAAACCGACTCAGAGGTCACAGGCGAGGATCGAGGCGAATCAAACGACCTATTGGATAACGATGTCGCGTTTTTGACCCGACTGGGCCTGATTCGCGGCCATCTGCGGGTCGGCAACGCGCTGTATCAAGCCGGGCAGTTCGACATGTCGGCGACCCACATGAAGCACCCGCGCGACGAACTCTACTCAGGCCTGGTGCCCGCCATCGAGTTTCGCGGCGCTACGACCTTCGATCAACCCCTCTCAAACCTTGCCGACGCGGTCGAGTCAAATGCGGGCGCCGACCAGGTCCAGTCGGCTTGGCAGGCCGTCGATGATGCGATCCAGGCCATCGAAGCCCGCGTCGACCCACCGCTTAACGCAACTTTGCTAGCGATCGTGGAAATTCTGCGCACTGCCGGTGAGGAATACGCGCTTGGCGTGGTGGATGGCCAGATCGAAAACGTGCACGAATTCCAGGACGCCTGGGGCTTCACGCAGGTCGCCGGTCAAAGGCTGGCTTCGCTCAATCCGAGCAGCGATGCGGAGCAGGTGGCGGTCCAGCGGGCCAGCGATCTGGTCGACGATCTACAGTCACTGTGGCCGTCGCTCGCGCCTGAAGAATCGGTCCAAGGCCGGTCGAGCGCGCTGTATGGTGCGGCCGCACGCATCGAACTCCTGGCCTACGGGCTGGAACGCTAGTGGAACGCTAGGCTGATTCAACTTTCCAGGTCGGACCAGTCTGTCTGTTTGCAGAACGCCGCCGTCAACGGATTACTCTGGACTGGCCGCAAGCAGTTCGAGCGCGGCAAATGAACCAGGCTTCTCCATGAACAAGCGCGCATACAACCAGGAGGAACCGAAGACCGACTGGGTCTTCGGCTACGGTTCTCTGATCTACAAAGTCGATTTCCCCGTCCTTGAGCGCGCAATCGCGACGATCGAGGGCTGGGAGCGTCGCTTCTGGCAGGGCTCGCACGACCACCGCGGGACGCCCGATGCGCCCGGGCGGGTTCTGACCCTGTTGCCAGCACCAGGCGCGATCTGCCGCGGGGTCGCATGGCGGGTCGAACACTCGGTCTATGAACATCTCGACCACCGCGAAAAGAACGGCTACGAGCGCCACCGCGTCGCGATGCGCCTGGAAGGTCAGGTCGAGCCCGTCGAGGGCACGTTCTACGTCGCGACCGAAGATAACCCGGCGTTTCTCGGCCCGGAACCGGCGGCGGACATGGCGCGCCATATTGCGTCATCCAGCGGCCCCAGCGGCCGCAACAGCGACTACCTGCTGCGCCTGGCCGACGCGCTGCGCGAGATCGGGGCCGTTGACCATCACGTCTTCGACCTGGAGCGACGCCTCAAGGCCCATCACCCGACCAAGGGCTGAAATCCGCCGTTTGCCTTGAGCGCCCGGCTGGATCACAATGCTGTCTCAACTCCAGATTGAAAACCCTTCATATGAATAGAATTCTCCTGATCCTTACGGTCGTGCTAATAGGCGCGAACGTCGCGCTCGCACAAGACAGCGCCGAGGACTGGCACGCAGCCATCGATGCCGAGACCGAAGCCCTCTTCGATGACATCGTCGAGTGGCGCCGCCATTTTCATCAAAACCCCGAGCTGTCGAATCGCGAGTTCGAGACCGCTGAATACATCGCGGATTTCCTGCGGAGTCTGGACATGGACGTCACGACAGGAGTCGCCCACACAGGCGTGGTTGGTATTCTTGAGGGGGGCCGTTCCGGACCCGTGGTCGGGCTCCGCGCCGATATGGACGGTCTGCCGGTTCCGTCGCGCGCCGACCTTCCCTTCTCCCCGGACGTCACGTCAGAGTATCTGGGCGACGAAGTGCCCGTCTCACACGCCTGCGGCCACGACACGCACATGGCCATGCTGATGGGCGTGGCCGAGATGTTCGCAGCGCGACGCGAGCAACTACCGGGCACTATCAAATTCATCTTCCAGCCGGCCGAAGAAGGCGCGCCTCCCGGCGAAGAAGGCGGTGCTGAGTTGATGGTTGCCGAAGGCGTTCTGAATAATCCCGACGTCGATGTGATTTTTGGCCAGCACATCGCTGCGCTTGCGCCCGTCGGATCAATTGGCTTTCGCGCCGGTGGAATCATGGCTGCGGCTGACTCCTTCACGATTACCGTCAACGGCAGGCAGACGCACGGATCGACACCTTGGACCGGTGTCGATCCAATAGCGGTCGCATCACAAATAGTGATCGGTTTGAACATGATAATCAGCCGTCAGACTGAACTCACTAAGGAAGCGGCCGTTATTTCAGTTGGTCGCGTTCGCGCTGGCGTGCGCAACAACATCATTCCTGAGTCGGCGGAATTGATTGGCACCATCCGCACGCTGGACACGGCGATGCAAGACAAGATCCACGCCGATATCCGACGCACTGCCGAGCATATTGCCGCGTCGCAAGGGGCGACGGTCACGGTCGAAATCGATCGCGGCTACCCCGTGACTTATAACGACCCTGCAATTACCGAGTTGATGGCACCAACGCTAGAACGCGTTGGCGGAGAGTACGCAATGAGGATCGACGCCATCACCGGCGCGGAGGATTTCTCGTTCTTCCAGAAGGAAATCCCCGGGCTGTATTTCTTCACCGGGGGCATGGACCCAGATGCGGACCCCGCCAACGTGGCCCCACACCACACACCAGATTTCTATATCAATGAAGAGGGCATGCGCCTTGGAACGCGCGCGCTCGCTCACCTGGCTATCGACTATATGCTGATGCACTCCGAAAGTCAGTAGATCGGGCCGCCTTCGGTACGGCATTCCCATTCGGTCATTAGTCGATCGTGCTCGGGCGTTTGCGAATGGAGGGCGCTCGACCATTGATCGGCTTCCGGATCGACGACCGGCAGGCGGCGAGGTGAACTCGAATGAGCCTCGGCTAAGAGGAGCACCTCGACCATCCACCTTTCGAGTGTGCGGAATGGCGTCCGTACAGCATTGACATAAAGAGACCACTTGACTGCGGGTACCGGTATGCGTTCTGTCTTTTTGGCACTGCTGCTCATTGCCGCGGCGTGCTGCCCGAACACTGCCTTGAGCGAACGGGCGGGGGCACCCTCGGCCGATCCCCAGTTCGATCGCCTGAACGCACTTCGACAAGCCTCTGACATTCCGGTACTTGTCCGATTCGAGCGCGGCATTCCGCGGTCCCTGGCCTTCGACGTCGCCACGAGCGGCAGCGACAGCGCCACTCGCGCGCGACGGTTCATAGAGGCCAACGCTGATCTGTTCCTGCAGGGCCCAGCCCGCACAAATGACGGCTATGAAGCCATCGCGAACTCGGAGCTGATCGTTCGCAAGATCCGCAGGATCGGTGAATTCGAGCAGGTCGAGTTCGCCCAGACCCTCGGTGGCCTGCCCGTTTTCGGCGCCAATCTGGGGATCACCCTCGGACCGGACGGGCGCGCCAAAGCGGCCACCGGCGTCCTCGTCCCCGAGCGCGCGATGGTGCTCGCGCCCGCGCTGACTCAGGACCAGGCCGAGGACGCCGCCCGAAACGGGGTCGGCGCACCGGGCGCCCTGATTCTTGGCGAAACCCACCTGATGGTCCATGACCCGATCATCGTCGGCGAGGCCAGCGATCCGCGGCTGGTCTGGTCGGTGCTCGTGTATGGCCTGACCGCGGAGCAGGTCCTGATCGACGCAGAAACCGGCGCGCTTCGCCTGCGCGTTCCGGTGACCTTCTCCGGCGGTCTGCTGGACAACTACGATCTGTACCTGCAGGACGCGAACGGCGGCAATATCATGGAGACCACCTGCTTCAACCCGACGACGCTCGATGACTACGTCGGCGATGAAGACGGGATCATCCCGGACTACATCAACGATACCGAGGCCAGCAACCTCTGGTGGCACTGGCGCGACACCTTCTCGTTTTTCAAAGGCGTGTTCGGTCGCGACTCCTACGACAACGACGGCGAAGAGATCGAGTCCTACATCTATGCCCTGCCTTCGAACCCCCAGGAACCCTGGGGAGCGCGCTACATCGCCACCTGCGGCTTCGAGTTCATGCCTGGGCACGTGAGTTTCGACGTCGCCGTGCACGAATTCGCCCACGCCATCATCTACGACAGCTCACGGCTGGTTTACTTCAACCAGTCGGGCGCCCTGGATGAGAGCTTCGCCGACATCATGGCCGGCGTTGCCGACCCGCACGACTGGTTGATCGGCGAGGACCGAACCGGGGGAATGGGCGCGACACGCAGCGTGGCCGATCCGTTGAACGACGACTGTGGCCCATCGCAGGCACCTGAACCGTGCGGCGATCCAGATCATATGTCGCTGTACTGCAGCTCGGATGACGACTGCAACTTCACCGGCGACAACGGCGGTGTTCACACCAACAGCGGCATTCCGAACAAGGCGCACTATCTGTTTGCCGAGGGCGGCACCCACTATGGCATCCCGGTGCTCGGTCGGAACGCCCTGAAGATGGCGCGCCTGGCGTATCACTCGTTCCAGCTGCTGCCGCAGCACGCCACCTTCATGGACGCTCGCCTGACCGAGCAGATCGTGGCCATGACCTGGGCCGCCGACGGCACCTTCGGCTTCAACAACCTCGATGTCTGTTCAATCACCAATGCCTGGGCCGCCGTCGGCGTCGGTCCCACGGATCTTGACTGCGACCTGGTCATGGACGGCACCGTGGACACGGACGGTGACGGGCACTGGGACGAGGTGGATAATTGCCCGAACACGCCAAACGTCATTCAATGGGACTGGGACAAGGATGGCTTGGGCGATGCCTGCGACGAGGACGATGACGGCGATAGCTGCCCGGATGGCCTCGACAACTGCCCGGGTTTCTACCTCCCCTGTACCGGCGCCTACCTCGGCACGCCCGACTCCGACGGCGATGGTCTGGGGAATGCCTGCGACGACGATGACGATAACGACGGCGTGCCTGACCTGGAAGACAACTGCCCGGGTGAGGCCAATTCAGATCAGTTCGACGGTGACGGGAACGGCCAGGGCGATGCCTGCGATCCTGACATTGATGGCGACGGTATTTATCCCGATGACGACAACTGTCCCTTCGTCGCCAACCCCTCGCAGATCGATAGCGACGATGACGGGATTGGCGATGCCTGCGACGACTGTCCGACGACCGCCGACAACTTGCTGGCCTACACGCCGGGCAACCCATTGCTGGGCATCGATCCGGAGCCCTATCAGCCCGACAGCGACGGTGACGGCATTCCCGACGCCTGTGACGACGTTGCCTTCGACACGCTGAAGCTCGAGTTCAACGGCCAGCTC
>JGI12109J20283_10364391_pt1 | contig 11915 bp, 7 predicted proteins | sample ElkSlonscriptome_12_FD_20283 | JGI IMG/M metagenome (IMG submission 20283) | reverse complement strand
TTCGGATTAAAGTTCTTACTAAAAGTTTGATCTCGATCGAGTTCAATTGTTAAGTTACGCTGCGGCAAGCTGACTTGAAAGTCAATCCACTGACTCATTGATTTTTCCCCCAAGCGGTGTTCATTTAAGGTTCAAAATTTAGTGATCTGCTGACAAAATAAAGAATATTTTGCCACCACAAAAAATATTATTTTCAATTATATGAGCATTTCTCCGCGATCGACAAGTGTCTTAGATCACAACTTGACGCTATTTTGAGAAACGCTTTCAAAATTAGAATCAATCTAGTGCCGTGACAAAGCTCAAAAAGTGTATCAGCTGTAGGTTGGGTAGAACGAAGTGAAACCCAACAAAGCGCCAGCTTGGACGGGAGAACCTCGCCCCTACTAGAAACATGAAATGTTGTTGGGTTTCGTAACCTCAACCCAACCTACTGCCGTAACCCACCATTTAAGTTGTGTCGCAGCATTAGAAGTGAATATCCTGCCAGGGAAACCCAAAAAAAAGGCTCGGAGACTGTTCTCCGAACCCAATTATTTGACTTTTGAAATGGCTTTACTCGGCTTTTTTGCCGAAACGATCGAGAAACTTACGCTTGGGCTTGGCTTTTTCCTCTAATGGTGTTGCTTCGCTAGTCGGCGTTGCAACTTCCTCCTCTGGTAACGTTTCAACTACATTAGGCACTTCTCCCGCTTCTGATGCAGAGGTTTCGGGTGCTAATTCTTCCACCTGGGGCATAATTTCGACACTTTCTTCCGGTTCAAGAGGCGTTTCAACACTTTCCGACGCTGAAGCCGGATTTTCTTCGACTTCTGTATCGGGTTGGGTGGGTTCGACTTCTACCTCCGGGGTAGCCGATTCCGTTACGACTTCAGGGTCAAAAGGCGTTTCTAGTTCGCTTTCATCTTCGACTTCTGGGGGTTCGGATTCAAGAACTTCGGATTTTTCCACTTCTTCGGTGACAGTTTGCGATTTAGAGGTCACTTCTTTAGTCGTGGGAGGAGTGGTAAGTTCTGGGTTTTCTTCTTCAAGTTCTGAAGCTTCCGGTTCTGCTTCAACTTCCGGGGTTTCCGTTTCAGTCACTTCCGAAGGAATGGGTGGAACGGGTGCTTCAATTACTTCCGATTCCGGTTCTTCTTCAACTTCCGGGGTTTCCGATTCAGTCACTTCCGAAGGAATGGGTGAAACAGGGGCTTCGATTACTTCCGATTCCGGTTCTTCTTTAGCTTCCGGGGTTTCCGATTCAGTCACTTCCGAAGGAACGGGTGGAACAGGGGCTTCGATTACTTCTTCTTCGGGTTCTGCTTCGACTTCCGGGGTTTCTTCAACTTCTGGAACAGGAGTCACAGGCTTAACATAATCCGGATCGACGATCGCAAGGGCTTCGGTATAAGGCAGCTCATCGCGGCTTAATCGAGCCAAAGTATCCTGTTTTTTGGGATCGTAGGTAATCAGTTTAACGGTGCTGTCAAAGGCATTATTACTGACTACATTGCCTTCTTCATCGAGCAGTTCTAGTTTGAGCCAGTTTTGGCCTTCTTTGAACCCTTCGAGGAATAAAGCTTGCCATGTATCGATAATAAAGCTGCGACCGTTGGCAGTAACGCGAATACGCCAGTCTTTTACATCTGGGTCTTCTTGCGCGACGAGGTGTAAAGGCGCGTTGGTCAGATAAAAATCCAGTAGGATCGGTTCGGCTCCATAAGTCCCTTGAGGACTGTTATAGGTCAACAAGGGTTGATTGGGATCGGGGGTATTGTCCCCGGTGGGTGAAAACAAATGAAAGGTGGTTTGAGCATAAGCCCCTTCATTTTTGAAGCTTTCGTCCCAAGGCCGCGAGGCAAAAACCTGTAGGGTATGGGTTCCCGGTTCTAAGTCCTGAAATACAATCCCTTGGTTCAGGTCGTAGATTTCTTGATAGTCACTGTGGTCAAGGATGACTTCTAAATGGGGCCCGAGACCTAGGGTTTCGTCTTTGAAGATGGGTAGGTCTTGGACTTGAAGTTGGACTTCTACCGTCGTGCTGTTAACGGTTTCGTCGGCTTGAGGTGACAAAATCGTAACTTGTGGTTGATAGACATCCAAATTTTGACGAAGGCGTTGCAGGGTAGCCGGGGGTGCAACTTCAGACAGTTGAACGCTCGGTTGCGATCGCGATGAGGATGATTCTGGGCTTTGGGCTTCGATGCGATCGCTACAGCCACTTAAACTTCCTGATAATCCGATCGCGATCGCGAGCAAAGCGATCCAAAATTTGGGCGCGATCGTCCTTCTTCGCTGGTGTTTCAATGGTATTTCCCCTCCTCGGCAACTTGCATTTCTAGTTGTATCAGAATCAGCGCACTTGGGGGAGTCAACCGACAAATCTGTTTTTTTGAGCGAGAAAGTCAGATTGATCGGCGCTGCCATCGTTACAATTCTCTTTCCCCTTGGCCCCCCTCGTCCCTGTTCACCCATCAGCAGCAAACCCTTATATATATTGACCGCCACGGCGATCGCGAACGTTACGAATTTGAAGCAGTTTGTATCGTTATGTAAAAAAATATTCGCTATCCTTGACTTTTTAACCAGAATTTTTAAGCTAAAGCCTTGGCCCATCAACCCCTGAGAAAATGCTAATAATTGTTAAGTACCCTCAAAATTGCAAGGACAAACCCTTTATCATCTAACACATAAGGTATTCCCAGTAAGTCCCCGAAAGCGGGTATCCTACTGAAAACCCGAAAGGTCGAACCTATAACATTCACCTTTCTATTACATTTGAAAAACATTTAATTCCCGCATGGGAATGTTCCATTTGTTGTCTAGGGAGGAGAGCCCTCATGACAATCAGTCCTCCAGAGAGAGAGGCAAAAGCAAAAGTTACGGTTGACGAAAATCCCGTTCCTACTTCATTCGAGAAGTGGGGCAAACCGGGTCACTTTGACCGCACTCTGTCTAGAGGTCCGAAGACCACAACCTGGATTTGGAACCTCCATGCAGATGCCCACGATTTCGATAGTCAAACCAGCGATCTAGAAGATATTTCGCGTAAAATTTTTAGCGCCCACTTCGGTCACCTGGCCGTTGTCTTTGTTTGGTTAAGTGGAATGTACTTCCACGGCGCACGGTTTTCCAACTACGAAGCTTGGTTAACCGATCCCACCAACATCAAACCCAGCGCTCAAGTTGTATGGCCCATCGTCGGTCAAGACATCTTAAACGCCGATGTTGGCGGTGGATTCCACGGCATTCAGATCACCTCTGGTTTCTTCCAGTTGTGGCGTGCCTCTGGATTCACCAACAGCTTCCAACTGTACTGCACAGCCATTGGCGGTCTCGTCATGGCAGCCCTTTGTCTTTTTGCGGGTTGGTTCCACTACCATAAACGCGCTCCCAAACTGGAATGGTTCCAGAACGTGGAGTCGATGATGAACCACCACTTATCTGTACTCTTGGGTTGCGGTTCTTTAGGTTGGGCTGGTCACCAAATCCATGTTTCCCTGCCCATTAACAAGTTGCTCGATTCCGGGGTTGCTCCGCAAGACATCCCCTTACCTCATGAGTTCATTCTCAATCGCAGCTTGATGGCAGAGTTGTATCCCAGCTTCGCTGAAGGCTTAAAACCCTTCTTTACCCTGAACTGGGCGACCTACTCGGATTTCTTGACCTTCAAAGGTGGCTTGAATCCTGTCACGGGTGGTTTGTGGTTGTCCGATACAGCCCACCACCACCTCGCGATCGCCGTCTTATTCATCATCGCCGGTCACATGTACCGAACCAACTGGGGTATCGGTCACAGTATGAAAGAAATTCTAGAGGCACACCGCGGCCCCTTCACGGGCGAAGGTCACAAAGGTCTCTACGAAATTCTGACCACTTCTTGGCACGCACAATTGGCTCTTAACTTAGCCATGTTGGGTTCCTTGACGATCATCGTCGCCCAACACATGTATGCCATGCCCCCCTATCCGTACCTCGCGACGGATTACGGCACCCAGTTATCCATCTTTACCCATCACATGTGGATTGGCGGTTTCTTGATCGTCGGCGCAGGCGCTCACGGCGCAATCTTTATGGTGCGCGACTATGACCCCGCCAAAAATGTGAACAATCTGCTAGACCGCGTGATTCGTCACCGGGATGCAATTATTTCCCATCTCAACTGGGTATGTATCTTCCTAGGCTTCCACAGCTTCGGTTTGTACGTCCACAACGACACCATGCGTGCCTTTGGTCGTCCTCAAGATATGTTCTCGGATACGGGGATTCAACTTCAGCCTGTATTCGCTCAGTGGATTCAAAACCTACACACCCTCGCTCCTGGCGGTACAGCGCCCAATGCGATCGAGCCAGTGAGCTATGCCTTCGGTGGCGGTGTAGTTGCCGTGGGTGGTAAAGTCGCCATGATGCCCATCGAACTCGGTACCGCCGACTTCATGGTTCATCACATTCACGCTTTCACCATTCACGTGACTGTCCTGATTCTGCTTAAAGGCGTACTCTACGCCCGTAGCTCCCGCTTAATCCCTGACAAAGGTGAATTAGGCTTCCGCTTCCCCTGCGATGGTCCGGGTCGCGGCGGTACCTGCCAAGTTTCGGGTTGGGACCACGTTTTCCTCGGTCTATTCTGGATGTACAACTCCTTATCAATTGCGATCTTCCACTTCAGTTGGAAAATGCAATCTGATGTCTGGGGAACAGTATCTCCCGATGGTACGGTGTCTCACATCACCAACGGCAACTTTGCCCAAAGTGCCATCACCATCAACGGCTGGCTGCGGGACTTCTTGTGGGCGCAATCGGCACAAGTAATCACCTCCTACGGTTCAGCACTCTCGGCTTACGGCATTCTGTTCTTAGCCGGTCACTTTGTCTTTGCCTTTAGCTTAATGTTCCTGTTTAGCGGACGCGGTTACTGGCAAGAACTGATTGAGTCAATTGTTTGGGCGCACAACAAACTGCGTGTTGCTCCGGCAATTCAGCCCCGCGCTTTGAGCATCGTTCAAGGTCGCGCTGTGGGTGTAGCTCATTACCTGTTAGGCGGCATTGTCACGACTTGGGCATTCTTCCTTGCCCGGATTCTGGCAGTCGGCTGACCCCTAGAAAACGGTAAAATCGTTTTAATCGAAACCGTCACCGGATTTAAAATAAAATCATCGTCGTTTTGATTCGGTGACGGCTATCAAATAAAGAAAAGATGAGCAGCTCGATTGCATAAGCCTCATTTGTACGAGAGGAGAATTTCCCAAAGGATTTATGGCAACCAAATTTCCAAAATTTAGCCAGGATCTTGCTCAGGACCCGACAACACGTCGGATCTGGTACGGAATTGCCACAGCTCACGATTTTGAACTGCACGATGGCATGACCGAGGAAAATCTGTATCAAAAGATTTTCGCTTCCCACTTCGGTCACATCGCTATCATCTTTCTGTGGACTTCTGGTACTCTGTTCCACGTCGCCTGGCAAGGTAACTTTGAACAATGGATTAAAGATCCCCTAAATGTTCGCCCGATTGCTCACGCAATTTGGGATCCCCAGTTTGGTCAAGGGGCTGTTGATGCCTTTACCCAAGCTGGTGCAGCAAACCCTGTTAATATCTGTTACTCCGGGGTGTACCACTGGTTCTACACCATCGGCATGAGAACCAACAGCGAACTTTATACAGGCTCGATGTTCCTGTTGCTGTTGTCTTCTGTCTTCTTGTTTGCCGGCTGGTTGCACCTCCAACCCAAGTTCCGTCCGAGCTTGTCTTGGTTCAAAAACGCTGAATCTCGCCTTAACCACCACTTGGCTGGCTTGTTTGGTGTGAGTTCCTTGGCTTGGGCTGGCCACTTGGTTCACGTCGCCATTCCTGAATCTCGCGGCGTTCATGTGGGTTGGGATAACTTCTTATCGGTCAAACCGCATCCGGCAGGCTTAGGGCCGTTCTTCACCGGGAATTGGGGCGTTTACGCTCAGAACCCCGACACCGCCAATCACATCTTCAATACCTCTGAAGGGGCGGGAACGGCAATCTTAACCTTCTTGGGCGGCTTCCATCCTCAAACCGAGTCCCTGTGGCTCTCCGATATGGCGCACCACCACTTGGCGATCGCGGTAATCTTCATTATCGCCGGTCACATGTACCGCACCAACTTCGGTATCGGTCACAGCATCGAAGCCATCCTCGAAGCGCACAAGCCCCCCAGTGGCAACTTAGGTGAAGGTCACAAAGGTCTGTACGACACGCTGAACAACTCCTTACACTTCCAATTAGCGTTAGCTTTGGCTAGTTTGGGTGTTGTCACCTCCTTGGTGGCGCAGCACATGTACTCCTTACCGCCTTATGCCTTTATTGCGCGGGACTACACCACTCAAGCGGCGTTGTACACCCACCACCAATACATTGCTGGCTTCATCATGGTGGGCGCATTTGCTCACGGTGCGATCTTCTTGATTCGGGACTACGATCCTGAAGCCAACAAGAACAACGTGTTGTATCGCTCTTTAGAACACAAAGAAGCGATCATCTCTCACCTGAGCTGGGTGTCCTTGTTCTTAGGGTTCCACACCTTGGGCTTGTACGTTCACAACGACGTTGTGGTAGCTTTTGGTACTCCTGAAAAGCAAATCTTAATTGAGCCAGTTTTCGCTCAATGGATTCAAGCGTCTCACGGTAAAGCCCTCTACGGCTTCGATGTCTTACTGTCGAACCCCGATAGCTTGGCAACCACCGCTTACCCCAACTACGGCAACGTTTGGTTACCCGGTTGGTTAGATGCCATCAACAGTGGCGCGAACTCTTTGTTCTTGACCATTGGCCCTGGCGACTTCTTAGTTCACCACGCGATCGCCCTTGGCTTGCATACCACCACCTTGATTCTCGTCAAAGGTGCGTTGGATGCCCGTGGTTCTAAGTTAATGCCCGACAAAAAAGACTTCGGCTATTCCTTCCCCTGTGATGGTCCGGGTCGTGGCGGTACTTGCGACATCTCCGCTTGGGATGCCTTCTACCTCGCCATGTTCTGGATGCTGAACACCCTAGGTTGGGTGACCTTCTACTGGCACTGGAAACACCTGGGGGTATGGCAAGGGAACGTAGCCCAATTCAACGAGAACTCGACCTATTTAATGGGTTGGTTCCGAGATTACCTCTGGGCAAACTCCGCTCAATTGATCAACGGTTACAACCCGTATGGCACGAACAACCTCTCGGTCTGGGCTTGGATGTTCTTATTCGGACACCTGGTTTGGGCGACAGGCTTCATGTTCTTGATCTCTTGGCGTGGTTATTGGCAAGAGTTGATCGAAACGATTGTCTGGGCGCACGAACGCACTCCTTTGGCGAACCTGGTTCGCTGGAAAGACAAGCCTGTGGCTTTGTCTATCGTTCAAGCTCGCTTGGTTGGTTTAGCTCACTTCACCGTTGGCTATGTGCTAACCTATGCGGCCTTCCTGATTGCCTCGACCGCCGGAAAATTTGGTTAACCTTAACCCCCGGTTAGGTCTTTAAAACAAATCCCCTACCTCTAAGGTGGGGGATTTTTTGATCGCGTTTTGGGCTGAAGTTCCCTTTAGGGGGAGGTTTTGACCCCTCGCGATCGCGCTATGTTTTAAAAAACTATTTAAAAACACATCAATTCGACCGGAGTCTAACTTTAAAATTGAAAAATTCAAAGACACAAACTATTAAGTTTCAAAGCTTTCAAAAAAATTCAACTCTGTCTTATCCCAAAACCTTTGTGATTGGAGCAGCGAAAAGTGGTACGACTAGCTTATGTAATTGGCTCAAAGATCATCCCCAAGTTTTTATTCCTAAAAAAAAGAAAGAACCTGCTTTTTTTGCTTGGGGCAACTGTTACCAAAAAGGATTAAAATATTTCGCCTCATTGTATCAACAAGCCAACGAGCATCAAATTTTGTTGGATGGTTCAACGCCTTATTCTCGCTGCACCATATATCCCGAAACCGCTCAACGAATTTTTGCGGCTGCTCCCGAAGCAAAATTCTTGTATCTCATGCGTCATCCGGTAGATCGAGCCTTCTCCCATTATTGTCATCGTTGGTTGAAAGAAGTCCGGAAAGGACAGCCATTTACCCAAACATTTGAGGAGTATGTACCGCACGATCCCATGTGCGTTGACGATAGTTTATATAAATTGCAAATCGAGCAGTACTTAAAATACTTCCCTATCGAGCGGTTTCGCTTCTTTCTAACCGAAGATTTACGCCAAAAGAAAGTCGAGATATTACAGCAAGTGTGTCGTCATTTTGAGATTGATGACAGCTTAGAGAACTTTAACCTCGAAAAACCCAGTTCCAATGTTTCGTCAGATTTCCGTGAAATTTTAGTGAAGCGCAAAATGCGGAACTTACCGGGAGTTAAGTCAATTTTGCCTTTAATTCCCAGTGGAACCAAAGAGTGGGTTTACACCAATATTTTACGAAAAACAAGTGTAGTAGAAAATACAGTCGAAGCCTTTAAGCCCATCCCGATGAAACCCGAAACGCGACAGGAATTGATCGAGCATTATCGAGAAACCATTGAATGGGTTGAAGACTTGATGGAGCGCAAACTGCCTCACTGGTACCAATAAAACTGAAAACGCCCGCGATCGCAACCCTTAAATACAGGCTAAAATCGCGGACGTATTGAGGTTTAAAACCCGTTGGTATAGGGTTTAGTTTAGAACAAGCCTAAAGTCAAAGACTCATCAATCGGCATGGTGGCACCAATCCCCAACCAAATGGTGAACACAGTACCGAACAAGAATACCGCAGTCGCTACGGGACGACGGAAGGGGTTTTGGAACTTGTTGATGTTTTCGATGAAAGGCACCAACATCAAACCCAAAGGAATTGCGCCCATGCAAGCGATACCGAGGAGTTTATTCGGCAGAATCCGCAGAATTTGGAAAACGGGATAAAGATACCATTCCGGCAGAATTTCCAACGGCGTAGCAAAGGGGTCGGCGGGTTCCCCGACCAAAGCCGGGTCAAGAACGGCTAAACCAATGCACAAGGCAATCGTTCCCATAATGACAATCGGGAACGTGTACAGCAAGTCATTGGGCCAAGCCGGTTCGCCGTAGTAGTTGTGACCCATGCCTTGGGCTAGTTTCGCCCGCAGCTTCGGGTCGGTTAGGTCAGGTTTCTTTAAGACAGACATAATGAAATAAGTTCTCCTTAATGGTGTTTATCGAATCGACAAGCGGTCGATCTAAGCATACTAGCTTCTAGATATAGAGGAGAGTGCGATCGCGCCCCGAACTGTAGAGTTTGGGCGCAAATCGACTCAAAAAGGGGTGTGACCTTAGAGGGGGCCAGAAATACCTTGCTTACGGATCATCAGGAAGTGCAACAACATGAAGACCGCAATAAACCAAGGCAAAACAAAGGTGTGTAAGCTGTAGTAACGAGTTAAAGTCCCTTGACCGACACTCGCACCACCGCGTAATAATTCAACAATGAGATCGCCCACCACCGGGATAGCAGAAGGCACACCAGAAACGATTTTTACCGCCCAGTAGCCTACTTGGTCCCAAGGTAAGGAGTAGCCCGTTACACCGAAAGAAACGGTAATCACGGCTAACACAACCCCAGTTACCCAAGTCAACTCGCGGGGCTTTTTAAAACCGCCCGTGAGATAAACCCGGAAAACGTGCAGAATCATCATCAACACCATCATGCTGGCAGACCAACGGTGGATAGAGCGAATCAGCCAACCGAAATTGACATCGGTCATGATGTGTTGAACGGAAGTGAATGCTTCAGTGACCGTCGGTTTGTAGTAGAAGGTCATAGCGAATCCAGTTGCAAATTGGATTAAGAAGCAAACGAGGGTAATCCCTCCTAAGCAATAGAAAATGTTGACGTGGGGGGGAACGTACTTGCTGGTGACATCATCAGCAAGGGCTTGAATTTCGAGGCGTTCCTCAAACCACTGAAAAGTTTTTGAATCGGTTACTTGCTTGGAAAACATGAAGCCAGGTTTCGCGACATTAATGAAGTCAGTGTTTAATATTTTGACACAATCCTTGGCTGAAAAGCACAGGGATTCTCCTTTCCTTGCGGTTTGGATTCCTGGTTCGACGAGTTTCCGAACCCAATAGGCTGTTGATTGGCCGTCAGTTCGGAGGCTCTCCCCAGGCGTTTACCCCTTCGTGGGGGTCTGTTTTCGTATGCCTGACGATACAGTTCAAATCTGAAATTCTTAATTTCTCGAAGACTTGACACGAACGAGCTTTTGCCCGTACCAGTAGTATTATACAAAACCCACGGCATTCTGGTGTTGAAAGGGGTTTTATCCTGGGGGGAAAGCCACACCGCTTGCCCAAGTTCACCCCCGTCAAAAACGACACTCCCCTGCAAAATTAAGTAACATGAAGCTTTAAGCTTAATTTTTACGAGTTGAATTTCATGGGCAAACGCCGTTTTTTTAAACCCTTTTTAATTCTGATCGTCGCGGTCATGACTTGGGTGGGGTGGACTGCCCCTGCTGCTGCCTTTAGCGACGAACAAAAACTTATACTACAATCTTGGCGAATTGTCAACCAAGCTTATTTAGACACGACCTTTAACGATCAAAACTGGTGGTCTTTGCGCCAAAAATATCTGCGTCGCCGCCTCGACAATCGCGACCAAACCTACGACGCAATTCGCGAAATGCTCGCTACCCTAGACGATCCCTTTACCCGCTTGCTCGAACCCGAACAATATCGGAGCTTGCAGGTGAATACTTCTGGGGAACTCTCTGGGGTAGGCTTGCAAATTAATATAGACGACGAATCCGGTCAACTCGAAGTGGTCACCCCCATTTCCGGGTCTCCTGCCGACGCAGCCGGAATCAAGCCCCGCGATCGCATCCTCGAAATCGACGGTCAGAGTACGGCCCAACTCAGTCTTGAAGAAGCCGCCAGCCAAATGCGCGGTCGCACCGGCACCGAAGTCACCCTGACCATTCTGCGTCCGGCAACTCAAGAACAAAAACCCTATACCTTAGTACGCGATCGCATCGCCCTCAATCCCGTTTATGCCCAGCTTGATACCGAAAGCGCCCCCGACCCCATTGGCTACGTCCGGTTAGCGCAGTTTAGCGCCAATGCCACGGCTGAAATGCAAGACGCGATCGCCGATCTCCAAGACCGAGGGGCAAAAGCCTTTATCCTCGATCTCCGCAACAATCCCGGCGGCTTACTGCAAGCCGGAGTCGAAATCGCGAGACTTTGGCTGAACGACAGTACCATCGTCTACACCGTCAACCGTCAAGGGGTATTAGGCAGCTTTGATGCCAAACACCAAGCCCTCACCGAAGCCCCCCTCGTCGTCCTCGTTAATCAAGGTACCGCCAGCGCCAGCGAAATCCTGGCCGGCGCACTACAAGACAACGGTCGGGCGCAACTCATTGGCGATCGCACCTTTGGCAAAGGCCTGATTCAATCCCTCTTTGAACTCCCCGACGATGCCGGATTAGCCGTTACCGTCGCCAAATACGAAACCCCCGACCACCGCGACATCAACAAACAAGGCATTGCCCCCGATTACACCGTCGAACAAGACCCCATCCCCATTTCTAAAATCGGCACAGAAGTTGATTCCCAATACAAAAAAGCCATCAAAGTGCTAACTCAAAACATCATTGTCGCTCAAAATGATGCAGCTTAGTTTGGTCATTGGTCATCGGTCTTTTGTCCTTTGTTGTTGGTTATTGGTTATTGGGCGGGGAAAAGAGCGCCCCGATTGCCGATTGCCCCTTAGAAGCTGATGACTGAAGAAGCCCCCGACTGCCGATTGCCGATTGCCTCAACAACTGATGACTGATAACTGATGACACTCGCGCGAAACTTAAATTCGCTTTTTGAGGCTGTAATCTTTATACAGCATAGCTTTGAGCCTCTTTTAGAATTTACCCTGTAGGCCAAAGTTTCTGACCCCCTTTGGAGGGGCTTGCA
>JGI12109J20283_10344736_pt1 | contig 11925 bp, 10 predicted proteins | sample ElkSlonscriptome_12_FD_20283 | JGI IMG/M metagenome (IMG submission 20283) | reverse complement strand
GCACCAGGTTCAGCCCTTCACCGCGTCCCGCTGCCAGTTGCAACAGATCCAGGCTCAGGTCCAGCCCGAAGGCCGTTCCCGCCAGGGCGGTGATGCGCTGCAGGTGACGGCCATCCCCGCAGCCCAGATCCAGGACCGGGGCGCCGTGCGCAGAAAGGGGCGCCAGGCGGGGAAGCAGGTCCAGGCAAAGCCGGGCCTCGGCCTCGTTGCGGTGGGCGTAAAGGCGCGGATAGTGGGCCCCGAAGGCGGTCTCGAACCAGGGTTTGCTCATGCCGGATCGCCCGGCTCGTGGCAAACCTCACCGGCGATTTCCACCCCCCGCATCAGAATAGTGTCCAGGGCCTTTTCGAGTCGATTGGGATGATCCGGGGTGTAGTGCAGACCCCGGCTCTCGCGGCGATCCCGGGCGCAGAGGATGATCAATTCGGCCAGCAAGGAGATGTTCCGCAACTCCACGATGTCCGGGCTGATGAAACTCTCCCGGTAGATATCCTCCACCGTGTCCCGGATGGCGCGCACCCTTTCCAGGGCGATATCCAGCCTCTCTCGGTCCCGGACGATGCCCACGTAATCCCACATGACCCGGCGCACCGTATCCCAGTCGTGCTCCAGGACCATGACCTCGGGCCCGGGTTCCTTGACCTGGGGCGAGAGCACGGCCGCATCCAGGCACAGGCCTTCGGCGGGCAGGACCGGCGTCAGATCCTGCAGGGCCAGCGCAGCCTGCTCCGCGAAATAGACGGCTTCGAGAAGGCTGTTGCTGGCCAGGCGGTTGGCCCCGTGCACCCCGGTGCAGGCGACCTCGCCGATGGCGTAGAGCCCGGGCAGGCTGGTGCGCGCCATGGGGTCCACCCACACGCCGCCGCACATGTAATGGGCCGCCGGCACCACGGGCACGGGCTGGCCGGCCATGTCGATCCCGAAGCGTCGGCACTCCTGGACCAGGTGCGGGAACCTGTTCTCCACCTGCTGGCGATCCAGGTGCCGCAGATCCAGGAAGACACAGGGCTCCCCGCTGGTCTTCAGTTCCCGATCGATGCTGCGGGCCACCACATCCCGCGGTGCCAGGTCGGCCAGGGGGTGGTACCGGGCCATGAATCCTTCCTCGCGGTGGTTGATCAGAACGGCACCTTCACCGCGCACGGCCTCGCTGATCAGAAAACTCTTGGCCAGGGGGTGGTACAGGCAGGTGGGATGGAACTGGACGAACTCCAGGTTGCGCAGCTCGGCGCCGGCGCGGAAAGCCATGGCCAGGCCATCGCCGGTGGCGATGTCCGGATTGCTGGTGTAGCTGTACACCTTGCCGCACCCGCCGGTGGCCAGCACCACGGCGTCCGCCAGGTAGGCCCGGCGGCTGTGGGTCTGGCGGTCCACCACGACACATCCCACAATCCGCTCGGCCAGCTCCCCCTCCAGCCCGGTCTGGCCTCCCTGGAGCAGGTCCAGCCCCATGTGGTTCTCGTCCACCTGGATGTTGGGGTGCGCCAGGCAGGCCTCCAGCAGACGCTTCTCTATCTTGCGCCCCGTCTGATCCTTGCAGTGCAGGACCCGGCGGCGGGAATGCCCACCCTCGCGACCCAGGGCGAAGCGCTCGCCCACCTGCGCTCCGGAGGAACTGAACTCCACGCCGACGGAAAGCAGGCGGTCAATGAGGCGGGGCCCCGCCTCCACCATGCGCGTGACGGTCGGCACGTCGCACAGGCCGTCGCCGGCGTTCAGGGTGTCCTGGATGTGATGGGCGAAGTCGTCCAGCGGGGAGACGGCCGCGGCGATGCCGCCCTGGGCGTAGTTAGAATTGCTCTCGCGGCTCTCTTTCTTGGTGACCACCCGGACGCTACCCTGCTCCGCCGCCAGGAGGGCAAACTGCAGGCCCGCAATCCCCGATCCCACCACCAGGCAGCGGCTATGGACGGTATCGCCATTGTATTCGGGAGGCATGCTTTCTCCAGCGTCTTTGTTGACAGGAGTTTGCCAGAAACAAGGAAACCATCATTTCTGGAAAAGGGGCTAAAGTTCCCGCCCATTCCGGGCGAAAACAAGACTGACAGTGGAAAATAACCACCATTCAGGACCAATGTCCACCCGGAGGATTGACCGTGATGCGCCGTACCCTGACCCTATTGCTGGCCGTGGCCCTTTTCAGCGCCCTGGCAACCGGTTGTTCCAACCACGATGAGAACGAATGGCAGCGCCTGGTTTGCGAGGTGAGTTCCGTCAACGCCGGTTCCCCTCTTCTCTCGGCCTACCTGTACATCGGCCCCGACCTGATTGCCGGCACCGCGGACGACATCTTCCCGGTGGATTCGGTGCCCGTCCAGTTCTACGCGCGGCCCTACAGCAGCAGCCTGGTCATCCCCGAGGATGATGTGAGCAGCTGGTTCCATGTCACGAACTACGATCTGACGTGGGTCCCCGGCCCGAACTGTCCGGAGGAGATCACCGACTACAACATCGTGGGCGCCCCCTGCGAGGCCCTGGTGCCGGTGGGGGACTACGGGATGGTCAATATCCTGGTGGCGGACCGGGTCATGAAGGAAGAGCCCTGGTTCCAGGCTCTGTACACCAACCCCGGTAGCAGCTTCACGGCCGCCGTCCAGCTGACCTTCTACGGGCATGAAACGGGAAACACCCAGGTGGTGGAGGTTCCGGGGGGATTCATGGCGACCTTCTATGGCGCCGTCGATCCGGACTGACCCGTCCCGGAAAACGGCAATCCCACGCGCTCGGCCAGCCAGCGGCCGAGCGCGTTTTCGTGTCTCCAGATCAGATGCAGATCCAGCACCACCACGGGCCGCGGGTCCTCCCAGATGGGCTCCAGCTTGACCCAGTCCTTGGCCGTGGTGGCGATGGCATCGACCCCCTGTTCATCCATGGCGGCCAGGATCCGGCAGAGCAGATCCCGGTCATAGGGCGCGTGGTCAGGGCAACGGGCCCCCGCCGCCAACTCCCCGGGCAGAACAGCCGCCGCCTGCTTCTCGAAACCCTCCGGGCGGGCGATCCCCGAAATCAGACCCCAGGTCCGGGGCTTTTCCCGATCCGTATTCTCCGATCCCGTCCAGCGCACCTCCTGGCGGCGAGAGAAAGCGAAGACCGGCTGGCCGTGGATGCTGCGCGCGGGAAGATCGGCCGAGGTCTCCACCAGGAGCGCGGCGGCCCGGCGGGCTCCGGAGGCGTCTTCCCGCCAGGGCCCCAGGGGAAAGACCGGACCGGTGCGCGGCGCCAGACGGCGTTCGGCTGAGGGCCCGACCACATCCCAGGCATCCAGGATCAAAAGATCCAGATGGCGTGGCAATCCGGCGGACTGGTGCGCATCCTCAAGGAAGGCCAGTTCCGTGGCGGGGAACTGCGCCCGCAGGAATTCCAGACCCCGGGCCCGCCGGCGGGACTGGATCACCGGCCACTGCCAGGGGGCCAGTTCGCGGGCCATGAGGCGGGCTTCATCCCCCGCCCCATCCGTGCCCGGGGTGATGGTCAGGGGGCCCGGCATTTCCGATCCGTAGCCCCGGGTCAGGATGGCCCCGCGCACGCCCTGCCGCCCGAAGGTCCGGGCCAGGTCGATGACCACGGGGGTCTTGCCGGTGCCCCCGAGGGCCAGGTTGCCCACCGAGACCAGGAAAGGGGCCCGGGGAACGGACGGCCGGGAATGCACACGCCGCCGCACGAAGGCCCCCACCAGCCTGCCCACCGGCCGGGTCAGCAGGTTTTGCCGCGCGGAGGGCCGGTTGCCGAAAAGGCGAACCCAACAGGGGCGGAATTCCAGGATTATCAAGGGTCCCTCCTCACAGGAAAAATTCCGCCAGTTGCTCTTTCATTTCCATCAGGGCCGACTGCCCCGCATCAGGATGCACGGTCAGGACGGGCCCCACCTCCATCCGGAAGCGGGCAAAGGGCCAGGGCACCACGGTGCGATCCCAGGTGGAGAGCACCACCCGGGGCTGGAAAACCGGGCGTAGGGGAACGATGGGCGCCCCCGTCAGACGGGCCAGTTGCAGCCCTCCCGGCTGGATGGTCCCGAAAGGTCCCTTGGGCCCATCCACCGCGAGGCCGATGCTGGCCCCGGCTTCCATGACCCGCCGGAGCGAAACCAGGGCCCGGCTCCCGTTTTCCCCCGTGGCGCCCCGGATGAAACGGTAATCCTGCTCACCCAGGGTTTCGACAAGGATACGCCCGTCATCGCTCCCGGAAACCAGAAGGTATGGCTGCGCCGGGCGCACATACAGGATACAGCCCAGGATATCCCGGTGTAGACAGGCGAAGATGAAGGGTTGATCCGGTTGCCGGAAGCGATCAGGCAGGGAAGGCACATTCAGCGAAGCGCGCAGGACGCGCCACAGGAGGGGCGCCAGCTTGAGTTTCAGCCCCAGGGGACCCATCTCAGGACCCGCCCCGGTTCTCCTCGGCCAGTTCCCGGATGGCCGTGGCGGTGCGCTCCCATACTCCCTGGTCGCCGCATCTGCGGTGCAGTTGCCGCACCCCGGTGTAGAATTCCTGCCGTTCGGCCGGACGCACCATCCAGCGCAGAAGATCCCGGGCCAGGGGCAACGGGGCGGCCCTTTCCTGGATGTGTTCGCGAACCAGGGGTTTGTCCAGGATCAGGTTGCTCAGCCCGATGTAGGGCGTGCGCACCAGGTGCCGGGCCAGGAAGTGGTTCACCTGACCGGTGCGGTAAACCAGCTCGTGAGGAACCCCGGCCAGGGCCGTCTCCAGGCTGGCGGTGCCGCTGCAGACAAGGGCCAGATCCAGGTGGGGCAGGATCTCTGCCAGAGGAGCCTGCGAGACATCCGCCGGAATGTTGAAGATGTCCGTCAGGTCGATGGGGTCGATGCCGCTGGCGCAACTCACCAGAAACCGGGTCTCGCGTCCTTCCAGGTGGCCCAGCAGGGCCTGGCAGGTCACCTTCAGGACGGGCAGCAGGGACGACAACTCCTGCTTCCGGCTGCCGGGCAGGATCCCGATGGTCAGGGGCAAGTCCCGACCGGCCAGCCGCTTTTCCCTCTCGCTGATGGACTTTTCCAGGGGGAAAGAACCGCCGTAGTCCTCCATCAGCGGGTGGCCCATGGGAAAGACATCGAATCCGCGGGACCGGAAGTATTCCGCCTCGAAAGGCAGGATGGTTCCAAGGCGGTTGATCTTCTTGCGGAACCCGCCACTGCGCCAGCCGCCCCAGGCCCAGTGCTGAGGGGCCACCAGCCAGAAGACCGGCAGACCCGCCGATCGCACCTTGCCGGCGATGCCCCCGTTGAAGCCGGGGAAATCGATGGGCACGACCATGGTCACGCCCTCGGTGCGGATATGCTGGAACAGGCGGTTGCGGATATTGACCACCTTGCGCAGAGCCCCGACCACCTCGGTGAAGCCCATGATGGCCACCTCGGTGGGATCCTGAACGACCTGCACCCCCGCCTCCCGCATCAGCGGACCGCCCATGCCGGAAATGCGCGCCTCGGGCCATGAAGACCGAAGAGCGGCTGTCAGAGCCGCTCCGTACCGGTCCCCGCTGGCTTCGCCGCAGGAGATGAAGATGTGAGGCTGCCGTGGGCTCACCGTGCCGAATCCTTCCGGGCCGTGGCCGCGTTAGCGAACGATACCGCGATCGGAACGGCGGATGAACGCCATCAGCTCCTCCAGTCGCGGGGTCAGTTCGCATTCCACCGCCATGCGCTCGAGGGCCTGGGTCACGTTCAGGCGGCTGCGGTACAGCAGCCGGTACGCCAGCTTCAGGTTCCGGATCTCGTTATCGTCGAAACCCTGGCGCTTCAGACCGATGCTGTTGATGCCCGCCACCTCGATGGGGTTGCCCGCCACCTTGATGAAGGGCGGCACGTCCTGAGGCAGGCGGCTGCCGCCACCCACGAAGCTGAAGGCGCCGATGCGCACGAACTGGTGCACGGGCGTCATGCCGCCGATGATGGCGCTGCTCTCGACCTCCACGTGGCCCGCCAGGTTCACGGCGTTGGCCAGGATGGTGTTGTCGTGGATGTGGCAGTTGTGGGCGACATGCACGTAGGCCATCATCAGGTTGTTGCTGCCGATGCGCGTCTGGTCCCCCTCTCCGGTGGCCAGATGAACGGTGCAGAATTCCCGGAAATCGTTGTTGTCGCCGATCTCCACGAAGGTCTTCTCCCCCTGGAATTTCTTGTCCTGGGGTTCACTGCCGATCGCCGCGCCGTGGAAAAAACGGTTGCCGCGACCGATGGTGGTGTAGCCGTCGATGAGCACACTGCTGCCGACCACGCAATCCGGTCCGAGGACCACGTCCGCACCGATCACCGCATGCGGGCCCACCTTCACGTTGTGACCCAGCCGGGCCGAGGGGTGCACCACCGCGGTGGGGTGAATATCGGGTTCCCGTACCGGACGGGGGCCGATAGCCTTGTTCATTTCGATCGGTTCCAAATTTCTCCTCCTTGGAGGAACAGCCTAGCTGTCCACCACGCTCGACATGAGATCGGCTTCGGCAACGAGTTTACCGTCGACCCATGCCGTCCCCCGCATCTTGCAGATGGGGCCACGAAGTTTCACCAGTTCCAGTTCGAAACGGAGCTGGTCGCCGGGAGTGACGGGCGCCCGGAAGCGCGCGTTGTCGATCCCGCTGAAATACACAAGCTTGCCGCGAGGGTCGTCCACGCTGCTGAGCAACAGGACGCCTCCGGTCTGAGCCATGGCTTCGGTTATGAGAACGGCCGGCATGATGGGGTGGCCGGGAAAGTGGCCCGCGAAGAAGGGCTCGTTGATGGTGACGTTCTTGATACCCACGACCTTCTTCCCGGGTTCCAATTCGATGATGCGATCAACGAGCAGGAAGGGGTAGCGGTGCGGCATGATTTCCATGATGGACTGGATGTCCCAGTAGTCGGCATCCCGCGGCGGGTAGATGCGGGGCATGCGCCGCTCGCTCTTGGCCAGCAAGCGCGTGAATTCCACATTGGCCGCGTGGCCGCTGAAACGGGCCTTGATATGCCCCTGGATGGGCATGCCCAGCAGGCTCAGGTCGCCGATCAGATCCAGGATCTTGTGCCGGACCACCTCGTTGTCGAAACGCAGCTCCTGGCCGCCGGCCAGCTTGCCGTTGTCGAAGACCAGGGCATTGTCCACCGATCCGCCCTGCCCCAGGCCCATGGCCTTCAGTTTTTCCACGTCCGCCATCATGGCGAAGGTGCGGGCGGCGGCGATCTCCTCACGGAATTCCCGGGGCCGCAGGTCGATGGTCAACTGCTGGTTGCCGATGAGGGGATCGTCGTAATCCACCTCGAAGCTGAGCAGGAAGCTCTCCGCCGGTTCGGCCATGATCTCCACGGCCCGGTTCCGGAAACGCACGGGCTGGTTGATCTTGTAGTAGAGGGACGGCAGGCCCTGATCCCGGACGCCTGCCTCGTCGATCATCTCGACGTAGTTCAAGGCGCTGCCGCAGCCGGGAACCGGGGGCTCGCCCCCTTCGAGATGGATTTCGCAGTTGGTGATGCCGCAGCCATGCAGGGCGGCCAGCACGTGCTCCACGGTCTGGATCTGCACGCCGCCCTTGCTCAGGGTGGTGGCCCGGACAAGGTCGATGTCGGCGGACACGTTCTCCACGCGGGCCTCGATCTTGACATCCTGGCCATCGGAGCCGGGGACCGTGAAGAACAGCCCGCTGTTGACGGGGGCTGGACGGAAGCACATCCGGGCGGCCTGGCCCGAATGCAGGCCGACTCCCTCGATGCCCACCTCTCTGTCGACGGTCTTCTGCAGCCAGAGCACCGTTTCTACTCCTGGTTTCCACCGGGGGCGTTCTTCTTTTCCAGAAGGCTCACCCGGCGCAGCAATTCCGGCAGTTTCCGCAGGGCGGCGAACAGCCGGAAGGATTCCTTGATGTCGATGGCCGGAGTCCCGAAAACGGTGGCTCCGGCGGGCACGTCCCGCGTGATCCCGGACTTCCCCCCGATCCTGGCCCCATCGCCCACCGTGAGATGATCCCCGATGCCGACGAAACCCCCGATGGCCACGCCGTTGCCGATGGTGCAACTGCCGGCAATGCCGGTGTGGCCGCTGATGACACAGTGGGCGCCGATACGGACGTTGTGCCCCACCTGCACCATGTTGTCCAGCTTGGTGCCGCGTCCGACGACCGTGCGGCCGACAGTGGCTCGATCGATGCAGCTGTTGCTGCCGATCTCCACGTCGTCCTCGAGGACGGCGATCCCCACCTGGGGAATCTTGCTCAGCCCCCGGGGACCGGGCAGGAAACCGAAACCGTCGGTCCCGATGCGCACTCCGGAGTGCAGCACGACGCGATCACCGAGGCGGCAGCCTTCCCGCACGCTGATCCCGCTATACAGGCGGCAATCCTCACCCAGACTCACGTCCGCGTCCAGCACGACGTGGGCGCCAAGCTTGCAGCCGTCGCCCACCTTCACCCCCGGCCCCAGCACACAGAACGGTCCCACCCGGACATCGCGGCCCAGCCGGGCGCTGGGGTCAATGACCGCGGAAGGATGCGCACCCGGCGGGAAGAGCCGCTCGATGGGCGCCTCGAAGCGCCGCAGGAAGAGGGCGAATCCCGCATAGGGGTCATCGATTTCGATGGCCGGCTTGTCGGTGCTCATGCCCGGGGCAATGAGGACCGCGCCGGCCGCGCTGCTGGACAACCGGGGTAGCAGATCCCTGCGGATGACGAAGGTCAGGTCCGAGGCCGTGGCATCGTCCAGTCCCGCGGCACCGGAAATCACAGGATCGGCGTCACCCAGGAGGCGTCCGCCGACCAGTTCCGCGATTTCACTCAGCTTCATGGCATCCATGCGCTTCCACCCGGTTCCTATTTAAGCAACGCCCCTCACCACCAGGCGAGGGGCAGTTGTTCATGAGTGGTACGACCTAAAAATCACCGTCCGAGAGGGGCCTGTCAACAAAAAACCAGCCCTACTCGTCGCCCCGGGCCAGGGCCGTCAACACCTCGTTGGTGATGTCCTGGCCCGGATCCAGGTACAGAACATTGAGGGTACCGATGTCGATGATCAGGCCAAAATCATTCTCCTTGCCGATGCGTTCGACAATGGTCTGCACCTGGTCGGTGATGGGCGTGATGCGGGTGCGGTACTCCGCCTCGGCGCGCTGCTCCAGGGTCTCCTGGAATTGCAGGTACTCGGCCTTCTTCTGCTCCAGGGCCTGGGCCTTTGCCTTCAGGGCCTCGCCGCCGAGCAGTAGCTTCTGGCTCTCGTATTCCTCCATGAGGCTGCTCAACTCGTTCTCTTTCTCGACCACCTCGATCTCCAGCTCGCGGATGAACTTCTGGTACTGTGTGAGGGCATCCTTGGCCGCTTCGTATTCCTCCATGATGCGCCGGGAGTCGATGACGCCCAGGGGCTTGGAGTCCGCGGCCCGGGCCGGCGCCGTCCCCACAAGGGTGAAGAAGGTGAGCAGTGCCAGGTACAACATCTTGCGATTCAACATTTTATCCTCCAGCCGCCAGGGCGGCCGTTTCTTTGACGGCAAGGTTCAGAACTAGAACATGTTGCCGATGGTGAAATGGGGTTCCCAGGAGGGCCCACCCAATCTATCGAATCCGTAGCCATAGTCAAAGCCGATCGTGCCCATCATGGGGACCTCCACCCGGATGCCCAGGCCGGCGCCCTTGCGCATGTAGCTGAAATCGGCCTCGCCGAAGCTGTTCCATACATCGCCCATGTCCAGGAAGGACAGCAGCTGGATGGTGTTGGTCACGGGATACAGCAGTTCCGTATTGAAGATGGTGAAGAAGCGGCCGCCGATGAACGAAGGATTGCCCCGGGGCACCACTTCCAGATCGCTGTAGCCGCGCAACGGATAGCGGCGGTTGCCGCCCAGGCGGTAACGCTCCCAGTCGGGCACGTCGTCGGGCTCGTTCAGGCCGTAGAGCAGGCCGAAGAAGCCGCGCAGATGCAGAGCGAAACCGGCCGGCATCTTCTGGTAGTAGCTGTGGCTCAGGACATGCTCCTGGAAGTCGATTTCCCCTCCCAGGGGGCCGCCCGCCAGTTCCACGCTGTAGCTGGTCTTGGAGCCCATGGTGGGGAAGAAGGGGCTGTCGGTGCTGTTGCGGCTCATGCTCAGGCGCAGGCTGCTCTTGTTCAGGGGCCAGTCCAGGCGGTCCAGCCGCTGGAAGGGCAGATCGCTGGTGCCCAGGCTTTGTTCCAGGTCATCCAGGTAGGCCACGTAGGTGGAACTGAACTCTGAAAGGCGTGTCTGGCTCAGTTCGTAGCGCAGGCCGACCCGGCTGTACCGGGTGCCGGGGATGCGGCGGCCCAGGCGGATGCTGGCGCCACGGATCCGGCTCTCGTAGAAATCGTCGTAGTTGTACTGGTAGCGATCGAAGATGTCACCGCCGACCAGGGTGGGTGTGCCCATGAACCAGGGTTCGGTGAAGCTGAGGTCCACGTAGCGCCGACGCGTGCCGAACTGCCAGGTGACGCCCACGTTCTGGCCGCGGCCCCGGAAATTGGTCTCGGCCACCTGAATGAAGCCGCTGGCGGCCGTCTCGGCGCTGTAGGCCATGCCGAACATGAACTGGCCGGTCTGCTTCTCCTTGACCCTCAGGATCATGTCCACATCACCGCTGGCGGTGGGTTGGATATCGGGCTGGATATCCTCGAAGAAGCCGGTCTGGAAGATATCCCGGATGGTGGACTGGATCCGCGAGTTGCTGAACTTCTCGCCCGGGAAGATGCGCATCTCGCGCAGGATGACCTTGTCGTGGGTCTTGGAGTTGCCGGTCACCAGGATGTCGTGGATCTTGGCGGGCTGCCCCTCGATGATGTTGAAGTGCACGTTCACGGTCTGGCCGGTGATGTCGCGGTTGGGCTCCACCGTGATGTAGATATAACCCTGGTTGGCGTACAGCTGCTGCAGGTTGTCCAGACTCAGCAGGTATTCATCTTCCTTGAAGACGCGGTCCTTCTCGATCCAGACCTGATCGGCCACGGCCAGGTCGTTGAAGACCTCGTTGCCGTCCCAGGTGACCTCGCCCGTCGTATACAGGGGCCCTTCGGTCACGTGGATGACGATGTCCAGCTTGGAGGGGTCCTCCTCGCGGAAATCCAGGTCCACCTCGTCCACAGTGGCGTCCAGGTACCCCTCGTTGCGCAGGCGGGTGACGATGCGCTCCTTGTCCTCCTCGAAGACATTCTTCTTGAAGGTGCCGCTACGCAGGAAGCCGCGGGTGCCCTGGTCCATGGCGTCCCGCAGGTCATCGGTCTTGACGTTGTCGTTCCCCTCGAAGGTGATGGTCTGGACCTTGACCTTCTCCCCCTCGGTGATGCTGACGACCAGATCCTCCATGTTGTTGGCATCGACCCGGGTGCTGTCCGTGTGCATGGCCACGTTGTAGTAGCCCTTTTCGTAGTAGAGCTCCTTCAGAGGCTGCAGATCCCGGTTGATGGCCGCCGGGTTGGCGAACTGGCCCACATGCACGGGGAAGGCCTCGCGCAGGTCGTTGGACTTGACCTTGTTGTTGCCCAGGAAGTTGATGCTGCGGACGCGCGGAAACTCCACCAGGTTGATGATCAGCTTGACGCCGCCCGGGACCTCCTGGGCGTAGATATAGACATCGCTGAATTTCTTGGTGGCGAAGAGGTTGCGGATGCCCTGGGCCGTCATGTCCCGGGTCAGGGCCTGGCCCTCCTCGAATCCGGACCAGGCCAGGACCTGGCGTGAACCCACGGTCATGGCGCCGGCGATCTCGATATCCTGGATGGTCGGCGTCGCGGCGCCCTGTCCCTGGGCGGCCAGCGCCGTGAGCAGAAGGCTGACGACCAGGAAAAAGTGCGTAAGGATTTTCATGGGGCGGTGTTGGCTCCCGGGGTCGGTATTCAGGTTAAAGCCGCGGCATCCTACCATCCGTGGCATGGTGCGGCAACGGAAATCCATACCCCAACCAGACGGGGAAGTTCCGGACGATCGGGTGGTGATCTGACTGGA
>JGI12109J20283_10408335_pt1 | contig 11928 bp, 11 predicted proteins | sample ElkSlonscriptome_12_FD_20283 | JGI IMG/M metagenome (IMG submission 20283) | reverse complement strand
CTGCTGGTGACGGTAGTGGTGACGCTATTGGTGGCGCTATTGGTGACGCTATTGGTGACTGGCGCCCGTTTTTGCGGCACATAGGCCACACGATGCACGCACCGCGCACGCCTTCCCCCCCTTCCGTCTCGCCATTTGGTGCAGAGCCGTTGAGTGATGACAAGGCCCGGCGCATGCGCTGGACAGCGACAGGTCTGCTGGCTGCGATGGCCGTGCTGTTTTTCACCACGCATGGGCCAGCTGTCGCTCCCGCAGCGCATCCCGCCTGGGGCTATCTCAACGCTTTTGCCGAAGCTGCTATGGTGGGCGGTCTGGCAGACTGGTTTGCCGTGACCGCGTTGTTCCGGCATCCGCTCAGCCTGCCCATCCCGCACACCGCGATCATCCCGAACAACAAGGATCGCATTGCGGACAACATGGCGGATTTCCTGCGCCGCAACTTCCTCATCCCCGCCGTCGTGGCAAGGCGCATGGCGGGAATGAACATCGCCCGTGCGCTTGGTGATTTTCTGGTCGATAGCCCCGATAAGGATGCGCACGATACCCGCTCTCGCATCATGGCGGGGGCTGCTGAATTGCTGGCTGAAGTGCTCGAATCGCTCGATCCGGACCGGCTCGGCAATCAGGTGCGCGCAGGCCTTGCAGGGCAGGTGCACAAGCTGGAAATCTCGCCGCTTGCCGGGCGCATGCTGGAAAGCATGATGACAGACAGGCGGCACCAGCCGCTGATCAATGGCTTTGTGCGATGGGCCGGGCTGACGCTTGAGGACAATGAGGAAACGATCAAGGATGTGATCCACAAGCGCGCTAATGCGGTGCTGCGCTGGACGGGACTGGACGAGCGGATTTCTGCGAGCGTGCTTGACGGGCTCTACAAACTGCTGGCCGAAGTTCTGGTCGATCCCGATCACCCATTGCGCTTCAAGATTGAAGAGGGGCTGGAGCAGCTGGCACACGATCTCCAGCATGATCCTGACACGCGTGAGCGAGTGGAAGCGATGAAGCGCGATCTGGTCGAGAATCCGGCAGTGGCGGAATGGTGGATGGGCATCTGGGAACGCCTGCGCCGCTCGCTCATCCGCCGGGCGCGCTCGGCTGATACACAATTGGGCAATGATATGCGCGGCGCTCTGATCGATCTTGGCCATGCGCTGAAACAGGATGCTCGCTTGCAAGAGCAGATCAACCGTTTTGCAAGGCGCACCGCTGCGGGAGTGGCCACGCGCTATGGCCCCGAAATCGTCACGCTGGTCTCCGAGACAGTCAAACGCTGGGATGCGACCACAATTACTGGCCGCATCGAAAACGCCGTGGGGCGCGATCTGCAGTTCATCCGCATCAATGGCACACTCGTTGGCGGCCTTGTTGGCATGACGCTGCACCTCATCGTCAGCTTTCTCTAGCGAGGACCTTGGTGGGCTTCGGTCATTGGTATGGCTAACCGCTGGCCCCTGCAAATATAGGGAACCTTCCCGATTATATCCGCGCCCGGCAGGCCGTTCTTTCTTTCGAGATGAAGAACCCGCCAGCCCCGCCATCCGCCCAGACAATCGAGCTTGCCGCCGGAGCACAAGCCGTGATCAATGGCGCCTTGGTAACGGCTTGCGGGGATTGCGTGCTGGAAGTGGGATCAGGGGCGTGTGTGTTTGTAGGCCCCGTGGCAAGGCCGCCAGCTGCCGGGATCTGCAATCCGCGCGACGAGCTCTATTTTTCACTGATTGATTGCCGCGCCGATCCCCGGCGCATTGATCGCGCGCGTATCCGTCTGCTGGGCCTGCTGGGCGAAATTGCGGTACATGACCATGCGCATGAGACGCAGCGGGAATGTTCGCTGTGTGTAGCTGCAATTATGTGTGCGGACGCCAAGGCCGCGGTCGAAAGCGCGGCGCGTCTTGCAGCGAGCGATCTGGAAAGTCGATCCAAACGGGTGTGCCCGAGCGGTGTGACTGATCCGCTGTTGGGCGATATCGAACCAGGCGATGTTAACTCTGGCGGATTCGATTTTTCCAAGATCTAGTAGCAACCGCCAGTCAGCGGACAGCTCGGCGCGAAAAGCCCCCGCTGCCTATGCAGGCAACGGGGGCTTAAAGTCGTCAATAGTCCCAGCAAAGAGCCGGACTTAGTCCAACGCGCCGGTGAGTTCTGGCACAGCGGAATAAAGGTCCGCCACGAGGCCGATATCGGCCACCTGGAAGATGGGCGCATCCTCATCCTTGTTGATGGCGATGATGACTTTGGAGTCCTTCATGCCGGCAAGGTGCTGGATCGCGCCGGAAATGCCGATCGCAATGTAGACTTCCGGAGCCACAATCTTGCCGGTCTGACCAACCTGGTAATCGTTCGGCACATAGCCCGCGTCCACTGCAGCTCGGCTGGCGCCAATGGCAGCGCCCAATTTGTCAGCCAGCGGGTTGATCACTTCTTCAAATGTTTCTGAATCCTTCAGCGCGCGGCCGCCCGACACGATAACCTTCGCGCTAGTGAGTTCGGGGCGCTCGCTCTTTGCGATTTCGCGGCTGACAAATGCTGAAGTGCCCGCATCGAGTGCGCCGTTTGTCTCTTCGATAGATGCAGAACCTCCTTCGGTGGCGGCCTTCTCGAACGAAGTGCCGCGCACGGTGATCACCAGCTTTTCATCCGATGATTCGACGGTTGCGATGGCGTTGCCGGCATAGATCGGGCGGGTGAATGTCTTGGGCCCTTCAACCGAGAGAATGTCGGAAATCTGCATCACATCAAGGAGGGCTGCCACACGCGGCGCGATGTTCTTGCCCGAAGTGGTGGCAGGGGCGAGGAAGGCATCGTAGCCATCCATCAGGCCCGCGATCAGCGGAGCGATGTTTTCGGCAAGGCCGTGCTCGTACGCGGCATCATCCGCTTTGAGCACTTTGGATACGCCTGCGATCTGCGCAGCGGCTTGCGCGACGCTGTCGCAATCTTTTCCTGCGACCAGCGCTGTCACATCACCCAGCTTGCCTGCTGCAGTGACTACGGCAAGGGTGGCATCGTTGACGCTTGCATTATCGTGTTCGACGAGAATGAGAGTGTTCATCTGTCTCTTCCTTTGTTGCAATGGGCCGCTTAGGCGATCCCCATATCCTTGATCTTGTTGACCAGTTCGGCCACATCTTCAACCTTTACACCAGCCTGGCGAACCGGCGGCTCGGCGACATTCGTGGTGGCGAGGCGCGGCGCGATGTCGACGTCGAAGTCGCCCGGTGTCTTGGTGTCGAGCGGCTTCTTCTTCGCCTTCATGATGTTGGGAAGTGAGGCATAGCGGGGCTCGTTGAGGCGCAAATCGGTGGTGACGATGGCGGGGATGGTCAGCTTCACCGTTTCAAGGCCGCCATCGATTTCGCGCTTCACTTCGACGGTGTCGCCATCAATCGAGACGGTGTTGGCGAAAGTGCCCTGCGGACGGCCCATCAATGCGGCGAGCATCTGGCCGGTCTGGTTCGAGTCATCGCTGATCGATTGCTTGCCAAGCAAGATAAGGCCGGGCTCTTCTTCTTCGGCGATCGCTTTCAGGATCTTGGCAACGCCAAGCGGCTCCACGTCTTCGTCGGTTTCCACCAGGATCGCTCGATCAGCGCCCATGGCAAGCGCGGTGCGCAGCGTTTCCTGCGCCTTGGCCGGGCCGATTGATACGGCGATGATTTCTTCGGCCTTGCCCGCTTCTTTCAAGCGGATCGCTTCTTCGACGGCGATCTCGTCAAACGGATTCATGCTCATCTTCACGTTGGCAAGATCGACGCCCGAACCGTCAGCTTTGACGCGCGGTTTGACGTTGTAATCGATCACCCGCTTGACGGGGACGAGAATTTTCATGTGATTGTCCTTTCCCTTTAGCCCTCGAACGCTTGGCTTTGGGCCGCGTTCCGAATTGGCATCCTACTATCTCGCGTTTACGTAAACGTCAAGCTGGGCACCACCCATGCTGGCCGCTGCGGCGCTCGCTAGGCCATTTGTCGGCAGTGTGCTACCAAACAGAATACGGGAGGGCGTGATGAACGGATTACCTGCGCGGTTTGCGCCATTGATCGCTCTTTGTGTGGCCAGCCTTCCGGCAGGTCTTCTGGCACAAGAGACCCGGGTTCTCGCCGAAAATGCCGAATCGCCGCCAGCGGGTCTGGAACAGCTGGATTGGCTGGTGGGCCAATGGAAAGGCGAAGGTGTTCGCGGGGCACCTGCAATGGAGAATTGGCTTGCGCCGATGGGCGGGGTCATGGTCGGCACCCTTGTGCAGGAGGACGCCGAAGGCGCGATCATGTTTACCGAACACCTTTATCTCATGCAGGAAAATGGGACCGTGGTGCTGCGGTTGAAGCACTTCAACGCCGATCTGACCGGCTGGGAGGAAAAGGATGACATGGTGACCTTCCGCCTCATCGCGCTGGAGGAATGCGCCGCCTATTTCAACGCACTGACCATGCGCTGCGCTGATAGGCGGAAGCCGGGCAAAGGCTTGATTACGGCGGTGCGCTCCGGGGCGGACGCAACTGGCCGCGTCACGGAATTGGTGTTTCGATACACGAACGTGTCACAGTAAGGCGCTTTGCCGAGAGTGAACAAGAGCGTGGGTTGTGAACCACGCAGCACAGGTGCGTATTGTCCGACAAACCAGAAAATGTCCGTGAGATCGTCGACAATCTCGGCAAGCTGAAGTCCGAAAGCGGCGAGGTGCGCCTTGAGCAGGTAATCGAAACCTTTGGCTCGCGAAGCTACGGTCCCCTTATCCTCGTCCCTGCGCTGTTGGGGTCATCTCCGCTTGGCACGGTCCCCAGCGTGCCGAGTTTTCTGGCACTGGTTATTGCGCTGGTCGCGGTGCAGATTCTCATGGGGCGGACCCATTTCTGGCTGCCGCAATTCATCGCCAACCGCTCTGTTTCGCAAGAAAAGCTCGAAAAGGCGACCAATGCGCTGTCTGGGCCCGCCGGATTCATGGACAGGGTTTTCCATGGGCGGCTCAAATGGGCAACAAGAGAACCGATGAGCCGGGTCGCGGCTGGAATGGTTCTCATGCTTAGCGTGCTCGTGGTGCCGCTTGAATTGGTTCCGCTGGCAGCGATTATTCCTTTTTCGGGAATTGCTGCCTTCGGCTTGGCGATGACAGTACGCGATGGCGCGCTGATGTTGCTCGCCATCGCGTTGTGGTGTGCCAGCCTCGGCGTCGCGGTTATGGCATGGACCGGCTAGGTCAGGCGGCCTTCTTGACCTCGGCGACGATTTTTTTCGCCGCATCGCCAAGATCGTCCGCAGGCACAATCGCCAGGCCGGAATTGGCGAGGATTTCCTTGCCCGCCTCGACGTTCGTGCCTTCAAGGCGCACCACCAACGGCACTTGCAGGTTCACATCCTTTGCCGCCTGCACCACGCCATTGGCGATGATATCGCACTTCATGATGCCGCCGAAAATGTTGACGAGGATGCCTTCAACCGCCGGATCCTTGAGAATGATCTTGAACGCCGCGGTCACCTTTTCGGTCGTCGCGCCGCCGCCCACATCGAGGAAGTTCGCCGGAAACGCGCCGTTCAGCTTGATGATGTCCATCGTCGCCATCGCAAGCCCTGCGCCGTTCACCATGCAGCCAATGTTGCCATCCAGCTTGATGTAGGCGAGATCGTACTCGGATGCTTCGACTTCGGCCGGGTCTTCCTCGGTTTCATCGCGCATCGCTTCGATTGCAGGGTGGCGATACAGCGCGTTGGAATCAAAGCTCATCTTGGTGTCCAGCACCAGCAAATGTGCTTTGCCATCGGCATCAGGCTTGGTTTCGACCAGCGGATTGATTTCCAGCATATCGCAATCGCTCGCCACAAAGGCGCCATAGAGCTGCTTTGCCAGCTTCTGGCACTGCTTGTTGAGATCGCCTTCAAGGCCCAGCGCAAACGCCACAGCCCGCCCGTGATGCGGCATGAAGCCTTGCGCGGGGTTGATCGTGATCGTGGTGATTTTCTCGGGCGTCTCGTGCGCCACATCTTCGATGTCCATGCCGCCTTCGGTGGAAGCCACCATCGCAACCCGGCCGGTGGCGCGGTCAACCAGCATGGCGAGGTAATATTCGCTCTCGATATCGACACCGTCTGTCACATAGAGGCGGTTTACCTGTTTGCCTGCTTCACCCGTCTGAACCGTGACCAGAGTGTTGCCCAGCATTTCGCGCGCATGGCTTTCCACCTCGTCGAGGGAAAAGGCCAGACGCACGCCGCCCTTGGCATCAGGGCCCAGCTCCTTGAACTTGCCCTTGCCGCGGCCACCGGCGTGGATTTGTGCTTTCACAACATAGAGCGGACCGGGCAATTGCTTGGCGCCTGCCACGGCTTCCTCAACCGTCAGCGCGGCATGACCGGCGGGGATGGCGATCCCGTGTTCCTTGAGCAGTTCCTTGGCCTGATATTCATGGACGTTCATGGCAGCTTTGATCCCTTTGCTGTTTGATCCCGCATGATGCTGGCGCCGCTTGATAATGAATCGCGTGCGCAGCAAATCGGGGAGTGTTCCCTCGAAAGCGCCTTTGCATGTCTCGCCGCGCTTGAAAAGTGCTTGTCGCAAGGCCACGACTTATGGCTGATATGATTGATCGGGAACGCCTGCTGGATATTGTGCGCGAAGCTGCGCGGATGGCGTATGCCCGCTGGCCGGGCGATGGCTATGCGCTCAAAGCGTGGGAGAAGAAACCGGGCGATCCAGTGAGCGAGGCCGATCTGGCGGTGGACCGGTTCCTGCGCCGCGAATTGATCGCTTTGCTGCCTTCCGCAGCCTGGCTTTCCGAAGAAAGCGTGGACGACAAGACACGCACCGATAGCGGCCTGATCTGGCTGGTCGATCCGATTGACGGGACGCGCGATTTTGTCCGCGGCAGGGATGGTTGGGCTGTTTCTGTCGCGCTGGTGAGTGCGGGGCGGCCGCTCATAGGCGTTCTCGCAGCGCCGGCGCGGGCTGAGGAATGGGTGGCAGAGGCCGGCAAGGGCGCAACGCTCAATGGCCGTGCGCTGGCGGCCAGCACGCGCCAGCAATTCGCCGGGTCGCGCGTGCCGGTGGATCAGTTGCCCAGTGTGGATTCGGACCTGGTGATTGTCGAGAAGCCCAATTCCATTGCGCTGCGCATCGCCATGGTGGCCGATGATCGCGCGGATCTGGTTGCAACCTTGCGCTGGGGCTTTGAGTGGGACATTGCCGCCGCCACGCTGATTGCCAGAGAAGCTGGCGCGCAGACAAGCGATGCGCTGGGCAATGCGCTGGCCTATAACAAGCATGACCCGCGCGATTTTGGCTTGCTCGTATGCTCGCCCGGTATTCACGCCGATGCGGTGGAGCGGCTGGCTGAACGCGCCCGATCGTTATCCTAGATCACCGATCCTTGAAAAATGAAGGGGGCGAGCGCGCCTCGCACTCACCCCCGTCTTTCCTGTCGAGGCCTAAACGCCGAGTGCAATCAGCGGCGTGCCGCGGACACTTCGTCCTGGCTGATCGGGATGATCTTGATCTCGACGCGGCGATTGAGCGGTTCGTTGACACCGTCTGCCGTTTTGATGCGCAGCTGGTCATAGCTTTCACCAAAGCCGCGCGTTGCAAACCGGCTGCGGGCTACGCCGCGAGAGGCCAGATAATCGGCCACAGCTTGAGCGCGCTCCTCTGACAGACGCTGGTTGAGCGCATCAGAGCCTGTCGTATCGGTAAAGCCATACACATCGACGAGGCTGTTGGGATACCGGATCAGGCTTTCTGCGACCGCATCAAGCGTGCTGTAGAAACCCGGATTGATCGATGCCGAACCGCGCGCGAAGGTTACGCCATCGGGCAGGCGGACGAGGATCGCGTCCTGATCGCCCACTTCCTCCACATCGATGCCGCTGCCTGCCGTTTGCTCTTCGATCTCCTTGATCTGGTCGTCAAACTGCTTGCCGACAACCGCGCCGGCAGAGCCACCAATGCCTGCACCGATGATGCGCGCAGCATCGCCGCCAATCGCCCCGCCGAGCAGATAGCCCAAAGTGCCGCCGAGCCCGGCTCCGATCGCCGTGCGTGATGCCTTGCGTTCACCCGTGTTGGGATCGGTTACGCAGGCGCTGGTGCCCAGAAGGGCAAGCGCGGCAGTGCCTGAAAGCAAGATGCGTGAAATTGTCATTATGGTTTCCTCCAAAAATTAGGTGTGCCTCCATAGAAGGCACTGATGGGTAAGCCCGTTCCATATTTCGCCTTGCGCGCATCCGGGTTGCCTGTTGCTGAACGCTGGTGCGCCACCGCTCTACGTGCCGGCAATCGGCACCAAATCACGTCCAAGCGCACGTCTTGCAACTGACAGGACTGGCAACATGCGCAGATTGTGGTAGCGACTTATCCCGTGACACCGTTTCCCTGGTCCTATCTCTTCATCATCATCGGGTTGATCGTGCTCAACGGCGTGTTCGCCATGTCCGAGCTTGCGATTGTCTCTGCCAAGACCTCGAGGCTCACATCGCGGGCGGAGGAAGGCTCGGCCGCGGCGCGTATTGCGCTCAGGTTGGCGGCTGAGCCCGGCAAGTTCCTTTCCACTGTCCAAATCGGCATCACGCTGATCGGCATTATTGCCGGGGCTTTTTCGGGCGCCAACCTTGGCGGTCCGGTGGGGGAGCGACTGATCGCGCTGGGCCTGCCCGCTGATCTGGGAGAGGAGGCCGGGTTCTTCGTCGTGATCGCGATCACCACCTATTTCAGTCTTGTTGTGGGCGAACTCGTGCCCAAGCAGCTGGCTTTGCGCGCTGCGGTGCCGATCAGCCTGGTGATGGCGCGGCCCATGGCCTTGCTGGCGACGATTGCCGCACCGCTTGTCTGGGTGCTCGATTCAAGCTCGGCCATGCTGATCCGCCTGTTCGGCATCCGGCCCGGGGGGCAGACGTCTGTCACGGCCGAGGAATTGCAGATGATTTTCGCTGAAGCCACGCGTTCCGGCGTGATCGAAGCAGAGCAGCACCAGATCCTTACCGGCGTTGTGCGCCTGGCCGAGCGGCCTGTGCGCGAGCTGATGACGCCGCGCACCGAGATCGACTGGATCGAGGCCGATGCCGATGACAAAGCGATCAGCAAGACGATCAAGGAAAGCCCGCATTCGCTTTTGCCCGTGGCTGAAGGATCGCCCGATTCGATCCTGGGTATCGTCAAAGTGCGCGACGTTCTGGCCAATATGGTTGCCCGCCAGCCGTTCTCGATCCGCGACATGGCAATCAAGGCGGAAGTCGTGCCTGATCAGCTCGATGCGATGGATGCTCTGCGTGTGCTGCAATCTGCCGATATCGCGATGGCGGTGGTCCATGATGAATACGGCCACCTTGAAGGCATTGTGACGCCGGTTGATCTGCTCACCTCGCTGGTGGGCGATTTTGCCAGCCATCAGGATCAACGCGCATCGCCTTTGATTGAAGAGCGCAAGGATGGCTCGCTTCTGGTCTCTGGCGCGCTGTCCGCCGATGCCCTGTCAGATCGGCTGAAGCTGGATTACGGGCAGACCCGCGAATTTGGCACCGCCGCAGGCTACGCGCTGAGCGTGCTGAAACACCTGCCCGTTGCTGGCGAGAGTTTTGAGGATCAGGGCTGGCGCTTCGAGATCGTCCAGATGGATCGCCGCCGGATTGACAAGATCCTCGTCAAGCCGGCGCAGTCTTAAAGCGCAGCGCCATGGCTGCTCGTTCCTGCAAAACGCCGGAGATCAAACAGAGTGCGTGCTCTAAGCGAATATAGCGGCACAATGAGAGCCGCGCGCGCAGGCTGGATCAGCCCGGAATAAGTGTGGAGGCGGTTGCCCCGTCTCCTTGCGGAGCGGCGATGATGTCGCGTGTAACGCGGCCTTTTGCCACCGTATTTGTCTGCGGATCGCCTGCTATACTGCGAATACCGGTTGCGGCGCGGCCAGCACGGTCAAGCGTGATCTTCTCGATCTCGCTGCGCTCCTGTTTGCCAAACAGCGCTTCAAGCGCCTGATCGGCTGCCGTGCCCTCTGCCGGGCGCGGGGCGCCGGGTGCAGGCGGGGTGAGCGAGAAATCGGGCGGCACAACCAACGGCGCCTGACGCTGGACGGCAAATTCATCCGGCCGCTCGCGGTTGAAAATCCCGCCGCCGCCGCACGAGGCAAGGCCAAGGCCGATAGCAGCCAGCAGGATTGCAGATTTGAGGTTTCGCATGGATTTTGTCTCAGCTTTTGGTGTGGGCGGGTTTATCGCCGTTTGCTTGCGGTTCTATATCAGCTTGTGCCTCGCTGAAGAAGAGCGCGCGCACAAGGATCAGCACAACGCCAATCGTGATCGCGGCATCAGCGACGTTGAAGATGAGAAAGGGGCGGAAATCTCCGATGTGAAAATCGGCAAAATCAGTGACGAAACCCAGCCGGTAGCGATCATAAATATTACCCAGCGCTCCGCCGAGGATAAGCGCAAGGCCAATAATCTCCGCCAGCAACGTCTCACGCATCATCCATACCAACACGATCAGCGCAATCACGCCCGTGACAGCCACAAGCAGCCAGCGCATTTCCATGCTGGTCGCCTCCAAGAGGCCCAGCGAGATGCCGTAATTGCGCGTGTAGGTGAAATCGAAGAAGGGCAGCAGTTCCATCTGATCGCCGATCGAATCGACCTGCAGCACCTTGGTGACGTAGTGCTTGCTCCACTGATCGAAGGCCGCAATCAGCCCGGCAAGCGCGAGGCCGATCAGCCGGTTGCGGGTGAAAAGGCCGCTCATAGCGCGCTTGCATCTATTTCGCGCACAACCTCACTGCAACGCCCGCATAGCGCGCCGTCTTCAGAAGCGGTTGGGGCAACGTCAGGCAAAAGGCGCCAGCAGCGCCCGCATTTGGCATCGGTGGACTTGGTGACAATCACCTCGTCCGTCTCGCCGCGCGTCACTGTCCCGGTGATGAACAGCAAAGCCAGTTCGTCATCGCTGACGCCTTCGGGCACTGCGCTTGCGGGCACGGTGACGCAGGCTTCATTGCTTGAACGGATCACTTTTTCGCGGCGCAGCGGCTCGATCGCCTCGGTCACCCGTTCGCGCAGGGCGCGCAGGGCATCCCATTTGGCGCGATCGGCGGGCACTTGCGGCACGCTGGGCCATTCGAGCAGGTGAACGCTTCCACGCGCGCCGTTTTCGTCTGGCTCTCCATCCTCGGGATAGCGCGTCTGCCACACTTCCTCGGCGGTGAAGACCAGAACGGGCGCAGCGTAGCGCACAAGCGAGTGGAACAAGAGGTCCAGCACTGTGCGATAGGCGTTGCGGCGGGTGCTGTTTTCGCCGTCGCAATAAAGCGTATCCTTGCGGATATCGAAGAAGAAGGCGCTGAGATCTTCATTGCAGAAATCGACCAGCAGGCGGGTGTAGGTGTTGAAATCGTATTCCTCAGCGGCCTGTTTGAGCTTGCCGTCCAGCTCGCCCAGCAATGAGAGCACATACAGCTCCAGCTCGGGGATTTCGCCCGCATCGCTCATATCGCCGACAAAACCGTCAAGTGCGCCGAGCAGGTAGCGGAAGGTATTGCGCAGGCGGCGGTACTGATCGCCCACGCCCTTGAGGATTTCATCGCCGATCCGGTGATCCTCGGTGAAATCGACACTCAAGGCCCACAGCCGGATAATGTCCGCGCCGTATTGATCCATCACGGTGAGCGGATTGATCGTGTTGCCGAGCGCCTTCGACATCTTCTTGCCCTTGTTATCCATGGTAAAACCATGGGTGAGCACTTGATCGTAAGGCGCACGCCCGCGTGTGGCGCAGGATTGGAGCAGCGAGGACTGGAACCAGCCGCGATGCTGGTCGGAGCCTTCGAGATAGAGGTTGGCTGGCCATTGCAGATCAGGCCAGCGCCCCGATTCGAGGACGAAGGCGTGGGTGCAGCCCGAATCGAACCAGACATCGAGAATGTCGGTGACCATTTCGTAGTCGTCAGGATTGTGGCCGGT
>JGI12109J20283_10763205_pt1 | contig 11932 bp, 8 predicted proteins | sample ElkSlonscriptome_12_FD_20283 | JGI IMG/M metagenome (IMG submission 20283) | reverse complement strand
CTCGCGCGGAAGCAGACGTTGCGCGCTACGAGCCGCTGCTGGCCGATGAAGCGATTGCGCGTCAGGTCTACGACAATGCGGTCGCGGCCGCAGAGGCTGCGCGCGCTGCGGTCGACGCGCGAGCGGCCGCCTTGCGACAGGCCGATCTCGCGCTCGACTACGCCGAAGTGCGCTCGCCGCTGGACGGCCGGATGGGTGCGGCAATGGTTTCGGAAGGCGCACTGATCGCGGCGGGCTCGACACCGCTGGTCGATGTGGCGGTCGACGATCCGCTGTGGGTCTATATCAGTCCCTCGGAAGCCGACCTGCTGAGTTTTACACAGAGACGTCGCGAACGACCCGAAGACACCGAAAACCTGCTGGAAGTCGCCACGCTGCTGCTCGGCGACGGACGTGAATTCGCCTATCCCGGGCGCATCAATTTCGCCGATCGGGCACTCGATCCGGGAACGAATACCTACCGGATCCGGGCGGAGTTTCCCAATCCGGAGGGCGAATTGCTGCCGGGACAGTTCGTTCGGATCCGGTTGCAGACCGACCTGTATCGAGACGTGTTCGTGATCCCGGCGCGCGCGGTGCTGCAGGTGCTCGACCAGGCGTTCGTCGGCATCGTGACCGATGCCGGAACCATGGAGCAGCGACCGGTCGAACTCGGTCCGAGGATCGACGGCGATTGGGTCGTCGATGCCGGCATCGAGGCCGGCGAAACCTACATCGTGGATGGAGTCCAGAAGGTTCGACCCGGAGCAGCAGTCCAGCCGATTCCCGCCGCGAACTGATCGATGGCGAACTTCTTCATCGATCGTCCGATCTTTTCGATCGTCCTCTCACTGCTCATGGTGCTGGGCGGCGTGCTGAGTCTGCTCGGCTTGCCCGTCTCCCAATACCCGGAGATCGCGCCGCCGACCGTTCGCGTCAGCACCGCGTACCCGGGCGCCAATGCCGAGACCGTCCAGCAGGCGGTGACCGCGCCGGTCGATTCCCAGATCAACGGCGTAACCGATATGCGCTACATCAAGTCGGTATCCGGCGATGACGGCAGCGCGGCGGTCTCGGTGGTGTTCGAGCTCGAGCGCGACGCGGACATTGCTGCGGTCGAAACCCAGAATCGCGTCTCGCAGGTGCTGCCGCAACTTCCGGCCGAGGTCAACGCCATCGGCGTGACGGTCACCAAGGCTTCACCGGACACCTTGCTGTACCTCGCGGTGCACTCGCCCGACGAGCGCTTCGGTCGCGAGTTCCTGAGCAACTACGTCTACAGCTTCCTGGTCGATCCGCTCAAGCGGACCGAGGGCGTCGGCGACGTCAAGGTGTTCGGCTCCGAATACAGCATGCGGGTCTGGCTCCGACCCGACCGACTGGCCGGCCTCGACCTGACGCCGGCCGACGTGATTGCGGCGATCCAGGAACAGAACAAGCAGGCCGCGGCCGGTCGAGTCGGGGAGCCTCCGGGCGGAATGGACTCGGGCTACACGTTCTCGCTGCGAGCGACCGGCAGGCTGGTTTCCGAGGAAGAGTTTGCCGACATCATTCTCCGTGCGCGACCCGACGGTTCGTTTCTCCGGTTGGGCGATGTCGCGAGAATCGAACTGGGCGCGAAATCGTACGGCTTCGGCGGGCGGCTGAACGGGCGAGAGGCCGCGGTGATCGGTATCTCGCTGAGTCCCGGCGCCAACGCGCTGGCGTCGGCCGAAGCGGTCAAGTCGAACCTCGAGGCGCTGGCCGAATCGTTTCCCCCCGGCCTCGACTACAGCATCGTCTACGACAATTCGCTGTTCGTCGAGGCCTCGATCGAAGAAGTCGTTCAGACCTTCTTCGAGGCGCTGGTGCTGGTGTTGCTGGTCGTCATGTTGTTCCTGCAGAACTGGCGGGCGACCCTGATTCCGATGATCGCGGTGCCGGTATCGCTGCTTGCCACGTTCATCAGCTACCAGCTTCTGGGTTTTTCGATCAACACCCTGTCGCTGTTCGCGCTGGTGCTGGCGATCGGCATCGTCGTCGACGACGCGATCGTGGTCGTCGAGGCCGTCGAGCACAAGATGGCCGGCGGCATGAAGCCGCGAGAAGCCACGCGCGGCGCGATGGGCGAGGTCACCGGCCCGATCGTTGCCACCTCGCTGGTGCTTTCGGCGATCTTCGTGCCGATGGCGCTGGTGCCCGGCGTGGTTGGCCAGCTCTACAAACAGTTCGCGCTGACGATCGCCGTTTCGGTGGTGTTCTCGACCGTCGTCGCGCTGACCCTGACGCCCGCGCTGTGCGCCAAGATGCTGCGTCCACGCCCGGCCGAGCGCGGATGGCTGGGCCGGCAGTTCGACCGATTCAACCGCGGCTTCGAGCGGCTGACAAACGGGTACGTGCGGGTAGCGGCATTGGGTACCGGCGCGCCGAAACGCGTGTTTCTCGGTCTGGTCGTGCTGGTTGTCGGGCTGGTTTTCCTGATGCGAAGTACGCCAACGGGCTTCGTGCCCGACGAGGATGTCGGTGCGTTCTTCGCTGCGGTGACGCTGCCCGAGTCCGCGACCCTGGCGCGTACCGAGTCGATGGTTGCCGAATACACGCGCGACCTTCGAGAAATGGAGGGCGTCGATTCGGTGATGACGGTCAGCGGATTCGACATGATTTCCGGCACGGCGACCTCGAACGCCGCGCTGATGATCGTCAAGCTGAAGCCCTGGGAGGAACGCACCAGCGCCGAAACCCGGGCCGCAGCACTGGTTCAACAGGCCACCCGGCTCGGAATGCGCTACCCCGAAGCACAGGCATTCGCGTTCAATCCGCCTGCGCTGCCCGGATTCGGCGCGGTGTCGGGGTTTTCGATGATGCTGCAGGCGCGTGCCGGCCAGACGCCGGCCGAGCTGGCCGAGATGGCTCGCCAGTTCATCGACTCGGCGCGCGCCCGGCCCGAAATCGGCCGGATCAGCACGAGTTTCGCCACTACAACCCCGAACTACAGCATTACCGTCGATCGCGAAAAGACCAAGAGCCTGGGGATTTCGGTTTCCGAGGTGTTCAGCACGCTCCAGATCATGCTCGGTAGCTTTCAGGTCAACGATTTCACTCGTTTCGGAAAGAACTATCGCGTGATTCTGCAGGCCGAAGGGGCCTATCGGGCCAACATCGACGCACTGTCGCAGTTGTTCGTCCGTAGCCGCAGCGGCGAGATGGTTCCGCTGAATACCCTGGTCAGCGTCGAGCCCGGCATCGGCCCGCGGTTCACGTTGCGCTACAACCTGTTTCCGGCCGCCGAACTGACCGGCGCGCCGGCGCCCGGGTATTCGTCCGGGCAGGCGATGCAGGCCCTGACCGAGGTCGCCGACGAGGTGTTGCCGGTCGACTTCGGGTTCGAATGGTCCGGACAGAGCCTGGAGGAGAGCGAGGCCGGCAATACGGCGACGCTGGTGCTGGTTCTGTCGGCGGTCGTTGTCTTCCTGTTGCTGGCGGCGCTTTATGAGAGCTGGTCGATTCCGCTGGCCGTGCTGCTGGCCGTGCCGTTCGGCATTCTCGGTGCGTTCCTGGCCGTGCTGGTGCGAGACCTGAACTTCGACGTTTACGGCCAGATCGGCCTGGTGACGCTGGTGGGACTGGGCGCCAAGAATGCGATCCTGATCGTGGAGTTCGCAAAACTGTTCCACGAGCAGGGAAAGGGCCTGGTCGAGTCGGCGCTCGAAGCTGCGCGCCTTCGGCTCCGCCCGATCATCATGACCTCCTTCGCCTTCATCCTCGGGGTTGTGCCGCTGGTGATCGCCAGCGGCGCCGGCGCGGCCTCCAAGCAGGCGGTCGGCACCGCCGTTTTCGGCGGCATGCTGGCAGCGACGCTGTTGGCGATCTTTTTCGTACCGGCGCTGTTCGTGCTGGTCCAGGGTGCCGCGGCGCGATCGTCGCGTAGCGAATCCGGTGCTGCTCCATGAATCAACGTTGCCGCACGATCGGAATCGCGATGGCTGCGCTGCTGCTCGGTGCCTGCGCGGTGGGCCCGGACTATCAGCGGCCGGAACTCGATCTGCCGGCGACGCCGCGAGTCGAACTGGGGCAGGGCGAAGGCGCGACGCTGGCCGATATCGCCTGGTTCGAGCTGTTCGAGGACCGTGAGCTGCGTCAACTGATCGAGCTTGCGCTGGCCCAGAACCTGGATCTTCGCTCGGCCCTGGCTCGCATCCTTGAAGCGGGTGACCGCGCCCGACTGGCCGGCGCCGGACCGTATCCGACGATACTGGCGTCGATCAACAGCACGCCGTCACCCGGTGCCGGCAGCAGCGATACCAGCTACTCGGCGGGCCTGGTCTTCGGTTGGGAACTGGATCTTTTCGGAAAGCTCCGGCGCGCATCCGAGGCGGCGCGAGCCGAGCTCCTTGCCACAGAGGAAGGCGCGCGTGCGGTGATGGTGAGCCTGGTCGCCGGTGTCGCCTCGACCTATTTCCAGATTCGCGAGCTGGATCGAAGCATCGCGATCGTGGAGCGAACGATCGACAGCCAGGCCGATTCGCTGGCGCTGGTCCGGAACCTCAAGGACAGCGGCGTGGTGTCGGCGGCCGAGGAGAACCAGGCGAGCGCGCTGGTCGCGAGCTCGCGCGCACGATTGCCGGCGCTCAAGCGTAATCGCTTGATCGCCGAGAACGCGCTCGCGCTGCTGCTGGGGCTGGCGCCGCAGCCACTGGTCGCTGCACCCGACCGGCATGCCGCGCCGACGCTTCCGGCTTTCCGGGTGGGTCTGCCCGCCGATCTCCTGAGCGATCGGCCCGATGTGCGGGCGGCCGAAAGGCGCCTCCAGGCGGCCACTGCGAGGGTCGGCGTTGCCATCGCCAACCGATTCCCTTTTCCGACGATCGGCTTGAACGCGTTCGCCGGTCGTTTCGCGACCTCGATCGGAGATCTCGTCGACGACGGCTCCGACGTCTTCTCCTGGGGTCCGGTCGCAAGCGTTCCGCTTCTTGATTTCGGGCGCACTCGGGCGGCGGTCGGAATCGCCGATGCGCAGCTGCTTCAGGCCACCGAGGGATACAAGAGTTCGGTGCTCGGGGCGCTTCGCGAGTTGGCCGACGCCGCCGCCGGCTTCGAGGCGGCCGGCACCATCATCGATTTCACCGAACAGCGCGCCGAGGCGGCCGCCGAAGTGTTGCGACTCCAGCGCCAGCGGTTTCGCCAGGGTGTCGTCGCCTACCTCGAGGTGCTGGACGCCGAGCGACAGTTGCTCTCGGCAGAACTCGAGCTCGCTCAGGCGGAGTTCGACCGGGTGCAGCGCTTCATCGACCTGTACCGGGCATTCGGGGGCGGTGCCGACGAACGGCGCCTCGCCGGGTCGCTGGAAACGCTGAGACAGCAGCTCGACGTCAAAGCGGATCGAACGATAGAGCGGCCGCCGCGGGATTGACCGAAGCCGAGTTTGCACGCGCCGCTCGCGCCACAGCGATTTCGGGCGCGGCACAGGTCGGCCGGCCGGATCGAAAGCGCGGAGGCCGGACTTCCGGAGCGCGGAATGCCTCGTTCGGAATAACTACGGGTTGCATGAATCAGCCGCCGCCGAAGCGATCGGCCAACACCGCAAGCCAGACGCCGCCGGAGACGATCATTGCGGTCATGACCATGGCCGAACCGGCGTCCTTGGCCTTGGCGGCCAGGTCGTGCTCCTCGCGCCCGATGCGATCGACCGCGGCCTCGAGCCCGGAGTTGCCGAGCTCGGCGGCCAGCACCAGCAGCCAGCTGCCGACCAGTATCGCGAAAACGAGCCAGCTTTCAGCCAGCCACCATGCAAGCGGAAGAATCGCGATCAGTACAACGGTCTGGAAGCGGAACGCCGCTTCGTCGCGCCAGACCCGGCGATAGCCCTTGAGTGAATTGCGCGTAGCGTAGACCAGCCGGATCAGTTCGTTGCTCGGCGTGCGAGTCTTGAACTCGCTTAAAGGCGACGGTCGATCGTGTTCAGGCGGCGATGCCATAGCTGTCCAGCAGCGGTTCGATCCGGGCCTCCTGTCCGCGAAACGCCAGCCACGACTCGTGCATCGGCCGGCTCCCGCCAACCGACAGGATCGCATCACGCAGGCGTTCTCCGCTTTCCCGGTCCTTCAGACCGTTCTCGCGAAACACCTCGAAGGCGTCGCGCGCCAGCCGCTCGGCCCACAGATAGCTGTAGTAGCCGGCCGCGTAGCCGCCGTCGAACAGGTGGCTGAAGCTCATCAGGAATCGGTTGTAGTCGGGAAGCGGAGTGACGGCAACCCGATCGTGCACTTCACGCATCACCGCAACCGGGTTGTCGACGGGACCGCGGTGCAGCGCCAGGTCGGTCAGCGCAAACTCGATCTGGCGGGTCAGGGCCAGCGCGCCGAGAAACTTCCGGTCAGCGTCCAGCGCCGAGATCCATTCGTCCGGCAAGGCTTCGCCGGTTTGGTAATGGCGTGCGAAACGGTGCAGGAAATCCGGCTCCCAGACCCAGCCCTCGAGCAGCTGGCTGGGCAGTTCCACGGCGTCCCATTCGACCCCGCTGATGCCGGCGACCGGCGGCCAGTCGACGCGCGTCAGCAGGTGATGCAGCGTATGGCCGAATTCGTGGAACAGCGTGACCACGTCGTCGTGGGTCAGCAGGCTGGGCGATCCGGCGGCCGGTGACGCGAAGTTGCAGGTCAGATAGGCGACCGGCGGGCGAATCGGCCGCCCCTCCAGCGCCATGCGCTGCCGGCACACATCCATCCAGGCGCCGCCCTGTTTGCCGGTTCGGGCATACAGGTCGATGTAGAGTCCGGCGGCTTCTGTGTCGTCGGTCGATGTCGAGCCATCGGAGAGCCGATAAAAGCGCACGTCGCGATGCCAGCACGGGACCGAGTCGTCGCGCTCGAATCGAACGCCGAACAGGTCTTCTGCCAGGCCGAACAGCGCCGTGAGCACCGATTCGAGTTCGAACCACGGTTTGAGCTTTTCCTGGCTCAGGCCGAGGCGGGCCTCGCGGAGTTTCTCGGAGTAGTAAGCGATGTCCCAGGGTTCGAGCTCGGTCGGCCCATCGAGGTCGGCAGAAAACTCGGTGAGTTCCTCTATCTGAGCCTCGGCGACCGGCCGTGCACGCTCGGCGAGGTCGAGCAAGAAGCGTTCGGTCGAGGCCACGTCCGGCGCCATCCGACGCGAGAGCTTGAGCGCCGCAGCGCTGTCGAAGCCGAGCAGTCCTGCCTGTTCGGCCCGCAGCGCCAGCATTTCTTCGACGATCGGTTCGTTGTCGTAGCGTCCTGCGTGCGGGCCCTGCGACGAGGCGCGCGTGGCGTGCGCCTCATAGAACCTGCGCCGCAATGCGCGGTCGTCGGCGTAGGTAACGATCGCCTTGTAGCAGGGATAGGACAAATCGGCGCGCCATCCTTGCGAATCGGCTTCGGCGGCCTTGGCCGCCAGCGTATCGAGCTCGGAGGGCGGCAGGCCGGCCAGAGCCTCGGCGTTGTCGAACGGCTCGAACCATGCCTCGGTGGCGTCGAGCACGTGATTGCCGAACGAGTTGCCGAGTTTCGACAGCCGCATGCTGATTTCCGCAAAGCGCTTTCGCGGACCTTGTTCCAGATCGACGCCGGACTGACGGAAGTCGGCCAGTTCTTCTTCGACCATGCGCTGGAAGGCCGCAGGGTGCCCGTCGAATTCTTCGCGCTCGGCGACCGCCCGCCAGCACTCGAACAGCGTGCGGTTGTGGCCCCGCTCGGTATAGAAGGCAGTGATCTTTTCCAGGCAGGCGGAAAAGGCTTCGCGCCACTCCGGCGAATTGGCAACACCGTGCAGGTGACCGATCGACGACCAGGCCAGCGCCAGTGCGTCGTCGGCGACGATCTCGCGAACCAGCGTGTCGACGCCGGCCGGCGCCGCGCCGCTTTCGACCTCGTCCAGCAATTGCTGATACTGGCCCAGGCGCGTCTCGACTGCCGGCAGCGCGTGTTCGGGGCGAATCGACGGGAAGTCGGGCAGGCCCGGTTTCAGTAGCGGGTTGTCGAGCCCCTTAGCGGAGTCGGATGCATGGGTCATCGCGGTCGGAGTTCCTGTTTCGAGCTTCCTGATGGTACCGCCTCGGCGCGCAGCATGGTTCAAGGCCCGGCGGGTCGGTCCGGTGCCGGTGTCGCCGCAGCGGCAATCGCCGCCGCGCAAGCTGCGGAGCCTTGCCCCGGGTTCGATCGCTTCGCCCGGCAAGCCGGAGACAGGATGACGTCAGGCGAGGAACTCTTCGAGCAGCTCGTCCATTTTCTCGACCGCTCGCCCGATCCGCTTCGCCTCAGGCAGCAGCGTGATGCGGAAATGTCGCGGATCTGCGATGTTGAAGCTGGTTCCGGGCACCAGAAGAATGTGGCCGTGTTCGAGTACGTAGGCGGCGAAGGCGTGATCGTCGAATTCGGCGTCCGGCTTCAGGCGGACCGACGGGAACGCGTACATCGCGCCGCTGGGCGCAATGAGCTCGAGGTGTTTCGACGCGGAGACGGCATCGATGATTGCTCGACGGGATTCGTACAAGCGGCCTTCCGGCGCGGTCAATTCGCGGATCGACTGGAAGCCGCCGAGTGCGGTCTGCACCGCCCACTGCGCCGGGACGTTGGAAGACAGCCGCAGCGCGGCGAGTTTCTCGACGGCGAATCGATACTCGCCGGCGCGGTCGAGTTCGCCGGTGAACACCATCCATCCGACGCGCCAGCCGCAGGCTCGATAGACCTTCGAAAGGCCGCCGAACGAGACACACAGGCACTCTTCGGCCAGCGTCGACATCGGTACGAATTCCGCATCGTCGTAGGTGATGCCGTCGTAGATCTCGTCGCAGAACAGCACCAGGTCATGGCGTTCCGCGATCCGGGCAAGCGAACGGAGCAGCGATTCGGGGTAGACCGCGCCGGAGGGGTTGTTCGGGTTGATCACCACCAGCGCCCGCGTGCGCGGAGTGATCCGTTGTTCGATATCTTCCGGATCGGGCAGGAAACCGTTTTCGGCAGTGCAGGGGTAGTGGATTGCCCGGCCGCCGTTGAGCACGGTGGCCGCGGTCCACAGCGGATAGTCCGGCGCCGGGATCAGGACTTCCTCTCCGGGCTCCAGCAGCGCGCGAAGACTGAGGTCGACGAGTTCGGATACACCGTTGCCGATCATCACCTGGTCGAACCGCGTGTCGGGCAGGCCGAGTTCCTGGAAGCGGATCGCGACCGCCTCGCGGGCCGGGAAGATGCCGGTCTGCGGCCCGTACGGATCGCTTTCGGCCAGGTTGCGCACGACCGCCTGGCGCATGGTTTCCGGTGCGTGCAAGCCGAAGGCGCCGGGGTTGCCGACGTTGAGATGCAGGATGTCGTGTCCGTCGCGTTCGAGCTCGTGGGCACGTTTGGCCAGCCGTCCGCGAATCTCGTAGCGGACCTCTGCAACGCGGCTTGCGGTGGGAATCATCGGCTTGTTCATTCGGCCATGATAGCGCCGCTGTGGCGCGCCATACGGTCTGAATTCGGGCCCGAAGGGACCTTGGCCGGGGCGGACCGGGCAATGCCTGGGCGGCGGTCGGGCGAATCCACGGCGCGCAGGAACCCGTACGGGTACCATTTGCATCGGCGGGGTGCAGACCCCACTGTCACTTATCGAATCGAATACCAGCGAAGGAGCCGATATGGCGCTTGATCCGGCCACCAAGGAACGTATCGAACAAATGGTCACCGGTAACAAGGTGATGCTGTTCATGAAAGGCACGCCGCAGATGCCCCAGTGCGGATTTTCCTCCCAGACCGCCGGCGCACTCGACACGCTGCTGTCCGGCGATTACGCGTCGTTCAACGTGCTCGAGGACAGCGAGATTCGCGAGGGCATCAAGGAATACGGCGACTGGCCCACCATCCCCCAGCTTTACGTCAGCGGAGAGCTGGTTGGCGGCTGCGATATCGTGATGGAGATGTTCAACGCTGGCGAGCTGCACGAGATGTTCGGACTCGAGGCGCCGGACCGCACGCCGCCGGAGATCGAGATCAGCGACAAGGCGGCCGAAAAGATCGGTGAATTCCTTGCCGCTTATCCGGGGCAGTTTCTGCACTTCAAGATTGGCTCGGACTGGGACGCGCAGTTCCACCTCGGACCCAAGGCCGGCACCGAGATCGCCTCGACCGTCGGCGAACTGACGATGCTGATGGATCTGGCCTCGGCGCAGCGGGCGCGTGGCGCGAAGATCGACTGGGTCGAATCGGTCCAGGGCGAGGGGCTGAAACTCGACCTGCCCGGTGCGCCGCCGCCGGTCAAGCAGATGCCGGCCGGAGAGCTGCAGCAGCGCCTCAACGCAGCCGAACACATGGTGGTCGTCGATACGCGCAGCGAAGGGGATCGCCAGCGGGCGCCGCTCGATTTCGCCAAGCCGCTGGATTCGGGACTGATGGCGGAGCTGACCGATGCCGATCGCAAGACGCCGCTGGTATTCGTCTGCAACCAGGGCGTTTCGAGTCAGGGCGTGGCGGAGCATTACCGCAAGCAGGGCTTTACCGAGGTCTACAATCTTGAAGGCGGCGTCGAAAAGCTGGTCGGCTGATCGACTCGATCGAGAAGCGGTTCAAGCCCTCGTCGACGGGGGCTGAAGCGCATCGGTTATCCTGCAGATCGATCCCACCGCATTCCTGGAGAGCGGCAGTGAACTCGAACTCGATCGAACAATTGTTAACCGAGGCGCCGGCATTCAGCGGCATCAGCGACGAGTACGCGCGCCGCCTTGCAGAACACGCTGAAACGCTGGATATCGGGAGCGGCGAGTTGTTGTTCCGCAGTGGCGAGTCGGCCAAGCACTTTTTCGTGCTGATCGAAGGCGAAGTCTCCATCGAGGTGCCCGCGGTGACCGGCCCGACCCTCCAGGTACAGCGCCTTGCGCCGGTTCGTGTGCTGGGGTGGTCCTGGTTGCTGCCGCCGTTCAAGTGGAGCTTCAACGCCAAGGCCGAGCGCGACAGCAAGATCATCCGTTTCGACGGTGAAGCCGTGCTGCAAGCCTGCGAATCCGATCCGGCATTCGGTTACGAAGTGATCAAGCGGTTTTCGGCACTGATGGCGGAGCGTTTGGATGCGGCGCATCGGAAGATGATGGAGCAATGGTCTCCTGCCGGTTTCGCCTGAGAGCTATTGCGCGCGCGCCTGACGGCGTCCGGCGGTGCTCGGAATCCTCATGTACCAAAACGTACATTCCGGTCCCTGCGCTCCGGCGGCCGCCGTCAACCACGCGCTCATAACGCTCTCAGGCGAAACCTCCGGTTTCGGGTGCCGAACACTGTACTTGCGCGAACGCCTGAGGGCGTCCGGCGGTGCTCGGAATCCTCATGTACCAAAACGTACATTCCGGTCCCTGCGCTCCGGCGGCCGCCGTCAACCACGCGCTCATAACGCTCTCAGGCGAAACCTCCGGTTTCGGGTGCCGAACACTGTACTTGCGCGAACGCCTGAGGGCGTCCGGCAGTGCTCGAATTCCTCATGTACTCACTTGTACACTGCGGATTCTGCGCTCCGTCGGCCACCGCCAGCCGCGCGCTCGCGACGCTCTCAGGCGAAACGTTCGGTCTCCTGAGTTAATAGCTGCGCACGCGTTTGGCGGCGTCCGGTGGCTTTGCCGTCCAAGTGTGCCTAGTGCTGATGCCTGGACAGGTTTAAAAGGCCGTTTCGCCGCTCGCTCCGCGAGCTATCGCGACCTCCTTTTGAAGCCCCAAAAGGAGGCAAAATGGCTCATGCCGCGTCACCGCCCGGCTGCGCCGGGTTCCCTGCGATGCTCGGTTCGGGCGGGGCGCGAAGAACTCGCTTCGCTCAGACACCTTCGCGCCTACTTCCGCCCGACCCTCCGCTTCTCGGCGGCTCCGAGGCAGATGGCCGATCGGTTCAAGGTTGGTGTCATGGTTGCTTGTGTTCGCTGAGTCAGCCCCGGCACGTCACCAGATTCCATCTTCCTTCTGCGTCGAAGCAGCCGAGGAGCGGAGTCTTTGCCGGGGCTTGTCATGAC
>JGI12109J20283_10031719_pt1 | contig 11946 bp, 9 predicted proteins | sample ElkSlonscriptome_12_FD_20283 | JGI IMG/M metagenome (IMG submission 20283) | reverse complement strand
CAAGCCCGAAGTGGAATTATATTATCAGCCCCATCGCTGTCACACTTGTCCGGTGAATTTGACTTTAGCCTCAGATTTTCCCGTAACCTTTTCCCCCGGACAATCTGTATTTATATTTCGACCTTCTACTCAACTACGAGAAACATTAGAAGCTGAAGGTTATCGTCTCGATCGTGCATCTACTCCTGCTCTTTATCGCCTACTGCCTTAATTCTTGCCATGAATCTTTCTTCTAGCCATTTTAAGCCAGCATCCCCTCGCATTTTAACCCTTGTCAGGGCGATCGCGATTATTGTAATTCTATGTGGCATTTTCTTTCGTTTTTACGACCTTGACCGCCGCATTTATTGGCAAGATGAAGCCATTACCGCCCTACGGATTGCCGGATACACTGAAACTGAGTTTATCGCAGAAGTGGGCGATCGCGCCGTTACTGTTGCAGAGTTACAGCAGCAATATCAATCCCCTAATCCCGACCATAATTTAGGAGACACCCTCTATTCTCTCGCGTCAGAAGACCCCCAGTTACCGCCATTGTATTTTATTCTGGCGCGGTGGGGGGCGCAGCTTGGGGGCGATACGGTGACTGCGACGCGGTTTGTAGCGGTAATTCTCGCTCTTTTGGCGTTTCCTTGCTTATTTTGGCTGTGTTGGCAGCTTTTTGAGAATCAATGGGTCGGCTGGGTGGCCATGGCTTTGGTCGCGGTGTCTCCCTTTCACCTCATTTTCGCCAATGAAGCCCGGCCTTATAGTTTATGGACGCTGACGATATTTTTGTCGAGTGGGATGCTTTTACGGGCGTTAAAAGTGCCGTCTAGGATAAATTGGGGATTGTATGGGGTAACGGTGGCGTTGGGGTTGTATTCCTTTTTGTTTAATGTCCTGGTTGTAGCCAGTCACGGGCTTTATGTGTTGGGTCACCAGGGATGGCGTTGGACAAAGCAAACTACGGCGTTTTGTATTGCCACGATAATCGGTATTGTAGCGTTTTTGCCTTGGGCGATCGCGGTCACGGCAAATTTGACCCAAGCGACAGACCAGACGGGTTGGACAAGCGTTTCGATGCCGTTGGGACGACTTTTAAACCAATGGTTGAATAACCTCAATGTGGTGTTTTTGGATGGCTTGGATATTCGCTTCACTCCGATTGAATTAATCCTGCGTTACGGGGTTTTAGCACTATCCATTTATGCCCTGTATTATCTCATTCGCACTACCGAAACGCGGGTTTGGCTATTTGTAATTAGTTTAATCGGCGTGATGGGGTTAACCCTAATCTTACCCGATTTTATCATAGGCGGACGGCGGTCGGCGGTGACTCGTTATGCCACTCCTTGTTATCTCGGAATTGAGTTGGCTGTGGCTTATTTATTGACCACCAAAATGTTTTCAATTCACACTCAACCCCTGTGGCGCAAGGTTTGGCAAGGGTTTACCATTGTACTGATTATGATGGGTTTGTTTTCCCAATTCAAGGTAGCGCGATCGGTGTTTTGGTGGAATAAAGGCCCCAGTAATCGCTTTCCCCAAATGGCAGAAATGATTGCAGAATCTGATAATCCCTTGGTGGTGACAGACGGAGGATTAAATAAAATGTTGGCGTTTAGTCATAGTTTGGATGAAGATGTGGCGCTGTATCTGTTGCGGGAAGAAACCCCCGAATTTACTCAAACAGATTCTACTCTTTTCTTTTTTAATTCCTCTGAAGGCATTATAGAAGATTTAACGCGATCGCCCAACTATACCTTAGATAATATTCAACCTGTAGGCGAGATTCAATTGTACAAACTTACGGTAGATTAAAATTATGCCAGGTCTTGTAGGTTTTACCCTTTCAGATCAATTACGAGATAACGCCAAGTCAACTTTAGTAGAAATGCGAGAGTTGACCATTCACCGCGATTTCTATCAAGTGGATGATTGCTTCGTAGACGAGAAACTTGCCGGGACGCGAGTCCATACATCTATCTTACAACCCGCCGCGCAACCTTATCATCACAATAATATTTATGTGTGGCTAGATGGGGAATTTTACGACCGAGACAAGTTAATTTCGCAAGTGGATTATGAAGTTAAAACTGACCCAGAAATCCTCTTAGCCTTTTATCAAAAAGACCCCAGCTTCAAAATACTCAGTCAAATCGACGGCATTTTTGCAGCCGTGATTTACGATGCTTCCCAACAAAAAGTTTACCTCATTTCCGACCGTCGCGGCTTGCGGTATTTATACTGGACGCAAACCCAAGATAGTTTGGTGTGGTGTTCTGAGTTAAAATCTTTATTGGGCTTACCTGGCTATCAAGTTAAGATTGATAAAGCGGCAGTAGAAGACTTTTTAGGATTGCGCTATAAAATAGGCGATCGCAGTTGGTTTGCTGGCGTAGAACTTCTCCCGGCTGCTACAATTCTAACCTGGGATATTGCTACTCAAACCCTCGACAAACGCCGTTACTGGTGGTGGACAGAGATTCCAACGCTACAGCCACCTTACAACGAAAAAGAACTTGTAGACGAAATCGGAAAACGCTTTATAACAGCCGTTGAAAAACGCAGTCATCCCCTCGAAAGAGTCGGACTGAGTTTAAGCGGAGGATTGGATTCTAGAGCTATTCTAGCCGCAATGCCCGAACAAGGCCAAACCATTCACGCCGTCGGTTTAGGACAGCCCGATTGTGATGATATTATCCTCGCGCAACAGGTCGCTAAAATCAAGGGGGCGGTTTTTCATCCCCTGGAAATGAATGCAGCCAATTGGTTAGATTCTCTAACCAGTTATCTCTGGGAAACCGATGCCTATTGCAGCATTATTCACGCTCAAATTGTCCCTGCCCTCCAGTTTATCAAACAACACAACTTATATGATTTTAAACTTAATGGTGTTCCAGGTGGCGCACATTTAGGGGGAACCCATTTATTTGAATTAGACCGCTTAGATTATTTTATCGAAACTCGCTTGGGCTTGAAAAATTTTGCTTATTCAGAAAACCACAACCAAGCCGTATTACAACGCTTTAAAGACTATTTCAAAACCTTGGGAGAGTCCACCTATATCCTCATTATGGACAATCGCGTGCGGTCTTTCACCCTCAAAGATGCCCAACTCAGTTTAATCGATGGAATTCAAACCCGCTTTCCCTTTATCGATAACGAATTAGACGAATTGCTGTATAGTATCCCCCCTCAAATTTTGCGGGAAAATCAACTATATGAAAAGATGTTGCTACAACAATTCCCCCAATATTATAAAACCATTCCTTGGCAAAGTACCGGAGTTCCGATTGGGCCGCCGAGTTTATCCCGACGCATTCAACAAACCCAAATTAAAGCCCAGAAAAAGTTAGCCAGGGGTTTAAACAAAGTTGGGTTTAGTTTTGATGTCGCAGCTATGGGTAAACCTCGTCCCGTCAGCGATTTTACCGATTATGCGGATTGGTTGCGTCAAAGCCCCGGACGAGAGTTTTATGAATCAGTTTTATTTGCACCCAATGTCTTGTATGCTGAATATGTTTCCCCAGATAAAGTGAAACAAGTGTGGGAAAATCATCAAACGCAAAAACAAAATCAAGCGGATAAAATCAGTTTGATTCTAACGCTAGAACTTTGGCTACAACAGGTTTTTAACGGGAAGTATCGACGATGAAAGTTGCTGTTTTTGCACCAGATTTGTCTGGGGGTGGGGGAACCAGAGTTTATTTGATTGCGAAAGTTTTACAAAAGCTGGATTTAGAGGTTACGGTTTACGGCTTTCTCTTCGGTGAAAAAATCTATCCCGTCCCTCCTGAAGATTTAACCGTAAAGTGGGTCAAGGGCTGCAATTATCCCCAGATGTTGTCCTCGATTCGGCAACTTTTAAGCCAAGTGGATGCCGATATTTTATATGGAATTAAACCCCGTCCTACAAGTTTCGGAATGGGATTGTTAAAACGCTTCGGGACGCGCAAACCTTTATTCCTTGATATTGATGATTGGGAAATGAGTTGGTTTGGGGGAGAAAAATGGCAATATCGTCCGACTCCCAAGCAATTGGCCCGAGATATTCTCAAACCCAATGGGTCTTTAAGAAATCCCGAAAACCCTTTATATTTACAGTGGATTGAAAAGTTAACGGGAAAAGCGGATTTAATCACGGCTGATACGCGGTTTTTGCAGCAAAGATACGGGGGAATTTATCTTCCCAATGGTAAAGATACCGATTTATTTAACCCCGATTTATACAACCCCGAAACCAGCCGTCAGCAGTATAATTTAAGCGATTATCGGGTGTTAATGTTTCCAGGGACAGCCCGACCTCATAAGGGCTTAGAGGATGTCTTGTTGGCTTTAGATGAGTTGAATGAGGCGGATTTGCGGTTAGTCTTGGTGGGAGGCCGCGAAATTGGGGATGGTTATGTCGAATCGTTGCTACAGCGCTGGCCGCAATGGATTATTAAATTACCCGCAGTTCCCCTTGACAAAATGCCCAAAGTAGTATCTGCCGCCCACCTTGTTGTCGTACCTCAACGGCAAAATGTCACCGCAGGCGCTCAATTTCCGATTAAACTAACAGATGGGATGGCCATGGCCAAACCGATTATCTCAACGACTGTGGGGGATATCCCTCATGTTTTAGGGGATGCGGGCATCATTGTCAATCCTGATTCTCCGGGGGAAATTGCCGCTAAAATTCGCTGGATTTTTGAGCATTGGGACAATGCGGAGTCTTTGGGAAGGACTGCGAGACAACGCTGTGTTGAAGATTATAGTACTGCTAAAATGGCTACTATACTCAGGGATGCGATCGCGCGTTTATCTTAATTTTTATTGAACTCAAAAATGGCTCAACAAACTTCTGCCAATCAAATGCTCTTAAAGTTTCTCGTCCAGTATCCCTGGTTGGTGACTTTAACGGTTATTTTAGGGTTTTCGGGAGCGCTTTTTAACGGCGTAAGTACCGCTTTAATTGTTCCCTTGGTTTTAGCTTTTTTGGGTCAAGATACCCTACAAAAGTTTGAAAATGCACCGCCAATTCTCAATCAAGTTTTAGGCTTTTTTGATAGCTTTCCCGAAAATTGGCGCTTACTGGCCATGTTGGGGGCTGTTTTGCTGGCAATTATTTTTAAAAACTTGGCTAATTATGCAGGAACTTTAGTCGGAAGTTACCTCTCGCGATCGCTCGTCAATGGTATTCGTTTAGATGGTTTGCGGCTACTACTCGATGTCGATTTAGATTACTATTCCAAACATAAAATCGGCGAAATTATCAACTGGGTCAACCAAGAAGTTGCTCGTACTGCCGGGGCAATTGGCATTATGATTGGGATGCTATCGAGTGTCCTCACCATCTTAGTCTTTACTTGGTTACTCTTATCCCTTTCTTGGCAATTAACCCTCGTTTCAACCTTTATTTTAGCCTTAGTCGCTTTAGCCAATCAATACTTTATTCGTCGGGCTAAATCCTTTGGTCGCATTCTCTCGAAAAAGTCCAGCGCTTATTCTAATAAATTCCTCGAAATCTTAACCGGAATCCGTTTAATTAAAACTGTCAATCGCGAAAACGAAGAATACCTCCGCATCCAAAACTTTATTAAAGAACGAGAAAAAGCCCAACTCCAATCTCAAGCCAATTATGCCGCGATCTCACCCGTGAATGAAGTTCTCGGAATTCTCACTATCTTAGCCATTGTCGTAGTCGGTCGCTATCTCTTTGTAGACCAAATTGAAGCGCTTTCGGCGATTATGCTGACCTATTTGGTGATTTTATTCCGCTTGCTGCCCTTTGTGAGCAAACTCAACGGCGATCGCAGTAAATTTGCCAATGCTGCCCCTAGTGCCGAAATTGTCGCTGACTTTCTCAATCGCGATCGCAAGCCCATTATGGCCAACGGTAACAAAGCTTATCAACCCCTGCAAACCGACATTCGCTTTGAAAACCTCAGCTTCGCTTATCCGGGGCAGGAAGACCAGGTTTTAAAAGAAATTGACTTGACCCTACCCAAAGGTAAAACAATCGCCTTGGTGGGGTCTTCTGGGGCGGGAAAATCCACATTAGCCGACCTCCTCCCCCGCTTTTATGACCCCACAAGCGGACGCATTCTGTTCGACGGCACAGATTTACGGGATTACGATATGGGGTCGGTACGTCAGTCGATGGGAATTGTCAGCCAAGACACCTTTTTATTCAACAATACCGCCCGTTATAACATCGCTTACGGGGTTGAAAATGCCACCGATGAAGACATTTTTGACGCAGCCAAACGGGCCAATGCCTACGACTTTATCCTACAACTGCCCAAAGGCTTTGAAACCGATATTGGCGATCGCGGGGTAATGCTTTCAGGAGGTCAACGGCAACGTCTCGCGATCGCCCGCGCTCTCCTCCGCAATCCTGATATCTTAATATTAGATGAAGCCACCAGCGCCCTCGACACCGTTTCCGAGCGTTTAGTCCAAGAAGCCATTGACGAACTCTGTCGCGATCGCACCACCCTAGTTATTGCTCACCGTCTTTCAACTGTCCAGAAAGCCCATCAAATTGTCGTTCTCGAAAAAGGACGCATTATGGAAATTGGCAACCATTACGAACTCTTAGAAAAGGGCGGATTATATGCCAAACTCTACGATATGCAGTTCTCCGATCGCCCCAAACCCGAAGTAGAAGCTCAACCTATTAAGCTCAACCAAGAACTCAAAGCCAAACTCGAAGAACGCAACCGTTTGTCCTACGAAACTCGCACCTTATTAAACTCAATTTTGGGGTCTTTGCAACTGCTTACCGATGAAATTGTAGACACCCCCGAAGAACAACAAGAACTGATCGAAGAATCTTATGATTCGGCTTTGAAACTATTACAAACCATTTCTGCTTATGAAGAAAGTGCAGCCAACGTCACCATCAAATCGTAATGAGTAGTTAAGGGGAATGTTTGTGCGATAATGGACTGACTTTTTGTGATTAGTTATTTAACAAAATGGATAATTAATAAAAGCTTACCCTTTGCCAAACAGCTTTTGATAATAAGCATCTTGGCGTTTCTGCTTTCTTAATCGCCACAAACGGGGATATAAAATCATAAACTTCTTCAGCTTTGCCCAAATCTTCTGCGGTAGAGAACGGCGGGGATATTCAATTTGATAATGCTGTTCAAAATACTGTTGTTTATCCTGACGTTGGGATTGCTCGTTTTTGATTCTAACTTTTTCGATATTATCTTTAAAAAAGGGAAACCAATCGGTGCGATCGTAACCAAAATTCAATCCCACCTCAGCCGCCGCCAAGCCCATCGCATAGCCTTCCCCGTAATAAATGCCTTGAGTTTCAAAAAAGTAAGAAATTGTCTGCCAAAGCTCAAAGAACTGCTTTTCCTTGCCCTCTTGACGAGTCATCGCAAACATAAATTCATGCAACCATTGGACGTTATTTACATCCAAATTCAAATGTTGCACCGCTTTTTGTATCACCTCAACTTCGTAGGGTTTACGAATATCTTGTAGTTGTTTTCCCAAAGAACAACCTGCCCTAGCCGTAATTCCGGGTGGCCAAGTTAAATCCGTTGCAACCGGGCCGATAATTCGCACATCCGCATCCAATAAAACACAAGTTTCAAACTGAGAAAGAGCCTTCTCTAAAACAAAGCGTTTGTCGTGATAGCCCTTAACACTTTGAAGCTGGTGAAAAACCGCTAAAACTTGAGGAAAGTTCTCAAAATCTGCGGGGCGATCGGTTAAAACAATTAACCTTTGTGTTGGTGCATAATTTTGAATATCTTGGGCTAACAATTTAGCGTGTTGGCGGTAGCGATCGCCCACGGCCAAAGTCCCAAAACAAAACCCATCAGCCATAGCAACCCTCAATACAATTCAATCTTTCTATTGTATCCATTAAAAAATCCCGATCGCGAAAGCAAAATCGGGATTTTGGGGGTTTAACCTTGGCTTAAACGTAAATGATCCATAATCTTACGTTTGCGATCGCCCTGACTCATAGAGTATTTTTTCGTATCCCCCCCACTACGGGCTAAATGATCCATAATATTCGCTTTGCGATCGCTCATTTGAGGAGTGGGAGTGGGAGTAATTGACGCACTCGGCGTGGTCGGTTGGGCGGCTTTTTTGGGAGAGATGTAGTCCATACTACCGGAGCTTTGCGACAAATGCTCCATAATGCGCTTTTTGCGATCGTTGGTCGCCATAATTGTCCTGAGAAATGATAACTTTTCTTAAGTTTTGTAACACCATTCTATTGTGACCGATCTGCCTAAAAAATCAAGGGCGATCGCCCCTCGATTTGAAAAAATGTGACTCGTGATACAACTTCTTCCCCCTCGATCCGTATACTGTATGCAGAAAATAAAATTGCTCAATATTATTCCTCAAACTGATTGCCAAAACCCACTATGGTACAACCCAATCAAGAAATACTCCTAGAAGACCAAGCCGGGCAAAAACCCGTAGACGAACCCACCCAAATCTCCTCCGACCTCATCTACGGCTTAGACGCTCGTCCCCCCTTCATCGAAGCGGTTTTCGTCGCCCTCCAGCACGTTTTCGCCTGCTTCGTCGGCATCATCACCCCCGGACTGATCATCTGTAACGCCCTCGAAGTCCCCCCCGCCGACACCGCCTTTATCATCTCCATGTCCCTCATCGCCTCCGGGATATCCACCTTCATCCAAGCCCGTCGCTTCGGCCCCGTCGGGTCAGGCTTACTCAGCATCCAAGGCACCAGCTTTACCTTTCTCGGCCCCATTATCGGAGCCGGCCTTACCGTCAAAGGCGGAGGCGGCACCTACCAAGACGCTCTCGGCACCATCTTCGGCTTATGCTTCTTTGGAGCCTTCGTCGAAATCTTCGTCAGTCGCTTCCTCCACCTCGCCAACAAAATCATTACCCCCCTCGTTACCGGAATCGTCGTTACCCTCATCGGCCTCACCCTCGTTAACGTGGGCATTACCAGCATTGGTGGTGGAGCTATCGCTCGCAACAACGAAACCTTCGGCGACCCCACCTATCTAGGCGTTGCCTTCTTCGTCCTCATTATTATCATCGCCCTCAACAGCCTCAACAACAGCTTTCTGCGGATGTCCTCGATTGTCATTGGTTTAATCGCAGGCTATCTCGTCTCTATTCCCCTGGGTTTAGTCAACTTCAGCAACCTGTCCGACCTTCCCCCCATCACCATTCCCATTCCCTTCCGCTATGGCTTAGGCTTTGATTGGGGAGTCTTTGTCGCCTTTGCCTTCCTCTATCTCATCACCACCATCGAATCCATTGGCGACATCACCGCCACCTCCGCCATTTCCGGTCAACCCATCCAAGGGCCCGTGTACATGAAACGCATCAAAGGCGGTGTCCTAGCCGACGGCATCAACTCCATCATTGCCGCTTGTCTCAACTCCTTCCCCAACACCACCTTCAGCCAAAACAACGGCGTAATTCAACTCACCGGAGTCGGTAGTCGCTACATCGGTTACTTCATCGCTGGCATTTTCGTCCTCTTAGGCTTATTCCCCATTGTGGCCGGAGTCGTCCAAGCCCTACCCCAACCCGTCCTCGGTGGAGCCACCCTAATTATGTTCGGAACCGTCGCCGTCGCGGGCATCAAAATCATCTCCTGCGTCAACCTCACCCGACGCAACTCCCTCATCCTCGCCATCTCCTTCGGCCTCGGCTTAGGCGTAACCTTCGCCCCCGACCTCCTCGAACAAATGCCCAACTTAGTCAAAAACATCTTCTCCTCCGGCATTTCCACAGGAGGCATCACCGCCCTATTACTCAATCTCATCTTGCCCGGTCGCGAGTAATTACACCAGCAAACCCAAACCCCAAAAAACTATCATGTACGAACTCAAAGCCATTATTATCGGCGCAGGAATGGCCGGACTCGCCGCCGGAATTGCCCTGCGTCAAGCCGGATACGACGTTGAAATTTACGAAAAAACCCGTAAACTACGCCCCGCCGGAGCCGGAATTTCCCTGTGGTCCAACGGCGTAAAAGTTCTCAACAAACTCGGCCTTGGTAAAGAAATTGCGCGTATTGGCGGCGAAATGAACCGTATGGAATACCGCAGCCATACCGACGAAGTGCTGAACCACATCAACCTGCTGCCCCTCATCGATAGCGTCGGCGAACGGCCTTATCCCGTTTCCCGCACCGACTTACAACAAATCATGCTCGAAGCCTTCGGGGAAGACGATGTGCGTTTAGGGATGCGCTGTGTCGCCGTCGAACAAGATGAGCAGAGTGCCACCGCTATCTTTGAAGATGGCACCAAAGCTACCGGAGATTTAGTAATTGGGGCCGATGGCGTTCATTCAGTCGTTCGTCACCATGTTACCGGAGAAGAAACCCAGGCTCGTTATGCCGGTTACGTCAACTGGAATGGCATTGTCGAAGCCAGTCCCGACTTAGCCGAAAAAGATGTTTGGGTGATTTATGTCGGCGACCAGAAACGAGCCTCTATGATGCCCATTGGCGACAATCGTTTCTACTTCTTCTTTGGTTGTCCTATGGGTCAGGGAACTCAAGTCGAACCCGAAAAACGAAGTGAGGAGTTAAGCAAAATCTTTGCCGGTTGGCCCCAAGCGGTTCAAAATCTAATTGCCAAAATCAATCCCCTAGAAGTCAATCGCCTCGAAATTGGCGACATTAACCCCCTCAAACAGTTGGCGAAAAATCGCGTCGTCATTGTCGGGGATTCTGCCCATGCGACCACCCCAACTTTAGGCCAGGGGGGATGTCAAGCCATGGAAGACGCAGAGGTATTGTCTCGCTTCCTCATCACCACAAATTTAAGCGTTCCTGATGCCCTCAAACGCTACGAAGCCGAACGCAAAGAACGGACTTCTGGCCTGGTGTTAAAGGCTCGTAAACGGACGGATACCATTTACGGCAAACCCCCGGAAGTGACCCAACAATGGTACAAACAACTCAAGGAAGAAAAACCCCAGGATGTGGTTAACGCCCTAGAGAAAATCATCTTAGGAGGGCCATTGCGGTAAATGGTTGGCAAACTCACAACCCATGTTTTAGATACTGCCGGGGGTTGTCCGGCCAGTAATCTTAAAATTGAGCTTTGGCAAATTTACGGTGTTGATAGAACTTTACTAAAAACCACCACTACCAACAACGACGGACGCACCGATGAGCCACTCTTAACCGAGGCCGCCCTCAATCCCGGTGTTTACGAAATCGTTTTTGCGGTGGGGGATTATTTTGTGCAACAAAAGACTTCCCTACCACAACCCCCATTTCTCGACCGCGTACCGATTCAATTTGGCGTTGCGGATACTGAGGCTCATTATCACGTTCCTTTGCTGGTGTCGCCTTGGTCTTATAGTACCTATCGGGGCAGTTAATAATGAACAATTTACAATGAACAATTTACATTTCCGTAGGGGCGGGGTTTCCCCGTCCAATCTCCATCCATTTACCCCACAAATTTCGTTGTCACACCCCCCTCAAACTTCTACATTAAAATTAGATTGGGCAAGGAAACCTTGCCCCTACGAGGGTTTTATACTTTCTTGACATCTTGCCTTTAAGCTTAACTTGTCACCAACAATTAACAATTAATGAGTAGTTACCATCATGGGTAGAGGTTGAGTTTTCCTACCCAACTTATATCCATTAAAAGATTGTGCATACCACTAATAGCCCATAATTAATGACTCAAAAATACCCGCTCAAAAGTTTAAATGAGATGTCGAAAGCGGACTTTACTGAAATACTGGGAGAAATATGGGAGGAAACCCCCGCGATCGCGCAGCAATCTTGGCACGACCGACCTTTTACCGATATAGAATCTCTGCATCAAAGTATGTTAAAAGTTGTCCAACAAATGAGCGCCGCCGAACAACTGGCTTTAATTAAAGCCCATCCCGACTTGGGTAGTAAAACCAAAATGGCCCAAGCCTCGGTGCAGGAACAATCCCAAGCGGGGCTAAATGCCCTCAGCCCGGAAGAATACG
>JGI12109J20283_10743261_pt1 | contig 11949 bp, 13 predicted proteins | sample ElkSlonscriptome_12_FD_20283 | JGI IMG/M metagenome (IMG submission 20283) | reverse complement strand
TGAGCAACAGCGTCAAAGCGGATCAGATCAGCGCCACCACGAAAAAGGGGGTCGAGGTCGTGATCGCGCCTTGCCATAACTGCCACGGCGGTCTGGAAGACATCATTCATCACTTTCACCTCGGGGTGGAACTCAAGTTCCTGGGCGATATCATCTATGAGGTAATGGAAAAACCCGAATAGCGGTCGATATCCTGATGGTAAAATCGATTCCCCATTCTTACACGGCTAACTTAGGAGGAATTTTCCGATGAATAAAAGGGTTTTGATGATTGGTCTTGCAGTCATGCTGGTGATGTCCGGGTTTGCGGCGATGTCCGGGTTTTCCCAGGATAATATCAATTTTGTTCGGGACAGCGCTTTCGGCGTTCGGATTCGCGGAATGGTGCCGTTTGTTCACGATGAACACAATGAAAAGGCCGGCGCCGAAGACTGCACCCTATGTCATCATGTTTACGAAGACGGCGAAAGACTTGAGTTTGAAACCTCCGAGGACCTGGAGTGCTCGGAATGCCATATGGCCGGCGGAAAGGACGAAATGGATCTCATGCGGGCCTATCATCTCAATTGCAAGGGGTGTCATGAGGAGCGAAAGGCGGGTCCGGTGATGTGCGGCGAGTGCCATCTTGAAAAGTAGGCGTTTCGCAAATACCCACTCCAAAACAATCGGCTACATCCTTTGGCTGTTCGGATTCACCGGTTCTCACCGGTTTTATTTCGGAAAACCGATATCCGGCACCCTCTATTTTTTTACTCTCGGGTTGCTGTTCATCGGCTGGATCATCGATCTGTTTCTGATTCCCGCCATGGACCGGGAAGCCGATTTGCGGTTCAGCGAAGGGCCCGTCGATTACAATATCGCCTGGGTTTTGCACACCTTTCTGGGACTCTTCGGCATCCATCGGTTTTATATGGGAAAATGGATTTCCGGAATCATTTATCTGTTGACCGCCGGATTGTTCGGAATCGGATATATTTACGATTACTGGACCCTGAATGATCAGGTCCATTTGATTAACCGATCCGCCTGAGGTCTCTTGCGGTTTTGAATGCCTTTTTTTGTATGTTAAACTTCTGATGCATGGCCGAGGTCCCGCATCAAAAGGCATAGACCGTTTGTTGTTAACCTTTTATAAAAACGAGGTGTATTATGGCAAAAAAAGTGTTGGTCATCGATGATGATCCCGTCGTCGTAAAACATCTGTCCACCATCCTCAACGATCACGGATATGAAACCTGTACGGCCGGAAACGGGATTGAGGCATTGGAGGTGATGAAGCAGGAAAAACCCGATCTGGTGACGCTTGATCTGGAAATGCCGGAAGAATGGGGCACCCGCTTCTATCGTAAATTTAAAAAAGACCCGGATCTCAAGGATACCCCGGTACTGGTCATCAGCGGAATGCCGTCCCGCCACCTTTCCGTTCGGGATGCGGTGGGCTATCTTCACAAACCGTTTGAGCCGGAAAAGGTGATCGAACTGGTGGAGAAGGCGGTCGGTACATAGCCGCAACAGGCCCTGCTGGAAAAAAAACGGATGCGGATCACATGCCGGGTGGCTCCCGCCGCCCGGCCGATTCGACCGATATCCATCCGGTCGCGTTTTCCCGTTTGTCGACGACCGTCTCTTTCATGACTGAAAACCCTTCCAACACCCCATCTCCGCGTTCTCATCCTACCGTCCCCGATTCTCGAATATAGAGTCCAACCCGTCGCCAATTACAGTCGAGACCCTATTTACGGTACTTGCCGCTACGGTATAGGAAGGTAATCCTTACAGAAAACCATTCGCGGCTAGGCGGAATGATATTCTATGTGCAGGACCCTCATTGTTGAAAACAGTGTGACCTTCCGGAAGACCTTTTCGGAGGCCCTCGGCAAGCGATTTCCGAAAATGGTGATCGAGGAGGCCGAAGACGGCGCGGAGGCGATGCGAAAGCTCCGCTCGTTTCAACCGCAGCTGGTCTTCATGGACATTCGGCTGCCCGGAGAGAACGGGCTCAGGCTCACCGGAAAGATCAAATCCCGAATGCCGGATGTGGTGGTCATTATCCTTACCGACTATGACCTGGAAGAATACCGGTCCGCCGCATTCTTGAAAGGGGCGGATGACTTCATCGCCAAGGGGGCGCTTAATCTGTCGAATATCGAAGAGATCGTACAGCGCCTTCCGGCCGGCCTCTGATCGCCGCCGGCAACCCTACCATTTCCGGTCAAAAATTAGGGTCTCTTTGGAATCAATATACAGCCTCGAACCCATTTACCGAACATCGTCAATGGTTTAAACCCGTATAACGTCTGTACCGGGATTTCCTGAACACACATCACCAGCTAATCATTTTTAAGGAATCTTTACTATGGCGAAGGGAACAATGAAATACCGAGGGGTTGGCGTTCTGATTGCACTGTTATTGGCCTCGACATACGCGATCGGGGTCCGGGCGGTGGAAAAACTCGCGCCGGACGGGCAGGAGAAGGCCAGGGCGGATATTATCGAGATCGATACCTTGAAGACCTTCGGGGACCTGGACAAGCCCGAGGTGATTTTTCTCCACGATGCCCATACCGAGGCCCTGGACAAAAAAGGAAAAGACTGCACCGCCTGCCATCTCCCCAAGAGCAACAAAATACCGGGGGATATTGAAGAGGCGGTCAAAGGCATCGATCCGCTGTCGCCCAAATTCAAACGGCTGGAGGATACGGCCCGCAAAGAGGTGATGGACATTTATCATACCTTTTGTATCGACTGCCACACCCAGATGAAGGCGGAAGGGGACGAGTCGGGTCCGGTTACCTGCGGCAAATGCCACCAGGAAACCGATCTGGTCTCCACCCGACAGCCCATGGGGTTTGATCGATCTCTGCACTACCGGCACTCCAAGACCCAGGAGAAAAAGTGCGAGCGCTGCCATCACAAGTACGATGCCGAAGCGGAAAAGCTGGTTTACGACAAGGGCAATGAAGGCACCTGCCGGTATTGCCATCTGGAAGCGGATGCGGACATTCCGCCCTATGTGGAAGACAAAACCCAGATCTCCAAACTCAGCATGCGGGAAGCATCCCATCTTGATTGTATCGAATGTCATCGCAAGATGACGGCCAAAAAACAGAAAGCCGGTCCCATTCAGTGCCGGGGATGCCACTCCCCGGAAGCCCAGGCCAAGATCGAAACGGTGAAAGACATTCCGCGAATGGAGCGCAAACAGCCCGATATGGTGCTGGTCAAGACCGGAGAACCGGCGACCCAAGATGATGAGGATCTGGGCGCCGTCCGTATGAATGCCGTTCCCTACAACCACAAGGCGCACGAAGCGTATAACGATACCTGCCGGGTGTGTCACCATGCCAGCATGGAAACCTGCAGCCGATGCCATACCATCGGTGGATCCAAACTCGGCGACGAGGTCAAACTGGAGCAGGCCTATCACATGATCAGCTCCCGTAAAAGCTGCCTGGGATGCCATGAAGAAAACAAGCAGCAAGGTCCCAAATGTTCCGGCTGCCACTATTTTATGTCTCCGCATCGCAAACAGAAAGACGAAACCTGCCTGAAATGCCACCAGGAGATGACCGATAGCTGGGAAAGAACACTCAAAAAGGCCGAAAAGAAGGAAGATTCCGAAGCCATGAAGGAACTGGCGGAGGAGATGCTGAAGGATCGCACCTATCTGAAGGAGACCTATTCGGACGAAGATATTCCTGAAAAATTGGTCATCAAGGAGATGATGGACCAGTATGAAGGGGCCGAGTTTCCTCACCGTAAGATCGTGAAGAAACTTCAGAGCAATATCAGTGAGGACAAACTGGCCGGGTTCTTTCACAGCGACAAGGGAACCCTCTGCCAGGGGTGCCACCACAACAGTCCGCCGTCCAAAAAACCTCCCAAGTGCGTCACTTGCCACGGCAAACCCTTCGACCAGAACAATCCGCTCCGGCCGGGGCTTCTGGCCGCCTACCACCGGCAGTGCATGACCTGCCATGAGCAGATGAAGATCGAAAAACCGACCGGATGCACCGGTTGCCATAAGAAAAACCCGGAGAAATCGTGAATAATTTCCCTTATACCCTTATACCCTATTCCCTTTCTCCGCTTCCCCTCCCCGTTTCGGGGAGGGGAAATTCCCCAACTCACTCGGGGAGATATGGAACTTTTAAAGATTAATTACACCTGAGGATGGGCCTTTATGTCTGTATCCCGAAGAAAATTTCTGGCATGGATGGGCGGTGCGGGGCTGAGTACGACCATCGGTTCCAAAGCCTTTGCCGCGACTCAAAAACATTTTGAAGGATATCCCGAAAGCATGGGGGTGCTGCATGACACCGTGCTGTGTGTCGGCTGCCGCCGGTGTGAAGAGGGATGCCAAAAAGCCAATGATCTTCCGGCCCCGGAGAAACCCTTCACCGATCTGACGGTATTGGAAGAGAAGCGCAGAACCGATGCCGCCAATTATACGATCGTCAATAAATACGAGGTCGAGAACCGAACCCCTTATGCGGTGACGGAAAAGCCCGGGAGCCCGGCGCCGGGAAGCCCGGTATACCGGAAATTCCAGTGCAACCATTGCCTGGAACCGGCCTGCGCATCCGCCTGCTTCGTCAAGGCCTTCACCAAAACACCGGAAGGGGCGGTGGTTTATAATAAGGATGTCTGTGTGGGGTGCCGATACTGCATGGTGGCCTGCCCGTTCGACGTTCCCACCTACGAGTACCACAAAGCCCTTGAGCCCCGCATCATGAAATGCACCATGTGCCATCCATTGATTCAGGCGGGCAAACGGGACCTTCCCGGCTGTGTCGAAGCCTGTCCGGTGGAGGCCCTGGTCTACGGCAAAAGGGATGACCTGATCAAACTCGCCCGGGAGCGTATTCGAAAACACCCCGAGCGGTATATCGATCATATTTACGGCGAGCGGGAGATGGGCGGCACCAGCTGGCTGTATGTCAGCGGCGTCGATTTCGATAAAGTGGGAATGCGCACGGACCTCGGAAATACCCCCGCGCCTGCGCTGACCTCCGGCGCCCTGTCCGCGGTTCCCATCGTGGTCGGGCTCTGGCCGGTTCTGTTGACCGGGATCTGGGCCATCAACAAGCGCAAAGAAAAGATAACCGAAGAAGAGCAAAAGGCTGCGGTCGCCTCGGCGGTGGAAAAAACACGGTCGGAAGCGGATCAGAAGCTGACCCAGGCCATGGAAAAGGCGGAAAAAGATAAGCAGACCGCCATCGAGAAAGAGGTCAAAAAGGCCCTGGAAGAGGCCGCCACAGCGCAAGCGGAAGACGCAGACAAATCGGAGGAGGAAGAATAATGTCCGAAGAAACCACCGCTATCAAAAAGATTTTTCCACCGGGTCGGTCGCTGTACACCCCCTTTAATGTGGTGATCGGCGCGATCCTGATCATGGGGGTGATTCTATCCATCCTGCGGTTTACCGGCGGACTGGCCACCGTGACCAATCTCGACAACAATTACCCGTGGGGGCTCTGGATCGGTTTTGACCTGATGGCCGGTGTCGCACTGGCCGCCGGCGGATATACCACATCGGCCGCCGTCTATATTTTCGGATTGAAACGATACCATTCCGCGGTTCGCCCCGCCATTCTGACCGGTTTTCTGGGGTATGCGTTGGTGGTGGTGTCCTTGACCTACGACGTAGGACGTCCCTGGCGGCTTCCCTTCCCCTTTCTGGTGCAGCAGGGAACCACCTCGCTGCTCTTCGAAGTGGCCGCCTGTGTCGGGCTATACTTGACGGTGCTGTTTCTGGAATCCACGCCGGCTGCCTTGGAATGGCTGGGCTTGAAAAAGCTGAGAAACATCGTGACCAAACTGACCCTGGCGCTGACCATATTCGGCGTGGTGCTGTCGACCCTTCATCAATCCTCTCTGGGAGCGCTGTTTCTGATCGCTCCCGGGAAGCTGCATCCGCTCTGGTATTCGGGGTATATTCCTGTATACTTTTTTGTATCCAGTATCTTTGCGGGGCTCTCCATGGTGATCTTTGAAGGCAATCTTTCCCATAAATATTTCAAAGACAAAATGGATGAAACCCATCTGAAAGAGCATGACGATGTCACCCTGGGGTTTGCCAAGGGAGCCTCCTTCGTGATGGCCGGATATGTCATTATCAAGATCATCGGAATTTCCGTAGCGAATCAGTGGGCCCTGCTGTTTACCCCCTACGGCATCTGGTTTCTGGTGGAACTGCTCGGATTTGTGGCTCTTCCCTGTTTTCTCTATGCCATCGGGGTTCGCGACCGAAATCTGAAGCTGATCCGCCGCACCTGCATTATCGCCGTGATCGGGGTTGCTTTGAATCGGTTGAATGTCTGTCTGATCGCCTTTAACTGGTATCTGCCCCTCAGCGAGCGGTATTTCCCGCACATCGGGGAGATCGGGCTGACCATTTTCATGGTGACCGTCGGCATCCTGGTGTTCCGATTCATCGTCACCCGCATGCCGGTACTGTATGAACACCCTGAGTATGAATCTCATTAAAACTGGAGGAAAGGCATCATGGAGAGCAGTTTTCATACGCTTCACGAATTTATGCTGTTTACCGAAAGCGTGACCTATATTATCATTGTGGCGGCCCTGCTCGGCATCCTTGCTTTCTGGAGATTCCTGGACGGCAGCGACCGGAAAAATGATTTGGGCATGGATGAGGGGGAGGAATAATCATGTATGAACTTGTAACCGGCCCTCTGGCATGGCTTGCATTCGGAATATTTTTTATCGGTGTCATGGTTCGCACCGTCCTTTACATTAGAGGTCTTGACTGGCAAATGGACCGGGTTGCCTATAAACCTCACAGGATTTACGGACTCAAAGGCGCCTTCAACTCCATCGTATCCTGGCTGATCCCCTATGGGACCCGGAGCTGGCGGTTTTATCCCTTTTTTACCGTCATGGTGTTCGTATTCCACATCGGTCTTCTGATGACTCCCATTTTCCTGGAGGGGCACAACATTCTTTTGAAGGAACGATTCGGATTCAGCCTCTGGTCCATCTCACAGCCCACGGCGGATGTGTTGACCATCGGCATGATGGTTGCCGCCTTCTTTATCCTGCTGCGGCGGTACGCCCTTCCCGAAGTGAGAATCTTAACCACCTGGTATGATTATACGGTGCTGGCCATTGCAGTGGCCCCGTTTCTCACCGGTTTTCTGGCCGCGCATCAAATCGGGAACTACCAATTCTGGTTGATCGCGCATATTTTGGCCGGCGAAATCATGCTGATCGCCATCCCCTTTACCAAGTTGTCTCATTTCATTCTGTTCTTCCTTTCCAGGGCCCAACTCGGCATGGATTACGGAATCAAACGAGGGGGAATGAAACGCAAGCGCGGAATGGCCTGGTAAGCCGGTATTCAAATTTTAAATCTACGAAAGTCAAGGATATAGCATATGGCACAAGGTAAATTATGTAATCGAGAAAAAGTCGATACCCTTGAACAGCTTCAAGCGTTGTTGAATGACAAGGGGGGCGCCCAATACTACAAGGAGATGCAGGACCTGGATGTGGACACCGATCTTCTCCGGGCCACCCTTCAGAAGACCCTCAAGGAGAAATCGAGAATCAAGGCATGGCTGGAGATCTGCGCACATTGCGGAATGTGCTCCGACTCCTGTTTTCTCTACCTGGCCAACAACAAAGACCCGGAACAGGTCCCGTCTTATAAGATCCAGTCCACCCTGGGGCGGCTGTATAAGCAAAAGGGCAAGGTCGACAACGCCTTTATGCAGATGTGCATGGATACCGCCTGGTCCAAATGCACCTGCTGCAACCGTTGCGGTATGTATTGCCCCTTCGGCATCGATATGGGGATCATGTTCAGCTACCTGCGGGGGCTTTGTTTTCAGCAGGGATTCGTACCCTGGGAAATGAAGATCGGATCGGGCATGCACCGAGTCTACCGGGCCCAGATGGATGTGACTACCGAGGATTGGGTGGAGACCTGCGAGTGGATGGCCGAGGAATATGAAGAAGACTGGCCGGGTTTGAAAATACCCATCGAGAAGGTCGGTGCGGATATCATGTATACCGTGAATGCCCGGGAGCCGAAACATTACCCGGAAGATTTGGCTGAAGCCGCCATCCTGTTTCACCTGGCCGGTGAAGACTGGACCGTTCCGGAAGAGGGATGGGAAGAGACCAGCCTGGCGATGTTCGCGGGTGACTGGGAGGCCTGTAAAATGCAGGTGCAGAGTGTCTATGATGCTATGGAGCGCCTCAAACCCAAACGGATGGTGGTGACCGAATGCGGCCACGCCTACCGGGCGACGGTCATCGAAGGTCCTTATTGGTGCGGCCTCAAGACCGGACAACCCCCGGTGGAAAGCCTCCATTATGTGGAATGGGTGGCCGAAGTCCTGCGGAACGGAAAACTCAAGATCGACCCTGCAAAAAAAATTAAAGAACCGGTGACCCTTCAGGACTCTTGCAACTATATTCGAAATGCCGGGCTCGCCGAATATACCCGGGAGATCATGAGCTATATTGCCGAAGACTTCCGCGAAATGAGCCCCAATAAAGATCACAATTTCTGCTGCGGCGGGGGCGGCGGATTCAACGGCATCGGAAGATACCGAAAACAACGAAACGCAGGGCTGAAGGTGAAGCGGGACCAGATTATCCAGACCGGCGCCAAGCTGGTCATCGCTCCCTGCCACAACTGCTGGGATGCCATTCGGGACCTGGAAGAGGTGTTTGAAGTCGGGATCCGCTGGTCTTTTCTGAAACCGCTTCTGGTCCAAATGGTGGAAATCCCCGAGCACCTGAAACCCCAGGAAGAAGAGGTTTAATCAGAGCTGATGAATCGGGTGACGCTGACCCGGAAGGGTGAGATTCTGCATGAGGGAAAGCTGGTCGAGACCGAGCCCCTCATGTTTCTCGGTTTCGAAACCCTTCTGGAAGAGGGGTTTACGCTGCGAAGTTTTTTTCGAATATTCGAGAAATATACACAGCTCCAGAAGCTGAATGCATTTTTCTCCTCCTATATGGATCAGTACCGGTCGAGTCCGAAAGAGGGGTGTCACTATGACGGTTTCGATCGGCTGGAATTCGGAAAAACCGTCGAAATAATCGGCTTCCCGGGAAAGCCCCGGTTGGAGATTTATCATTCTCTCTTTGGTGCAGCGGGAAACGAGGCGGTGGAGATTCGGTCCGTTCCCCTGGAAAATATGCTGGATATGCCCTTGAAGCTTGGAAAGCTCAAGCATATCGTGTTTGGCGACAAGGTGGATGTATTGGAGTTTGACACCGTGTTTAACCTGTTCGAGTTTGTCGACGGCATTATGTGGGAACTCGGCTTTCAAGGGACGCTTACGGCGTGTGAATTGAGGAGGTAAACCATGTTTAAAAAAATATTGTTTGCAACAACGGCGACCCCCGCCTGCGACAACGCAGCCCATGTGGCCTTCGATCTGGCCAAGAAGTACCAGGCCGAAATTATTCTGCTGAATGTGTTCGGTATGCCTTCCCGCGGATTCAGCACCACCGTGACCGATGCCAAAACCGGTGAAGAGAGCCATGTCGACAGCGATTACGTGGAATGGGTCGAAGAGGAGATGAAAACCTATTACGCCAAACAGCTGGCCGACTATACCACCGCAAAGGTGGAAACCCTGGCCGGCGTTCCCCATACCGAAATCCTCAGAATGGCACGAAAGCTGGATGTGGACCTGATCATCATGGGGGCCCATTCCCGGCAGGAAGAACCGGGCGCCACTCGCTATCGCAGCATCGTGGGGAGCACCATGCAGAAAGTCTCCAAAGGGGCCCGATGTCCGGTTCTGATCGTCAGTCGACCCTGCACCACCTGCCTCTGGTATTTTTCCAATATCATTTTCGGCACCGACTTCAGCAAGGCCTCGGACTCCGCCTTCATGTTCGCCTATAAACTCTGCAAGGAGATCGGGTCCAAGCTCTACCTCTTTCACGCCCTCGATTTAAGCTCCGTCCAGTCCGGCACCGTTCTCGAACAAAGCGAGGTGGAGGATCGAATCGCCGAGGCCAAAAAGAAGCTCGAAGCCAAGTATATCTCTAAAATGGAGGATTTCGACAATTACGAAGTCGAGGTCTGGGAAGGTATTCCCTATGTGGAGATCCTCAAATACGCCAGAGAAAAGAACGGGGACCTGATCGTCATGGCCCACCACACCCGGGAAGTGGATCCCGAAAAAGCCATGCTCGGCAGCACCGTGGAGCAGGTGGTTTTACGGGCCTCCTGTCCGGTGGCCAGCGTGAATCGGCCGCACAAGGTATCCGAGTCCTGATTTCCTTCAGTGCCGGGGAAAGGGGACGGCCGGAGGTGGAAACCGCCGGTCTAAGGATAGAAGATACGGAGTCGGTTCGGAAACTCGGCCGATTCCGTATACGATAGAGGGGATGGGGCAGCGGTTTGGAGACAGCCGATGGGTAAACAGCAGGTACTGATCGTAGATGATGAACTGGACATGCGGATTTTCATCTCTACGGTCTTTGAGACCAGCGGGTACGAGGTGCTTTCCGCCAGAGACGGAAAAGAGGGCATGCGCAAGGCCCAGGAGACCGGGCCGGATCTGATCATATTGGACCTGATGATGCCGGGAGAAGGCGGAGTGCAGATGTACCGCCAACTGAAAGGGGAGGAAAGTCTAAAAGAAATTCCCATTATTATGCTGTCCGGAGTGGGAAAGAAAACCTTTTATCACTACCTGAAAATGATGAACATTAAACCGGACGAGGCCGTCCCCGAACCGGAAGCCTATATTGAAAAGCCGCCCCGGGCCGAAGAGCTGTTAAAAGTGGCGGGGTCGGTTTTGGGCAAAAACGCCGAAGAGGAGGAGTAGACCCCGTCGAGGTTTTTCCCTGACTCAGTTCAGTTTTCTATCCCCCCGGCATATTCTTCTGCCGCTCCCGCCCCGAGTCCGGCGCCCCGGACTGAATGACAACCATAGCATTTCAAGTCGACTGGATATGGAAAAGAAAATATTAGTGGTCGATGACGAGCCCGATATTCGGGAAATTCTTGGGATCTATATTGCCGATCTCGGGTATGACGTCACCACCGCCGAAGACGGGCTGGCGGCTTTTAACACATTTAAAAAAGAAGGATTCCCGATCGTCGTCACCGACATTAAAATGCCGGGCATGGACGGCATCGATCTGCTTCGGGCGATCAAGGAGGAAGATCCCGACACCGAGGTGATTATGGTGACCGGACACGGTGATCTGGAACTGGCCATAAAAAGCCTTAAATACGAGGCGTCGGATTTTATCACCAAACCGGTCAACCAGGATGTTTTAGAGGTTTCCCTCAACCGGGCCATCGAAAAAGCGGCCATGCGGGCGGAGATTCGGCAGCACCATGAACACCTCAACCGACTGGTTCAGGAAGAGCTTCGGGCCACCCGCCACAAATACCACCAACTGTTTGAAGCATCCCCTTGCTTCATCTCCGTCCAGGACCGGCACCTCAAGATCACCGAGAGCAATCGGCTGTTCAACGAACTCTTCGGCGAGGCCGTCGGTCTCTCCTGCTACCGGGCCTATAAACACCGGGAGGAGCCCTGTCCCGAATGCCCGGTGACCCGGACCTTTGAAGACGGCGCCAGCCATCAGGTGGAGGCGGTGGTGACCTCTCAGGACGGTCGGAAATTTAATGTGTTGATCACCACGGCCCCGATTCGGGATGCCGAGGGAAAGATTACCCATGTCATGGAGGTCTCCACCGATATCTCCGAAATACGGGACCTTCAAGACCGGTTGACCTCTCTGGGGTTGTTGATCGGTTCGGTCTCTCATGGTATCAAGGGGCTGCTGACCGGACTGGATTCCGGAATGTACCTGCTCAAGACCGGCTTTTCCAAAGACGACAAGGATCGCCTGGAAGAGGGATGGGATATCGTCAAGACCATGGTGGGCCGTATTCGAAAACAGGTGCTCAACATTCTCTACTATGCCAAAGACCGTGAG
>JGI12109J20283_10028913_pt1 | contig 11950 bp, 11 predicted proteins | sample ElkSlonscriptome_12_FD_20283 | JGI IMG/M metagenome (IMG submission 20283) | reverse complement strand
TCGATGATGCGGCGCAGCACGAAGCTCGAATGCACGCCGGAGACACCCTCGATCCGAGTGATCTTGTTGAGCAAGAGGTCTTGATAGGCGGCCATGTCGCGGACGACGACCTTGAGGTGGTAGTCGGCGTCGCGACCGGTGATGAGCAGGCATTCGAGGATTTCCGGGATCTGCTCGACGGCCGCATCGAAACCGGCAAAACGCTCCGGCGTGTGCCGGTCCATCGAGATGCTCAGGATCGCGATTAGCGTGAGTCCAAGCTTTTCGGCGTCGAGCAGGGCACGGTAGCCGGCAATGATCCCGGCCTCTTCGAGGGCGCGTACGCGCCGCAGGCAGGGGGAAGGGGAGAGGCCGATGTGATCGGCCAGGTCCTGGTTGCTAAGGCGGCCGTCCGTTTGGAGTCGCTCCAGGATGCGGCGGTCATAGCGGTCGAGTTGCATAGCGTGGTGCCTGTCGGGGGTGCGGGGGGATTATGGCTGAATATGGCACATTATCGCAATATAATGCCGAAAATTGGCCAGAAAAACGGTCAATTTGCAATCCTCCGCCAAGTTGTCTGGCGTAATCTGTTTCCTCGTTCCGCCGACCGGTGAGCGACAGGGTTCAGGCGCCCAACCGGGCGCCTGGCAAATGCTGCCGATCCCACAAGGATTCGCAGCGGCCGACTGACGGCCTCACAAGGGCCAGGCCGACCTCTTGAGACCGTTTCGCGAGCCCCAGGGAGTGAGCAATGCACAGCTTCGACCATCGCAAGTATCGCCGCGGCCCGGTGCTGCGCCTGCCGCAACGGCAGTGGCCCGATCGCGTCATCGAGCGGGCCCCGCGGTGGGCCAGCGTCGATTTGCGCGACGGCAACCAGGCCCTCCTCGAGCCGATGAACGTCGCGCAGAAGCGCCAGCTTTGGTCCCTATTGGTGGCCATCGGGCTTAAAGAGATCGAGGTGGGCTTTCCCGCTGCGAGCCAGCCAGACTACGACTTCGTGCGCTGGCTCATCGATGCCGGGCAAATCCCGGACGACGTGACCATTCAGGTCCTGGTCCAGGCGCGTGAGGACCTGATCGTGCGAACCTTCGCGGCCCTGCGCGGCGTGCCGCGGGCCATCGTTCACGTCTATAACTCGACCTCGACGGTACAGCGCGAATGGGTCTTCGGTCAGGATCGCGGCGGGGTCAAGGCCCTCGCCAGGCAGGGGGCGGCGCTTCTGCGTCGCGAGGCGGGGAAGTATCCCGGGACGGACTGGACCTTCCAGTATTCGCCGGAGAGCTTTACCGCGACCGAGCCGGATTACGCGGTCGAGATATGCGAGGCCGTGATCGCGACCTGGGAGCCGACGCCAGAGCACCCTTGTATCATCAATTTGCCGGCGACGGTCGAGGTCGCGAGTCCCAATGTCTTCGCCGATCAGGTCGAGTACTTCGCCGCTGGCGTCGCGCAACGCGAAAGCCTGGTCCTGTCGGTACACACGCACAATGATCGCGGTGGCGCCGTCGCGGCGGCGGAGTTGGCGTTGCTCGCCGGGGCCGACCGGGTCGAGGGTACCTTGCTCGGCAATGGTGAGCGCACGGGCAATATGGACATCTTGACGCTGGCGATGAACCTCTACAGCCAGGGGGTGGATCCGCGGCTCGATTTGTCGCGCCCCGATGAGATCGTGCGCGTGGTCAATGAGTGTACTGGCATTGCACTGCACCCGCGCCATCCCTGGGTTGGCGAGCTCGTCTATGCCGCGTTCTCGGGCAGCCATCAAGACGCGATAGGCAAGTGCCTGGCGAAGCAGAGCCCCGACGCCCCCTGGCAGGTCGCCTATCTGCCGATCGACCCAAAGGACATCGGCCGCGACTACGAAGCGGTCATCCGCGTCAACAGCCAGTCCGGCAAGGGGGGCGTCGCCTTTGTCCTGCAGCGCGAGTTCGGACTGGTGCTGCCGCGTTGGCTTCAGATAGAGCTGGCTCGGGTCGTGCAGCGCGAGAGCGAGCAAGGCGCCGGGGAAATGGACGCGGCGCGGATCATGGCGCTATTCCGCGCGCACTTTCTGCTCGCGGAGGGCCCAGTGCGGCTGCTCGGTTATCGTCTCAGCCGTAACGGCCGCGAGGTCATCGAGGTGCGCGTCCAGGCGGGCGGTGGCGAGCGGGTGCTGACTGGCGAGGGCGATGGGGCCATTGCCGCCTTCATCGCTGCTTGGAGTGCCTATAGCGGTGAGCGCGCGCAGGTCGTCGACTATAGCGAGCACGCCATTGGCGAGGGAACGGATGCCGAGGCGGTGGCCTATGTCTTGCTCGATCTCGATGGCCAGCGGATAGCCGGGGCGGCCATCGATCAGGATTCACTGGGCGCCTCGCTGAAGGCCGTACTGGCGGCGATCAACCGCAACGCGGCGCCACAGGCGAGGGCGGCTTGATGGGTGTCGCGGCCCTTGTTCAGCTCAGCAGAGGGGTTGGGGGCAAGCCCCTCTGCTGCCGGCCGCCTGGGGCTATTTGATCTTGCCTTCCTTGTACATGACGTGCTGACGGACGACGGGATCGAACTTCTTGATCTCCATCTTGCCGGGCTGATTGCGCTTGTTCTTGGTGGTCGTATAGAAGTGCCCCGTCCCGGCGCTCGATATCAACCGAATCTTCTCGCGTGCGGCCTTGGCCATGATCGATCCTCCGCCTTAATGTCAGACCTTGACGCCCCGAGCGCGCAGCTCGCCCAGCACCGTGTCGATACCCTTTTTGTCAATAATCCGCAGGCCGTGTGAGGAGACGCGCAGCCGTACCCAGCGTCGCTCGCTCGCGACCCAGAAGCGCTGATCGTGGAGGTTCGGCAGGAAGCGGCGCTTGGTCTTGTTGTGCGCGTGAGAGACGTTGCAACCGGTGAGCGGGCGCTTGCCGGTCACTTGACAAACCTTCGACATGACAATTCCCCTGAGACTTCCGGTTGAATGCTCCAACTCGCTACGCACGGTTAAAGAAACCTGCGCGAGAAAGCAGCACATCATACCAGGCCTGCTGCGGTGGTGCAAAAAGGCCCCGCCGATTTGGCGCTGGCGGACGGGCTGTCGGGCTTAGAGCAGCCCTTGCTCGGAGAGGGAGACCCCCTCCCCGTCGCCGATGATGAAGTGGTCGAGTACGCGCACCTCGATCAGGGCCAGGGCCTCTTTGAGTCGTTGGGTGATGCGCAAGTCGGCCTGGCTGGGCTCGGCCACGCCGGAGGGGTGATTGTGGGCGAAGATCACGGCGGCGGCGTTGACCAGGAGTGCCTCACGTACGACCTCGCGCGGATGGACGCTCGCGCCGTCGATGGTCCCGCGGAAGAGCTCTTGGTAGCGGATGATGCGGTGGCGGTTATCGAGAAAGAGGCAGGCAAAGACCTCATGTGGATAGGCACAGAGGCGCGCCTTGAGGTAGCGACGGGTAGCGGCTGGGCTGGTGAGTGTGTCGCTGCGGCAGACCCCCTCTTCGAGGTAGCGGCGGCTCATCTCGAGGACCGCTTGAAGCAAGGCGTATTTGGCCGGACCGAGCCCCTTGCCGACGCAAAAGCGTTGCGCGCTGGCGGAGAAGAGCCCGCGCAGGCCGCCGAACTCGATGAGCAGCTCGCGGGCGAGGTCGACGGCGCTCTTGCCGTTGACGCCCGTATGCAGGAAGATCGCCAGCAACTCCGCGTCGCTCAGCGCCTGCGCCCCCCTGGCGAGCAATCGCTCACGCGGCCGTGCGTCGGCCGGCCAGTCGCGGATCGCCATCCTTGGCCCCCTGATTTCGTCTCCCTCGGGATTATTGTCCAGCACTCGGTCGCAACTGGGTGTGACCCAGGTCGCAAACCGGGCATTGCGGCATCCTCGGGCCGATTCGCGGTTCGAGACGATGGGGCCCGCGGCCGACCGCGCCGTCGTGGCCGCGGGCCATTGGAGGTTAGGGTAGACTCCACCTGTGTCTCCCAATCCGAGCGCAATTGGTCGTCCCTGCATGAATCTGGCGAAGACAAGGGTGCTCCTCGGCATCAGCGGTGGGATCGCCGCCTACAAGACCCCGGAGCTGGCTCGCCGGTTGCGCGAGACCGGGGCCGAGGTGCAGGTCGTGATGACACGCACCGCGGCGGCCTTCGTGGCTCCGCTGGCCCTGCAGGCCGCCTCCGGCAGCGCGATTCGCAGCGAGCTGCTCGATGAGCAGGCCGAGGCCGGCATGGGGCACATCGAGCTGGCTCGCTGGGCCGACCTCCTGTTAATTGCCCCGGCGACCGCTCACCTCATGGCCCGCTTGGCGCATGGCCTCGCCGATGACCTGTTGACGACCCTGGCCTTGGCGACCGCCGCGCCCTTGGTCCTGGCGCCCGCAATGAACCACCGGATGTGGGAACATGCGGCGACGCGCGAGAACCGGCGTCGTCTCGAGGAGCGCGGTGTCCGCATCCTCGGGCCTGCCGTCGGACCGCAAGCCTGCGGTGAAGACGGCCCGGGGCGTATGCTGGAGCCGGGCGAGATCCTTGCCGCGCTCTCGCGCGCCGGGCCAGGGCCGCTGGCGGGACGGCGCGTGGTGATCACCGCCGGCCCGACGCGCGAGGCGCTGGATCCCGTGCGCTTCATCGGCAACCGCAGCTCCGGGCGCATGGGGTACGCCGTGGCCCGATCGATGCGCGCACGCGGCGCTGAGGTGACGCTGGTCAGCGGACCGACGGGCCTCCTAGAGCCACTCGGCGTGGAGCGTCTCAGCGTCGAATCGGCCGAGGAGATGGCGGCAGCCGTCATGGACCAAGTCGAGCGGTGCGATCTGTTCATCGGGGCGGCCGCGGTCGCCGACTATCGGCCGGCCGAGGTCGCGGCCGCCAAGATCAAGAAGGACGCTGCGGAGCTTGTCGTGCGTCTCGTCAAGAACCCGGACATTCTGGCCAGCGTAGCAGCCCTCCCCGAGCGGCCCTTCGTGGTCGGCTTTGCTGCCGAAACAGAGCGGCTTGAGGAGCATGCCGGCGCCAAGCTGAGGGCGAAGGGCCTTGACATGATCGCCGCGAACTGGGTGGCGGGTCCTGCCGGTGGCTTCGACGCCGAGGATAACGCTATCCTGGTACTCTGGGCTGGCGGGAGCCGAGCCTTACCGCTGATGTCCAAGTCCGAACTTGCCGAGCAACTGGCGGATCTAATCGTTGAACACTACCTTGCATCCTCTCCGCGTTAAGTTGCTCGACGAGCGACTCGGGCGCGACTTTCCCTTGCCGCGCTATGCAACCGATGGTTCGGCCGGCCTGGATTTGCGGGCGATGCTCACCAGCGAGCTGATCCTCGCCCCCGGGGCGTGCGAGCTGTTGCCGACCGGCATGGCGGTGCACATTGCCGATCCAGGCGTGGCTGGGATGATCCTGCCCCGCTCCGGACTCGGACACGAGCACGGTATCGTACTCGGCAACCTGGTCGGCCTCATCGACTCGGATTATCAAGGGCCGCTCTACGTGTCCTGCTGGAACCGCGGTGCCCGTCCCTACCGGGTCCAGGTGGGGGAGCGCATTGCCCAGCTCGTCTTGGTGCCCATCCTGAGGGCCGAGCTCGAGCTCGTCGAGGGGCTGTCCGCATCGGCTCGCGGCGCGGGTGGTTTCGGGCACAGTGGTCGAGACTGAGGCGCGGTGGCGAGCCGCTGGCGCGGCGCAACTCTGCGCACCGGCGACACAGGGGAGGGCTCACTGATGGGCACAGGGAGGGTCGCGAAGGCGCGCAGCGGCACGGCCGCTCCGAAGGCCGAGAGGGCGATGGGGGTCGCTCCCATTTGGTTCGGTGTGTACCTCGCCCTCGCAGCCATCCTTGGTCTCGCCTTCGCGGCGGCCGGTGGCTTGATGGCTCGCCACCACGAGGTCCAAGACGCGCGCCTCGTCAGGACCTGGGCCGATGGGCTGGCGCAGCGCGTGGTGGCGCGCGTCGCAGAGCTGCGCGCGACCCTGGAAGGATGGGGCGACGACCCGGCTCTGCAGCGAGCGCTGGTGACGGGGGATCGCGAGCGGCTGGAAGCCATGCGTACGGAACTCCGTCACGCCTTCCCGAAAGCCTTGGCCGTATCGCTGCGGACGCGCAGCGAGGCGCTCTCGCCCGCGGCGCAGAGTGTCGACCTCAGCTTTGCCGGGCACGACCTGATCCGCCAGGCCGTCCAGTCTGGCGAGTCGACCCAGCTCGAGGTCCATCGAGTGGGGCAACCGCGGCGTCATTTGGCCATGGCCGGCCCGGTGCGAGACCGCGACGGCGCCGCTGTGATCGGGGTCTTGTACCTGGCGCTGCCCATGTCCGTGTTGCCGGACACCGGGGCGGCAGCGCAGGGCATCGCCCGCATCGGCTACCAGCAGCGCATCGGCGAGAGCCTCGTCACGGTCGCCGGCAATCTTCAAGCCGAGCAACCGGGACACCCCCCGGATTACTCGGTCCCGATACCGGGGACGCGGCTGGCGGTTGCCGTCTGGCGCGATCGGCGGGGCAGCGCTCCGGCGCCATTGCTGGGCTTGCTCATCGGCGCCTATGCGCTCCTGACGCTGGCCGTAGGGGGAGTGCTCGTGTTGCTCTATCGCCGCTTGGCAAGGTCGGTTGCCGCGGATCTCACCGGTGCGCTGGCATTGATCGACGATGCCGCTCATGCTCGACCATTGCGGCCCCTTGCACCCCGGCTGCGCGAGACGGCGCGCTTTCACGAGCAGATGCTGCCGTTGCTGCGGCGGCTCGTTGCGGCGGCGCGTTGGGGCGAGGGGGGGCAACCTGCCGGCCTGGCGCCGGATGGGCCTCATCGTCAAGAAAAGACGCAGTCGCAAGACGCGGGTGACGAGTCCAGCGACGACGACCTGGCCGCGGAGCTGGAGGCGTTGTTGGCGAAGCCTCAGTCGCCCGTGGCACGCCCCCGGCGGCGAGACGATTCGGCGGCCCCGGTCGAGGTGTTTCGGGCCCGCGATATGGCCGGACGCTTCGGGCAGAACTTGACTGAAGTGTTGGCGCGCGAGATTGGCCAGGCACTGGGTAGCGAGATCCGCGCGTGCGGTGGGCGAGCAGCCTCGGTTGCTCACGATCGCGGCGCAGCGGCGCAGGCGCTTGCCGCAACCCTCGGAGAAGGACTGCGCGCGAGCGGGTGCGATTTGATCGAGCTGGGGGTGGTGCCGGTCGCGCTGCTCCATTTCGCCTGCACAGGTCAGGGCGAAGGCGCCGGGGTCATGATCACCAGCGGCCGAGCAGCGGATGGCGATCTGGTCATCGAGCCGATCCTGGACGGGCACACCCTGCTGCCAGAGCAGATTCAGCGGCTGCGCGAGCGCATTCTGTGCGAGGATTTTGTTTTGGGCGAGGGCGAGCGGCGCCAAGAGGACCTGTTGCCGGCCTACGGCGAGCGCTTCGAGGACGATATCGCGCTCGCGCGGACGCTGAAGCTCGTCATCGATTGCGGGCATGGGGCGAGCGCCGCGGTCGCGCCGGCCTTGTTTCGGCGCTTGGGCTGTCAGGTCCTTGAACTGGCTTGCGATGCGCCTGCCGAGGTGGTCGAGTCTCCTTTGCGGGATCCGTCCCAACCGCCGCAGCTGGCGGAGCTCGCCGAGCACGTCCTGGCAGAGCAGGCCGACCTCGGCCTCGCCTTCGATGTTGCTGGCAGACGGCTCGGGCTCATCGCCTCGGATGGCGGTTTCATTGCCACTGATCAGCTCCTGATGATGTTGGCGGCCGATGTCCTGTCGCGCCAGCTTGGTGCCGACGTGGTCTGCGATGTCGCCTGCAGCCGTCAGCTCATCAGCGAGGTCCGCCGCCACGGCGGGCGTGCCCTTCCCTGGCAGCCGGAAGAGGCGTCGCTTTCGGTTAGGCTCCGTGAGACCGGCGCCTTGCTCGGCGGTGATGTCCGCGGCACGGTGATCGTTGCCGAGCGTTGGCTCGCCTTGGCAGATCCCTTCTATGCGGGGGCGCGTCTGGTCGAGCTTCTGTCGCTGGATCCGCGCTCGAGCGCCGAGGTGTTTGGGGCCTTACCCCAGTCGCGGATAACACCCGAGCTCTTTCTCGAGCTACCCGGCGAATCCGAGCGGATCCTGGCCAGTCTGATCGATTCCGCAGCGCAGCTCGAGGCGACAGAAGTCAGGACCGACTTTGGCCTGCGCGCCCGGTACGATCAGGGGTGGGGGCTGGTGCGGCGACGCTACGGCGAGCCCGGGCTGGCGTTTCGTTTCGAAGCCGATGACGACGCAGCATTGGATCGCATCCAAGCAGACTTTCGCCGCGTCCTGACCCAGATCAGCCCGAGCCTGTCGCCACCCTTTTGACGCGTGGCTTGTGGGCTCAGGCACCCCTGTTCCCCACAGCCCCTAGCAGATCGAGCGAGGAGCCTTCATGTCACTGCCGAGCGAGCGGGCGCGCAACATCGCCCAGGTCCTCATCGAGGCGCTGCCCTACATCCAGCGGTTTCGCGGCAAGACGATGGTCATCAAGTATGGCGGCAACGCGATGGTCGAGCCGGCGTTGCAACAGGGATTCGCCCGCGACCTCATCCTGATGAACCTGGTCGGCATCAACCCGGTCGTGGTCCACGGCGGCGGTCCACAGATCGGCCGCCTCTTGGAACGCCTTGGCAAGGGCAGCGAGTTCGTGCAGGGGATGCGCGTCACCGACAGCGAGACCATGGACGTCGTCGAGATGGTGCTCGGGGGGCTCGTCAACAAGGAGATCGTCAATCTGATCAACCGTCAGGGCGGTGCGGCCGTCGGGTTGACGGGTAAGGATGGCGATCTGCTCCGGGCGCGCAAGCTCGTCCTGCAGCGCGATGCCCCGGAGCTGGCGGCGCCCGAGATCATCGACCTCGGCCACGTCGGGGAGGTCGAAAGCGTCGATGTCAGCGTCGTCAATATGCTGGTGCACGGCGGTTTCATTCCGGTGATCGCGCCAATCGGTGTCGGCGATGACGGCTTCTCGTACAACATCAACGCGGACCTGGTCGCCGGCAAGGTGGCCGAGATTCTCGCTGCGGAGAAACTGTTTCTGTTGACCAATACGCCTGGGCTGCTCGATGCCGATGGCGCTTTGATCGGCGACCTGCAGGTCGACCGAGTGACTGAGATGATTCGCGAGGGGATCATTCACGGGGGCATGCTGCCGAAGGTCCGGTGCGCCGTTGAGGCGGTGCTGGCAGGGGTCAAGAGCGCCCACATCCTCGACGGACGGGTCGCGCACGCGCTACTGCTCGATCTCTTTACCGACGAGGGCGTGGGGACCCTGATACGCCGTCGTTAGGGTTTGGCAGGCGCCGAGGCCGTCGCCGAACGCTCGGTCAAGACGCGATGGTATTGTTCGAGGAGGGTCTCGGCGCGATGGTCTTGGCAGGCCTCGGCGTTGCCGCTGCGCGCCAGGCATTGGACGTCGAGGAAGAGGGTTGCACCGCGGCCGTCCTTGTCCTCGATGCGAGTCAGGATGAGGCTGATGTCCTGGGCTGTGCTCGGGGCCGCCGTGACGAGCAGATGCTCGCCCGCGGTGTGCACAGGAGTCGTCGAGTGCTCTTGTACGAAGGCGACCGCACGCCGCCAGAGCGCCTGGCATTCGTGCTGTTCGGCGCAGGCGACCAGGTTCTTCAGCTGTGCCATCGCTGCGGTGTCAGGGGTCTCCTCCGCCTGATCCGCAGCCCTTCCCCTGCGGAGGCCGACCAATTTTCGGTACCGCTGGAGGTCGCGGGAGAAGGACTCGCGGACCTCCTGTTTCTGCCGTTCCCGTTTGACGATTCGCGCGTACGCCTCGCGGATCGACTCTTCGGCACTGGCGATGCTGTTGCGCAGATGCCCGGGGACCGGCTTGCCGGCGCGCTCTAGATCCGCGCCCTGGGCGTAGAGATCCATCAGCCAGTCTTGCTGCCGACGGATGTGGTTGCGTGCCACGCCGATGACCGCATCGATACCCGCCAACTGGCCATTGCGGGCCAGGATGAGGTCGTCGATCGACCGGTAGGTGTGCAGGAGGCGGTTATCGGCGGCCGTCTGCTGCTCGATCAGGCGCTGCTGCTGGCGGCGCAGCCGCTCCAATGCCGCTTCGCGCTGACGTTCTTCCGGCGTCTTGACCGCCGGAACATTTTCCACGGCAACGCCGGTGTCCGTAAACCTGGTGTGACCGCGTTCGACCTTCTCAGGTGGAATCTTGTCCGAGTAATGCACTGACCCGTCTTCGTCGACCCAGCGGTAGATCTGCGCGGCCGAGCTGACACCGACCACTACGAGCACGCTCAGCACCATGGCCAGCCGTATCCTAACGAGCGCGTGACCCCGCGCGCTCGACCGCACCGGTTGATGGCGAGCCCCGGGGGTCGCTGCTGCTGCGACGGCGCATGGCGCATCGGGAGGCATGACTCTATTATGCATTCTGATCGGCGTGCGTGCCGAATCGGTCGCGATAGCGCACGAGGGCCTCGAGGTCGGCGCCGGCTACCGAAGTGTCGCGGAGGAGCTCGAGGAGGTTCTCAAGGGTGACGATCGCCGTCACTGGTAGGCCCAGATCGCGGCGTACCTGCTCGACCGCTGAGCGGTCGTCCGTGCCGCGTTCCTGGCGGTCCAGCGCAATGACGACCCCCGCCGGCTCGGCCCCCTGAGCGGTAATGATCTCGACCGACTCGCGCACCGAGGTGCCTGCGGTGATGACGTCGTCGACGATGAGGATCCGTCCGGTTAGTTGAGCGCCAATGAGCGTGCCGCCCTCGCCGTGATCCTTCGCCTCTTTGCGATTGAAGGCATAGGGCAGGTCACGGCCATGGCAGTCGGCGAGCGCGATGGCGGTCGTGGCGGCGAGCGGGATGCCCTTGTAGGCCGGGCCGAAGAGCGCATCGAAGGCGATCCCCGAGGCCGTGATGGCCTCGGCGTAGAAGCGCCCCAGCCGCGCCAGTGCGGCCCCGCGATCGAACAGGCCCGCGTTGAAGAAGTAGGGGCTCTGGCGACCGGATTTCAGTGTAAAGCGGCCGAACTTGAGCACGCCCGTTTCCACGGCGAAATCGATGAATTGACGTTGGTACTGCAGCATTGGGTGCGGCTCGGCGATGGCGGTTGCGTAGGTCTATGATAACGTAATGGAAACGACCGGGACCTTGTTTACCGCTTTCCTGGTCGGCCTGCTCGGTGGGGTGCATTGTGTCGGCATGTGCAGTGGTATCGTCGGCGCCCTGACGGCGGGGGTGGCGCGTCCGCTCCATCGCCACCCGGCCCGATTGCTCCCCTATCAACTTGGCTACAACGCCGGGCGCATTCTCGGCTACACGATTGCGGGTGCGTTGATGGGTGGCCTCGGCGTCGCCTTTGCGCAGGCCTTGCCGCTGCAACATGGCCAGCGCATCCTCTATGGGCTGGCAGCCCTCTTCATGATTCTGCTCGGTCTCTATCTCGCCGATTGGTGGCGGGTTCTGACGCGATTGGAACGTTTCGGGACGCGGCTATGGCGGTATCTCGAACCGCTTGGTCGGCGCTTGCTGCCGGTGGCTACGCCCGTGCAGGCCTTTGGCCTGGGGCTGATCTGGGCCTGGCTACCCTGTGGTCTGGTCTACAGTGTGTTGGTGTGGGCGATCGCCTCCGGCAGCCCGCTTCGGGGTGCCCTCCTGATGCTCGTATTCGGTCTTGGGACCCTGCCAAATCTGCTCGGTATGGGGCTCCTGGCCGGCGCCGCGGCGCGCCTCAGCGAGCGACCGATGGTACGCCGGGCAGCCGGTTTGACGGTGATCGGATTCGGCGTCTTGGCACTCGCTCGGCTATGGCCGCCATGAGACCCTTTGTCGGCGTCTCGCAGAGGGCCCGTCGGGTGTCGTCAGGTCGCTGTTCGGGTGGCATGGCGCGGCTCTATCCCAATTCGGCGACCAGTCGAGGGGGAGCAAAGGGGTCCTGCGCGAGGGGTAGCTGAAACAGCGTGTTCTGTATATTCCTCAGTGCCGTGAGCCGGCGAATCAGCTCGATCCGGCTGGCGCGCTGCGCCTCGATGCGTTCCTCCAGACCTTGGCTGGAGCGTTCGAGCCTCTCCAGGCTC
>JGI12109J20283_10929807_pt1 | contig 11953 bp, 12 predicted proteins | sample ElkSlonscriptome_12_FD_20283 | JGI IMG/M metagenome (IMG submission 20283) | reverse complement strand
CGCGGCTCTGGCCAAGCAGGCGTATAAAGAAGGTCGTCCGATTCTGGACGTCGCTGACGCGATGACCGACTTGTCGCGCGAGGAATTAGAGGAATTGCTTGACCCACTAAAGCTCACCGCCGGTGGTCTGTAGCTCTTTTTTGCAGGCAGCCCCTCGCTTTAACGACTTGATTTAATCTGCAATCATGGGTCGCTGGCGTCCCCCAAGACCGCAGTCCAGTCCTTACATCACGGCTGACGGTCACCGCCGTCTGCAGGACGAGCTGAAGCAACTCTGGCTTGATCGTCGAGAGGTGGTCGCAGCGGTCACCGCTGCGGCGGCTGAAGGTGATCGCTCCGAAAATGCCGAATACATTTACCGGAAAAAGCAGCTGCGCGGCATTGACGGTCGCATTCGCTACCTGCAAAAGCGCTTGGATAACGTCGAGGTTGTTCGCGATCGCCCAGCCAGCAATGAGCGGGTCTTTTTCGGTGCGTCCGTGACGCTTGAAGATGCCGACGGTGAGATCAGTTGCTACAGAATTGTAGGCGCTGATGAAACTGACGCTGGAGAATGCTGGATCTCAGTTGACTCACCAGTTGCCCGGGCGCTGCTCGGTCGCAACCTGGACGATGAAATTGAAATCACCACGCCAGCTGGACTGCGAAAATTGCTCATCGTCGAGATTGAGTACTGTTGAAATACTGAAAATTCTCTCGCAAAGCCACAGCGTAAAATCTAGACCAGGAGGGTAAAAACAAGACCAGGGAAGCTTTTCTCTGCGTCTCAGCGCCTGTGCGAGCGTGTGCGTTCAGTCTTTCCAACTCTTGAAATCGTTTTGTCCAGTCGCAATATCTCTTGCTGAGGCAGCTGAAAGGGGCCTCACCACCGTTTGGCCGATTGGCGGCAAGCGGTTTTCACAATAATTACCTATTGCTTCTCTAGGAGGATATGGTTTATGACTACGTTTGATCTTTCACCGTTGTATCGTACGGCTATTGGTTTTGACCGACTGGCCGAAACGCTTAGTTCAGCATCTCGCGTCGACTCGAACGGCTATCCGCCGTACAACATCGAGGCACTTGGCGACGACCACTACCGCATCACCATGGCAGTGGCTGGTTTCAGTCAAGACGAGCTGGACATCCAGACCGAACGCAACACGCTGACCGTGACAGGTGCCAAGCAGGAATCCGAGGCCGATGAAGGCAGCGAGTTCTTGTACAGAGGCATTGCAACCCGCTCTTTCGAGCGTCGATTCCAACTTGCAGACCATGTTGAAGTGGCCACGGCAAAATTGGAAAATGGACTGCTTCACATCAAACTCAAGCACGAGCTGCCAGAGCAGATGAAGCCTCGGAAAATCGAGATCGGTGGTACAAGCAATCGTGTTATCGAAAGCGACCGTCAAGATAGCAACACCAAATCGGAAGCCAAGGCGGCTTAAATAGTTGCCGATCGAGAGTGTTGTCGCTTGCAGCCCTTCGCAAGCTCTGCACTCTTTAACCGAACAAAACGCCGGGCGCAAATGCTCGGCGTTTTTGATTTCGGGTCAGCTTGCCCGACGCGATTGTGTAGGATAAGTGGATGCTTCAATCGCTTCGATTTTTTTCGCCCCTACGTACCTTGTATCCCATATGGCAATGGCTGATTTTCCTGCCGCTGGCGATTGTTGTCACTCTGTTGGCGGCCTTCGTGGCCATCCCACTGGCACTGTTGATCTCACCGCGCGCGGCAAATTTGCATATCGCGGTCCGCTGGTGCCGGTTTTTGGCCTTTTTTGCGCCGGTGACGGTCGAAGTGGACGGTCTGGAGCATGCTGATTCAAAGCAGTCGTTTGTAGTTGTAGCCAATCATCAAAGCCAGTTTGATATCCCGGTGATCTATGGCTTTTGCGGGCTGGATCTGCGGTGGGTGATGAAGGCTGAGCTGGGTTGGATTCCGTTTATCGCACAAGCTTGTCAAGCCATTGGGCATATCCAGGTTAATCGCAGCGATCCCGAGCAGGCCAGGACCGCTATTAACAAAGCCGTCCAACGGTTACAGCCGGGCACAGGCATTTTGTTCTTTGCTGAGGGCACGCGCAGTCGCTCTGGTGAGCTGCTTGAATTCAAAAAAGGTGCGTTTCGAGTGGCGATCGATCAACAGCTGCCAGTACTGCCGATGACGGTGGTCGGGTCACGCGAAGTGATGGCCGCTGATTCATTTCGTATTCGGCCCGGTCGGATACGCTTGATTATTCACCCGCCAGTTTGTACGCGGGGCATGACTGTTGATGATGTTGGTGATTTACGCGACGAAGTACGCGAGATTGTTGACAGCGGACTGAATGGTTCTCTTTAACTGAGATGGGTTAAGCCAAATCAATGCAGCTCCACGTTCCTGACCCTGACTACACGGGTTCACCTAGCGCCATTCGTAGTTTTTGGCTGGCGATTCGGCTCATTACCGGGCTTCTGATCGTTATTTGGGCCGTTTTCTGGTTCGAACGCTTACTGAAAATCGAATTGAGTCAGTTTGGCCTGCGCCCGCGCGAGACGATTGGTTTACTCGGGCTGATGACCACACCGCTGCTGCACGGCAACTTCAGTCATCTGTTGTCAAATTCAGTGCCGCTGTTTGTTGGCGGCGTCGCGCTGTTGTTTCTTTATCCAACGGCTGCTCTGCGCGCGCTGCCGTCGATTTATATTGGCAGTTCTGCACTCGCTTGGCTGTTTGCGCGCTCCAGCTTGCATATCGGGGCCAGCGGCCTCGTCTACGGCATTTTGGCCTTCGTCTTCGTTTCAGGCATGCTGCGCATGGACTTGCGATCGGTTGGTGTGTCGCTAATGATCTGGCTGCTCTATGGCTCGATGATTTGGGGCGTTTTCCCCAGCGGGCAGGGCACCAGCTGGGAATTGCATTTCAGCGGTGCATTGATCGGGACCTTGATGGCGATTGTGCTCAAACGCTTTGATCGACCGCCGATCAAGCGCTATGACTGGGAAGATGAGGATGAAAATGGCGATGACTTTGACTTTAGCGATAACAATGGCGATGGAAATCGGGATTTGGATCAAGAAAGTGATACTGAATCCAGCGAGCGACCGTCAGACGATCAGCCCTGGCGCGACTGGCGCTGAGTTAACCTTCGGGCCTTCTGAAACTTAAGGAGTAATCAGCATGGCGCGTCGCATGCTTTCGGTTTTATTGGCCATTGTTGTCGCGATTATAGTGATCGGGTTTTTGCTGCCGCGCGAGGTTGTGGTTCAGCGCAGTGAGGTGATCGACACCAGACCCGATATTGCGTTTGCCGTGCTGAATAACCTGACTTATTTCAATGAATGGTCGCCTTGGTATGCCCGTGATCCCGACGCGGGCTATCGGCTGGAAGGACCTGCGGCTGGCGTCGGATCAACGCTGGTCTGGGCAGAGGCGGGCGACACTAGTTCAGGTCGCCTATGGATTACCCGGTCGTCCCCGACCGAGGCAATCGACCTGCGCTTGGCCCTGGGCGAGACTGAGACAGAGAATTTTTTCAGAGTGCAAGCGGTTGATGGAGGCGTTAATGAACATGCACAGGTCACCTGGGGCATGCGCATGCAGTTTGGTGTTTTTGATCTGACCGGACGCTATGTTGGGCTGATGCTTCCGAGTCTGGTCGGTAGCGATTATCAGCGCGGCCTGGAGCGACTCAAACGCTACCTGGAAGATCATGATCGCGAAATGCCACCGTTGCCAGAGACAGTTCAGCCCAGCGATTTTCCAGGCTAGGGCACTTTGATCCAGGCATGACACACTCAGCTCACTCCATTAAGCCTTGCCTGAATATTCTAGGAGCAGGACGGGCCGCTCGCGTCGTCGCCCGCTGGCTGGCGGATTCTGGTCAGGTTGACATTGGTCAGGTGGCAAACAGCAGCTTTGCCAGTGCAAAGGCAGCCGTTGATTTTATCCGCAGCGGACAAGCCGTTGAACAGATTACCGATTTGTCCAGCAACGACTGGTTGCTGATTGGCCTGTCTGATGCGCTGCTCGATAGGTCGAAGCTCCATGCCGTGCTGTGCGGACCAGAATTTGGCCAGCCGGATCTGGCCTTTCATCTGTCGGGTTCATTGACAGCGAATGTGCTGAGTGGCACAGCCAATACGATTGCGTCTGTCCATCCGGCCCGCGCTTTTGCCACCCCTGAGCTGGCGATTCAAAACATCACCGGCACCTGGCTTACGGCTGAAGGCGATGCCGAGGCGCTCGCTCAGCTGGAACCGAAATTTAGTGCTACGGGTGCTCGCTGGCAGACAATTGAATCATCGCTGAAGCCGCTCTATCACGCCTCCACCGTGATCGCCAGCAACTATTTGGTGACGCTGACGGCACTGGCCCGTGAACTGGCTGAGGCGGCGGGCGCGTCTTCAGCCGCAGCGCAGTCGTTATTAGCCAATTTGCAGGCCGGCACTTTGGACAATCTAGACCGAACGCCTGCAAAGCAGGCATTAACCGGGCCGATCGAGCGTGGCGATCTGGCCACACTCAAGCGATTTCAACAAGCCATTTCTCAAACCAAACCCTCATCTGTCACTGTCCTGAACGAACTGGGTCTCGCGACGTTGGATCTGGCCATCAAAACAAGAGGAGCAGGGCGCTCAGATGCTGATATCAGAAAGCTTTTCACCAACGCTTGAGGGCGTCTTCGGGCATCTCGGTAGGCCAGGCCGAGCTGATTGAGCCCGGTTCGATCCCAGCGCGCAATACGTGCCGAAATTGTTCGCCGCTAAGCAGGCGCACGCCCAGTGTTTCAAGATGAGGATTCCAGAGCTGGCAGTCAGCAATGAGAAATCCATGCATTTCCAGCAGGCGCATCAGCATCGCCAAAGCGATTTTTGAGGCATCGCGAGCGCGATGGAATTTCGATTCGGCAAAAAATATCTGGCCGAGCGCGACGCCGTACAGGCCGCCGATCAGATCACCGTCCAGGCTGTGAATTTCAATGCTGTGGGCAATGCCCATTTGGTGTAGTTCAATATAGGCACGGCGCATATCCGGTGTAATCCAGGTGCTTGCATCAGCGCCTTGGCTCGCGTTGTCATCTTCGCCTTGGTCTGTTTTGGATTCATCAGCTGACTGCTTGCTTCGAGATTTGGCACAGCCATCAATCACGCCCTCAAAATCTTGATCAAGGGTAACCGCATAGCGAGCTTGACGCAGCGTGCGTTTGAGTCGTTTGGGCAAATGCCAGCCACCAGGAATAAGCACCGCGCGTGGCTCCGGTGACCACCACAGGATTTCCGTAGCATCATCAAACCATGGGAAAATGCCGTTGCGGTAGGCGCCAATCAATCGTGTCGGGCTTAGATCGCCGCCCCAGGCCAGTAGACCGTCAGGATGTTCAAGCCGGGCCGGATCAGGAAAGGGACTGTCAGGACTGGGGCCCAGTTGCGGGATGGTAATTTGCGGCATGCGGGCTAGACGAAGGGATTGAGCGATTCGAGCTGCTCGCGACGATGCAGTAGTGCTCGTGCTTCTTGATCCAGGTAGCGGTCGATGGCGTGGCGCAGGCCCAGGTGGCGAATGTAATGAAACGAACGGGTTTTTTGGGGCAAAAACCCTCTGCGAATCTTGTGCTCGCCTTGTGCTCCCGGCTCAAACCATTGCAGACCATGCTGAATACAGTAGTCGATGCCCTGGTAATAACATGTCTCGAAATGAACGTCGCGCGTGTCGAGCAAGCTGCCCCAGTAGCGGCCATAGAGCCGTTCCTGATCGCGCCAGAATACGGCCGCAGCTTGCGGTTGGTCATTCTGCAGCGCTTCACATACCAAAAAATCTTTGCCGAATTGCTCAGCCGCCAGGCCGAAGAAGTCGCGATTGAGCATCGGCAAATTGCCATAGAGCGCAAACGTAGATTGGTAGCAGTGATTGACGCGGTCAAGTGCCTCAGTATCCAGTTCGGTGCCGTCTTTCCACTCGAATCGCCACCCGGCCTCGCGAACGCGTCGACGTTCTGCGCGAATGTTTTTGCGCGGCTTGCGCTTGAGGCGGCTCAGGAAATCATCGAAGTCCGAGTAACTGTCATTCTGCCAGTGATACTGCCAGTCAAAACGCTCCAGCCAGTCGGCTTGGCGCAGCAACGCGGCATCGTGGGCGTCGCAAAAATTAACCCCGGCTGAGGACAGCTCACGATCTTCGACCAGCGCTTCGATGCCTTGAATTAGTTTTCTGGCAGCCTCAGGGTGGCGCTCGGCACCCAGCAGTCGAGGACCAGGCACCGGGCTGAAAGGTGCGCCGATCAACAGCTTGGGGTACCAGGGAATTCCTGCATTGTGGGCGGCCTGCGCCCAGGCCCAGTCAAAAACGAATTCGCCGTGACTGTGCGATTTCAGATAGGCACTGGCTCCAGCCAGCAGCGTATCGTTCTCTTTAATCAGCAGCGGGCAGGGCTGCCAGCCTTGCGCATCACCCACACTGTTTTCGGTTTCCAGCGCGCTCAGGAACCGCCAATCCATAAACGGCCCGGTTTGATCAACCAGGCCGTTCCATTGGCTCCGCGCCAGAGTTGCAATCTGGCCTGGAAGTTCAAAGGTGTCAGGCAGGGGGTTCGTCAAGAAAGCGCTCGGCGTCCAGCGCCGCCATGCAGCCGAAACCGGCCGAAGTGACGGCTTGACGGTAAATATGGTCGGCAACGTCGCCAGCGGCAAACACGCCCGGCACACTGGTCGCGGTGGCCATGCCGTTCAATCCTGACTTGATCTGAATATAGCCGTCTTCCATGTCGACCTGGTCTTCGAAGATTTTCGTATTTGGATCATGCCCGATGGCGATGAATACGGCGTCCAAGTCAATATCGCTGGTGCTGTCATCAAGCGTCGACTTGATCCGCATCCCGACCACGCCATCGTCGTCGCCCAGCACTTCATCCAGGGTGTGGTGCCATTTCAGCTCGACTTTGCCGTCGTCAACCCGCTTGAACAGGCGGTCCTGCAGGATTTTTTCAGCACGCAATTCGTCCCGGCGATGGACCAGAGTTACTTTCGATGCAATGTTGGAAAGATAAAGCGCTTCCTCAACCGCCGTATTGCCGCCGCCAATCACGGCTACGGGCTTATTGCGGTAGAAAAAGCCGTCGCAGGTTGCACAGGCCGACACGCCACGTCCTAGAAACTCCTGTTCTGAGTCAAGTCCCAGATAGCGCGCCGAGGCACCGGTAGATATGATCAGTGCATCGCAGGTGTAGACGCCGCTGTCGCCCTCCAAACGAAACGGCCGCTGGCTCAAATCGCTGGTGTGGATGTGGTCGAAGACAATTTCGGTGTCAAAGGCTTCGGCGTGCTTCAGCATGCGCGCCATCAGCTCAGGGCCTTGCAAATCCGGATGGTCGCCTGGCCAGTTTTCGACATCAGTTGTGGTCATTAATTGTCCACCCTGCTGAATGCCGGTAATGATGGCGGGGTTGAGATTCGCGCGTGCGGCGTAGACCGCTGCGGTGTAACCGGCGGGGCCGGATCCAAGGATGAGAAGCCGGAAATGTCGAGGATCGGCCATAGTATAATTTCTCCAGAGGTCGAAACGATGCTGTCAGTTAAAGGTAAGGCCGAGCGACCGACAATCCAAGCAAATGATTGATGCGTTCAAACAATAATTACAAGGAGAGCATCGTATGCGAATTGGTATCCCACGCGAAATAAAAACGTTAGAGGGCAGGGTGGCCCTGGTGCCGGCCGCCTGCGGCGATTTGGTTCGCGCTGGTCATGAGGTCATCATTGAATCTGATGCGGGCGTTTTGAGCGGCTTTTCAGACGATGATTTTAAGGCTGTGGGCGTTCAAGTGCAGCCCAGCGCTGAGGCGCTATATGGTGCGGCCGAGCTGATCGTCAAGGTAAAAGAACCTATTGATGGCGATCTTGCTTTTTTGCGCAAAGAGCATCTGCTCTTCTGCTACCTGCATCTCGCCGCAGAACCCAAATTGACCAGGCGTTTGTTGGATATTGGTCTTACTGGCGTTGCTTTCGAGACGGTTGAAGAAAGCAATGGCGGACTACCGTTACTGGCACCCATGAGCAATATCGCAGGTCGTATCGGGGTGCAGGTCGCGACTTATCTGCTGCATCAGCCCCAGGGCGGGCGGGGTATTTTGCTTGGTGGCCTGCCAGCGGCGGACCGCGGTCGCGTGGTGGTGCTGGGCGCGGGTGCAGCCGGCGGTAATTCTGCCAAATTGGCGGCAGCAGCCGGGGCACATGTGACCGTGTTCGATAAGCGCCCGGACCGTCTGGCCGAGATGATGGCCATTGGTGCCAACGTCACCGCGCTCTATCCCTACGTGGAAACGGTCAGTGAATACGTCGCTCGCGCCGATATGGTCATTGGCGCCGTCCTGGTCACCGGAGCGCGCGCGCCGCATGTGGTCACGAAAGAAATGATCAACACCATGGGCGACGGCACAGTGGTGGTCGATATTTCAGTGGATCAAGGCGGCTGTGTCGAAACGACGCGCCCGACCACGTATGCCGATCCAACCTACAAAGTAGGAGGCGTGACCCATTTTTCAGTAACCAACATGCCGGGCGCTGTGCCTCGGACCTCCAGCCAGGCCCTGTCAGCCTCCATATTGCCCTATGTGCAGCGTATTGCACGGGCAGACTGGGGCGACCATGAGCCGCTGGCAAAGGGCATTAACGTTCGCGATGGCGCGCTCGTGCACCCGGCCTTGATGGAATAGGTTGTCTTGCTGGTCTGGATATCATTGAAATCAATCAATTGCCGCGTCATTTGAACGTATAGTGTGACCATGAGTAAGGCCAAGACCAAAGCCAATTCGCGACCCAAGGCCAAGACAAAATCCAAGCCTGCGGCCAAGACCAGCGCCAGCGCCGTTTCTGATGACGATGGCCAGATGGTGCGTCGACTTGCCGAAGCGGCTTTTCTCGTCATTATGGTGGCGGCGCTCTATTCGCTGTTGGTGCTCTTCACGTATGACCCGGCCGATCCCGGTTGGTCGCGCTCGTCTGCCGTTCAGCAGGTTTCCAATCGGGGCGGCTCATTCGGGGCATGGCTGTCTGATTTGCTGCTGGTGTTATTTGGCTATATGGCCTACGTCGTCCCGCTGTTGATCGGCCTGGCGGGCTTCAAGATTCTGCGCGAGCGCATCGAGCCCGCCACCTTGGCCGAATGGGCCGTGCGCGCGGGTGGTTTGCTGCTGATCGTACTGACCGGCTGCATACTGCTCGATATGCAAGTTCGCGGCAATCTTGCTGATGGTGGCGGTGTACTGGGCGCTTTACTGGCCGACCCCATGGTCCATGCGATGGGTTTTACCGGCGCGGCATTGATCAATCTGACCATCCTGCTGGCTGGCATCACGTTATTCACAGGCCTGTCCTGGATCGACGTGGTTGATAAAACCGGACGCGGTGCCTTGGCCCTGGTTGCCTGGCTCATTGACAAAGTCGCCCAGGGTAGAGACTGGTTTGCCGGTCGCCGAGCGCGCGCGGAGCGCGAGGAAGTGCGCAAGCTCGACACGATCAAGCGCAAAACCAAACCCGAGGTGCGAATCGAGCCGCGCGTCGAGCCCAAAATTTCAAAGCCAGTGGAGCAAAAGCTGCGCCAGCAGCCCTTATTCAAGAACACCAGCGACACCGGTATCCCGCCGCTTGATCTGCTGGACGAGCCGCGCCACGGCAAGTCGGCGTTTTCTGAAGACGCACTGAAAGCCATGAGCCGTCAGGTTGAACTGAAGCTGGCCGATTTCGGAGTCGAGGTCGAAGTGGTGGCGGTGCATCCGGGTCCGGTCATCACCCGTTTTGAGCTGCAGCCCGCACCTGGCGTTAAGGGCGCGCAGGTGGCCAACCTGGCCAAAGACCTGGCCCGGGGCTTGAGCGTTATCTCAGTGCGTGTGGTTGATGTCATTCCCGGCAAGAGCGTCATCGGCCTGGAAATTCCAAATGAAAACCGTGAGATTGTCTACCTGCGCGAGATCTTATCGTCTGAACTCTACGCCAAGGCCAGTTCACCGCTGACCTTGGGCCTGGGCAAGAGCATTTCCGGCAAGCCGCTAGTGGCCGATATTTCCAAAATGCCGCACTTGCTGGTCGCCGGTACCACCGGCTCAGGTAAATCGGTGGCCATTAACGCGATGATCTTAAGCCTGCTCTACAAGGCAACGCCCGATCAGGTGCGTCTCATCATGGTCGACCCGAAAATGCTGGAGCTGTCGGTTTATGAAGGCATCCAGCATCTGCTAACGCCCGTGGTTACCGACATGAAAGAGGCGGCCAACGCGCTGCGCTGGTGCGTGGCTGAAATGGAGCGCCGCTACCGACTCATGGCCGCGCTGGGTGTGCGTAATTTGGCCGGCTTCAACCGCAAAGTATCTGAAGCGATCACCAAGGGTGAGCCGATCCCGGACCCGCTGGTCGCCCAGGCAGTGATGATCGAAGGTGAAGAAGTGCCAACCCTGACGCGCTTGCCCTTCATCGTGGTCGTGGTCGACGAATTCGCCGATATGATGATGATTGTCGGCAAGAAGGTTGAGCAGCTGATCGCACGGCTAGCGCAAAAAGCGCGCGCATCGGGCATTCATCTGGTCCTGGCGACACAACGACCGTCAGTCGATGTCATCACCGGGCTGATCAAGGCCAATATCCCCACCCGCATGGCGTTCCAGGTCTCATCGCGCATTGATTCACGTACCATTCTCGATCAGCAGGGTGCCGAGCAGCTATTAGGTCACGGCGACATGCTGTATTTGCCGCCGGGGCAGGGCGTACCTGAACGTATTCATGGCGCGTTTGTGGACGATCACGAAGTGCACGCGGCAGTAGAGTGGCTGAAGCAGCAGGGTGAGCCCGACTACCTGGAAGACATTCTGTCTGACACCCAGACCACCACCGACGGCATGAACATCGGCGAAAACGGTCTGCCCGAGGCCAGCGGCGGTGATTCAGAAGATGAACTTTACGACAAGGCCGTTGCCTATGTGCTCAGTAGCCGCCGCGCATCGATTTCGTCAGTGCAGCGTCAGCTCCGGGTCGGTTACAACCGCGCCGCGCGCCTGATTGAAGACATGGAAGCGCAGGGCGTGGTCTCACCACCCGAACACAACGGCCAGAGAGAAGTACTGGCACCGGCACCGCCGCGCGACTAAAGCGTGATCGAGCTGTAACACTCGTCTCAGGTGTCAGCACTTGAGCGGTTTAGTCGAGTCCCTTCACAGGTCATCCTGGTTTTTTTCGGAGCTTAAGAAATGACTATTCGTTCTGTTTCAATCTTTTGTCTCTCATTGGTCCTGAGCGCATTGCTGATGATCAGTGCTTTGGTGTCTGCAGGCGAGGCCCCTTACGAAGCCGACTACGAAGTCGCATCGACGACTGCACGCACCCAGCTCAATCAATTCGCTAATCAGCTCGAAACCCTCTCCGGCCAGTTCGCCCAAACCACGCTCGATATGGATGGCTACGTCAGCGAATCCTCCACCGGCGACATCTTTTTCGCCGCCCCTGATCGCTTTCGCTGGCGCTATCTTGAACCGTTCCCGCAAGAACTCGTGGCCGACGGTCAGAACCTTTGGCATTACGACGAATCGCTGGAACAAGTCACTCTGCAAGACCAGCCCTCCGCCTCGGACTCTCCCCTGTTGGTGCTCACCCAACCCGAACTCCTCGACACCTTCTACGCCATCAGCGAAACCGGCGACCGCAACGTCCTGGAGTTCCGCCCCTTGGCCGATGAGGCCGAATTCGAACGCGCCCGCCTGTTCTTCACCAACGGCACCCCAACCGCCCTGGAATTCAACGACACCTTCGGCCAAACCACCCGAATTGATTTGATTGCTTTGGTCCGCAACCCGGAACTCGACGCGGAGTTATTTACCTTTGAACCTCCGCCGGGTGCTGATGTGTTGCAGGGGTATTGAAGGCCAGCGGAAAGACACCGCTTAAAAGGTTTAAGGAGCCTCTGAATAACTCTGTACGGAGCGCGTTTCAGTCAGAAAAGCCGTAGGTCGTG
>JGI12109J20283_11815279_pt1 | contig 11963 bp, 6 predicted proteins | sample ElkSlonscriptome_12_FD_20283 | JGI IMG/M metagenome (IMG submission 20283) | reverse complement strand
GCGCGGTATGGATGTACGGTGCGCACGATTGGGAGGAGCCTTGACCGCACCTGTCCGGTGGCGCAGTGCAGCGGGAACGAATAGGACACCTATCGGAAATATTTCCAATAGGTGTCCTATTCGTTCCGGGTCCAAGGAGCGCGTGCGTTTGCCAGAGAAGCCTTGTTTTCTGGCAAACCAGGCCCATCGGTACTAGGATTGCCCCACGCTGCTGCGATCACGATGTTGATAACATCAGGACGTTTTCTGGCAAAATGAGCACGCACTACCCAGACCCATCAAAAATGAAACTGACCTGGCGCGGTGCGGCCCGGTGCTGTGTGCGGCAATGCGGGTCATTGGGCCGGGAGCCCTGGTCACGCTGGAGCAGGCCGGCGGGTCGGGAATTTCTGTGCGGGTGGCCTGGGGGAGTAGGGATGGTGTGCGGCGCGTGCGAGCCTGTGGCCGGGGGGATGGCCGCAGCCCGCCGCGATGCCGCCGGGTGCGCCGGCCGGGTGGCGCAGTGCTGCCGGTGGCGGCATCGCGGCGGGCCGGGAATGGATGGGCCGGCCGTGAGGCTGAGAGCAGCCCGCCGTTGGGTGGTGGTGCGTGCTGCTATGCGGTGTCGTCGCCCTGCAATGCGGCAGTGAGGGCGGTGAGGTTGCGGCGGCAGGCTGCGGTATTCGGGTGATACGGGATCGTGGCGTCGAGGATCGCCAGGGCGCGTTCGTAATAGGGCCGCGCTCCGGCCAGGTCGCCCTGGGCTTGCAGCAGCGCGCCCAGGTTGTTCAGACTGATGGCGGTGTCGGGATGCTCCGGCCCAAACACCCGTTCGCGGATCGCCAGCGCCCGCTCGTACAATGGTCGTGCCCCTGAACGGTTACCCATATTATCCAGCAGGTAGCCCAGATTGTTCAGGCTTTGGGCGGTGTCGGGATGAAGCGGTCCCAGCACTTGCTCCCGAACCGCCAATGCCCGCTCCAGGTAGGGCCGCGCCCTAGGCAGGTCGCCCAGATCCCGCAGCAGCATGCCCAGATTGTTCAGGCTTTGGGCGGTGTGGGGATGAAGCGGTCCCAGTTCCTGTTCATGGATATCCAGAGCGCGCTCGAGGTAGGGTCGTGCCGCCGCCAGCTTGTCCAGATCCCGCAGCAGCATGCCCAGATTGTTCAGGCTACGCGCTGTATCAGGATGTTGTAATCCTAGCGCTTGCTCCCGGATCGCCAGCGCCCGCTCGTACAATGGTCGTGCCCCTGAACGGTTACCCATATTATCCAGCAGGTAGCCCAGATTGTTCAGGCTTTGGGCGGTGTCGGGATGAAGCGGCCCCAGCACCTGTTCGCGGATATCCAGGGCGCGCGCGTAATAGGGGCGGGCGGCGGCCAGGTCGCCCTGGGCTTGCAGCAGGTAGCCCAGATTGTTCAGGCTTTGGGCGGTGTCGGGATGGGTCGGCCCCAGCATCGCCTCCCAGATAGCCAGGGCGCGTTCCAGATAGCATCGCGCTAGCGCCAGGTCGCCCAGATCGATCAGCAGCGATCCCAGATTGTTCAGGCTTTGGGCGGTGTCAGGATGCTGCTGCCCTAGCACCTGTTCCCGAACCGCCAGCGCCCGTCCGACATAAAGTCTTGCCCCGCTGTAGTGGCCGATTAGCTTCAGGTGGTAGCCGGACTCGTTACATAACCTTGCTGACCGTTCATCCGTGCGTGCCATCGCCGCAGCGGTGACATGGCGCAGGTGTGGCTGAAGGGCCAGTAGCGGCGCGGGGATGCCTTTGGTATTCAGGTCGTACGCAACACGGATCATGGTCTGCTCCACCGCTGCCTGCGCCGCCGCATCCTGCGCGCTCTCCAGGACAAACGCCGCCAGCAGGCGGTGCAGTGTCGTCCCGCTTTCCTCATCATCCTCAACTAAACCCAGTGTGGTCAACCGCTCCCGTGCATCCGTCGCCAGCAATTCATCCTCGGTGTCCACGGTTGCCGACAGGAGATTACGCGGGATGGCTTCGCCGGGGGCGAAGTGGGCGGCGCGGGACAGCAATGCCAGGGCCAGCGCGTCGGTTGTGTCATCGGGGGATAACCGCTCGTAACTCAACGCAAACGCCCGCGCGACGCTGCGCTCGTGGTAGCTCCAGGCCGTCCCCGTGGCCCGCCCGGTCAGCGCGGGATGCGCCAGCAGCTTCGGATCGCGTACCTGCTCCAGGAAGGTTGCCGGGTTGCCCTGGCCGGTCGCGGCGTACTTCTTCAGGAAGCTCCCGGCCAGGTGCAGCGCCAGCGGCAGATCGCCCAGTTCCTGCGCGATGGCGTCGGCATCGCTCTCGCTCAGGTTGGCGCGAAACCGGCGTAGCAGCGCGATGCTCTCGGCTCGTGGTAACACGCCCAGCGGCAGCGCGGTGATGCCCAGGCCGGCATCCCAGACGCCGCGCCGGGAGGTGATCAGCACGCGGCAGCCGCCGGTGGCGGGGCGGTACTGCTGCACCAGCGCCTCGCCGTCGTCGGTGTCCACGTTGTCAAACACCAGCAGGCGCGGGATCTCCTCGGCCCAGGCGCGCTGCACGGCGGCGACCTGCTCCGGCAGATCGAGGGTATGGAAATCAGGCCGCAATTGCAGCCCGCCCTCGCCGCCGCACTGGGCAATCTCGGCGGGGATGGTCGCCGGGGTCGCAAAGGAGAGCCAGAAGACGCCGCCGGCGAAGTAGGCCCCGTAACGATGGACAAACTCGGCGGCGACGGTGGTTTTGCCGACGCCGCCGAGGCCATGCACGGATGCGGCCTGGTGGATCGCGGTGGTCTGGCCGCCTTTGAGCGCGGCGGCGATGGCGCGCAGGTCGGGCTGCCGTCCAACGAAGGTGGCGCTGCGGTTTGGGGCGCGTGAACCGGGAGGGAGCGGTGCCAGGGTGGGGATCGTATCGGTGGGAAGTTGGGCAAGCAGCGTGCGGGCTGCGGCGATGGTGGCCGGGTCGGTGGGAGTGGCGCGGGACTGCTCATAGATGATGGTGATGTCTCTGCCGGCGTTATACTGCGGGCCGTGGATGTGCTGGCCCTGCTGGTCAAAGGTTATCGGCTGCTGGTCATCGCTCACTGTGGGACTCCTACGCTACGCTGCCTCATACAACAAAACCGCTATGCCGCATTGTGGCTATAGCTCTTCCAGATTACACACCTCAGCGAATTCTTCCAGGAACTCCGGTTTGAGGTAGCGTACTACGGGTGCGATCTGGGCGACCCGTTCCCGGAGGGCCGAAATCGACATGAAGCGGCACATCTCGCGCATGGGGGGCGAAAGGTGCGAAAAGGTCGGGCGGTTGATTTCGGTCATGACTTTGGTGCGGCGCTCATCGGGCGCAACCAGGTAGAGCGGGATTTTCAGGTTGGGTTGCATCGTGATGAGATCCGCCATGCGCAGCAGGCCGGAGTAGATCGAGGTGGTACACTCGATCTCAAATGCCGCTGCAATCGCATTCCCGTCCAGCCAGAGCACATCAATGAGTTCAATGGTCCGGTTGGTGGCATCATCAAACTGGCGCGGCAGGGCGTCTTTCAGGCGTGGGACATCGACAAAGCGTCGCCCGGAGACCTCTCGGTGGCGATCATTCCTGGCGACCCACACATCCAGCCCCAGGTCACTGCCCAGCTTGAGTAAGATCCCCTGGATTTCGGTATGCAGCGTTGGTTCGGCCAGCGGTTCTGCGGGAGCATCTGCCGCCGGATCGTTCTCATCATCGTCTTCTGGAACGGTCACAGGTCCGATCTGCGCCCTGAGTGTCGGCGGTCGGCGGGCAAGTTTCGCCATATCCACCGGGCGCACCACGGGATTGCGCCGGCCTTCCATGACCGCCCGCAGGACAATCTCTCCATCGGCTGGTTTCCAGCGCGTGGGCGAGCCCCGGAGATGGCCGGTCCAGGCAATCGGGCTGCTGAGGTTCTCGAAGATGGAGAGCTGGTTACGCAATTCGACAATCGGGATGGCGGTTTCGGGGGTCAGGATGACGACGGGTTGCACCCGGACACGGCATGGGAAGAGGGTGTCATGCCAGATGGGGGTGGTATCCCGGAAGGGCTCCGAGGTAACTTTCAGCACGCCGATCCAGCGAGACACGCCTGTGAGATAGCAGAGGAGATAATCCCCTGGCTTGATCTTCTGCACCGTGCGCCAGCGTTTCTCCCGAAAGCCGGTGACATCCATCCCCGCGTCAAGAAACTCCTGCCAGGTGGTTCCGGTAAACAGGTCTAACCAGTAGGTGTGTTCACTCACGTTGCAGCCTCATTTCCCATCGATTGATCGCCTGAGCGTTTCTGTCTCGCATCACCCCCGTCGTTTCCTCCCCGTTGATCAAGAGCCACAGGCCATCGAAAGCATAATCGTGCCCTGAACGATCCGCTACCGTATCAAGTTTGGCGAACGCTGGATCCTCTATCGCCTGCACTAGCCGCTGCTCAATCTCCGGGAGGAGTTCAGGAAAGTGCTGGCCTAACTGAGCCAGTGACTTCGCGCATGCTGTACGCACAAGCAGATGATCATCGAGCAAACCGTTCAAGAGCGCCTGGATCATTCCTGTATCGCCAGGGCCTACAACTCCTAGCTTCCGTGCTGCTTCAAGCCGGGTGGACAGAATTTCCGCTTGACTCAATGCCTCGTACAATCCTACCAGTACATCCGGGTTGGTCTGCTCCAGTTCGCTTAGCGACACAGCCGCCTGAAAGCGCACCTGGGAATTGTCGTCCCGCAGGGCGGCCAGCAGCGCCGGCACCACCTCCGGCGACTGCCATCCCAGTTGCCCCAGCGCCCCGGCTGCCTGAAAGCGCACCTGGGTATTGTCGTCCCGCAGGGCGGCCAGCAGTGCCGGCACCACCTCCGGCGACTGCGGCTCCAGTTGCCCCAGCGCCCCGGCTGCCGAACGGCGCACCTGGGAATGGTCGTCCCGCAGGGCGGCCAGCAGCGCCGGCACCACCTCCGGCGACTGCGGCCCCAGTCGCCTCAGCACCCCGGCTGCCGAACTGCGAACATCGGGAATGGTCGTCCTGCAGGGCGGCCAGCAGCGCCGGCACCACCTCCGGCGACTGCGGCCCCAGGTGCCCCAGCGCAAAGGCTGCCGAACTGCGAACATCGGGATGGTCGTCCCGCAGGGCGGCCAGCAGCGCCGGCACCACCTCCGGCGACTGCGGCTCCAGTTGCTTCAGCGCCCCGGCTGCCGAACGGCGCACCTGGGAATGGTCGTCCCGCAGGGCGGCCAGCAGCGCCGGCACCACCTCCGGCGACTGCGGCCCCAGGTTCCCCAGCACAAAGGCTGCCGCACCGCGAACATCGGGATGGTCGTCCCGCAGGGTGGCCAGCAGCGCCGGCACCACCTCCGGCGACTGCGGCCCCAGGTTCCCCAGCGCCCCGGCTGCCGCACCGCGCACCTGGGGATGGTCGTCCCGCAGGGTGGCCAGCAGCGCCGGCACCACCTCCGGTGACTGCGGCTCCAGTTGCCCCAGCGCAAAGGCTGCCGCACCGCGAACATCGGGAGTGTCGTCCCGCAGGGTGGCCAGCAGCGCCGACACCACCTCCGGCGACTGCGGCTCCAGTTGCCCCAGCGCCCCGGCTGCCGCGTCGCGCACCTGGGGATGGTCGTCCCGCAGGGCGGCCAGCAGCGCCGGCACCACCTCCGGCGACTGCGGCTCCAGTCGCCCCAGCGCCCCGGCTGCCGCGTCGCGCACCTGGGAATGGTCGTCCCGCAGGGCGGCCAGCAGCGCCGGCACCACCTCCGGCGACTGCGGCCCCAGTCGCCCCAGCGCAAAGGCTGCCGCGTCGCGCACCTGGGAATGGTCGTCCCGCAGGGCGGCCAGCAGCGCCGGCACCACCTCCGGCGACTGCGGCTCCAGTCGCCCCAGCGCCCCGGCTGCCGAACTGCGAACATCGGGATGGTCGTCCCGCAGGGCGGCGGTCAACAATCTGATCAGGGCTGGATCTGCGCTGCTCCCCTGGAGCTGTGCAGCACGCTCTGCCAGTGCCTGCCGGTAGCGCTGGAATCGTCCTGATCCATGCTGATACAGCCACTCATCTACCAGGCGCTCAACCAGGCGCTGAACAAGCAGCGGGTCTGTTGGGATCTGGTCGGCGAGGCAGCGCAACGCAAAGAGAAAATCCCGTCCGAGCAGGTCTTCCTGGTGGCTTGACGTCAACCCTTCTTCCTCGGCTGCTTCCCCCTGCGCCAGGATTGCCGTCTCTAGCAGTTCCGCTGCCTCCTGGGGGTAGTCTAACCCGACAAAGCCCAGTGCCAGCAGGATCGGTTCATCCCAACGGGGATCATGCAAGTGCTGCCGGATGAGCTTCGCGCGGGTCCGGCTGCGTGCCACCAGATATCGTGCTGCGTAATACTCTTCAAAGGTCAGGTGCATAAACCCGTAGCGGCGGGGGGCGCGCTCCACAAACAGACCTGTATGCTCGCGTACTGCCTGGAGGAAGGTCTCTACCTCGGCGATAATGTCCGGGTGCGGATCATCTGCATCCCAGGGGAGTCGCCGGATCGCGGCCCACTCTGCTCCCAGTACCGTATAGACTTCTTGCTGCGTGGCGATCCCGGTTGGCTTATGCTGGTGCATCCAGTAGGCCAGTTTGCCCAGCAACCGCGTCAGATATTCCTCTTGCACCAGCGCGGACTCGGGGACACCCTGAGCAGTACGCCATGTCCGTGCCAGGGTCTCGGCTGCCAGCTTGTACAACGCAATGCGCTTCTGCGGGAGCTGGGCCCCCGTCCGGTGTATCAATGCCAGAATGCGCAGCATCAATGGATTGGCTGCCAGTCGCCGCACCCCCGGTGCTTTCGCCATCGCGTCCAGAATGCCATCAATCTCGCGTTGTGCTGTGATCTGGCGTGCTTCGGGCGATAACTCGGGTGTCTGCGCGGCTTCGACCGCCGGACACCAGCGCTCCAGGAAGCGGTGGATCTGCGCGTCGTTCATCTCCTGGATCATCACATGGGTAAATGGCGGTCCCAGTGGCGCACTGCTATAGCCCGCCACCCGGCTGGTAATCACAAAGCGATTCTGGCGGTCATCGTGGCGGCGCACAAAATGCTCGATCTGCTGTACCACCCCCCGCCGCTCATCGGCACTCACAATTTCATCTAAGCCATCCAGCAACACCAGGCAATTGCCCCGGGCCAGTTCCTGCTCCAGCAGGTCTGCCAGCCCGCTCGCCGGGCATTCCAGACGGGTACAGCAGGGGGCCAGGAAATCGCTCAATGCCCGCTCGCGCCATGCGCCGCTCTCGGCGTAGTCTGCGATGCGGATAAAGATGGGAAAGCGAGGTGCCTTCAGATCGGCATCAGCCTCCACCTGCCCATGCCACAATGCCTCTGCATGCTTCAACGCCAGGTAGCGCAGCAGCGTTGTCTTGCCACCGCCGGGGTCGCCCCGGATGACCAGTTTGTCGTGGCGCGTGACCGCCGCCGCCAGTTCAAGCGTTTCGCCGGGTACGTTCGGCTGCCCTTTCCGCTGCCGCTGCTCAACCTGTGCTACCAGGAGTTCGCGCCGATCTTCGAGTTCCTCCTCCGCCAGTCTGTCTGCTGCCAGGCGCTGAAACTCGGCCTCCAGAACCTGCTTGTCTGCGCCGCTGAGTGTTGCTTCATGCTGCGCCTGGAGCGACACATAGACCTCATCCAGTTTGACCTGTACCTGTCGCTGGGTCTGCATCACGCCGCGTGGGTCGAGATAGAGATTGCGCTCAATCAGCCAGTGGAGATAATCGCGGCACGTTCCCGGTGTTGCTCGATCCGCCCCGATTGCTGCCCGCAACGCTGCCACATCTTTAGCTATCTGCTCGAATGCGCGGCTATCATGCAGCTCTGCCAGATCGGGCTCCTGCTTCAACGCATGCGCCAGGCTATCGAGAAAATCTGCTGCAATCGGTTCCAGGTCGCGCACATACCGTGTGCGCCGCTCGGGATTATGCAGATTGAGCGAGTCGGCCCAGCGTGCGGCCAGGTCGCTCGGATCGGGATGCCCATCCCGCCAGAGAAACTGGGCCAGCACTGGTGCGCCCTCGTGCTCAAAGAAGCTGGCATCAAAGTTGCTTGCCACCCATTCCGGGTGTTGCTGCGCAAACGCTTCAAACGCCTGTTTCAGCGCACTCGTAAACGCCATCCGCTGCGGCGCATTTTTATCTTTGATCTTCTCGCGGACCCAGTCACCCAGGCCAGTCTGCTCCAGGACATACCCAAATACCGCTTCCGTAATGGAACTCAGTATCGTCTCGCTGACACTCATGCATTGCCTCCATCGTTATTGGGCGCGTCGTAGCGACGTATCCCCACCCGTTCACCCGTTCACCCGTTCACCCCGTCATCGCCCCGCGCCAGCGCTGCAACCTCCTCCGGGGTCAGTGATGCGAAGTAATCGCGTAGCAGGATATGGCGGAAGCGGTATATCCCGCCGTCGCGCTGGAGGAAGAGCAGGTCGCGGGCGGTATCCAGGAAGCGCACCGCGTCCCAGGGGAGCACCCCCTGCCGGGCCAGGAGGAAGCGCAGGACGTAGTGCTGGAGGAACGCGCCCAGCCCGCCGCCCAGCCCGCCGCCCAGCCCGCCGCCCAGCCCGAAGCCCAGCCCGCTGACCAGCCCGACGACCAGCCCGACGCCCAGCCCGACGACCAGCCCGAAGACCAGCATGCGTCGGAGGCCATTCCAGAGAGATGCCCAGATACCCTGGTTGGGCCTGGTGGTGGTGGCAAGCTCCCGGCGCACAAACCCCGCCTCCAGCCCGCCGACCAGCCCGACGCCCAGCCCGACGCCCAGCCCGCCGACCAGCCCGCCGACCAGCCCGAAGCCCAGCCCGACGACCAACCCGCCGCCCAGCCCGACGCCCAGCCCGACGCCCAGCCCGACGACCAGCCCGACGACCATCCCGACGACCAGCCATCCACGCAGACCGGACCAGGCGCGCCGCCATGACCAGATGAGTTGCTCGTCGGGCGTAATCGTTGCATCCCGCCCGCCGCCCAGCCCGCCGCCCAGCCCGCCGCCCAGCCCGAAGACCAGCCCGCTGACCAGCCCGCCGCCCAGCCCGCCGCCCAGCCCGCCGCCCAGCCCGCTGACCAGCCCGACGACCAGCCCGAAGACCAGCATGGTGAGCAGGCGATAGGGCCACAGGGTGGGCAGCCAGGCCGGTTGCATCCGCTCCAGCAGGAAGTCGGTCATAGCGTCCTGGCGCATCTTGCCGGCCAGCCAGTGCAGCCCGCCCACGATCTGCCGGGGGGAATATGGCGCAGGTTTCCGCTGCTGGAGCATGCGCCGCGCGTAGGCACCAAACAGCGCCGCGCGCCGCTCGTCCAGCGTGCGGGCCTGCACGTCCGGGAGCGGTTGCCCGGCGTAGGCCAGCAGGGTGATATTGAGCATGAGCGGGGTGGTGAGCAGTTCGTGCAAGAGCGGGTCATCGCGCAGGGCAACCAGGACGCCCCGGGCTCTGGGAACGCCCTTGAGTGCCGCGCCCACCTGGGGCAGGGTCAGCGGGGTAATTTCAATCGCCCGGGCCAGTTCAAGCTGCGCGCTGGCTGCGGCATACTCGGCGGTGCGGCTACAGACCACCAGGCGCAGCGGGCGCTGGTCGGCACAGTAGGCGTTGATCGCGGCGATGCAGTCAGCGCGTTTTGCCTCGGCGACCTCGTCGAGGCCATCGAGGAGCAGCAGCAGGTGCCGGCCGGTGAGCAACTGTCCGGCAAACTGCGTGCTCACTCCCGCCGCTTCGTGGATGGCTTCAGGGAGCCACTGTTCCAGCGGTTGGGCTTTTTGCGCCCAGGATGCCAGGTTGAGCACGACCGGGATGGGGTGCTCGCCGTCGGCCTGCGCGCGGGCGACCAGGTCGCAGGCCAGCTCCAGCAGCAGGGTGGTTTTCCCGGCTCCCGGCGCGCCCAGGATGAGCAACTCGCCGTTGGCCTGGTCAAAAACCTGCCGGACCGGCGTGCCGGGGAGCAGTTCCCGCTGCGGGGTGGGGCCGTGCAGGTGCATGCGCCACTGCGGAGCCACAGCGGCGGGCATGGTCTGCAGATCGAGGGCGATGCGCGCCTGGACCGCCAGGCTGTCTTCGATCCGCTGCGTGTAGCGGATGGCGAGGGCAGCGAGCAGGTCGGTGCGCAGGCGGGGTGGGAGGGCAGAAGGTGCCGCTGCCGGCTGGTCGCTCGCTTCCAGCGCTTTGACCTTCTGCGCCATCCAGGTGGATAGCCCGCCCAATCCACCGAAGATGACGCCGATCAGCCCGATGAGTGGTTCAAAGGCTTCGTCGGGGATAATGGCAGGGATGTCATAGTGAAAGGCTCCCAGCGTCCAGATCAGGAGCAAGAACACGAGACTGAGCCCGGCCAGCCCATAGAAGAAGTAGGAGATGTAGGTCAGTCTTTTCTGCATGCTCGCCTCACGCCCGCCCGCCCGGTTTCACTCCGCGCCACCCAAATGTAACGTATGTTGCATTTGCGCACCGAGAATGTAACTTTCGCGCCCCAAAGTTTAATTTGCCGTGCGAAATTTCAAAATGTCCAGTATCTGTCTGGAAATGAATAATCTATGGTAGGTAGTCTCGCCTACCTGTTCCAGTATTCCAGCTTCAACCAGAAACGCTACGTTTTTATTTGCCGCAGTGTAGCTCAGGTTCAGTATTTCCTGTGCCTGGGGAACCGTGATAATCGGCGAAATGAACAGGCTTTCCATCAAGCGCACGGGATTTGCTGACCGATGGACTGCCCGCAGTTCTTCCCGCCAGCGTTTTTCCAGGTCTTGCAGCTTTTTGGCACGATCCGTGGCATCCCGTGCTTGCTCAGCTACACCTCGCACAAAGAACATGAGCCAATCACTCCAGGCACTCTGCTCACTTACTGCCAGCATCAAATCGTTATACTGGTCTCGATGCTGCTCAAAATAAGCACTCAAGTAGAGCAATGGTGCCGGGAGTAATTGCCAGTCTACGAGCAGGAGCGGTATCAGTAAACGACCAATCCGCCCATTACCATCCTCAAAAGGATGAATGGCCTCAAATTGGTAATGGATGAGGGCGATCTTTACCAGCGGGGGCAAATCAGATGTACTGTGAATATAACGCTCCAGGTCATCCAGAGCTTGCTGCATGGATGCCGGCGGCGGCGGCACAAAACGTGCATCTTGCAATGAGCGTCCATATCCGGCAATATAATTCTGTGTTGAGCGGAACTCACCCGGTCGTTTTTGTTCACCACGAACCCCCTGCATCAACTGTTCGTGTAGTTCACACATGAGGCGCTTGCTGACCGGGAGGGAATCCAGGCGTTGCACTCCATGTTGCAGGGCGGTTATGTAATTCACTACTTCTTGTGTGTCGTGACTGGGTGGCGCTTCCATACCCGGTAGCGTTAACTGGGCTTGATAGGCGTATAAATCGGTAATATCGGTCTGGGTGCCTTCGATACGTGACGAAAGAACGGCCTCGCGGCTGATGAATGGCTGAATAAGCAAGTGGGGATTTGCAATGTTGCTCCCCATGCCCGCCAGTTGTCCCAGAGCTCTGTCGGCTTGCGACAGGAGTGACATCAGGCTCATTGTGGCTTCTAACGCAGGTGGCAGCGGATCCGGCATAAAGGCCCAGTAATCGGTGCCATCAAGGGTTGTCTCCTGGATCAGGCGACCTGATGGATGGGAGAAGCGTTCCGGGTTCATCCCTCCTTCCTCCTTGCCCCTCCTTCATCCTTCATCCCTTCTCCTTCATCCTTCGTCCTCAATTCGCCCCGGAATGCCCGCGCCAGCAGCGTTTGAAACAGATGCTCCGCCTGCCGCAGTGCTTCCTGTTGCTGTGCGCGGAGGCGGTCGTGTTTCTTGACTATTTGGGCATATTGCTGCTGAAGGTGCAGCGGGGGACGTGGTACTTTTACGTTGGCTATCAATTCCATGTTTAAGACATGGTTTCAGAGATGACCATTTTACTTTACCCATGCGTATCGCATGCAGACACACCACATCCCTGGTGGTATGGAGCTACCATGGCACACCAATC
>JGI12109J20283_10064960_pt1 | contig 11963 bp, 9 predicted proteins | sample ElkSlonscriptome_12_FD_20283 | JGI IMG/M metagenome (IMG submission 20283) | reverse complement strand
CGCGCCCCCGTCAAGGAAGGCGAAGGCCGCGCCCGCACAGGCCGCCGCCGCCGGGCCTGACAGGGGAAAACGGAAGTCCCTGCGCTCAGAGGTTGACTGATAACCGCGACAGTCTATTGAAGTCGAGACAGAGACTTCATCCACCAAGAGCAATTTATTGTCATGCGCATTCACATACTTACCGTGACCTTAGTGATTCCCATGATGCTGGCATCGGGGTTTTTCCTCGCACGCGGATCGGTCGATGGGCTTGGCGACACTGATGGCCTGTTTGATTCCGGTGCGGCACAACCAAATCAGATAGAGACGATATTTCTGGCGCTTGATCGGACGGACGTTGACGTCCCTGTCGAACGTCCAGGCAGTGGTGGAGCACTGACCTCATGGGATGACGCGCTGATCGTAATGACCCACGAGGGCGGATTTTTCGATGTGACCGGTGATGAAGCCGTGCCGCTGGATATCGCCGCGCCACCAAACGGCTGGGCAGACATGCTCGAGTTTGAAAGCGACAATTCCAACTACAGTTTTGCCCACTTCTATTTCCGCTACAACGACCTGCACGTCATTGATGAACAACTCTATGTTTCGTTTACCGAATGGGTCGCGCAGGACGATTGCTATCGTACCACACTGGCCCGCGCCCCCCTGCAAGCTGGCGCTGATCGTCCAACGATCGGTAATGACGACTGGTCGATTATCTTTGCGACCGCACCATGCCTCGCCCCATCGATGACGGGACGCGCCATTCAGGGCCATATGGCCGGTGGACGCTTTGACGTTGGCAGTGATGGTATGATTTACCTCGCCTCTGGCGATTATGCCCTTGATGGAAATTACGCCAATCCTGTGATCTCGCAGGATCCGGCAACAGACTACGGCAAAGTCCTGATGATTGATCCGGCAACCGGACAGGTGGAGACACTCAGTCAGGGGCACTCCAATCCGCAAGGCATCGTGGTGACGGATGCGTCCGATATCTACACCGTTGAACATGGTCGCCGGGGAGGTGATGAGTTGAACCGCATTGTCTTCGGATCGGATTTCGGCTGGCCGCAGGTGTCGCTTGGCACGCGCTACAATCGGCTGCCACTGCCCAATACACGAGAATACGGACGCCACCCCGACTTTCCGCTTCCGGTCTTTGCCTGGCTGCCATCGGTCGCGCCGAGCGCTTTGATGCAGATTGATGGCTTTGACTCAAGCTGGGATGGGGATCTGCTCGCCGGGACACTGGCAAGCCAGTCACTTGTCCGAATTCGGATCGCGGACGGTCGCGTTTTGTTCGACGAGCGCATCTTTATTGGTGAGCGCGTCCGCTATGCCTACCAATTCGATGATGTGATCGCGCTTTGGACTGACTCCAAAAAGGTCGTCAAGCTCACTGCCGGCGAATTCGATCCAAGCGCACAATTTGCGGTCGCCCTGATCCCCGATCTTGGCCTCGGGTCAACAGCGGAGCGCAATACCGAAGTCGCACTCGATCAATGCATTGAATGTCACAGCCTAGGCGTGGTCGACGGAGCCAACGCGCCGGCGCTTGGAGCAGTCTTCGGCCGCGAGATCGCGTCAGGTAACTTCGACTACTCTGACGGCCTGGCGGCGGTGAATGGCATATGGAGCCGAGAATCCCTTATCGCATACATAACCGACCCGGACGGGTTTGCCCCAGGCACATCCATGCCCAATCCGCAGATAGGCGATGAGGAAATTGTCGCGGCGCTTGTTGATATACTTCAGGCGCTGGCGGGGAACCCGGAGTAGGTCTGACTACACCGGGCAATTCCTTATCGGCGTAACCGACAATCGCATCCGGCAAAAGCCGTACGGCACGCTAAGCGACTACCGATAATAAAGCGACTGCCCGTTATGGAAGACCTGCACCTTTTCAGGCGCAGCGGCCATGCGGACGGACTTGCCGCGCAAATCGGCGTGGATACCGGGCAGCTTGCCGATCACCGCATCGTTGTCTCCGATCTTGTCGAAATAGAGCAATGTCACCTCGCCCAGAGCTTCGGTGATGTTCACCTTGCCCTCGAAGGCGTAATCGTCGCTGTCGGTCTCGATCATATCCTCGGGCCGGATCCCGATGTTGACCTTCAGCCCCATATCGGCGTCGGTCGTGGGAACCGCGGATCTTGTCACCCCGCCCCCGTCCAGCTTGACGGTCGTTTCGGCACCGGTGCCCACGATTTCCCCCGACAGCAGGTTCATGGCAGGCGAGCCGATGAACTGCGCGACGAATTCGTTCTCGGGCCGCTCGTATAGCTGAAGCGGCGTGCCGACCTGGGCGATGCCCTTGTTGGCCAGAACCACGATGCGGCTGGCCAGTGTCATCGCCTCGACCTGGTCGTGTGTGACGTAGATCATCGTCGAATTGGGCATCGATTCCTTCAACTGGGCGATCTCGATCCGGGTGGCCACACGCAGGGCCGCGTCGAGGTTCGAAAGCGGTTCGTCGAACAGGTAAACCTTGGGGTCCCGCACGATCGACCGGCCGATGGCGACACGCTGGCGCTGGCCACCCGAGAGGGCCTTGGGGAGGCGGTCGAGATAGGGGTCGAGTTGCAGGATCCGCGCGGCCTTGTTGACGGCCTCGTCGATCTCGGCCTGGCTTTTCTTGGCCAGCTTGAGCGCGAAGGACATGTTGTCCTTGACCGTCATGTGCGGATAAAGCGCGTAGGATTGGAACACCATCGCGATACCCCGCTGTGCCGGGGGCACATCGTTGACCACGGTGCCGTCGATCTCGAGGGTCCCACCGGTGATTTTCTCAAGTCCGGCGATCATGCGCAGAAGCGTGGACTTGCCGCAGCCCGACGGACCGACGAAGACGATCAGCTCGCCCTGTTGGATATCGAGATTGATATTCTTGAGAACATCGACCGTTCCCCCGTAGGTCTTGGCGACATCAGTCAGTTTCAGATCAGCCATGTTTTCCCTCCCTAGAAAATTATGTCCTGAGCGCGAGGCAAACCTGCCAAGGTCCCAGGTGCAGTCTCCCGTCTGCAGATGTATGTGCGCTGCCCAGTTCGGCCCCGATCGGCAACCAGTTTCCGGGTGGCATGTCGAAATCGGATGGTGTCTCGCTCACGTTGAAGGCGCAGAAGATCGTCTGATCGCCGTCGGTTCTTGTGAAATAGACGACGTCATCCTGCGCCTGCATCCGGTCGTGGGTGCCCACCGTCAGTGCCGGATGGTTGCGGCGAAATGCGATCGCGCGGCGATAGTGGTGCAGCAGCGCGCCGGGCTCATCCTCTTGTAGCGATACCGCATGCGGCCAGTGCTCGGGCACGACCGGCAACCAGGGCTTGGCGTTCGAGAACCCCGCGTTATTGATATCGTAGTCCCAGACCATGGGCGTGCGGCAACCGTCGCGGCCCTTGAATTCGGGCCAGAATTCGATGCCGTAGGGGTCCTGAAGATCCTCGAAGGCGACATCGGCCTCGGGCAGGCCCAGCTCCTCGCCCTGATAAAGACAGACCGAACCGCGCAGACACATGATCAGCGTCACGAACATGCGCAACGCAGCCGGTGGCATATCCCAGCGCGAGGCATGACGCACCACGTCGTGGTTGGAAAACGCCCAGCACGCCCAGCCGTCACTGGCAACCGCATCCATCTCGTCCATGACCTCGACGATGCGTGCCGCCGTCGGCTGGTTGTTCGACAGGAACTCGAACGCGTAGCACATCTGCATCTTGTCATCGCCGCGGGTATACTCGCCGAGGATCTCCAGCCCCCGTTGCGCATCACCGACCTCACCCACAGCGGCGGCGCCGTAGGGCTCGAGCTCGGCGCGGAACTTGCGCAGAAAGGCAAGGTTCTCGGGCTGGTTCTTGTCGTAGAGATGCTCTTGGTGGTTATAGGGGTTCACCGAGGGCGCGATACTGGCATTCCGACGCTCCTTGGGCAGTGGAGGATTGTCACGCAACTGCTTGTCATGCACATAGAAATTGATCGTATCGAGGCGGAAACCGTTGACACCGCGATGCAGCCAGAAACGCGCCACGTCCAAAAGCGCCTCCTGCACCTCAGGTTCGTGGAAATTCAGATCCGGCTGCGAGGTCAGGAAATTGTGCATATAGTACTGTTCGCGCCGCGCATCCCACTGCCACGCCGAACCGCCGAAGATCGACAGCCAGTTGTTGGGTGGCGTGCCGTCGGGCTTGGGATCGGCCCAGACATACCAATTGGCCTTTGGGTTGTCCGTGCTCGACCGGCTCTCGATGAACCAGGGATGCTGGTCGCTGGTGTGGCTCATCACGAGGTCGATCATGACGCGAATGCCCAGACGGTGCGCGGTTTCGACGACCGCATCGAAATCGGCAATTGACCCGAACATCGGATCGACATCGCAATAGTCGCTCACATCATAGCCGAAGTCTTTCATCGGTGACATGAAGAAGGGCGAGATCCAGATTGCATCGACACCCAACGACGCGATGTAAGGCAGCCGCTGGACGATGCCCAGCAAGTCGCCGATGCCGTCACCGTTGCTGTCCTGAAAGCTGCGCGGATAGATCTGGTAGATGACCGCACCGCGCCACCAGTCCTTGTCGATCTCCAGTTCGAATTCCTTGGCAGGTGCCGTATTCATGATCGTTCTTTCTCTTCGCGGTCCCGGCCCCTACCGGCCGCACGTTGTTGTTGCGCTGTCCCGGAAAGACATCCGGGACAGCGAGGCTTGGCTATTTCACCGACCCGGCCAGCAGACCGCGGACGAGATACTTCTGCATCATGAAGAACACCGCCAGGGGCACCGCGATCGATACGAAGGCCGAGGTGGCGAGGATCTCCCAGTCGCCCCCGCGGGTGCCCAACAGCTCTACGATCTGACGGGTCATGACAGTCGTCTGTCCCGAAGCGTCGATCAGGAACACCAGCGCGACCAGCAGGTCGTTCCACGTCCACAGGAACTGGAAGATCGCGAACGAGGCCAGCGCGGGGAACGACAGCGGCAGGATGATCTTGGTGAAGATCTGGAAATCCGACGCGCCGTCCACCTTGGCATTCTCGATGATGTCGCGCGGCAATCCGACCATGTAGTTGCGTAACAGGTAGATCGCCAACGGCAGACCAAAGCCCGTATGCGCAAGCCAGACACCCAGATAGCCCTTTCCGATCCCGATTGCATTGTGCAACGACAAGAGCGGGATCAGCGCAAGTTGCAACGGCACGACCAGCAGACCCACGACCGCCGCGATCAGCAGCGCGCGGCCCGGGAAGTCCATCCAGGCCAGCGCATAGGCCGCGAAGGCCGCCACGAGGATCGGAATGATCGTCGCCGGGATCACCACCGTCAGCGTGTTGAAGAACGCCCGTGCCATCCCTTCCGAATTGCTTTCATCGAAAAGCACGAAATTATAGTTCTGCAGGGTGAAATCGGGCGGCGACACGACGTCGAGGAAAATACGCTGAGCGCGTCCGCTGATCTGGTCGTCATTGCCTTCCCAGCGGTAAGTGCCGTCGACCTGCAAGGTCATCGTCTCGCCGTCGCCCATGTCGGCGGTATCGCCGGGCTGGTAGGCACCGATGTCACGCGATGAAATCGCCCAGGCCTCAAGTTCACCCTCGAAGCCTTCGCCTTCGAAGATGTTGCCTTCGACCATGAAGCGACCATTGCCCAGATCGACCCGGTTGTCATCGGGGTCGGCCACGCGCAACTGCACCGTCTGCTCGGCGGGGAACATCGCCGACCACCAACCCGAGGCCGTGATCTGATCACCGGTCCGGAACGACGAGACGAAGAGGCCGAGTGTCGGGAAGAGCCACAAGAGTACAAGCAGCACGACCGAAATGTTCAGTGCCCAGACGACCGCGGGCTTGCGTCCTGAAATGCCGTCATCCATCAGCGCATCTCCTTGCGAGCATTGTAGACGTTCCAGACCAGGATCGGCGTCACCATCAGCATGATGATCATCGCAGAGGCGGATCCCATGCCCCAGTCGTTGGCGCGGAACAGTTTGTCATACATGTAATTGGCCAGCACCTGGGTCTCCCACTGGCCGTTGGTCATGGCGAAGACGATGTCGAAGACCTTGAGCGTGGCGATGGTAATCGTCGTCCAGACGACCACGATCGTGGACATGATCTGCGGTATCTTGATCTTGAAGAAGATCTGGAACGGGTTCGCCCCGTCGATGATCGCCGCTTCGACTGTCTCTTCGGGGATGCCCCGCAGCGCCGCCGACAGGATCACCATGGCGAAACCTGTCTGGATCCAGACCAGCACCGCCATCAGGAAGAAGTTGTTCCAGAAGGGAATCTGCAACCATTGCTGGGGCGTATCACCGCCGAAGGTCAGATAGAGATGGTTGAGGATACCGATCTGCGCGACGTCTTCGGGGCGGGCCTCGTAGATCAGCTTGAAGATGACGGCGGCACCGACGAAGGAAATCGCCATCGGCATGAAGATGATCGATTTCGCGATATTGCCCCAGCTCAGCCGGTCCGTCAGCTGTGCGGCGAGCAGCCCGAACGAGGTCGCAGCCGCTGGCACGAAGACCAGCCATAGCACGTTGTTGATCATGGCTTCGCGGAACTTCGGTTCGGCGAACATCTGGGTGTAGTTGGCAAACCCGACGAACTCCGTCACGCCGCCCGGCCCGCGCTCCATGAAGCTGAGCCGTAGGGTGGCGAAAACCGGATAGGCAAGATAAAGACCCAGCGCGAGGATCGCGGGCAGCAGAAACAGCCATGGCCGGATCTGGTTGGCGCGATTGATGTTGCGGCCCGCATTCGGCCCCTTGGGCGGATAGAGCACCTTGTCCAGAAACAGGTTCGATCCGTAGAAATAGGCAAGACATCCGCCCACACCTACGATGATGGTAATAATACCTAGAAATGCCGGATGCATGGCTCCCTCCCCGTCGCGATCCATCACACGCGACCTCCCTCCCCGGGGGCCGCTGATTGGGGTCCGGACAGTCGCCCGTCCGAACCCTTGTCTTGGCGGAAAGCCGAACGCTTAGTTCAGCGCGTCCCAGCTATTCTGGATGGCATCGGCCACTTCTTGTGCCGAGGCACCGCCGACATAGTCGACCATGCCGGTCCAGAAGCTGCCCGCACCGATCGCGCCCGGCATCAGGTCGGACCCGTCGAAGCGGAATGTGGTCGAATTCAGCAGGATCTCGCCCTGGCCGCGCAAGGTCGCGTCAGCATAGGCATCGAGATTGACACCCGAGTGCGGCGTCAGGAAGCCGGTCTGCGCCATCATCACTTCATGTGCAAGCGGCTGCTGGAGAAACTCCATGAAGGCCATTGTCGCATCGGATTCGTCCGTTACGGCCATCAGCGTGCCACCACCCAGAACCGGGTTGCCCAGGTCTTCGCTTTCGAAGGATGGGAAGTAGAAGAAGTCGGCATCAACACCGATTTCGACACCATCAGGCATGAAGGCGGGGATGAACGACGCCTGCTTGTGCATGTAGCACTGTGGCGGCGAGCTGAAGAGACCCGCGGGGCTGTCGCGGAAGTCGGTCGAACCGACCGCAGCGGATCCGCCTGCAACCATGTCATCGTTCTTGGCAAACATGCCGAACGTCTCGATTGCATTGACCACTTCGGGCGAGTTGAACGGCAACTCGTTCGTCACCCACGCGTCATAGGTCTCGGGCGACTGCGTGCGCAGCATGATGTCCTCGACCCAGTCGGTCGCAGGCCAACCCGTGGCGGCACCCGAGCCAAGCCCGATGCACCATGGTGTTTCGCCGTCTTCGATCATCTGCTCGGACAATGCGATCAGATCTTCCATTGTCTCTGGGATCTCATAACCGGCGTCTTCGAAGTTCTCCGGCACATACCAGACCAGCGACTTGACGTTCACGTTGTAGAAGAAGCCGTAGAACTGGTCTTCGCCGTTTGCGTCGGCGTAGGTGCCCAGATCGACCCATGACTGACCGGCGGCATAGTTTTCGCCGACCCATGTGGCCATGTCGTCACCCAAGGGATCAAGCAGACCCTGCGACGCCATGTTGGCAGCCAGACCGGGCTGCGGGAAAACCGCGATGTTCGGCGGGCTGCCCGCTTCGGAGTCGATCACGATCTGCTGCTCGAAGCCGTCGGAACCGGTGTAGGTGACATCGGCGCCGGTGGCATCGACGAAATACGCGATCGCCGAACGGAAGATGTCATCCTCGGGGCTCAGCCAGGGGCCGAAGATCGTCACGCTCTGGCCGCTCAGATCAGGCGCGCTTTCGGCCCATGCGTTGTATTCATCCCAGCTGAAGTCACCTTCGCCGGGTGCAAAAACAAGATGACCGCCAGCGTGCACAGAGCCCGCCGTCAGTGCAACCGCTGCCGCGCTGGCATACAGTTTCATTTTCATTTGGTTTCCTCCCAATGCGCCTTTCGACGCTTCACTAAATACCCAGGTGCACTTGGCACCGTTCAGCGCCCGGAATCGACCAAAGCGCTTTGGATTTTTTCACATTCATGAAAATGTTAGCGTATGTCAACTGCGTTCGACCCGCGCGACAAATCCCTTGGAATCCACCCCAAATCTGATACTCAAACGGCTACGCCTTCCCGCTTTCGCCAGCCGCGCGGAGACTTTCCCGACGGTGCACCGATGACCGAAACGACCCTGAAGACGATGAATCTCAAGGAACTCTCCCGCAATCTGGGTCTCAGCCAAACCACCGTCAGCCGCGCGCTGAACGGCTATCCCGAGGTGTCGGACGCCACCCGCCGCCGGGTGCTGGAAGCCGCGCGGAGGTATGGCTACAGTCCCAGTACCCGCGCCAAGGGGCTGGCCACCGGACGTGCGCTGGCCATCGGCCATGTGATCCCCGTTTCCGACCAGCACGAGATCGTCAATCCCATTTTCGCGGACTTCATCGCAGGGGCCGGCGAAGTCTATGCCCGCGCAGGCTACGAGATGCTCTTGTCGGTGGTCGCCGATGCGACCGAGGCCGATGTTTACGGCAAGATGCGGGCCCGGCGGGCGGTCGACGGCGTGATCGTGCACTCGCCGCGCCTGAACGATGCGCGCATTCCGCACCTGCACCGTATCGGGCTGCCCTTCGCCGTTCATGGCCGGTCGTCGGGATGTCACACGCCCTATACCTGGCTGGACGTGAACAACCGTCACGCCTTCGCGCGGGCAACGGCCTATCTTTGCGATCTGGGACACAGGCGGATTGCCTTGGTCAACGGTCTGCAGGACATGGATTTCGCCTATCGCCGGCGCGAGGGCTATCTCGATACCTTGCGTGCGCGCGGGCTTGCCGTCGATTCCGCCTTGATGCGCGCCGGCGCGATGACCGAGGGTCTGGGCTATCGCACGACCTGTGACATGCTGGATAGCGCCGATCCGCCGACCGCGATCCTCTGCTCGTCGCTGATCACCGCTCTGGGTGTGCGCCGCGCGATCGAGGAGCGCGGGCTGGTCATGGGCCGCGATGTTTCCGTCGTCACCCACGACGATACACTGTCCTATCTCCAGAACGGCGACGACGTCCCGATATTCACTGCGATGCGGTCCTCGGTCCGCGAGGCCGGCCGGCGGCTGGCGCAGATGCTGATCGACCAGATCGCCGACCCGAAACGACCGCCACATCAGGAACTGCTCGAAGCGGAACTTGTCGTCGGCACCTCAACGGGCCCTGCCCAGACAAAGGACTGATCCATGGATTTCAAACGCGGCGACTTTCCCGACGGCTTCATTTTCGGGGCCGCAACCGCGGCCTACCAGATCGAAGGCCATTCCTTCGGCGGTGCCGGTCCCACCCACTGGGACACCTTCGCCGCAGGCCCCGGCAACGTGGTCCGCGCCGAGGATGGCGCAATCGCCTGCGACCACTACCACCGGTATGCCGAAGATCTCGACCTGCTGAAAAACGGCAACTTCGACGCCTACCGCTTTTCCACGAGCTGGGCGCGCGTCATGCCCGACGGCCGCACCGTGAACACAGAGGGTCTCGACTACTATGACCGGCTGGTCGATGCGATGCTGGAACGCGGCCTGAAACCGTTCCAGACGCTCTATCACTGGGAACTGCCTTCCGCTCTGGCCGACAAGGGCGGCTGGATGAACCGCGACACATGCGACGCCTTCGCCGATTTCACCGATGTCATCACCGACCGGATCGGAGACCGCGTCGCATCCATCGCGACCATCAACGAACCCTGGTGCGTCTCCTATCTTTCGCATTTCATCGGACATCATGCCCCCGGCCTGCGCGACATCCGTGCAACCGCCCGCGCGATGCACCACATCAACCTGGCACACGGGCGCGCCATGACGCGGCTGCGCGGCAAGGGCATGAAGAACTGCGGTATCGTGCTCAACTTCGCCCATACCGAGGCACGCGACGACAGCCCCCCGGCGATCCGCGCCGCGACCATATCGGACGCGATTGCGAACCGCTGGTTCATCGAGGCGATCACCAAGGGCAAGTACCCAGCCGAAGCGCTGGAAGGTCTCGCGCAGCACATGCCTGCTGGCTGGGAGGATGACATGGCCGAAATCAGCCAGCCGATCGATTTTCTGGGTGTCAATTACTATACCCGCAGCATCGTCGCAGCCGACCCCGGTGGCGTCTGGCCGCATGTCGCCGCAAGCGAAGGTCCGGGCGAGAAAACCCAGATGGGCTGGGAGATCTTCCCCAAGGGATTGCATGGTTTCCTGACACGGATGGCCCAGGAATACGTGGCCGACATGCCGCTTTACGTCACCGAGAACGGCATGGCCTGGGACGACACCGTTGCAGACGGGGCCGTCGCCGATCCGGTCCGCGCAAAATTCGTGTCCGACCACATCCTCGCCACCAGGCAGGCCATCGCGGACGGGGCCAATGTCCGCGGCTTTTTCTACTGGTCGCTTCTGGACAATTACGAATGGGCCTTCGGCTACGAAAAGCGCTTTGGCATGGTGCACGTGGATTTTGAGACCTTGAAGCGCACGCCGAAAGCGTCCTATCACGCGCTCAAAGAGGCGATCAAGCGCGAGGATTAGGCCATGGGCCACCCCAAGAACACCTATTCGCTGGTCGCCGATATCGGCGGCACGAACACCCGCGTCGCGCTGGCCGAGGGGCGCAGGCTCGTCGATGGCACCATCCGGCGCTATGCCAACAGCGACTTTCCGGGGCTGGAATCGGTTCTGCGCCGCTATATCGCGGATGAAGACGGCGTGGACCCGATCGCCGCCTGCATCGCCGTGGCAGGCCCCGTGCGCGAGGGGCGCGCGACGATGACCAACCTCGACTGGGCGATCGACAAGGAAACACTCGCCCGTGCGACAAGCGCCGAAACGGTGGCGATCCTCAACGATCTGCAAGCGCAGGGTCATGCGCTTGACCATATCGACCCTGCGAAGATCACGACGATCATCGACGGCCCGGACGACCGCCCGACAGCGGCCAAGCTGGTCATCGGTGTCGGCACGGGGTTCAATGCGGCCCCGGTGTTCGATCTCGAACAAGGCCGCGTCGTGACACCGTCCGAAAGTGGACACGCCAATTTGCCGATCCGGAACGACCTGGAACTGCGGCTTTGCAATTACGTCTCGACGGCGCATGGTTTTCCGGCGGTCGAGGATGTTCTGTCGGGGCGCGGGCTGGAAAGGGTGTATGCCTTCCTGGGCGAAGAGGCCGGCGATCCGAGGGAATGCGCCGCCAAGGATATCATGGATGCCTGCACCGATGGCCGTGATCCCCGCGCGCTCGAGGCGGCCCGGCTTTTCAGCCGCATCCTCGGGACGGTCTGCGGTAACCTGTCACTCATCCAGTTGCCTTTCGGCGGGGTCTACCTTGTGGGCGGCGTCGCACGGGCCTTCGCACCGCATCTGGTCGACCTTGGGTTCGGCGATGCCTTCCGCGACAAGGGCCGCTTTGCAGGCTTCATGGGCAATTTCGCCGTCCGCGTGATCGAGGATGATTATGCCGCGCTGACCGGATCAGCCGCCCATCTCGTGGCCTTGTCGAAAGAACACTGAGGCCGGGGCACAGGCGCGCACT
>JGI12109J20283_10533670_pt1 | contig 11974 bp, 7 predicted proteins | sample ElkSlonscriptome_12_FD_20283 | JGI IMG/M metagenome (IMG submission 20283) | reverse complement strand
GCCGCCGAGGAAGAGGCAAGCGCGGCCGATATGGCCGAACATTGGCGGCTGCTTTATGTGGCGATGACGCGCGCGGAAGAAGCGCTGTTTATCACCGGCGCTCTGGGCAAGCAGGATCTCAAGAATGGCCCGCATGAAGACAGCTGGTATGCGCGGCTTGCCGCCGGTTTTGAAAGCGAGGAACTGGCCGATCCGCTGTGGGGCGCCCGGCGCGAATGGGGCAGGCGCGCCGATCCGCTGGTGCCGGATGCGGATATATCGGGCGATCAGCAATCGGCCAGCGATGCTGCACCCGCTCTGCCCGATTGGGCGGCCCGTCCCATCGGGCCCGAACCGCGCCCGCCAAAGCCGCTTGCCCCCAGCAGCGCGGGCGAGGATCAGGGGGCTGATCCGCCGTTCGAAGTGGCCGCTGATGGTGCGGCGCAGAGCGAAGCGCAAAATCGGGCAATGCGGCGCGGCGTCCTGATCCACCGTTTGCTCGAACGCCTGCCCGATCTCGCGCCTGATCACCGCCGCGAGGCTGCGACCGACTGGCTGGCGCGCCATGGCAGCGATTTGCCCGAGGCGATGCGCAACGAAATGTTGGATCAGGCGCTTGGCGTGCTCGATACGCCCGATTTTGCAGACATCTTCGGCGGCAATCCCGCTGGCGAAGCGCTGGCCGAAGTGCCGCTCTCCGCGGTGGTGGACGGGATTGTGATCGCCGGGACGATTGACCGGCTGCTGGTGACGGATGAGCGCATCACCGTGGTCGATTTCAAGACCGCGCGCCGCCCGCCGCGATCGCTTGAAGAGATGCCAAACGCGACCTTGCGGCAGATGGCGGCCTATCGTGCAGCGCTTGAGGCGATCTATCCGGGCCGCGATGTTCGTGCGGGCGTGCTTTACACGCAGACCCCGCAATTGATCGAATTGCCCGCGTCTACGCTCGATCTTCACAAGCAGCAATTGGGCAGCGCGCAGGAAAGCTTGGGGCAAAGTCTCGTGTGAGCGTATTGAGTGCGCGCGAAACTCGCCTAGATAGAGCCTCAGCAATTATCAGGAGATATTCCATGGCAACCGTCAATGTGACCGACGACAGTTTCGAAAGCGATGTTCTTAAAAGCGATAAGCCGGTGCTGGTCGATTTCTGGGCCGATTGGTGCGGCCCGTGCAAGATGATCGCGCCCGCGCTTGAAGAGATCAGCGAGGAATTGGGCGAACAGGTTACCATCGCCAAGATGGACATCATGGAAAGCCCCACTGTGCCCGGCGAAATGGGCGTGCAGTCCATCCCGCTCATGGTGCTGTTCAAAAACGGTGAGCCGGTGGCGCGCAAGGTGGGCGCTGCGCCGAAAAGCCAGCTTAAAGAATGGCTTGAAAGCGAATTGTAAAGCGGTTTGGAGCGGTGCGCCTGTGCATCACTGCATAGGCGCGCGCCTCAGCGATCAATCCGAAAACGTTTTCACAAACGCCTCCCACAATTCCGCGCTTGATGCGCCGTAAAGGCCCGGGCGATCATATTCGTCCACCTTGTAGGCGCTGCCGTCGGCGCGCGCGCACTTGCCGCCCGCCTCGTTCAGCCACAGCGCGCCTGCCGCATGGTCCCATGGCAAGGTGCGCTCGAAGCTCGATAGATCGTTTACGCCAAGCGCGAGGCGCGGATATTGTTCGGCAGCGCAGCGAGGAATGTCGACAAGCTGGTAATGCGGGGCGAATCGGGCGCGGCGCTCAGCCGCTTGCGCTTCGCTGATGAACATCGTGCTGAAGGCGAGCACGGGTTGGTCTTCGCCCGTGGTGCGGCCGATCACTTTCTCGCCATCGATAAACGCACCTTCGCCTTTTCTTGCGTGGCACAGCCGGTCTTTGTTGGGATCATAAATCCATCCCGCCACCGCCTCGCCCGCATCAGCCAGCGCGATGATGATGCCGAACGGCTCTGTGCCCTCGGTGAAATTGGCTGTCCCGTCCAGCGGATCGATGATCCAGCATTGCTGTGACAGGTGACCGAGCACGGCCTTGTCCGCCGCAACGGCTTCCTCGCCCACCACAGCGACGCCGGGCGCCAAGCGGGTGAGCGCTTCTGTCAGGAAGCTTTCGATCTCGCGGTCCACGATGGTGACGGGATCATCTGTGCCCTTCATTTCGATCTCGCTATCCGCCAGCGCGCGAAAACGCGGCAGCATTGAACGCTGCGCGGCAAAGCGCATCAGATCGCGGATTTCAGCGTCGAGAGCGGAAAGCTCTGCCATGTCAGCTCCGATAATCTGCGTTAATCGCGATGTATCCATGGGTAAGATCGCAGGTCCAGATGGTCGCGCGGCCATGCCCAATGCCAAGGTCAAGGGCGAGATCGATATCCTCGCCCTGAAGGTGCCGAGCCACGGGCGCTTCGTCATAATCGGCCACCGGCATGCCATCACGCGCAGCCCACACCCCGCCAAAAGCGATTGTGAGCTTGTCCCGATCCGCTGGCTCGCCCGCTTTGCCCACCGCCATGACCACGCGGCCCCAATTGGCATCCTCGCCTGCAATCGCAGTTTTGACGAGCGGCGAATTGGCAATCGCCAGCCCCACGCGCCGCGCACTTTCATCGCTTGCAGCGCCTGATATGCGCACGGTGATAAACTTGCTCGCCCCTTCGCCATCGCGCACCACAAGCTGGGCAAGCTCGCGGCACACATCGATCAGCGCGGCTGCGAAGGCGTCGGCTCCGGGGGTGTCCCATCCATCAATGCGCGGCGCGTCAGAGCGAGCGGTCGCAAAGGCGAGCACGGTGTCGCTGGTGGATGTGTCTCCATCCACGGTGATGCAGGCGAAGGTCTGCGCGTTTGCTTGCTCCAGCAGCTCCTGCAGGAAGCCGGGCGCGACATCGGCATCGGTGAACACATAGCCCAGCATCGTCGCCATATCGGGCGCAATCATGCCCGAGCCTTTGATCACGCCGCACAGCTCCACTCGTGCATCGCCCACCATGGCCGAGGCATGCGCACCTTTGGCAAAGGTATCGGTGGTGCCGATCGCGTCTGCCAAGTCGCGCCAGCTGCACGTGGGCGCGCCAAACGCTTTTTCCACCCCGTCGCGCGCTGTCTCTTTAGGCAATGGCACGCCGATCACGCCGGTGGACGAGACGAACACTTCGTGCGGCGCGCAGTCCAGATGGGCTGAAACCTGGGCAATAATCTGCTCCACCGCCTCGCGCCCCTGCTGGCCTGTAAAAGCGTTGGAATTGCCCGCATTGACGATCAGCGCGCGCGCTGTGCCGCCGGGCAAGGCCTCGCGCCCCATTTCAACCTCGCTCGAGGCGCAGAGTGACTTTGTAAACACGCCCGCGACGCTAGTGCCCGCTGCGAGTTCCACAAAAGTCAGATCGTTGCGGTCCCAATTCTTATAGCCTGCGCGCACCACGCGAGGCACTGCGCCAGCGATGGCGGGCATATCGGGAAAGGGCCGGGCGAGGGGGGAAGGGGCAAGGTCCATAAGTGTCCGCGCGTGTAAAGAAACGCGCTTTGCTGCGCAATTGATGTGTTGCGTGAAAGCGCGCGGTTCACCAATACTTCAAATTTCTTGGACATTGCGAGTGGACGGGACGGGCAAAAATGATTATCCCAAAATTGTGATGACACGTAGATTGCTTGCTTTTCTGGCCCTGCTTTCAGGCCTCGCAGCGCTTCACGCGCCGGCGCATGCATCGCGTCTCGATCAGCTATCCTACGACGTGCAGGCCTTGGCCGAAGTGGCGGACGTGCAAAACGGGGCGGCGTGTCAATGCGCGCGGCCGCCGCAAAAGACACCGCTGATTTGTGATGAACGCGGCAAAAGCGCGGTTCGCCCGCGCCTCATGGGCATCCTTGCACCATCGTTGATAATCGGGGCAGACCGCGCGCTGGAATAGCGCTGGCTATCCGTTTCTCACACGCTTTTGCCTGATGTGCAGCGCCGTTTGATCCGGCCACAGTGCATGTTCGGCTCCTCCTTTTCAAAAATTTGCCGGCGACGCGCCCTTACGTGCAGGGCGATCGCGCCGTGCCAAAAAACCAGATTACAGGAACGCCCACCTCATGCTTGATGCTCTGATGAAATCCGTCTTTGGTTCATCCAATGAACGCTATGTAAAATCGCTTGGCAAGATCGTTGCCCAGATCAACGCGCTCGAGCCGCAGATGCAGGCGCTGACAGACAGCGAATTGCAGGCCCAGACAGACAAGTTTCGCGAACGGCTCGATGGCGGGGCGAGCCTTGATGATATCATGCCCGAAGCCTTTGCCACGGTGCGCGAGGCATCGGTGCGCGTTTTTGGTATGCGCCATTTCGATGTGCAGCTGATCGGCGGCATCGTGCTCCACCGCGGCGAAATTGCCGAGATGCGCACCGGCGAAGGCAAGACGCTGATGGCGACGCTGGCTGTCTATCTGAACGCGATCGAGGGCAAGGGCGTCCACGTGATCACGGTCAACGATTACCTCGCCGCGCGCGATGCGGCGGATATGGGCCGGCTGTATAACTGGATGGGGCTGAGCGTCGGCACGATCCTGCCCAATCAGGACGAGTTTTCCAAGCGCGAAGCCTATAACGCAGACATTACCTACGGCACCAATAACGAATACGGCTTTGATTATCTGCGCGACAATATGAAGCACGAGCGCGAGCAGATGGTGCAGCGCCCCTTCAGCTTTGCCATCGTGGACGAGGTGGATTCGATCCTGATCGATGAAGCGCGCACCCCGCTGATCATCTCTGGTCCCACCGAAGATAAGTCCGAGTTGTATCATGCGCTCGATGAAGTCGCGAAGGAGATTCCCGAAGACTGGTACGAAAAGGATGAAAAGACCAAAAACATCCAGCTGACGGAAGATGGCCTTGAAGAGGTTGAACAGCTGCTGATCGCCAAGGGCCTGCTTGAGACGGACAATCTCTACGATGTCGAGAACACGCAGGTTGTCCACCATCTCGATCAGGCGCTCAAGGCCGTGCACATGTTCCGGCGCGATGATCACTACATCGTGAAGGATGACAAGGTGGTGATCATCGATGAATTCACCGGCCGGATGATGGACGGGCGGCGCTGGTCAAACGGATTGCACCAGGCGGTCGAAGCCAAGGAGGGTGTTGCAATCGAGCCCGAAAACCAGACCATGGCCTCGATCACCTTCCAGAACTATTTCCGCATGTATCCCAAACTTTCGGGCATGACCGGCACAGCCGCCACCGAAGCGGCGGAATTCTGGGATATCTACAAGGTCAATGTTGTCGAAATCCCCACCAACCTGCCGGTTGCGCGCGTGGATGAGCAGGACGAATTCTACAAGAACACGATGGACAAGTTCCAGGCAATCGCAAAGACGATCAAGGAACACAATGAACGCGGCCAGCCCATTCTGGTGGGCACAGTTTCAATCGAGAAATCCGAGCTGCTTTCCAACTTCCTCGATAAGGAAGGGGTGAAACACGAAGTTCTCAACGCCCGCCAGCACGAACGCGAGGCACAGATCGTGGCGCAGGCAGGACGCTTTGGCGCTGTTACCATCGCCACCAACATGGCCGGACGCGGCACCGATATCCAGCTCGGCGGCAATCTCGATTTTCGCATCGAAGCGGAAACCGGCGATATGGAAGATGGCCCCGCAAAAGACGAAAAGATTGCCCGGATCAAGGAAGAGACGAAAGCGGAAAAAGCCCGCGTGATCGAAGCAGGCGGGCTGTTCGTTCTGGGCACAGAGCGCCACGAAAGCCGCCGCATCGATAACCAGCTGCGCGGGCGCTCGGGCCGACAGGGTGACCCTGGCCTCTCGCGCTTTTACCTGTGCCTCGAAGATGATCTGTTGCGCATTTTCGGGCCCGATACGCTGTTTGCCAAGATGATGAATTCCAACCTTGAAGATGGCGAGGCCATCGGCTCCAAATGGCTGTCCAAAGCGATCGAGACCGCGCAGAAAAAGGTGGAAGCGCGCAATTACGAAACCCGCAAACAGGTTGTCCAATATGATGACGTGATGAACGATCAGCGCAAGGTGATCTACGAACAGCGCGCGGAGATCATGGATTCAGAAGCGGTCGACGAAGCGGTGATCGATATGCGCCACGATACGATCAACACGATCGTGGCCGATGCCTGCCCGCCGGGATCCTATCCCGAACAGTGGAAAGTGGATCAGCTCAAAGAAAAGATCGAAGATGTGTTCGGCATCGCTGTGCCGATCGATGATTGGCTGGAGGAAGACCAGGTCGAACCCGAAATCATCGAAGAGCGGCTGCGCGAGCAGACCGACCGGATGATGGAAGAAAAAATCGCCAAAAATGATCCCACGATCTGGCGCATGGTCGAAAAAGACGCACTGCTGCGCCAGCTGGATTTCCATTGGAAAGAACACCTCGCAACGCTCGATGCGCTGCGTCAGGTGATCTGGATGCGCGGCATCGCGCAAAAGCAGCCCATCAACGAATACAAGCAGGAAGCCTTCGGCCTGTTTGAAAGCATGCTGGATACGCTTCGCGAGGAAGTGACCAAGATCCTGTTCAAGGCCGAATTGCGCATCGCCCAGCCGGAACCACAGGCGCTGCCAGATCTGCCCGATTTCCTCACCAGCCATATCGATCCGCTCACAGGGCTTGATAATTCAGGCGATGACGACGGGTCGGAAAACCGTCCTGACATGATTGGCTCGCTTGCGCCATCTGCGCGTTCTGAAGCGGGCACGGGCGGAGCGATCACCGAAAATCCCTATGCGCATATGAATATCAGCCGAAACGCGCTGTGTCCGTGCGGATCGGGCAAGAAGTACAAGCATTGCCATGGCGCCTACGGCATCCCGCCGGTTGCCGAGCCTGTTTAAGCGCTCGAGAGGCGCGCGCGCTGCGGCCGCGCGCGCATGATCGGGGCGGTTCCGGTCGCGCTTGCGCTCGCTTTCCTTGTCACCGCGCTGCTTTATGCCAGCGTCGGTTTTGGCGGGGGATCGACCTATGCCGCGCTGCTTGCGTTATCCGGGCTCGATTACCGGGTTTTGCCGATGGTGGCGCTGGTGTGCAACATCATCGTTGTCGCAGGCGGGTCTATCCGGTTTGCACGGGCGGGATTGACCCCCTGGCGCGGTGCCTTCGTGCTGACCGCGCTCGCAGCGCCGGCGGCCTTGCTGGGCGGGCTAACCCCTGTATCCGAGGCGCGCTTCATGCTGCTTCTGGGCGTCAGCCTTGTGCTCACGGCAATCGCCATGCTGATAAGGGTGCGCGAGGATGAAGCGGGTGAGCCAACGCGCGCGGCGCGCCTCATCCCCTTGGCTGCAGCGCCTCTGGGCTATCTTGCGGGAGTGGTAGGAATTGGCGGCGGCATATTTCTGGCGCCGCTGCTGCACCTCACCCGCTGGCACAATGCGCGCGCGATCGCGGCGACGGCGAGCCTGTTCATCCTCGTCAATTCGCTGTTCGGGCTTTTGGGCCAGGCCTTGAAGCACGGACCTGCCATGCTGGGCGGCGCGGTGAGCGCGGCATTTCCACTGATGATTGCGGTGGTGATCGGCGGGCAGGTCGGCAGCCTCATGGCTGTGCGTGTGTTGCCGCTTGCATGGGTGCGCTGGCTCACCGCCGCGCTGGTGGCGATTGTAGGGGTGCGGTTGCTGGCGACGCTTTAGCGGTTCATCAGCGCGGCGCGTCTGTGCAATTTGCGCGTGAATACGGGGAGGAGCGTGGGAAAAACCGGGCCAGTGTCGGCCCGAGCCTTTGAAACAATTCGCTTATCTGAAAGAAAATGGCTCCCCGAGTAGGATTCGAACCTACGGCCAAGTGATTAACAGTCACCTACTCTACCGCTGAGCTATCGGGGAGCAGCGGGCGGGTTTTTCTCCGTCCGCGGAAGCGCGCGTATATGGGGGGCGAGGGCGGTTGGCAAGGGGGTTTTTCAAGGCGCGTGGCGCTGCTGGCCTGCTTTTCCCCCGCGCGTGCCTACCGCGCCAACGACAAGCACCGATCAGTCCGTGACGAATTGCTCTGCGACGATGCGCTCTTCCAGCGATTGGCCGGGGTCGAACAACAATTCGAGATTGGTATCGTGTGAAATCGCCAGCGTGACTTCGGCTATATCGCGCAATTCCTTCTGATCGGCGACAGCGGCCACGGGGCGTTTGTCAGGGTCGAGCACTCTCAGCCCGATTTTCATCCGATCCGGCAGGATTGCGCCGCGCCAACGGCGGGGCCGGAAGGGGCTGATCGGGGTGAGCGCCAGCATCTCGCTGTCCAGCGGCAGGATCGGCCCATTGGCGGAAAGGTTATAGGCGGTTGAACCGGCAGGCGTTGCAACAAGCACGCCATCACCCACCAATTGCTTGATCCGCACCCGGCTGCCCACAGTCACTTCGATCCAGGCGGTCTGCCTTGTTTCGCGCAGCAGCGATACTTCGTTGATCGCCCACAACGAGTGGGTTTCGCCGCTTTGCAAGGTGGCGTGCATGCGTAGCGGGGCGATGCTTTTGCGATTCGCCCGGGCAAGCCGCTTGAGAATGGCCGTGCGCCGTTGAAACCGGTTCATCAAAAAGCCCACAGTGCCAAGGTTCATGCCATAAGCAGGCACGATGCGGCCTGCATCCAGCATGGCATGGAGGGTTTGCAGCATAAAGCCGTCACCCCCCAGAACCACCACCACATCCGCCTCTTCCAGCGGGGCCCAGTCACCTTGCGCTGATAGATGTTCAAAGGCTTCTTGCGCCCGCTCTGTTTCAGACGCCAGCATGGCTACGCGTTCAAAGCGATTTTCTGGTTTTGCCTCAGACACCCGGTACCTTCCCCCTAACCCGTATCGCCAATGGCCACAGCGACAATTGCGTTTTCTCGTCCCGCTGCCAAGCCATGGCCAGTCGCTCGTCAGTACTTGTTCTGATGTTCCAATTCTGGCCGGATTGCAATTGATGCACTTATTTTGAATTCGGCTCATGTATGACACGCAGGATGGAATCGGATCGGACAAATAAAGCACACAGCCTGCGCACCGCAGGCCAGGGCATCAGTGGCGGTGGCGGTAGCGGTGGCGGCAGCAACGCGCCCGGGCAAATGCGCGGAGTGAAGCCCGCCGCGCTCGAAAGCGATTTGTTGACCGCGCTGGACCGAAACGAAATCGAGGTGCTGTTCCAACCGCAATTCTCTTCGGGCAGCGGCGCGGTGAGCGGGGCCGAGGCGCTGGCGCGCTGGCAGCACCCCACGCTCGGCACGATCGGCGCGCGCGATCTGTTCGCGATTGCCGAACGCGCCGCGCTGGTTGCGCCGCTTTCGCGCCACGTGGTTGCGCGCGCCTTGAAGGATGCGGCGGACTGGCCGCGCGAGCTTACCCTCTCGCTCAACATCACGCCCGAAGAACTGGGCGATCCGCGCTTTGCTGCCGATTTCGCCAAGCTGATCGGCAAAGGCACGATCGAGCCGGAGCGGCTGATGCTGGAGATCACCGAAGATTTGCTGCTGCGCAATCTCAAGCAGGCATCGGGCGCGCTTGGAGCGCTGCGCAAGCTGGGATTTCGCACCGCGCTTGACGATTTTGGAGCGGGCTTTTGCAACTTTCGCTATCTGCGCGAATTGCCGCTTGATGCGATCAAGCTTGACAAGGTGATGGTGGATGGCGTGCCGGGCGATGCCAAGGCGCTGGCCGTGCTGCGCGCGATCATTGCGCTGGGCAAGGCGCTGGAGCTGGAAATCTATGCCGAGGGCGTGGAAAGCGAAATCCAGCGCGCCACGATCCAGTCCGAGGGGGCCGATTACTGGCAGGGCTTTCTGCGCGCCCAGCCGATGACGAGCGCCAGGGTGGTCGACTTGGCGCAGACTGCGCGCGGGCGCGGCCACGGGTAGAGTTTTCGTCAGCCTAGCTGGCTAACGCGCGACTTACTGATCCTATTGTTAAGGCCCACGGGCTGTGTCCCGTTTGTGGACAAGGAGCGATTTTTGCGCGTCCAGCTTTGACCCGATGATCGCGCGCTGATCCCGATTTCCGCCCCGTGCCTGCCACCGGAACGCCAAAATTCCGCGCTCCCCGAGCTTGCCAAATTGCTGAAAAGTCAGCGGACACCAAGCAATGATCAGCGCTTGTCTTTTTAGTTTCTACGTGTTTATACCTAGTTAACGTAAATTAACCTCTCCCGCGAAACTGTGTTCGCGAGGTTGAGGGTTAGAGGCTTGCGCTTCGCTTTGCGATGGCGGGTGCAGGCTGGAATTGAAACTAACGCCGCGGGTGCTGCGGCGCAATATGCTTAGGCATTGGGGGAATACAACATGGATAATTTTGACTCGATTTCGGGCCGCAACACTGATGGCCTGGCGTATTCTCCTGTGGATGGCGCTGCTGGGCAGGCTGCCGTCGTGCCGGATCGCGCGATGACGCAGGACGCAACGCCCGATCAGACGCCGACTCCGGATGGCGGCGAGTTTCTGGTGAATACGACGGTTGCGTCCACTCAGTTCAGATCTACTGTCGCGGCGCTTTCTGGCGGTGGTTACGTGATCACCTGGGAAGGCGTGGAGACGGCTGCAACTGGCAATTTCGCAATTTACGCGCAGATGTATGATCAGGCGGGGGCAAAGGTCGGCACTGAATTTCAGGTCAACACCTTCACAGCTACCGCTCAGCGTTTTCCTTCTGTTGCGGCACTGTCTGACGGCGGTTTCGTCGTCACTTGGCATTCAAGCGGGCAAGACGGGGATGGCCTGAGCGTCCATGCCCAGCGCTACGATGCCAGCGGATCGACGGTGGGAGGCGAATTCCTGGTCAATTCCACAACCGCAGGCGACCAATCCGGCCCTTATGCGGCATCGCTTGAAAATGGCGGGTTTGTCATCACCTGGACTGGCGAGGACGCTAGCGCGAGAGGTGTTTTTGCCCAGCGATATGACGCGAACGGCGCGCCAGATGGCGGAGAATTTCAAGTCAATTCCTTCACCTCGGGCAACCAGCAGATCGCGACGGTGGCGGGCCTTGCCGATGGCGGTTTTGTGGTGACGTGGGAATCAAGCGGACTCCAGGACGGTGATGGATTGAGCATCCATGGCCAGCGTTATGATGCCGCCGGTAATGCAGTCGGTACAGAATTCCTGATCAACACGTTCACCACAAGCTTGCAGATCCGTCCCTCGGTTGCCAGCCTTGCTAACGGGGGGTTCGTCGTGACCTGGGGTTCTTTAGGTCAGGATGGCAGTAACTATGGCATTTACGGCCAGCGTTATGCTGCCGACGGATCGCACGATGGGGGCGAATTCGCGATCAACACCGAGACAGCACAAACCCAGGTCAATTCATCGGTGGTTGGCCTGTCCGATGGTGGCTTCGCAGTCAGCTGGTCCTCGCTTTTTCAGGACGGAAACGATTACGGCATTTATGGCCAGCGTTTCGATGCCGCCGGGGTGGCAGTGGGGAATGAATTCCGGATCAGCGAAACGGCCTTCGGGAGGCAGCTTGATGAGCCGCCGCTTCAAGGGCTGGCCGAGCTTGCCGACGGCTCGATCGTCGCGACTTGGTATGGCAGTGGGCCGGGCGACACTTTCGGAATCTTCGCGCGCACGCTGGATGTTCCGGGCAATGTGCCTAACGCCGCGCCCAGCACGGTGGATATTCTGACCACGCAGCCTGCCGCGCTGTATGTGGGCGATGAAATCCTCGTGAACACCGCAACTCAAAATTCGCAAGCTGACGGTGAGATCGTTGCGCTTGCTGATGGCGGTTTTGTGGTTGTGTGGGAGGATAGCAGCCAAGGCGTTGGCGGCAATACCGGTGATACGTCGGCGGGTGCCGTAAAAGCGCAGGTGTTCGATGATGACGGAGCGCCCGTTGGCGGCGAGATCCTGGTCAATACAGCGACGAATAGCACTCAGTTCAACCCCGTCGTGACAGCGCTGGATAATGGCGGATGGGTCGTATCGTGGACTGACTTCAGCGCTGGTAATGGAGGGGCCACCGGCGACAACAGCGGTTTGGCGGTAAAGGCGCAGGTGTTTGCCGCTGATGGATCGCTGGTGGGGAGTGAAATCCTCG
>JGI12109J20283_10355006_pt1 | contig 11974 bp, 8 predicted proteins | sample ElkSlonscriptome_12_FD_20283 | JGI IMG/M metagenome (IMG submission 20283) | reverse complement strand
GAATTAAATAAAAAACCTTTTCCTTTCAAAGAAGAAGTTTGGGCTGCAAAATTAGTTTCTTTTACCTCAAACAATAAATATATTGTGGCAGGAATTAGTACCGACGAATACCATATAAGTGGAACTGTACAGTTGCTAGATATCAAGGGGAACCCAATCGGTCAGCCTTTTGGTAATGATTGGCGATTTGCTTTAAGTCCAAATGGTAAGTACATCGCTGTTGGCGATGCAAACAATACTATACAGCTATGGGATATGAAAGGTAATCGAATAGGTTCTCCTTTTCGAGGTCATGAAAATTCAATTACTTCACTTGCTTTTTCTCCCAATGGGCGTTTCATTGCTAGCGGAAGTTGGGATAAGACTGTAAGATTATGGGATACAAAAGGTAATCTAATCAGTACTTTTTTGGGGCATCAAAAAGCAATAGAATCTATTACTTTTAGCCCGGATGGTCAATATATTGCTAGTGCGAGTCAGGATGGAATTGTCAGGCTATGGCCTAGTAACTGGAAAACCGCACTAAAAGTTGCCTGTAATCGGTTAAGACATCATCCTGTGCTTACTGATCCCAAAACTGATGAGGAGAAATCTGCCGCTAGAACCTGCCTCAGTTATGGAAGGATGGATCTTTAATGGCAAACTTCACAAAAGAAGTATAGGCAGTTTACGTGTTGGTAATCAAAAGATGAAAGGCGATCGCACGCTCGGCTACTGGAATTTCAGATGGTTGAGCGATCGCCCCCGTTACCGAAGCATATCAGTTTTCTGCCCGTGCGCTTCGGGGAGGAGCGATCGCGTCTTTAGATGCCAGCCCCCGCATCAGGAACACTGGGAGTTGCAGGAACATCAGAAGATGGCAAAGTTTTCTGCCATGCATCACACGTAAACTTGGAGACTTCCTTAGAAACTCTCTTAATAATCAGCGTTGAAACCAAGACAGCAATGGCTGGCGCTAATCCCAGGTTCGCTGTTAGAAACGGAGCTAACATTCCAGCAGCTTTTACGACATTCTTCTCTAAATCCTGATCCAGCAACTTCACCAGTTCTTGCATCGTTTCATCAGACCCTTCACCTCCCAATGGCGTACACAGAAGCTTGTAGGCTGCTGGGTTAATCCAATTGAAAAGACGCCGACCAGCATTTAAGAACTTTGGGTCAATTGCTGCTCTGGCTGCCACACCCACATCTATAGAATCCAGGGAAGCCGGATCTGCACCCGCTCTTCGTGCCCCACGCCCTGCCACTTCATCCTCTATCGCTTGAACATGAGAGCCTAGCTGAGCTTCCAACACATCATCATCCAGCTCCCACAAGCTTTCCACAAGAGATTCAACTTCTGCCACTGCTACTTATCTCCGAACTTTAGTCAACGAGAGTGTTACTGATTATCCTTTGCCTGTAAAACCAATAAGGTATGATTACTAATGAGGACAACTAGTCAGTTGTAAAATAATGTTAACAAGACTTAGGGCTTTTCAATCTGCTTTCCCAGGCTCCTAATCCTTCTGTTGAGAAATAATTTATTTTTATCACCCGTTCATTTGTCAGTCCAGCAGTTTCCTAAGAGACGTTCTGGACATTCATCCTCAGAAACTGGAATATCCTTAATGACTATTCTCATCGCCTGTTCCATCGCCATTTGCACAGCACTAGCTATCTCAACACCAAATTCTTCTTTACCAAAAATGTCCGCTTCATCGTGACAGCAATTCCCCACCCAAGCTTCCCATTCAGGATGAGCATCAAAAGCCGCTACGCAGTACGCCAAAAAGGTTTTAATAATATCAGCTTCGCACATTGTCCAGTAAGCCGCATTGGCATCTGGACTTTTCACTGAAACCAACGTAGAATATAGACCATTCGGCTTTTTCCATTTGCCCTCTATCTTCGGCTCCCTACCATCTTCAACGTTTTGCCGCCATTTAGGGAGAAACACACCGCGACCCGTTAGACAACGGACATAGCCCAAACCGAATTTACTACGCGATTGTATTAGATGAATCCCTAACACCGATGGCAAATCATGATTCGCTTTTTCAACAATAGAGTGCTGAAAAGAAGCCAGAACCTTATAAGTTTGCCTCCAAGCTTTAATCGAATTTTTCGCACTCTCATCCGATAAAACAATTCCAGATTTAGTCCGAATTGTCTTTTGCAACGTGCGCCATCCTTGCAGATTCTGCGACCCATAGTGAACCGACTTAGACATAGCTCGTAAACGAGAAGCCTGTGCATAATTGGCGTGGTGTTTATCTAACGTCCATCGCCTAATATTCTCTTCAGTCCAATCCGACCCCATACCCTCCAACTGGGATAATTTCTCAGCAATTGTGCAAAAAATATCCCCGTGAGGGCTATTAAATCGGGCAATTAACTCCGGGTCAAGTGACGCTTGAGTTGCCACTCTAGCATGAAGCTTAGACGCATCACACCAAACACCAATACATCCTGAATGAGTGCGGAATACCGAGCGAATAGGTGGCAAATTGTAGGGCGTTAACTCAGGAGGAAATGTAGTCGGTGAAGGAGGATTTTGTAAATTCGGTTCAGAACAGCTACTGCGACCAAATCCCTTGCGATTGATTTGGGTATACTTTCCTCTAACGAAGCCATTTCTTACTTGAGCCTGAATAGAATGTAGATAAGCAACATAGGTTTTAGTTGTCTTGATAACGCTAATTAAACGTACTTCGGGAATCCCCCAGAACTTACTTAAATCATCAACATTAGCTGATTTGAGCGTAACCCGAAACCTTCTATTGATCAGAGCAATTAACTTCTTCGGTGAATAAAGATGAGGAAGACACTCAGAAAACGTTCCACCCAGTTGCTCCACCAACGATTGATAAGCCGCCTCGTAAGCAACAGTGACATCAGCCAACACCCCTTCATCCACAGGCATCCCGTAGTGAGACATTTGAGCAAAAGCCGGTGACGCGGCACACTCGATTAAATAGCTAGTCCAAACCCCAATTTCTTTGAGCCGAGGCTCTAATAAATCATGTACCTTAAGCGTAATAGAAGCATCATTGGCGGCATAATTGAATTGATTATTACTCAATTGCCCATTGCCTAAATCCCCCCAACCCCAGTCAGAGGTTTGTCGGGATTTATCGATAGAGATTCCCAGTCGCAAACAAACACTTTCTAAACTGTGGGGTTTCCCGTGCTGTTTTAACAACCAAGGGTCTAGTCCAGCCCAGTAAACTTGGGACATAAGTTTAGTATCTCGGAGGTTACGGATGGGAAAATTATACTTAGCCAACATCCATCGCTGCTCAAAATCCAGGGAATGTCCAACCACTTCAACCTGGGGATTCGCTAATCGTTCTTGAAGCGTTGTCCAGAACCCCAGAGACTCTAATTTCTGATGAATCCGTGAGCGTTCTTTTGCCGTCCACCCCAAATCTATTACTATTACTTGGACCGCGGGTTGTTCTATAGCTATCTGAATTAAGCGAATCTCTCCCGTTTCCGGTGCAATTGCTGGAGTGGATGCCCGAGAAAAAGTTTCTAGGTCAAATCCAAATCGGGGGGATTGTTGAAAAAGACCTATTGCCTGATTCAATCCTTGGTTCTCTAGACCGATTATATTATCTTGCCGTGAAGCTTCAGGAAAAAGATTCAATTTATACTGGTAGAATTGAGTCATGCTGAATTGAATCCTAAAAAAAATCAGCCCCCAGTTATGGAGGCTATTGGGTAATTAAGCCGCAGACTTCCCGATAACAAAAGCGTCAATTCGAGTTGGTTTGTTAGCTTTAGAGAATCGGGTGTAGAGTTTCAGCCGGAATTCTTGACCGAGATTAACGGGTATCCCATCAATCTCCGTGAACGTTCCCAGAACCTTACCCGATGTATCCCGGGCAACCAGATAGTTACCAAAGCGCGAATCCGAATCCACCTTAACTTGGAGTGTTTCCCCCTTGAATAAGGTGTCGGGATAGTCAGAACCCTTGAGTCCAATCAGCTTGAAGGTGTGAATAGGTGGGTTGTCTAGGACATCGAGGATAAAGGGCAGTCCGACCAAGAAGACGAGGGCGGTGGAACGTTTCGTGGTATTATTACGGTGCTGGACTTGCCACAAGGCGGCAATAACCTGGCGACGTTGTTGCTGTGTTTTACAGTTATCCAACAGGCTTCTGTATTTGTCAGTTACTCCCTTAAGATTCTCATCAATTTTGTCCTGTACCGTGCGTGGGACTCTTTGATTACGTTCTTTGTAGGGTTTAGCCGGAGCAACAGCCCTTTGCACATCCTGGGCGAACTCTTCGACCCGTCGTTGTGCCGCTACAAGCCAGGAGTTAGGCACTTTATCAGGAAACAAGTTGATGAAAGTTCGCAAGTTCGCCATCCGGAACTGAGGCGGGATGAACAGTTGGTTGACCTCGCCTACAAGTTGAGAGATGGTATCTGTAGCCCCTTCGTTGACCGGTAGCGGCGTCTTCACATAGACATCGCGATTCCTGTAGTGTGACAGCCAGGGGACGCGGTTGTATCCCATCGCTTTTTGGGCGTTTGAGATCACAGTTGGGTCAGCTTTGGCGGCGTGTTTGAGGCTATCGACCTCAATTTGCAGTTGTTGAGCTAATTCCTCTACAATATCGGAGCGACCAATAGCATTGGCTTTGGCAATCAGGTAGGAGATGAGTCCCACATTGTTGCTCATTGCCCGAACAGTAATCTCCGCTAAACTGCCATCCAGGATTTCCTTGTCTTTGGTCAGTTGTGGTGCTTGAGCAAAGGTCTTAATCGCAGCCGCCACGTTGGGAAGCCTTTGGGCTGGTTTCCAACAGACCAGGTCTCCATCACAGTCACCCCCAATTTCACGCCACGTTTTCTCTGATGCCGCAATAATCCCATCAAAGTTCTGCCAGCGGTCAAGGGCGCGGTTGACCCAGACTTTCCAATCATAGCGCCAGCGCATGGGATAGCGGAAGCCCACGACCTCTGTGCCATCAGGAATGCCAGGAATACAGACTTCCCCGTCTTCGAGTTGCTCGTCGGGCATAGTCATGCTGGTGTTAAACTTAAGGCTTCCCCCCGTTGCCAGTCCCACGAGGTACTCGCGCATCAATTCCAGGGTGTGCTTGACGACTCGCGGGTGGGTGGTCAGGATACTATGGGTGTCATGGTGGAGAATTTGTAGCAGTTCGGGCGTGGAAGTGCCGGAGACTTTAGCCGTTAAGAATTCTAACAGATGCGTGCGATCGCTACTTAATTCATTGAGTTCCCGCACAGCTTTGAGCGTGTCGGGTACAATATCACGCTTAACGGCGTCCCACGGTAAGAACTGGATACAAGAATAGCTGCTGTTAGCGCTTCCCCAGCGTTTGCCCGGATTCCGGGGCGCCAGTTGAACCACGCCAAAGACCAGGGCTTTGGGCGCTCTGATGCCATTGCGTCCGGGGTTATTACCCTTGAAGCAGGAGCGAGGGATAACCAAGGATACCCCATTCGGGTCACTGTCTAAGGAAGGCAGGTAGGCAATAGTACCTTTAGTGAGCCAACATTTGTCGGGGTCTACAGCACGGAATTGGAACGGCACATAGGCTTGCAGTCCCAGAGTCTTAAACAAGAGTGCCGATGCCTTGGCGTGGCAATCCCCCGTTCTGAATTTACCATCCTCGACGATACGGATTCTCAGCGTCAGGGTAGTAATTAGCTGACATTCCGTCGTCAAGTTACTACCATAATTAGCCGCCGCCCGATTGCTTCCCAGTAAGCGTAGAAAATGGTCGGGAGTTGAGTCCTCTTCAGATTGGGCAAATATCGCCCGACCCAAGCGGCGGGAGTTCGTTGCACCAGAAAGTTTGAAGGTTTCCCACCCCTTCTCCAGACTCGCGATCGCGCCGGGACTATCCTCTTTTTCAATAAATCCTGACACGTCGCCGATGGCGAATTTAGCATCGGGATATAAATACTGGAGTAGGGTATTATAGTACACAACTTCAGTTGGCAGATAGTCTTGTTGGTATAAGTCGTATACGGGAAGTTTGAGAACATTTTCGCTCATAATTTATACCGTGAGAGTGTAATCGCTTCCATACGAGCGATAGCGAGCAAAGACTTTCTAGGAAAAACCCCAATGCATCTAGCTGACACAGCCGCAACCAGCCAGAACAGAGCAGAAGGGTTACTTCATCAGATTAGGGATGAGGTTCCAGAACCCCTCTGCCTTCGGACTTCTGCCTTCTTGTACTAGCTGTAGGGTGGGGGAAAAAGTCTTAATTTTTCAACCCGTAATTTGCACAGGCATTAATAAATACGTGAGATTTTGTCCCCCTAATGGGGTAAGAATAGCCGGGGAATGGGTCTCATTAATTTGCAGTCGGATATCAGAAGTTTTGGTAACTTTTAGACCCTCAATGAGATACTGGCTGTTGAAGGCAATTTCTAGGTCTTTCCCGGAAATTTGTGCGGGAATCACTTCCTGACCCGTGCCATTTTCTGTGGCGGTTGTCAGGAGAACGTGTTGGTTCTTTTTGTCAAGGGTCAATCGGATCACTTTGTTCTTAGGATCAGCTAATATGGCAATCCGTTCCAGGGCTTTTAGTAGCTGACGTTTTTCGACCGTAATGTGATTTTTGAATTTTTTAGGAATCAAGGCGCGGTATTCTGGATATTGCCCTTCTAAAGTACGGCTAGTCAAATAGGCTGATTGAGCATCAAAGATCACTTGACCTTGGCAGTAATAGAGGGCAATTGGATTTTCTGGCTTGGAGGTGGAAAGTATCCGGTCTAACTCAGTGAGGGTTTTGGTGGGAATCGTCAGTTGGGTTGGTTCCGCTTGTGCCTCATCAGTAGTTTCCGTCTCTGTCACCTGAGTCGCCGTCTGCGCTACCGCAAGTCGATGACCATCAGTTGCCGCAAATTCCAGAAAATCGGGTTGTACGGTAAGGTGAACGCCACACAGAACCTGTTTGGCTTCGTCCGTGCTAGTGGCAACCAAGGAACTTTGCACTCCCTCGCTTAACGATGACGTAGGAATTTGAAGGGAATGTCCCCCATTAATAGCAGGCAGTTGGGGAAAGTCTTCCGGCTTTGTGCCTTTGAATTGGTATCGTCCGCTAGCGTGGGTTAGGGTAATCATCCAACTGGGGTCAGCATCTTCTGTTTCCTGGGGTTCAGGTTGTACCGAAACTGTAATGTCTCCCTCGGGCAGATGGGACACGATATCCTGGAAAAGTTTAGCTGGGATAGTAACCTGACCTCCCGTTTCAATGTGAGCCAGGAAACGGGTTTTGATTCCCAAGCTGAGGTTAAACGCTGTTAAGTGTATCTGTTGCGTGTCTGAGCAAGCAGATAGGAGTATATTACCTAAAATGGGGTGAGAGGGTCGAGATGGAACCGCACGACAGGAGAGAGAAAGGTGAGTTTGTAGGTCAACAGAGGAGCAAGTTAGTTTCATTGTTTTTCTAATAGGTAAGCAGAGTCAGGAGACGGGTGGTAAAATAATCCGAGGGTAGTCCTTGTTTGATTTCACCTTCGAGATTAAATAGCGCGATCGCACTTTTGATCAGCCATGAGGTTGAGAGTCCTTGAATGTCCTGCTTGAGGAAGTACAAGCGGTTAGGGTTAGAAACACCTGTAGCAGTTGTTAAATCTTTGTCGCTGCGGATTCCAGCCTTTAATGCCGCTTTAAGTTTTAACCAAGTCCGAATGAAGGTTAGCAGGGTGGCTGTAATTTTGAGGGGGGGTTCTCCAACCGAGAGTAACTGTTGGCTTAGTTGGTTCACTTGCAGAACGTCTTTGTGTTTGAGAGCGTTGGCAAGTTCTAGGGTTGAATGGTTGAGGTTAGGGATTAGCTGTTTGATTTCACCAAAGGTGAGAGTTTCCTCACCGCGACAGGTGGCTAATTTTTCCAGTTCTTGAGTCGTGCGAGCGCTGTTAGAACCTGTAGCGCTGGCAATGTAGGTAGAAACGGCTAGAGGTAGGTTGACTCCCAGAGTGCGTGATTCTTGCTGAACGTTAGTCGCCAGTTCATTGATTTTCCAGGAAGGCGTACAATTAAATTGTTTGACAGTTGTTGCACGTTTGATGAGTTTGCCGATGCGAGTCCGGGTGTCGAGTGGAGTAATCAGAACAACAGTTGAGGGTGTATTTATAGACAGCAGTGTGTTGAGCAATTCAAAGTGGTTGGCTGTAATTTTGCCTCGAATAACTAGAAGCTTTTCTTGACCGTATAAAGGCAGAGTCTGGGCGTACATCAGGGCGGCTTCTAGTTGGTCAAAGGAGAAGTTTTGAACATTGAAAATCGCCCAAATTGGATCTAAATTATGCTTCTGTTGTTGGATGAACTGCGTGATTCGATAGGTATCATTTCCTGTGAGAGTGAAAGCTTTCATAGAGACTAGTAAGGTAAGCTATTCGGTATTTAGATGGGGATACTTCAATCCCAAGGAAGGCAACAGGGAATACACAATAGAAATGCGTTAGGGTCAATCCCTTGTCAGGTAAGCTTTTTTCTTCACTATTCCTCATTCCCTATTCCCTATTCCCGCAACGCGATAGCGCTATAGCTTAAGAAAGGTGGGGAATAGTGAACTCAATTCCCCCTCTCTTTTACGGCAAGTGTCATTCCTTTCCTAAACAAGGATAGGCAAGTTGCAGCAGGCAAATTTCCAGCCCGATTAAAGGGTTAGAGGATTGTTGAATGCTTAACGCTGCGGCTTCTAGGGTTAGGAGCCGATGGTGTATTTCTGGGATGGAGACAAGCTGGGATAGAGATTCGATGGAAGACAGGTCAATCAGGCTGGCGAAGGGAACTTTACCTTGTTTGAGAGAATTAGTGTCTTGGGAAAGTTGAAACACCAGCAAGTCTCGGTGAATGGCGAGGAGTTCTTTGACTAAGTGAACGGGTTCTACTCCCTCATCGTTGAGTTGGTTAGACAGCGCCATCAGATTGTGAAGTCTTTGCGGTGTATCCTGGAAAATAGAAACACAAAGGTCTACTAAGGAATCAGCCGGAATACTGCCAATGACGTCCCGGACATGGTGAGGTTCAATCTTACCATTCGTACTCATCGCCAGTTGCTCTAACAGTTGTACCGAATCTCTCATACCTCCTTGAGAATGCTGAGCAATTAGCCGGAGAGCTTCAGGGTTAGCCGAGATTTTCTCATTTAGAGTTATTTGGCTTAATCGTTCTGTGATATCTTGGGTGGAGAGACGGCGGAATTGGAAATGTTGACAGCGACTGATAATAGTATCTAAGAGTTTTTCAGATTCAGTTGTTGCCAGAATGAAAATAGTATTGGGAAGTCGGTCTTCAAATAGCTTGAGAGCCGCATTTTGGGCAGAGCGGCTCAACATTTGGCACTCATCTAGATAGATGATACGGTAGCGATTAGTTGTTGACAGTTTGCTGTAATTAATCAGTTCCCTGATATCATCGACACCATTGTTACTGGCGGCATCCAGTTCTCGGACATCCAAGTTACTGCCTGAACAGATGCTGCGGCAGCTCAAACAGGTGCCACAGGGGGTGAGGGTTGGTTGGCTCGATGATAGGCAGTTAAGAGATTTGGCGAAAATTCGGGCGGTGGAGGTTTTCCCTGTTCCTCGTGGACCATCGAATAGGAAGACGTTGGGTAGGTTTCCCGTTTTGAGTTCGTTGGTTAGGGTTCTGACAATTAGGGGTTGACCAACTAGCTCAGATAGGTTTTGAGGGCGGTATTTTAGATGCCAAGGTTGGTAGGATTGTTGAGATGTCATCGTTATGTAGCGTTTGAATCTTCGTGTTTTCAAGGCAGTCGCCGGGAATAGTTAAATCTAATGGCTGGAGGAAAGTAAAGATGAATGAACCCAAGACGAAGAAGACGAAGAAGACAAAAAAGAAAAGAATATTCAGACAATCCAAGAAGTTACAGGAACTCATTGTAATACTTTTGCAAGATTCTCCCATGAGTTGGCTGGCTTTGTTAAGGAAAGTGCGCCAGACTGCCCCCTATTGGTCACGAAAATTGAAACCCGATTCTCCTACGGTTAAGTTTAATGTGGAGGCTTTGCTGCAAAAAGGAATCATTACTCAGGATGACCAAGGCGTTTATCATGCAACAAAAACCTGGTAAAGCTGGTTAGAATGTCGGTCTAGTAACTACACCGCATCAAGTGCAGATTTGCTTCCCCCTGAATTTTTCTCAAGTTTTCAATTAATTCCCACACCTTAGTTAACCTTAGCCGTTATCGGATAAAACCAACCCGGCTCTGTGCGGAGTCTAAACATGCGATCGCCTTTGTGTTGTACAGGGCGATCTTGCTTCATCCATCTCATCTTGCCCCTCCCAAGAAGTGCATAAGCTCCAAACCGCTAGACGTACTAACGAGAGTGAAAGGGTTTTTGGTGATGCAATCAAACGATGAAAAACATCCTCAGTTGTTTAGGAATTGCCACAGTTATACTGTGTGCTGGACTGTACGCTTTTCAAGGAACGGCGACTAACCGACAGCCGAAAACAACTCCCACTATCGCCGCGCCCTCGTTACAACCCAACCAAACGGCGACTCCAACCCCCATCAGTACCAATCAACCCAAACCAACTCCCTCACCTTTAGCGATCGCTCCCACCTCTGGCACTCAATTATATTACCAGCGACGGGCATCGCTAAAGGCGGGGAAAATTTACACACACCCCAAACATCTCATCGAGCCTCCTGAAACCGGAAAACTCCCCAAACCCACTCACCAACAGTGGAAAAATCTCCTCGCCCAAGAAGCCCAAGCCGTTGTCAAAGGACAGGGTGACAACCGTCTAGCCCTTTTAGTCGGCGATTCCCTGAGTCTGTGGTTCCCTCCAGACTATCTACCCGAAGGATACTTGTGGCTCAATCAGAGTATTTCCGGTGAAAATTCCACTCAAATCCTCAACCGACTCTCTATCTTTGCCCACACTGAACCCGATATTATCTATGTCATGGCGGGAACAAACGACCTACGCCAAGGGGTCAGCGACGAACAAATTCTCAATACTATCCGTCAAATTCTGTATCGCCTGCGCCAAACTCACCCCCAAGCTCAAATTATCGTCCAGTCGATTCTACCCACTCGAGTAAGTATTCAATCAAGCGATCGCATTCACCACCTCAATGAACAAATCGCCGCGATCGCCGTTCAACAACAAGCCAACTACCTCAATCTCTATGCACTATTTCTCGGTCGTGACAATCAACTGCGACCGGAATTAACCACTGATGGCATTCATTTAACCCCTCTAGCTTACCGGATTTGGCAGCAGGAACTGTATTATACAGCCATCTTAAGCCATCCTTAAGATCAAGGGAACAACGGTGAGCTACTCAAGGAACATCTGCACCGGAGGTTGGCGGGGATTAACCTGAGTGGAGCAAATATGTTTACCAATTCATTGGATAGTGATCGCCTTTTATTTTTTATTTTTATCAATCTGTACCGGAGTAACGCCCGATTAAACGCTATTTAAATAGCAATCAAAATCCCGCTGCTCGAAGCAAACAAAAACCACCTTCTCAATCGCAGAATTTCTCTGTAAAAATATTTTGACTTGCGAGCAAGCAATTCGGGATGCCCAGTCACTTGGAAAACCCCGCAACCCTGTACTAATAGCCGGGAAGGCAATGGTTTTAATCGAGTATTGCTCTGCCAACATTAAACAATTACGATAACATTGAGCCAAAATCTGATCCTCTCCCTGATGACCTCCTTGCCAAACCGGACCGACTGTGTGGATAACCCATCGAGCGGGCAGATTATAGCCACGGGTAATCTTCGCCTCACCCGTCTCACAACGATGGATCTGTTCACATTCTTTTTTTAACTCAGATCCAGCCGCCCGGTGAATTGCCGCATCAACACCACCACTACCTGACAGATAATTATCCGTCGCATTAACAATCGCATCAACCCGTTGCTTCGTAATATCCCCCTGAATCACCTCAATTCGACCCCGCAGATCATCGGGTAAATTCTGCCCCCGATAGCGTTGACTCCGCT
>JGI12109J20283_10929813_pt1 | contig 11975 bp, 8 predicted proteins | sample ElkSlonscriptome_12_FD_20283 | JGI IMG/M metagenome (IMG submission 20283) | reverse complement strand
GCCGCCGGTGATCAGGGCAACCTTCCCCTGAAGTCTGTCTGTCATGATTGCCTCTCTTTTACCCACTATTCAATCAATAAAAACCAGTCTGACCGGCCTCGGAAATTGATGCCGAGGTTTTTCTTTAAATAAGGAATAACAGTCAGATGGTTTTTGACACTTCAATCAGGATTTCGGAAGCCTTTTGGGCATGTTCCCGAGTGAGAACAAGCGGCGGCATGAACCGGAAGACATTCCCGTAACGCCCGCAAGGTACCATAATCAACCCTTTCTGAAGCATGCCGATAATGATCTGTTCCACCTTTCCCTGAGCCAAAGGTTCCCGAGACTCCTTGTCTTCCACCATTTCAATGCCGATCATGAGACCTCTTCCCCGCACATCTCCGATTATCCGACAATCGGCGGCCCCCTCCTTCAACCAAGACTGGATCTCCTCCCCGAGTTCGGCAGCCCGATTGATCAAAGCTCGGTCGTTCTCAGTGAGGATATCGATATTGGTCATGCAGGCGGCTGCGGCGGTCGCATTTCCTGCAAAGGTGTTGGGCTGGGAATGATCATCAATATGGGAGGCCAAATCCTTGCGGATGGTCAGCCCGGCCATGGCCATATCCCCGCCCATACCTTTGCCCCAGGTGATCATGTCGGGTTCGATATCGGCATGTTCGATGCACCACATTTTCCCGGTTCGCCCCGCCCCGGCCTGGACCTCATCGGAGATGTAAAGGGCGCCGTGCTTTTCACATGCCTTTTTAATGATCTGAAAATACTCCGGCGGCGGCGGAACATAACCGCCCTCCCCTTGCTGCGCTTCAATGATCAGCGCTCCAACATCGTCCGCCCCGGTGTACGGGGTATTGAGGACATAATCCACATAATGGGCGCACTGGAGATTGCAGCTCGGATATTCGAGGCCGAAGCAGCACCGATAGCAGTAAGGATAGGGTAGATGGATGACGCCCGGAAGAAACGGACCGTACCCTTTTCGATACTGATCCCCCGTGGTCAGGGAGTTTCCGCCGAACCAGACGCCGTGATAGGCGCCGTGAAAAGCGACAATCTGGGTACGCCCCGTGATTTTCCGGACAAACTTCAGAGCGGTCTCCACCGCACCGCTTCCGCTTTGAGTAAAATAGGTGATACAGTTGTTTTCCAGCCCCTTCGGCATCACCCCTGCGACTTTTCGGGCCAGATCGGTGCGCCGCACGTTGGAAATATCGCTGGCATGCATGAGTTTGCACATCTGTTGTTGAATCGCCTCGATGACCCGGGGGTGACATCGGCCCACCGAGTTTACCGCTACCCCGGCCGTAATATCGATATAGATGTTGCCGTCGGGATCTTTGATGGTAGCGCCCTTGCCTTCTTCGAAAACCAATGGAAAACGCCCGCCTCCGCGTGCCATGGATTCGAAATCGAAAGACCCGTCGAGGTATGCCTGGGTGTTCAGACCCGGTATGCGGTCCGTCACCATTTTGGGGGCTTCGGGGTAAGACAATTTGGCCAGTTCTTGTTCATTCAACATGGGTTCCTCCTCCCATTTTAAGATAATGTCGGATTTACGCTGTCCAGTTCTTCATTCGAAACATCGAAGCGCTGTTCATTGCTGGACAATGTCTCTTCAGAAAAAAACAAGGGAAGACGGTCGTCTTCAGGCTTGAAGCCGACGGCGTCGTTATATTTTCTTTCCGTCTGCAATACCATTTGTCCCAGACGTTCCAGATATCCCTGATCGAGCGATTCGTCCAAAACGGCCGAAACGCATTCGATCAACTGCTGCTTCACTTCGGGAATATCCAACGCCGGCAGGGAGGCGAACAAACAGAGGCCCAGAGTATCGACCGCGGCGAAATAGCTTTGCAGGAATTTGGAAACCGGCGCCTGCCCGGCCGGGGCGGTCGGGTCATAGTCCGGATTGGCCGGACTGGGTAGTGCGTTTCCGCAGGTGTGGTCTGCGCCCATCGGGGAAGTGGCATACGTCACCCCGGTCCCCTTCAGCCCCCGGGGATCATACCCGGCCAGAGCCTGGCCTTTTACCTGAGGGATGCGCTCAATCCCGAGGGTTTTTCCGGCATATACACAGCCGTTACCGATCATGCGCCCTCGGTCGCTACCCGTCGATATCTCCCGAACGAGTTCAAGCGCGGCCGGTCCGTCGCCCCATTCCAGCACTCCGGCTTCCATGGCAACCGCAATCGAGGCCCCTACCTCCATGGTATCGAGACCGACATCGTTGCAGATGCGGTTAATCCGGGCGATGATTTCGACATCGTCGATCATGCAATTGGAACCGACCAGGGCAAGGGTTTCATATTCCAGGCCGGAAACGATGACGTCGCCGGCGGCATCGGTCAGCACGTTTGAACATCTAAGGATGCAGCTGGACATGCAACGGTGGCTCGGGATGCTGTTGGGCCGGGCCTTCATCATTTCGGCCACGGTTTCTCCGGAAATTTTATCCGCCCCCGCAAAGCGCCCCTGGGAAAAGTTTTTTGTAGGAATCGCGCCTATTTCATTGATAAGACCGACCAGCATCGGGGTCCCGAAATGCTTGAAACCCTCCGCAAGCGGGTGCGACATGATTCCCTGGGAAAAGGCTTTCACCGCGCTTTTGAGCAGCGCCTTGTCCTTGATCTCAGGCGGGGAACACCCGTGATCGTCAACAACAACGGCTTTCAGGTTCTTCGCTCCCATTACCGCGCCCAGACCCCCTCGGGCCGCAATTCGCGGGAAAAAATCAGGCGTGGTTGTGGCCACCGCAGAAGCCAGCATCCGCTTTTCACCGGCCGGACCGATCGAAACAATGCCGATATCGTCTCCATAATTTTTTCTTAATTTTTCGATACATTCCGAAATAAGGGAACCTTTTAAATCGTCGGCCGGAACAATTGAAACCCCCTTGCGATCGATCACGACGGAAACAGGTTCTTTTGAAATGCCTTCAAACACCAGTGCCTGAATTCCGAGGTTGGCCATTTTACGAGCGACAGTCCCCCCCGCATTCGCTTCCTTAATGGTATGGGTCAACGGGCTTTTGGCGCCCACGGATAACCGCCCGCTGTTGGGAACCGACGTTCCGGCCAGAATGCCTGCGGCGATCACCAGTTTGTTTTCCGGCCCCAACGGGTCACATTGGGGCGGCGCCTCATCTGCAATGAGGTTTGAGGTCAATCCTCGGCCGCCGAGATTTAGATAACGTCCCTCGACCGTCTCAAACTGTGCGCTGGACGAATTCAGATCAATCCTTGCAATTTTTTTATTTTTCAAACTGATTCCTCCCTTGTGAAGATAGGGTAAGTTTCATCCACTCATTCTTTTACTTTACATAATCTTATTCGGCAGCCAGGTGGCGATCTGAGGAAAGATCATGACCAGGATCAGAATCAGCAACTGTATCAAAACAAACGGGGGAACGGCCCGCCAGATATCTCGGGTAGTTACTTCCGGCGGGGCAACCCCTTTCATCATGATCAGCGCCCAACCGAACGGCGGCGTCAGGTAGGCTACCTGCATGTTCAGAATAAACAAAATGGCAAACCAGATCGGATCAAAACCGAGCAAGCGAGCGATGGGCATGAAGATCGGGGCACAGATGGTGACCACGGCGTAATCATCCATGAACATTCCGAAGATCAGAAGAATAAACTGCATACAGATCAGCACGATCCATCGACTCACTTCAAGCGATTCAATGAATTCCATCACCATATCCTGGGCCCCCGCACTGGCATAGAATACCCCGAAAAGGGTGGCCGGAATCAGAATCCAGAGCGCCATTCCGGTAATTTTCAATGTTTCACGACAGGAATTCATCAGCACTTCCCATGTAAGCTTTCGATGGATCATGCAGATGACCATAGCGCCGAGCGCACCGATGCCCGCGGCTTCCGTGGGCGTCGCTATACCCAGAAAAATGGAACCGAGTACCAGTACCACCAGCATGGAAGGCAGGAAAATTTCCTTCAAAGCCCGCCACCGCATCGACCAGGTAACCTCAACCGTCGTTTTGGGAAGTGCTGCCGGATTAAAATACCCGGTCAGCAATATCAACGTCACATACAAGCCGGCAAGTATGACTCCCGGAATAAAACCGCCGAAAAACAGTTTTCCGATGGATACTCGGCCGATGAATGCGAAAATGATCATGATAATGGCCGGGGGTATAATCTCTCCCAGCACACCGCCGGCCATGACCGATCCCAGTGCCATCGATTTACTATAATTATGCTGCAGCATAGCCGGTACGGCCACCAGACCCATTGTCAGAATCCCGGGGCCGAAGCCGCCGCACATGGCCAAAGCCACACAGACTCCGATGGAAACAATGGCCAGCCCTCCCCGAACACCCGACAGCCAGTAGCTCAGCCCCCTGAACATACCTTCGGAAATGCCCGATTGCACCAGGAAATTCCCCATAATGAGAAAAAGGGGGATGGTCATCAAGGTGGTGCTCGTGATCTGGTTGTAGGTTGTCGTGGCCACCGTATACAGTGCGGCCGGTCCGTCAATGAAATAGGTCATGGCGACGGTAATGCCGCCCAGGGCAAAGGTCACAGGGATGCCGATGGCCAGCAAAAACAAGAGTCCGCCAAACAGCACGAGGGTGATGATTTCGATGCTCATCCGGTATCAATCCAGTCCATTTTCTCTCTTTGAGATTTCGCGGCTGCTCTTTCTGGTGAATACGACAAAGCAGCCCAACAGAAAAAGCAGTGTTCCCAGTGGCATATAGAGTTTGAGAGGGTACAGAGGCAGACGAAAAACGCCTGTCGCCACCTCGCCGTTTTTGAATGCTTCATATCCCATGATCCAACTTTTCCAGAGAAGACTGCCGAGAAAACAGGTAGCAGCAAGAAGCGTCAGCCATTGGATGAACACCTTGAGACCTCTTGAAAACGAATCATAAAACATTTCAATACGGATATGGCTCTTCTGGACCAGGGTATAACTGCCGGCGGTCATCACAAACACCCCGAAGATCTGTTTGTTGACCAGCCAAACCCAAACCGTGGGCCGATTAAACAGGTATCGGGAAATCACTTCATAGCTGGTGGTGACCATGATCACCAGAATCAGCAGGCTGACCCATTTGCCTGTGCGATCGATAATCCATTCCAGCCCCTGAGAGATTTTTAATACCATTACACAAATCCTTAATCGGCTGAATGAAGGAACCGTGTTTCCATCATTCAGCCATTTTATAGAAATATTATCTTTTCTTTTTCCAATCCTCGATCATTTGAACAGCCTTGGCATTTGTAGGACTTTGAAGCGCCACCTCTTTCCATATTTTCTTTGCCGCCTCAACATATTGTGCCTGGCATGCCTCATCCAAAACATTGATATGGATCTTTCCTTCTTCCACAAGATTGCGGACGGTTTCCAGCTCCTTTTTATACCCTTTCACAGTAGCATGCCAGTAATCCTCCGCAGCCCCCTTTAAAGCCGTTTTCATATCTTCAGGCAGCGCTTCCCATTTATCCATATCCATCAGAATATGGCCGATGGTGATATCACTCTCCATTCCTTGAATCCAGTAGGGCGCCACCTCGTGCCAATTCAGTCCGGTGACGGCACTCACATCCCATTCGGCGGCGTCTACAGTGCCGAGCTTCAGGCCCATATAGGTCTCGAGGCCGGAGATTACCGTCGCCTGAAAGCCCACTTCGGAATGAAATTCAAGGTTAATCCCCTCGGCCCGAATCTTCATTCCTTTCAGGTCTTCGCATGTTTTGATCGGTTTGGTGGACAGTACGAAGGGGACGGGTCCGTAAGTGTGAATATCCAGATAATACAAACCCTGTTTGGCGTATTCCTGGCGCAACAGCTCAATAAACCCTTCTTTGAAAAAAAAGTCACGCACGGCCGCGGCCTTTTCTTCAAACGTCTGCTCTCCTTCGATTCGAAAAGCCAAAGGAAGATTGAATTCCACATTCCCTATCGGCAGAATGCCCGCCCACATCCCCCCCATGGCATGCAGCATATCCAGGACGCCCTGTTTGGTGGCGCCCAACAGTTGATCACCGGGCACCAATTCGGGATCTGCAAACACCTTGATCTTCAAGCGTCCCTCACTGCGTTTTTCAGCTGAAGCAGCGAATTCCTTCAGCAAATCCATCGAGAGGTCCCCATGGGGAAAAGCCGATTGAATTTTCATTCGATAAGTTTTTTCAGCGGCCCATGCGTTTTCAGATGCCAATCCGAATGCCGCAATACCGATGATAAGAAAGAAAATAATCCAAGTTACGTTCAAGCCAATGCGTTTCATTCATTTCTCCTTTGATTTCAGGGTTATAGGGAATAGCGATTCCATTTTTCTACGGAAATCTTTCTTCAGATTTTATAATTCCTCATTTTCCTAAAAAGAGTTTTTCTTGATATTCCGAGCTGCTCAGCAGATTGTGATTTATGCCACCGGTTTTGCTCCAGAACAGAATAAATATATTGCTTTTCAAACGTCTCCATTGCTGTCTTCAGTCTCGCATCGGTTGATTGTTTCGGATTGTTCTGGTGTGGTCTCCGTGATTTTTTCCCATCAGGATCATCCAACAGAATAGGACTGCCGAAAGTGATAAACCGACGAAGTACGTTCTGAAGCTCCCGAACATTACCGGGCCAGGAATGATTTTTCAAAATTTCGAGATCCTCCTGATTCAAAACCGGTGCGGTTTCCCGAGAGTAAAGGGTTTTCAGGAAATATTCAACCAGAAGGAAAAGATCATTCCCTCGCTCTCTCAGGGGAGGTAGAGAAATCGGAATCACATGGATTCGAAAGAAAAAATCGGTCCGCATGGCACCTGTTCGGACGAGATCATTCAGGTTCTTATTGGAGGCTGCAATGATTCGAACATCCGGTTTAATGATTTGGCGTCCGCCTACTGGTGAAAACCCGCCTCCATCAATGGCTCGAAGCAGTTTCACTTGAAAGGCGGGGCTTATTTCGCCGATTTCATCCAGAAAAAGCGTCCCCCCATGTGCGGATTCAAGATACCCTTTTTTATCTGCGGTAGCTCCTGTGAAAGCACCTTTTTGCGTACCGAAAAATTCACTTTCGATAAGACTCTCCGGAATCGCTCCACAGTTAACCGTGACAAATTTGTTCCATTCCCGCTTGCTCGATTTATGAATCGCCTTCGCGACCAGTTCCTTACCCGTGCCGGACTCTCCGAGAATTGAGACACTATCATCCGTCGTCGCCGCTTTCCGGATGAGTTCAAACACCTGGTGCATGGCTTTGCAGTTGCCTAAGATACCATTAAACTCGTGGGTATCCCGAATCGAAGAGCGAAGAAGGAGATTTTCGTTAATAAGCTTTCTCTCCATTCGTTTATAAAAGGTAAAATCGGAAATAAACCCTTCAACGGAAACGATTCCCGACTCGTCATCATAGATCGCCTCTCCCCTATCGTACACCCATTTGGCTTCCCCTGAACGGCTGAGAACGCGGTATTCGTTCTGAAAAGGCCTCTTCATCTTTATCGCTTGACGAATCTCCGCCTTAATACGCTCCTGATCCTCCGGGTGAATAATGTGTTGTAAGGAATTCAAATCTTTATCGTGAAAAAATTTAGAGGAATATCCAAAGATGGATTTACATCCCGAACTGACAAATTCCACGCAAAAGTGATCCCGTTTTACGATTCGGTAGGCCATTCCAGGTAAATTATTCATTAACGCAGATAAACGTTTCTCATTTTCACGAATTTTACGCTCAGCCTTTTTGATCTCTGTGACATCCCGATACGCCTCGATTGCCCCCACAATACGATTCTCATCATCCAGAATGGGCGCCGCGGAAATCCAGACATATGATCCTTTTCCATCATTCAATTCCGGTAAAAACCGTTCAGTGAAAATCCGTTCGCCTCCCTTATCTTGAGCGGAAGCAGAAGCCCGGAAAGTTTCCCACACCTGGTCAATCAACAGCGGCTCTTTTTCCTCATGGTATTCCTGCAGACATTCACGGTAATACCTTCCGATCACCTCCCCTTTTCTCAATCCGAACATTTTTTCCATCGCACGGTTCCAGGCTGTCACCTTTCCCTGTTGATCGATTACATAGGTAGGCGATGGAAGAAAATCGACAATATCAATCAGTTTTTTTTGAGAAGCCTGTAATTCGGAGGTTCGCTGGTGAACGAGTTCTTCCAGGTGTACTCGGTATTTTTCCAGTTTTTCTTCTATTTTTCTTTTTTCGGTGATATCCCGGGCCACACCTTCAACAGCAACTACATGACCTTCAGAATCAAAAATCGGTGTTTCGATCGTAACAAATCGGCGATAGGAGCCATTTTTATGGTAAACCTCCATCTCGTAAGGCGGCTGTCGTATACCCTGCATGCTGAGCCGGGTATGAAGATCGGCCTTTTCATTAATCAGATGGCGCGTCCAGTGGATTTCAAAGCTCGAGCCGATGTATTCTTCCGGCTCATACCCCAGCAGCTTGGTAATGGAAGGGCTCATATAATGAAAACGCCCGTCGGAGCCATGCCTGAAAAACAAGTATTCATCTTCGAGAATTGAAAGAATTCTGTCGTATTTTTCAGTACTCTGCTGCAAAGAAACCAAAAGATTTTCAGTCGTCTGCTCCAGCTCAGCGACATTATGTTCCGCTCTTTTTTCCGAGGTAGAAATAGTCATAAGTTTTTTTCGGTTGTTGAAACCTCATCATCTGTTGGTAGCGGACCCATTAAAATGAAAAGCGAAGCCCCCCAAGCCCGGTATCATTAAAAAGAATAGCATATCAGCGGTTCTTCGGCCAATGCACCCCATCATAATCGCTCATTTTCCCATGCCCTTTGACCTGCCACTTGCAACCCATCCGGGGGCTGATTCTCATTCGAAACTCCCACAAGAATATTAAATGATACAAACGGTTTCTATGACTCAAACACAAAAGACCTTGAGCAAGAGCCATACCAATTGCCTCTAACAAAGAGAAGTATTATTCTTCTTCTTGATTTGTCCTTTGCTGACCTCCTCTGGCCGCTTTTAGCCGGATGGCCATCAGTTTCCAAACAGGCTGGCCTGCCCACAGACAACCCCTTTTGAGTCATTATTGACCCATTTATTTTTTTTATTATTTGTTCAATAATTTACTTCGTTTTGATACAGGTTTACGGGTCAAATTTGACCCGTTCGATAAAAAGCTTTCAGTTCACCGATCTCTACAAGTTCGCCTTTCTCCCGAAGCGAATCCCCTTTTAGGAAAACGATAAAATTTTCGACTATTGGTACTTTTCTTGCTTTTCCGTTGTCCATGGACCCTGCTCCTTATGAATTTGCACCTATGAATTCGGCACAGGAGAGAAAGCTGTTAAATTTCTTTAGAGGAGGTTGTCAGGTGAAAAAAAACAGGCATCGTGTATCCAAGTTGTGTCCTTTCCTCGTTTTGTTTTTCTTATTTTCTGGAGGGATTGCCCATGCTGAAATTGAAATTCAGATTTTACCGGAGGTTCTGGACAAATTCTCTATCGGAGGAGAGGTAAACGTCTTTTACCGTTATGATCAAAGCCCCTACTACGGTGCCGACATAACCCCGGATGAAGGCCCTGACACCGATTGGGGAGAAACATTCAGTCGAATTCGGTTTACGGCCGAAAAGAACTTGGATTGGGCAATTCTTGAAGGCCAGTTTGCTCCCTTTTATACCGAAACCATCGGCCAGGATGTCTATGGTCTCGTGAAGGATGATCAGAAATCGGGAATCGACCAAGCCTGGATAAAATTTAGGAATATCTTCGGTTCTTCGGTGGATGTTACCGCCGGCCGGCAGGACATCAAAATTGAAAAATGGTTTCTGATCGCAGACGGCGAAGACCAGGAATTCGGCAATTGGCTCTATTTCCATTCAAGTTTTCCAATGGCATTAAAGCTGGACGGTGAATTCAACCAGTTAAAAAGCACCCTGTTTTGGGCGAGAAGCGGAAATTATGTCAAATACTGGACCGACGGACCCGAAGATGATATCGATCTGACCGGCTTCAATCTCCATTACGATTTTACCGAAAAACTATACATTTATGGAGGCGTTTATTACAAAAATGAAGATCAGAATGATACAGCCTCTGAAAATGATACAATAGCCTTCGATATCGGCGCTGATGCCAGCTTCGGAGGCCTTCACCTTGAAGGAGAGTTTGTTTACGAAACCGGCGATGTTACCGATGCATTCGGTGAGGAACGGGATCGGAAGGCATTTGCCGGGTTTGCCAGTGCAACCTATACCCTTCCGGTTCAGTTTGCCCCATACCTGAGAGGCACATATATTTACTTCTCGGGTGACGATGACCCCACCGATAATGATGTTGAAGAGTATGATCCGATGTTTTTCGATTTTAAAATCTGGAACCGCTGGATCATCGGTGAGTTGGTCGGTGAAACCCAACTTCCCAATTATAACAAACAGAACATCATTGCAGAAGTCGGGTTCAGTCCCATTGAACCGATGGTCATCTCATTGATGTATATCCGGCATGATTTGGTCGAAAACAACTGGCTGGGTATGCCCTTAGGGTCAGACGAGTGGGCGGATGAATTCAATCTTTTGATCGACTATCCGATCGGGGACCATCTTTTTGTCCATTCAGGCCTGGGTTACATCACGCCGGATGACGCAGCCGAAGAGGTCTTCGGGGATGATGAGAATGCCTTCTTCGCCCAATTATGGCTTAACTTCTACTTTTAAGAGGCCGATCTTCATTTGATTTTCCTGGCGATTTGAGGCTGTGCCCCCCACCTTTTTCACCTCAAATCGCCAAGGATTCCCTTCACTTCCCTTTGGACCGATTACACACATCCCTTAGAGGCGAAGGTGCTCTGGTCAAGACAGCGCCACCAACACCACATCAAAGGTCAATGTCTCCCCGGCCAGGGGATGGTTTGCGTCCAGAGTGACGGTTTCATCGGTGGCGTTGAGCACCACGAAATTGACGATCTCTCCCATGCCCGACTTGTACTGAATCGGGCGTCCGGGCACCAGTTCTACACCGGACTGAATCTCTTTTCGATCCAGTGTCAGGACGAGGTTTTCATCCCGACGGCCGAAGCCTTCCTCGGGGGGAACCTCGATGGCCCGCGATTCATTCGCCTGCATGCCGATGACTCCTTTTTCGAGCCCCTTGACGGCCGATCCTTTTCCGATTTTAAACCCCAGCGGCTGACCGCCTCTGGATGATCCGACAACGTCGCCGGAAGGCAGTTTGATGGTGTAATGGACTTTGACAAAATCTCCGAAATCTGCTGTTTTCATGGAAATACCTTTTGGATGGAACAGTTCGGCCCCCGCAGGCGCGGAGGCCGATTTTTTTGCTGGGTTTTCAAAGATTTACAGCTTCATGGGAATGTCCCCAAGGCTGAGGTCCTTGTCCGTGACGATATTGCTCACGGTGTGGTTTTTTCCGTCCTTTTCCAGGGTCAGGGTGAAGGTTCGGTCGTCCTTCAGACCCCGGAACCAAAAATCCCCGAAGTTGTCGGTTTCGGCGTCAAAGGCTTCCCCGGATTCATCATCCTTGAGGGTACACCTGGCGCCGATAATCACCTCTTTTTCCACCGGGTCATAGAGGGTGCCGCCCACGAACTTTCTGGGCAGATGCTTGTAGTAGACGCGGGATTTGGTGTTCGCCTCCGGATTGATCAGCTCCGCCTCCTTGATGAAGTCCTGAAAATCGGCCTCCTCGCCGAACCGAAAGGCATCGGTGGGGCACTGGTCCACGCACCGGGGCACTTCCCACTCCTCGTCGTTGTCGAGAAGATGGGCGCATCCGGTGCATTTCTGGGCAATATTGAGACCCTCATTGAAAAAGATCGCATCGTGCGGGCAGGCGTCCTCGCAGAGCTTGCAGCCGGTGCACTTCTGCGGATCGATGATCACCAGACCGTCCTCCCGTTTATAGATGGCATCCACCTCGCAGGCCTCCATACACGGAGCGTCGTCGCAGTGGTGGCAGAGCTTTGGGATATAAGTCACCTTAACTTTC
>JGI12109J20283_10055665_pt1 | contig 11980 bp, 9 predicted proteins | sample ElkSlonscriptome_12_FD_20283 | JGI IMG/M metagenome (IMG submission 20283) | reverse complement strand
CAAGGCCGGCGAGTACCGCGACGAAGGAACCGGTTATCACGTGCTGCGCATCGCGCAGTATTCGCGCGTGATGGCGCAGGCGCTCGGCTTGGCGCCGTCGCGCTGCGAGGACATCGAACTGGCTGCGCCGATGCACGACATCGGCAAGGTCGGTATCCCCGATCAGATTCTGCTGAAGCCGGGACGACTCACCGGGCACGAGTTTGCGATCATGCGGCGCCACTCCGAGATTGGCTACGAGATCCTCAAGGACAGTCCGTCGCACTTCCTGCAGCTCGGTGCGACCATCGCGCTCAACCACCACGAGAAGTTCGACGGCAGCGGTTATCCGGCTGGCCTCGCCGGGCGGGCGATCCCCTTGGAGGCGCGGATCGTTGCCGTCGCCGACGTCTTCGATGCCCTGACTACTGAGCGTCCATACAAGCGCGCTTGGCCTTTGCCGGAGGCCATCGCCTACGTCCGCGGCCTGTCCGGGAGCCATTTCGATCCCGACTGCGTCGCCGCGTTTCTCGAGAACATCGACGCGATCGAGGGGATCTTCTATACCCTCGCGGATCGTCAGAGAAGTCCCCGGCGCAACGATCGCTTGGCGGCCGACCGGCCAATACGCGCTGCGCACGACCAAGGCCCTTGAGCAGCGCCGGGCATGGGGCGATTATCAGGGCGGCTGGCGGCCCAGCTAGAGGCCTTGCGGAACCGGGCCGACACCGAGCACGAGCAGGCGTTGATCCGGCTCACGATCGGATCGGTCGCCTGTCTCTACCTGCTCGCTGCCAAACACATTGGCTCGGCGGGCCTGGCTGGCCCGCTGATCCTCTGGCTGGTGGCGGGTTTTCTCGGGGCAGCCCTGTTGCTGTTCTTCGCCGTCCTGGGGTGGCCAGCGCCGTCGCCTGTCCGCCGCGCCGCCGGGGTCGGCCTCGACATGGCGATGACCTCGTTGGCGATGGGCCTCGCCGGCGAGCACGGCGCGCCCTTGCTTGCCGTGTATCTGTGGGTCATCATCGGCAACGGCTTTCGCTATGGGGTGCCCTATCTCGCCTTGGCGACCCTGACCGCCGTTCTCGGTTTCGTCGGTGTGATCCTCTTCTCGGGCTACTGGCAGGAGCACCTCTTTTTTGCCGCCAGCTTCCTGCTGGTCCTGCTGCTCATCCCCCCTTACATGGCTGCCCTGTTGCGCAAGCTGACGGCCGCCGTCCGGCGGGCCAACGAGGCAAGTCAAGCCAAGAGCCAGTTTCTGGCCAAAATGAGCCACGAGCTGCGTACCCCGCTCAACGGCGTGATCGGCATGAGCGATTTGTTGATGGACTCCAAGCTCAGCCGCGAGCAGCAATCCTTCGCCCGGACTATCCAGACTTCGGCGACGACCCTCCTGGGCATCATCGAGAATGTCCTGGATCTCTCGAAGATTGAGGCTGGCCGCCTGACCCTCGAGCGCATCGAGTTCGATCTGCATCGCCTGCTCGCGGATACCGTCAAGATGTCGCGTTCCCAGGCGCAGCGCAAAGGGTTGGCATTGAGCCTGCGAGTCGATCCCGAAGTGCCGTTCCTGTTGCAGGGAGATCCGCTTCACCTGCGTCAGATCGCGATGAATCTGCTCAGCAATGCCGTGAAATTTACCGAGACCGGCTGGGTGGAATTGCGGGTCGCCCTTGCCGGACCGCCGGGTTCGGATGCGCCGATTTGGGTCCGCATCGAGGTCGAAGACACCGGGATTGGTATCGCGCCGGAGGATCAGGCCCAGATATTCGAAAGCTTTCGCCAAGCGGACAGCTCCACAACCCGGCGTTTTGGCGGCACTGGTCTAGGGACCGCAATCGCTCGGGAGTTGGCGCATCTGATGGGAGGGCAGATCGGGCTTACCAGCACGCCAGGAGGGGGTTCCTTATTCTGGGTAGAGCTGCCCCTCGCAGCGCCTTCCGCGTCGCTGGCGCGGACGGACGGCTCTTCCCTGCCTGATCTGCGCGCCTTGATCGTCGGCGACGGATCTGAGGCGGAGGCGATCGCCGAGGCATTGAAAACCTGGGGCGTCAAGCACCGGATCCTCGCGTCCTCGGCCCGCGGCTATGCCGAGCTGATGCAGGCCGAGGTCGGCGGGCAACCCTACGGCGTCGTCGTGGTCTGCGCCGATCGGTTGGATCTCGACCCCGCCCAATTCGCCGCTGGCGTCCAGGCTGAGTCCCTGCTGTGCGAGACCAGTCTGGTCTTGGCGGAGGCTCCTCTAGGGACTGGCCAGGAGGCGTTGTGGCGGGATGCGGGTTATCTCGCGATCCTGCCGAAGCCGCTGGATAAGACCCTTCTCTTCAACGCCGTTCACGCGGCGTCAAGCGCCCAGGAAGTTCCCGAGCAGGTGGCCTCTCTCGTCGAGCACTATCAACGGATGGCTTCTTCGGAGCAAAAAGGATTGCACATCCTCGTTGCCGAGGACAACGAGACGAATCGGCATGTCCTGAAGGGACTGCTCGAGCGCGTCGGCCACAGCGCGACCCTGGTCGGAGATGGCGAGTCGGCCCTCGACGCCTTGGCCGATGCGCACTTCGACCTGATGATCCTCGATCACAACATGCCCGGACGCAGTGGTTTGGAGGTGTTCAAGGCGCAGCGCTTTATGAATCCGAGTGACCCGCTGCCAACCGTGATCCTGACGGCCGATGCCACGCCGCAGGCCGAGGCGGCCTATCGAGAAGCCGGCGTTGAGGCCTATCTGACCAAGCCGGTCGAGACGCTCAGCCTGCTAGACACAGTCGCCAGGCTGGCGCGAAGCGCCGGCAGGGTCGAAGCGGCTACCCCGCTGACTGAGCGCGGCCCGGAAGGCGCAGGCGATTCGGACGAACGCATCGTCGCCGAGGACAAGCTCGAGGCCCTCCTGCGCATGGGCGGTGGGGTGGGATTCCTCGACGAGCTCGTCGGCGGTTTCCTGCGCGACAGCGAGCGTTCGATCGACAAAATGGCTCGCGCGGTCGCCGACCAGGATTACCCGGCGCTGCGCGAGGCGATCCATGCGCTGAAGGGGAGTGCCGCGGAGCTCGGGGCGGTCCGCCTCCTGTCCATCTGCAGCGAATTGCGGGCGTTGAAACCGTTCGAGCTCGGCGAGGAGAACGCGCGAGCCCTGCTCGCGCAACTGCGCGCGGCCCAGGGCGAGACGGCAAGGCTGCTGCAGGAGTTTTCGATGCGTGAGCGCAGCTCGAGCTAGTCGGCGGTAATGCTGAGCTGCGACGTCTAACCTGCCAAAAGCGCGAAGATTCGGATACACAATAGATCATCTTTCTGCAGCCGCCTCGGTGTATCGGTCTGTCCAGCATGCCCCTGCGCATCCGCGGCTTCTCAAGGGGCCTGATCAATCATCTCGCCTATACAACGCGCTGGTTAGTGCATTCGACATCCAGATCGCGACAGAGGGTATCGGCCCTCGGGCCGGGGGCTGTCAACCGATTTAGCGAACGATGGTTGACAGCACTAGGACCCTCCGTAACCATGTCTATTTTTTGGCGGCCCCCCAGCCACATGGGCCGCCGTCGACTCTCGGAGTACCCAATGTTCGCTCCTGCGATGCGCCACGACTGGTCAATCGAGGAGGCTACCGCCTTGCTCGATCTGCCGCTGAATGATCTGGTTTTCCGTGCCCAGGGTACGCATCGTGTTTTTTTCGATCCGAACCGCGTCCAGGTCAGTGCCCTGCTCAGTATCAAGACCGGCTCGTGTCCGGAGGACTGTGGCTACTGTGGTCAGAGTGCCCACCATGCCGCGGACCTGGAGCGTGAGCGGCTGCTCGACGTAGCAGAGGTCGTCGCTGCGGCCCGGACCGCTCAGGCCGAGGGGGCGACGCGCTTCTGTATGGGGGCGGCCTGGCGCAATCCGACCGATCGAAACCTCGACCGAGTGGTCGAGATGGTCGCCGGGGTTCATGCCTTGGGCCTCGAGACGTGCATGACATTGGGCATGTTGACCGCCAGCCAGGCCGAGCGTTTGCGAGCGGCCGGGCTCGATTACTACAACCACAACCTGGACACCTCGCCGGAGTACTACGGGCGCGTCATCACCACGCGCACCTATCAGGAGCGTCTCGAGACCCTGGCCCATGTCCAAGGCGCCGGCCTCAAGGTCTGCAGTGGCGGGATCCTCGGCATGGGCGAGTCGCGCCGCGATCGCGCCTCGCTACTGTGTCAGCTGGCGAACCTGCCGCGCCACCCGGAATCGGTCCCGCTCAACATGCTGGTGCAGGTCGAGGGTACCCCTCTGTTTGGCGCCGATGAGCTTGATCCGTTTGAATTCGTTCGCACCGTTGCCGCTGCGCGTTTGCTGATGCCGGCTTCGCACGTGCGCCTCTCGGCCGGTCGGGCCAGCATGAGCGATGAATTGCAGGCGCTCTGCTATTTGGCCGGGGCCAACTCGATCTTCTACGGCGAGCGCCTGCTGACGACGGCCAATGCCGAGACTGGGCGCGACCGGCGTCTGTTCGAGCGGCTCGGGCTGACCTTCGAAACCTATGAGCCTGAGGGGCGGGGGGCGCCGAAGGGCTGCGACCGTTCGGTCGTCCCGCTCGAGGCCTGAGCTGAGGCTCCGGCCCGAGCGGGCCAATCACGCTGGCGTCCTGACTCGAGATGAGCCCGCGCCCGCCGCCGGACTTGGCTCCAGACCTGGACCGCCTGAGGCGCTCGCACGGTTATCGCGCTCGGCGGCTCCTGACGGGGCCGCAGCGCCCGCGTGCTGAAGTCGACGGCCGTGCCCTGCTCAGCTTCTGTAGCAACGACTATCTCGGGCTCGCGACGCATCCGGAGGTGGTCGCCGCGCTGCGCCGGGGCGCCGAGCGCTGGGGCGTCGGCAGCGGCGCGGCGCACCTGGTCATCGGCCACAGCGCGGCCCATCAGGCCTTGGAAGAGGCCCTTGCCGAGTACACCGGTCAGGCGCGGGCCCTGCTCTTCTCGACGGGTTATATGGCCAATCTCGGCGTGTTCTCTGCGTTGACGGGTCGCGACGACCTTGTTTGGGAAGACCGCCTCAATCACGCCTCCCTGCTCGATGCGGCGCGGCTTGCGCAGGCGCGGTTGCGCCGTTATCCGCATGGCGATGCCGCGGCGCTGGCGCAGCGCCTCGATCCCGGTGGGGCGCGGCTGGTCGCGACCGACGGGGTGTTCAGCATGGACGGGGACCTGGCTCCGTTGCCCGCGCTTGCCGAGGTTGCTGCTAGAGTCGGCGCCTGGTTGCTCGTTGACGACGCGCATGGGCTCGGCGTCGTCGGGGCACGAGGTCGTGGCAGCCTTGAGCATTGGGGGCTCGCTGCAGAGCCGCGCCTGATCCTGATGGGGACGCTCGGCAAGGCATTTGGCACCTTCGGCGCCTTCGTTGCCGGCTGCGAGGAGGTCATAGAGACCCTGATCCAGCGCGCCCGCAGCTACATCTACACGACCGCTTCGCCTCCGGCGCTGGCCGAGGCGACCCTTGCGGCGCTGCGCATCGCCGCGCGCGAGGGCTGGCGGCGCGAGCATTTGCAGGCGCTGATCGGGCGCTTTCGTGCCGGCGCCGCGCAGCTCGACCTCCCGCTCGGCGCGTCGAGCACGCCGATCCAACCTTTGATAGCTGGGCACAGCGAGCGGTCGCTGGCCTGGAGTGGCGCGCTCGAGCAGGCCGGCATCTTGGTCGGCGCGATACGGCCGCCAACGGTGCCCGCCGGCTCGGCCCGCCTGCGCATCGCGCTCTCCGCGGCACACGAACCCGGCGACGTCGACCGTTTGTTGGAGGCCCTTGCCCGGCTCCCACGGGGGGAGGGCGGATGAGCTTGCAGGTCGCGCGCCGCGGTTCGGGACCGGATCTGGTGCTGCTCCATGGCTGGGGCATGAACCCTGGGGTCTGGTCGGGGCTGCCGGCCCACTTGACGCGCGGCTACCGACAGCACCGCATCGCCTTGCCGGGGCATGCCGGCAGCCCGATAGGCCCCGGGGCGCAAGAGCTGGCCGGCTGGGCGAGCGCCTGCCTGGCCGCGGCCCCGGACCGGGCCCTCTGGGTCGGCTGGTCACTCGGGGGACTGGTGAGCCTCGCGGCCGCCCTGCAGGCACCGCAGCGTGTCCGGGCCCTGATCCTGATCACGACGAGCCCCTGCTTCACGCGCCGGGCGGACTGGCCGTCGGCCATGCCGATCGGCACCTTGGACCAGTTCCAGGCCAATCTGTTGGCCGATCCCGCCGGCACGCTCGAGCGCTTTCTCGCCCTGCAGGTGCGCGGGAGCGATGCGGCCTTGCCGACGCTACGCTGGCTGAGGTCGGAGATTCGCCGACACCCGGCCCCGAATGCGGGCGCACTCGCCGCTGGGCTGCGCCTGCTGCGTGAGAGCGATCTACGCGCGCTGCTGAGCCGGCTCGTGCCGGACAGCCTGTGGCTCTTCGGCGGGCGCGATACCCTGGTGCCGGCCGCGCTCGGCGAGCACATCGCCGGGCTGGCCGCTCGCGCGCGGGTCCGGGTGATCGCCGGTTCTGGCCATGCGCCTTTTCTCTCCCACCCGGATGCCACGAGCGAGGCGATTGGCGACTTTCTGGCGGAGGCAGGTTCTTGAATCCGACATCGATCGACAAAGCGGCCGCACGGCGCGCCTTCACACGGGCCGCAGGGCTCTACGATACTGTGGCGGTGCTGCAGCGCGAGATCGCCGAGCGGATGCTCGAGCGGCTCGATTACATTCGGCTCGAGCCCGGTCGTGTCCTCGATCTGGGCGCGGGGACCGGCTACGCCCTCGAGGCTCTGCTGCGACGCTATGCGCGCGCGCAGGTGTTGGCCCTGGATTTCGCCGAGCCGATGCTGCACCTGGCCCAGCGGCGCGGCGGCTGGCGCCGGCGCCCGTTGTGCCTGTGCGCTGATGCCGAATCCCTGCCGCTGGCCTCTGGCGCGGTGGACCTCGTCTTCTCCAACGCCACGCTGCAATGGTGCAACGAGCTGGAGCAGACGTTCGCCGAGTGCCTGCGGGTGTTGCGCCCCGGTGGTCTGCTCTTGTTCTCGACCTTTGGGCCCGACACCCTCAGCGAGCTGCGCGACGCTTGGGCGGCGGTCGATGGCGATGTCCATGTAAGCCGCTTTCTCGACATGCACGACATCGGCGATGCCTTGGTGCGCGCGCGCTTCGCCGATCCGGTCATGGATGTGGAGCGCTTGACGGTGACCTACGAACGGCTCGCCGACCTGATGCGCGACCTCAAGGGACTTGGGGCCCACAATGTCGCGACCGGTCGGCATCGGGCCCTCACCGGTCGGCGCCGCCTCGTTGCGCTCGAGGCCGCCTACGAGCGCTTCCGCGAGGCTGGCCGCTTGCCCGCGACCTACGAGGTCGTCTATGGCCTGGCCTGGGTGCCGCAGCAGAAGCCGCTGGGCGACGGCGTGACGATACCGCTCGAGCAGCTGCGCGCCGGCGTCGGCCGGCGCACGGGGCGATGACCGGGTTCTTCGTGACCGGGACCGATACGGGGTGCGGCAAGACTGAGGTCGCCCTTGGTCTCATGGCGGTGCTGCAGGCGGCGGGCCTTGCGGTCGTCGGGATGAAGCCGATCGCGTCGGGCTGCGCGACGACGCCCGCCGGGCTGCGCAACGCGGACGCCGAGCGCCTGCAACGCCAGGGCAGTCGCTCAGTGCCCTACGAGCTGGTCAATCCCTACGCCTTCGCGCCGCCGATTGCGCCGCATATCGCGGCCGAGCTGGCCGGGACCGAGATCGCCCCAGGGCTCATCCGCTCGGCGTACCTCGAACTCCGGGGCCAGGCCGACGTCGTCGTCGCTGAGGGCGTTGGGGGGTGGGCCGTGCCGCTCGGGAAGGACTTTGCGGTCGGCGATCTGCCGGCATTGTTGGGGCTGCCGGTGGTCTTGGCCGTGGGCCTCAAGCTCGGGTGCCTGAATCATGCGCTGTTGACGAGCGCTGCGATCGGGCGGGCAGGGGTCAGCCTCGCCGCTTGGGTGGCCAACCGGATCGATCCGCGAATGGTGGCCGCCGAAGAGAACGTCCGGGCCCTGCAGGCGCGCATCGATGCGCCTTGTCTCGGCACGCTGCCCTGGTTGGAGGCGCCGTGCGCCGAGCAGTGCGGGACCTATCTCGATCCGCGTGCAGCGATGCGCTTGATCTAGGACAAGGAAAACAAGGCGGGGGAGGAGCTAACCTGAACGTCTGAGGCCACTCGCGGTGCCGGACGATGGTCCTGCAGCAGAGCGCCTCAACCTTCGCCTCGACGGGGATTTCCACCCCGCAGCATCGGCTCCTGACGACCTGGGGTTGTGCGTCGGTGTCAGCTTCCGTAATGATGCGTCACTCGTGACTGGAGCAGTGTCAAGCGCCGTTTACGTTAACTTTAGTTGACAGCCGCGCTTGAGCGTTCTAGATTCGCGCTACGCGAAGACTGCCCAGCGAGAACGAGAGCCGCACCATGCCAGGTCGGGCACAGCCCAGCTCAAGAGAGCCTTTGTATACACCAGAAGAACGTCGCCGGCGCGATGCCTCCCCCTGGACCCTGGTGCAGGGCGTGTTGGCTCCCCTGCAGTTCATCGTCTTTTTGGTGAGCCTCGGTCTGGTGCTGCGGTACCTGGTGAGCGGGGAAGGCTTCGAGTTCGCAACCATTTCGATCGTCGTGAAGACCTTGGTGCTCTACACGATCATGGTCACCGGCTCGATCTGGGAGAAGGAGGTCTTCGGCGTCTACCTCTTTGCGCGCCCTTTCTTCTGGGAAGACGTTTTCAGCATGCTGGTCATCGCCCTGCACACGGCCTATTTGGCCGCCTTGTTCGCGGGCATTGATCCGTATCTGCAAATGTACATCGCCCTCGCCGCGTACCTGACCTATGTGATCAATGCCACGCAGTTCCTCCTCAAGCTGCGGGCAGCGCGCCTGCAGCAAAGGGCACAGGACCTTGCTGAAGGGCTGGGGGTCGCCGAGTGATGGGGCACGAGAAACCAGTCCGGTCCCCTGATCGCGCGGACTGTAGCGAGCTGAGCGTGCGCCACGAGCGCGGCCAGCGGCAGGTCTTCTGCGGCCTGGCGGCCATCGTTTGGCTGCACCGCAAGATCCAGGACGCCTTTTTTCTGGTGGTCGGTTCGCGAACCTGTGCACACCTGGTCCAGTCGGCCGCAGGGGTTATGATTTTCGCCGAACCGCGTTTTGCAACTGCGGTCCTTGGGGAGCGCGACCTTGCGGGACTGGCCGACTGCAATCAAGAACTCGATCGCGTCGTCGGTGAGCTCCTGGCTCGGCGTCCCGATATCGGGACCCTATTCTTGGTCGGCTCCTGCCCCTCGGAGGTGATCAAACTGGACCTCGAGAAGGCCGCCGAACGCCTCGCCCTGGCCCATCAGGGGCGCGTCCGCGTGCGGAGTTTCAGCGGGAGCGGTCTCGAGACGACCTTCACCCAGGGCGAGGACACCTGCCTGCTGGCGCTGGTGCCGACTCTGCCTGAGCTGCCATCCGGGCAGACCTCTTTGCTGGTCGTCGGGGCCCTCGCCGATACGGTCGAGGACCAGTTGTCCCGATTGTTCGGCGAGCTCGGCATCGGCCCGGTGCACTTCTTCCCGCCGCGCCGTGCGGACAGCCTGCCCCCGGTCGGCCCCGGGACACGCTTGCTACTGGCCCAACCCTTTCTCGGCGAGACCGCTCGCGCCTTGATCGCGCGCGGGGCGACCCATCTGCCGGCGCTCTATCCCCTCGGCATCGAGGGTACCCGCGAGTGGCTGCGGGCCGCGGCGAATGCCTGGGGGGTGAGTGAGGAGCGCTTCGACACCGTGGTCGCGGCGCCGGTCGCGCGCGCCGAACGCGGCCTGGCGCACTACCGCGAGCGCCTCGCCGGTAAGCGGATCACCCTGCTGCCGGAGTCCCAGCTCGAGATTCCGCTGGCCCGGTTTCTCGCCCGCGAGTGTGGTATGCAGCCCGTCGAGGTCGGCGTACCCTACCTGGACCGTCAGGTCGTGGGCGAAGAGCTATCGCTTCTGCCCGCTGGAATCGACCTGGCTGAGGGCCAGGACCTCGAGTCGCAGCTCGATCGGCTTCGTGCCGAGCGCCCGGACCTGACCGTCTGCGGCCTGGGGCTGGCCAATCCGCTCGAGGCCGAGGGACTGCTGACCAAGTGGTCCATCGAGCTGGTCGTGACCCCGATCCAAGGTTTCGATCAGGTCGGCGACCTGGCCGAGCTCTTCGCCAGGCCCCTGATCCGTCAGTCGCGCTTGGTGGCTTGAGGTCATGGAGCTGACGGTCTGGACATATGAAGGGCCGCCGCACATTGGTGCGATGCGGGTGGCCGCGTCCATGCAAGGCGTGCATTGTCTGCTGCATGCGCCTCAGGGCGATACCTACGCCGACCTGCTGTTTACGATGATCGAGCGGCGACCGGCCCGCCCGCCGGTCAGCTATACGACCTTCCAGGCACGCGATCTCGGTGGCGATACTGCCGAGCTGGTCAGGCGATCGCTGCAGGCGACCTATGAGCGCTTTCGACCACAGGCCCTGTTGATCGGTGAGACCTGTACCGCCGAGCTGATCCAGGACCAGCCCGGTGCGCTGGCGCGGGGAATGGATATTCCCGTGCCGGTGGTTCCGCTCGAGCTTTCGGCCTACAGCCGCAAGGAGAACTGGGGCGCGAGCGAGACCTTCTATGGTCTGGTGCGGTCGCTGCTGGCCTCCGAGGTGCCAGCGCCCGATAGCGGGCGGGCGCCGAGGCCTGAGGAGCGACGCCCGCGGGCCAATCTGCTGGGCGCTACGGCGCTCGGCTTTCGTTGTCGCGACGACCTGCTCGAGGTCGGCCGGCTGCTCGAGGCGGTCGGTGTCGATGTCAATGTCGTAGCGCCGCTCGGGGCCTCGCCCGCGGACTTGCGCCGGCTTCCGGAGGCCGACTTTAATGTCTGCCTCTATCCGGAGGTCGCCGAACTGACCTGTAGCTGGCTCGAGCGGCAGTTCCGCCAGCCGACGGTCAAGACGGTCCCCATCGGCGTCGGGGCGACGCGCGACTTTCTGCGCGAGGTCGCCGCCGTTGCCGGGATCGAGGTTGCCGCCGAGGCGCCGCAGTCGCGGCTGTCCTGGTACGCGCGCTCGGTCGATTCGACCTATCTGACCGGCAAGCGCGTGTTCATCTTCGCCGATGCCACCCACGCGCTGGCCGCGGCGCGGATCGCCAACGACGAGCTCGGCTTCACGGTCGTCGGGCTGGGTACCTATAGCCGCGAGTTCGCCCGCGATGTCCGTGCCAAGGCCAAAGAGCTCGGTGTCGAGGCGCTGATTACCGACGACTACCTCGAGGTCGAGGCGCGGGTGGCCGAGGCGCAGCCCGAGCTCGTCTTGGGTACCCAGATGGAGCGGCACATCGCGAAGCGCCTCGCGGTGCCCTGCGCCGTGATCTCGGCGCCCGTGCACGTGCAGGACTTCCCGGCCCGCTATGCGCCACAGATGGGCTTCGAAGGGGCCAACGTCATCTTCGACACCTGGGTTCACCCGCTGATGATGGGGCTCGAAGAGCACCTGCTGGCAATGTTCCGCGAGGACTTCGAATTCCACGACGGTGCGGCCCCCTCGCACCTCGGCGGCGAGCGGGAGCGCCCGCAGCCGAGCCCGGAAACTGCCTCGGGGCAGGGAACCGCGGCGGCACCTGCCAAGAGTGCGCCGGTCTGGAGCCCGGAGGCAGAGGGCGAATTGGGCAAGATTCCGTTTTTTGTCCGCGGCAAGGCGCGGCGCAATACCGAGCGCTATGCGCAGGCCCAGGGCGTTACCACGATCACGATCGAGACCCTCTATGAAGCCAAGGCACACTACGGACGCTGAGGCGACGCCGGTGCGCGTTGTCATCGTCACGCTTGACAGTCACCTGGCCGGCGCGGTGGAGCGGGCGCGCGCGAGTTTGGCGGGCGAGTTGCCCGGTCTGGAGCTGAGTTTGCATGCGGCGGCGGAGTGGAGCGAGGACGCCGAAGCGCTCGAGCGCGCACGCGCGGCGATCGCTGCGGGCGATATCATCGTCGCGAGCATGCTGTTCATGGAGGA
>JGI12109J20283_10016642_pt1 | contig 11983 bp, 14 predicted proteins | sample ElkSlonscriptome_12_FD_20283 | JGI IMG/M metagenome (IMG submission 20283) | reverse complement strand
GGGATTCAGGCTGATGATGATGGCGGCGAGTCCCGCCGAGATGGTCTGCATGCCCGCCCAGGTGAGCCCCTGATAACCCGCCTGATTCAGCACCCCGAGGGCCATCAATCCCAGGAACATCCGCCAGCCCGCCTGCCGTATCTGCCCCCGCCAGTGGCACCAGCCGATCAGCAAAAGCGCCGCCAGCGAGAACCGGAAACCCAGGAACAGAAACGGCGGCGCCACCGTCACCGCGAGCTTGCCCACCGCGAAGGCCGAACTCCAGGTGAGACAGAACACCAGCACCAGCAGGAAATAACGCGAGCCGCTCGGGGCAACCATGAAAATTCTCCAGGGAAATTACCGACACCTTAGGCGATTTCTCGAAAACACTCACCTTGATGGGACGCCCGATGGCGCCCTCCGCGAGGGAGATTCTTTTCCGAAAATCACCTAAAAGGGTCATCCGCGGCGAGAAACTGCTCCACGGTCAGACCAACATCGGCGGCGATTTTACGGAGCAGAATCGGTGAAATATCTCGCCCCTTGTGGTAGGGAACCGTGGTTCCTCGTCCATCGGGATGCCGGTATTGCTTGTGCGAGCCACGCTGGCGTACTTCCGTGAAGCCCAGTTTGCGTAACAGCGCAGTGACCTCCTGAGGCTTGAGAACGGGTGGCGGTGGCATATCAGTCGGGAATGACCAAAGTCTGAGTGCCCACGAATTCCGCCTCCAGCGCTGGCTCCCCGTCCTCCAGCAGCATGGCGATAACCTCCGTGAGATTATCCCGTAACTCATCCAGGGTCTCACCCTGGGAATGAGCTCCCGGGAATCCCGGCACATAGCCCACGTATACCCCGGTCTGGGAACAACGCTCAATCACAGCGGTAAACCGTGTCATGGTATCCAGTCTCCACAGGTTTCAAAGGGGTCCACCCTACAAGAAGGCAACGCGGCGATCACTCCAGCCCCGCCGGCAGCAGATAACTCACCGTCACCGGAAACGCGCCCAGGGCATCGTCCTCGATGGAGGACAGGGATAACAGGTGCTGGGGCGGGACCGTGGGGTGTAACCCATCCGCCGGCAGGGCGCCGGGAGCGATGCCATCCACCATCCACTGGCGCTGGCGTACCTCGACGATTTCGCCGGGTCCGGGAGGCTGGGATCCAATCATGGGCGGGTGACTCCAGAGTCGTTCTCATGAGCCCCGTAGTTTGACGCTACCGGGCAAAATTGCCAGAGCCTCACTGGTTGACGGGTTCAGTGCGCCGGCCGCCGCCCCCGCGCCACCTCGCGACTCACCCAGGAGATCAGCGGCGTGCCCAGCAGGGTGGGCAGCACCCAGGTCCACCACACGCCCACCCCGATGTTCACCACCAGCAGCGCCGTGACCATGGCGATGTACGAGCCGCCCTGGCCGCTCAGGTGCGAGTACAGCCACCCTCTCCAGCGCCGCTTGGCTGCCAGATAACCCCACAGGGCGAAGCCGTAGGAGCCGATGGCGATGGGCAGGAACCACCAGAGTTCGTTCCAGCCGAGAATCGCAAGGCCTGCGGCACTGCCGGCCATGGCCACATAGTTCCAGTGGTAGATCTCCCCCAGCCGGGGGTGCAGGCCGGGGCGCTTGCGCACTCCCATGGCGATGGGGCCGAGGATCAGGCCGAGGACGCCCGCGATGATATGGACAGCCAGCAGGCCGCCGTGTAATGACATGGTTGGCTCCGGCGGTGGCGTGAAGACTCCCCGTTCCGACTGCCATGAGCCGGAAAATTCCGGATACTTGACAGAATAAATTAAAGTTATTAAATTAAATTCATTAAATTAATGACAGTAATTTTTTGGAAGACACCCATGGCCAGACCTCGTAAGGACCAGACCATCGACATCGCCGGGCGGGCGATCCAGGAGACCGTCCGCCTGCTGGGCGAGCGTGACGTCAACGACCTCACCATGAACGAGGTGGCCAGCGCCGTGGGTTGCCGGGCACCGGCCCTCTACAACCACTTCCGCAACAAGAACACCCTGCTGCGGGCGGTGCACGACGCCGGCTTCCAGCGCCTCTATGCGGACAAGCTGGCGGTGGCTGCCCGCACCGGGGGTGACGCGTTTGCCCGCCTGCGCGAGGGGGGGCTGGCGTACCTACGATTCGCCCGGGACAACCCCACCCTGTACCGGCTGATGTTCGACCCGCCGCCGTTGCCGGAACTGGACGGCAATCCCTTCGCGCGGGATCTGGGGATGAAATCCCTGGAGTTCCTGCGGGCCGGCATCAGCGCCTGTCAGGCCGAGGGTTATCTGCCGGATCGGGATCCGGCGCTGGTGGCCTTCACCCTCTGGTCCACGGTACATGGCGCCGCCTCGCTGCTGATCCAGAATCGAGCGCCGCTGCCGGTGGCCGACGCCGAGCAACTGATCCAGACCACCGTGGACACGGTGATGGACATGGTGGCCAGCACCCGGGTGGATGCTGGCTAAGGCATTGATCGGTTTGCCTTCTTCGTAGGATGGGTGAGGAGCCTGGCGACGAAACCCACCATTCGGGAACGAAGGCAGCATGGGCGGGAATTCCACCTGCCCCGGTGGAAACTCCAACGCTGGTGGTTCCCTTCCCGGGTGGTGGGTTTTGGCCCCGCCGGGGCCTGCACCCACCCTACAAGAGTGAATTTCAAGCCCGAAGCTCTACTAGATCCTCTTTGCCGACTCCGTCACGACCGTTATCGCGATGTGTTGTCGACCGTGAATTTCCGTCCCCGACCTGCCCAGGAGAAATCCCATGCGTCGTAGCCTGAAGTACTCTCTGATCGCTCTCGCCAGCGGACTGGCCGCCGGCCTCACGCTGGTGGCCTATTCATCCCTTCGCACCGAGGCGGTGATCCAGCAGCACATGGCGGTGGTGGCGGCCACCGGGCGCACCGCGCCCTCGCTCACGGTGGCGCTGGCGGATCTGGACCACCTGCCCGCGCCGGTACAGCGTTATTTTCGCTTCACCTTCCCCGAGCCGCCCCGCCCGCTGGCCTTTGTGCGGATGACCATGGCGGGCGATTTTCGCCGGCCCCGCACCGAGGGCTTCGCCTCCACCACCGCCGAGCAGACGGTGGCGGCGGGGGTGCCGGCGCTGGCGTTCGCCGCCACCACGCCCATCGTGCCGGGGGTGTGGGCGCGGGCCTATGACGCCTATGCCCATGGCCAGATGGAGATGAAGGCCAAGATCCTCTCCACCCTCACGGTGGTGGACGAGCGCGAGACCCCGGCACTGAACCGTACCTCGCTGCGCCGCTGGCTGCTGGAGAGTCCTCTGTATCCGGAGGCGTTGTTGCCCGGCGGGCCGGTGCGCTGGGAGGCGCTGGACGAGCACCGCGCCCGGGCGCTGGTGCGCTACCGAGGCGTGGAAGCCTCGCTGGTGGCCAGCTTCCGGGAGGATGGCAGTCTCGAACGCTTCGACGCCGAGCAGGACGGGGATCTGGAGACGCCCTACCATGGCTCCGGCGAGCATGTGACGCGGGACGATTACCGGCTGGTAACGGGCGCCATGCGGCCCATGGGTTTCGTCATCGCCCGCGCCGCCGGGGGCGAGATCCATCCCTTCTGGCGGGGTCGGGTGACCGCTCTGGAGGTGGTGCGTCCCTGAGTGTGCTAGAGAGTTGATGAATGCCGCCCTTGATGCCGGTGGTCACACCGTAGTAGGCGATATCGGCCACCGGGCTGTCCTTCTCGGCCAGCAATTGCGCCAGACTCTGGCCGGAGCTCTTTTTGTCGTGGGGCATCTCCACGCCCGCTTCCGATGCGAAAGGATAGCGGATTACAGGGCAATGACGGTTGCCAGGGCGGTCTGGCGTCCTACAATCCGTCGCAACCCGACTGCCGAGCATCAAGGCCCCCCAGGAGTTTCCGTGACCGAGACCGCCCTGCTTGCCCCCGCCCTCGCCCCGCCCGAGCATGATCCCGAGCTGGACCTCGTGCACGCCCGGCTGACCGAATACCTGCTGGAAACCCAACGCCATCCCGAAGACCCAGAACCCTCGCAGCCCTCCTTTGAGGTGCTGCGGCGGGAGGTGGCGACGGGCACGGCGGATGCTCGCCATCGACTGGCCACCGCCATCCGGGAGCGGCTGGATTATCTGCTGGAGCTGGACCACGGCGATGCCCCGCAGAACTGGTTGCTGCTGCGGGACGGCCTGTACCGGCTGCCGGTGCTGGCGCCGCTGGCGGGGTTCTCGCCAGCCGGTATGGAGCCACTGCGGCTGTGGCCGGCGCCGGCGCGGATGGTGCTTTACGAGATGTTCGCCGGCTACCTCGGGGAGGTCCGTAAGCAGAAATTTCCCGACAGGCCCGCCAGCCTGCCCACGGCCAAGCTCATCCTCCGCACCCACGGCGGCGCATCGGCGCTGTTCATGGAGGTGCTGGAGGATTATGTGGATGCCCTGGAATGCCACCGTCTGGAGGTCCGGTCCGACGACCCGCTCCCGTTACACTACCGTCAGGCCCTGTATCGCTTGCAGGCGGCGTCGCTGCGGGGTAAGCAGCCCCTGTCGGCCACCGGCCTGACCCTGCTACTGCACGCCCTGCGGTTGCGGTTGTACGGGGGCCACGCCCACGAGAACAGCGAGGTGGTGGTGAAGGCGCTGGAACGTCATCTCGCCGATCAGTCCCCGACGCCACCCATGGTCCATGCGCTGCGCGCCCTGCACCGCCGGATCGACGATCCGGCGCGTCTGTACACCGATCTGGAGTACGCCCAGGCCCGGGAACTGGATGGACTCCGTCGACGGCTACGGGGGCTGCTGGAGCGCTGCGGACGGGGCGACGCCGATGCTCGATAGCTATTGCGAGCGCACCGCGCCCGGACTCTGGGACGAGCCGCTGAACACCGTCACCAATCTGGCCTTTCTGATCGCCGCCGGGGTGGCGATGGCGGTACACCGGCGCCATGCCGGCACCATCCCGGATCGGGGCGTGGATCTGTGGCTGTTGCGCCTGTGGCTCATCGCCATCGGCATCGGTAGCGGCCTCTGGCATCTCACCGCCCGGCGCTGGGCGTGGTGGCTGGATGTGGTACCGATCCAGCTGTTCATCCTGAGCTTTTTTCTCAGTTTCATGCAGCGGGTGCTGGGCTGGGGACTGGCGCGGATGGGGCTGGCGCTGGGCGGTTTCATTGTCCTGAGCGTGGTGGTGGAGGCCACCGTGGGGAACGCCCTCAACGGCTCGGCCAGTTATTTCCCGGCCTATGCGCTGTTGCTGACCATGACCGGCTGGTTGTATCGCCAGGGCTCGCCGGTGGCGTGGCTGTTCGGGCTCGCGAGCGGCGTGTTTCTGGTGTCGGTGAGCTTTCGCTCGATGGACATGGCGGTGTGCGACGCATGGTCGCCGGGCACGCATTTTCTCTGGCATGTGCTGAATGCCGTGGTGTTGGGGAGCCTGCTGGTGGCGATGATCCGGGTGGCGGCCGGGCAACCTTCCGCGCCGGCCCCGGATCACGGATCACTCAACTGAAATACCCCGCCCGCACCGCCCCGCCCATGGCGTTCAGCAGCAACTGCCCGGCGGTGAGCGACGAGATGCCGTTCAGATCCCGCGCCGGGGTGATCTCCACGATGTCCATCCCCAGTAGTCGCCCCTTCCCGATCAACCCATGGATCAGTCGCCGCACCTGGGCAAAGCTCAGCCCCCCGGGCGCGGGACCGGCCACCGCCGGCATCACCGCCGGATCCAGCCCGTCGGCGTCGATGGTGAGATAATAGCGCCCGCCGTCGGGAATCCGCGCCAGCACCGTGTCCATGCCCTGCTCGTGGACCTCGTAAGCGGTGATCAAGCTCGCCCCGTGATTGCGGGCGTCGCGCACCTCCCGGGCCCGGGCGCTGCCCTGGGCGCGCAGGCCGATCTGGAAGATCTCGCCCATGTGGTCCAGTTCCGAGGCCCGCCGCATGGGGCTGCTGTAGCCCTCGCGCACCCCGCCCACCTCGTCGCGCCAGTCCAGATGGGCATCCACCTGCACCAACGTCACCGGGCCGTGGTCGGCCAGCGCCCGGAACACCGGGATGGGAATGCCGTGATCGCCCCCCAGCACCAGCGGCAGGGCGCCCCGTGCCAGGATGGTCCGCAGCGCCTGCTCGGCCACCGCGTAATGGCCCCGGGCGCCGTCGGGATGGCGGGGCACGTCGCCACAGTCCACCACCCGGATGGAGCGCTCATCCAGCAGCGGCCCGTCCAGATCGAAATCCCAGTGATCCAGCCCTAGCACCAGCCGCCCGGATTCCCGGCGAATGGCCGCCGGGGCGTTGCTCTGGTCGTTGGGGTCCGGCTCGCCCGGGTAGGGATCGCCGTGGGGCAGGCCGATGATGGCGATATGGGCGTCGAGGCTTGCCAGATCCGTGTGCAGGGGGAAATCCAGGAAGCTGGGGGCGACAGGGTTCAGGGTCGGGGGCATGGTGGCTCCGGGGCTGGGCTATAGTGACAGGTTAATTCGGTACAACAACGAACGTCGAGGAGCGGGATATGGATCTGGGTCTGAACAACAAGGTCGCCATCGTCACCGGTGGCAGCAAGGGCATCGGCCGGGGGATCGCCGAGGCGCTGGCCGCGGAAGGGGCCAAGCTCGCCATCTGTGCCCGTACCCCAGGACCGCTCCGGGAAGCCCGGCTGTCCCTGCAACGCCATGGCGGCGAGGTGTTCGCGGTGCCCTGCGACGTGGGTCACCCCGAGGCGTTGCGGGAGTTTCTGGATACCACCCGGCAGCGTTTCGGCGGCGTGGATATTTTGGTGAACAACGTCTCGGCGCTGAACCCCAGCGACGACGAAGTCGCCGCCTGGGCGGCCAATATCCGGCTGGATCTGCTGGCCTCGGTGCATGCCACCCAGCAGGTGGTGCCGTGGATCGCCGAGCGCGGCGGCGGCTCGATCCTGTTCATCTCCTCCATCTCCGGGCTGGAGGCGGGTTCGCCGCCGGCCTATGCCGGCGTCAAGGCGGCGTTGATCAGTTACTCCAAGAACCTGGCCATGACACTGGCCGCGCAGCAGATTCGGGTCAATACCATCGCCCCGGGATCCATCGAGTTTCCGGGGGGCGGCTGGGCGCGGGCGCGGGTGGAGAATCCGGAGCGCTACAACGGGGTGCTTTCGAAGATTCCCTGGGGGCGGCTGGGGACGCCGGAGGAGGTGGGGGCGGCGGCGGCGTTTCTGGTGTCGAGGCCGGCGTCGTGGATCACCGGGGTGTGTCTGGCGGTGGATGGGGGGCAGCATAAGGGGAATCTGTAGTCTTCTATACTTGCCGGAGCCAAACGAACCACATCCGAAGGATTATCTTCATGCGCCGATTCTGTCTTGCCCTGGGGCTCTGTCTCGCCCTCTCCACGGCTTTTGCCCAGACGACCCTACACGTCGCCAACTGGCTCCCCCCCGTCCATCCCATCGTCGCCGATATGGTGGTGCCCTGGGGCGAGGCGGTGGAGGAGGCCACCGGGGGGCGCGTGAAAGTCGAGATCATGCAGGCGTCTCTCGGCAAGCCCCCGGCCCATTTCGACATCGCCCGGGACGGCATCGCCGATGTCACCTTCGGTGTCCACGGCTACACCCCGGGGCGCTTCGTGCTCACCCAGATCGCCGAGTTGCCGTTCCTGGGCGCCAGCGCCGAGGCGTTGTCGGTGGCCTACTGGCGCACCCACGAGGCGATGCTGGCCGACGCCGACGAGCACGGCGGGGTGAAGCTTCTGGGGCTGTTCACCCACGGTCCCGGGCATATCTTCAACACCCAGCGGGACATCGACACGCTGGAGAACGCGGAGGGCCTGAAGATGCGTGTCGGCGGCGGCATCGTCAACGAGGTGGCGAAGCAACTGGGCGTGGTGCCCTTGCAGGCGCCCTCCACCCAGACTTATGAACTCCTCTCCAACGGGGTGGCCGACGGCATCCTGTTCCCCGCCGAGTCGGTACCGTTTTTCAAGCTGGACGAGGTGCTGACCCGGGGTACGCTGATTCCCGAGGGGCTCTACAACACCAGCTTTTTTCTGGTGATGAACCAGGGCACCTGGGGCGGTCTTGCCGCCGAGGACCAGGCCGCCATCATGGAAGTCTCGGGAGAGACCTTCGCCCGGTTGGCCGGCCGGGCCTGGGACGCCGCCGACGCCCGTGGCATGGCGGCCATGGAAGCCGCCGGCATGGAGATCCACACCGCCGATGATGCCCTGCTCGCGGCCATCCGCGAGGCGGTGGCGCCGGTGGAACAGACCTTCATCCAGCAGGCCGGCGAGCGCGGCGTGGACGGAGCGGTGGCGCTGGAGATGCTGCGCGCCGAGGTGGTCGGCTACCAGCCGTGAGGCGACGCCTGGAGATGGTGCTTGGCTGGTTGGCGGGGCTCGTGCTGCTGGCCATGATGGCGGTGACGGTGGTGGACGTGGTGGGGCGGTATTTTCTCAACCGGCCACTGCCGGGGGCTTTCGAGGTCACCGAACTGGGGCTGGTGCTGCTGATCTTCGCAGGCCTGCCGCTGGTGAGCGCCCGGGACGAGCATATCAACGTGCCGCTACTGGTGGAGCGGCTGGGGCCGGGGGCGCGGCGGGTGCAGCGAGAACTCACCCGCCTGCTGGGCGCGGCGCTGCTGGCGCTGGTGGCCTGGCGGCTGTGGGTGCGGGCCGGACAGTTGCTGGACTACGGGGATCGCACCACGTTTTTGCGGATTCCGCTGGCGCCGGTGGCCTTTGCCGCCGCCGTGGGCTGTGGATTGAGCGCGCTGCTGACCCTGCTGGCCCACCGATCCCATGACTGACTGGCTCCTGGGGCTCGGCGCGTTGCTGGCGCTGATCCTCGCGGGCGTGCCCATCGCCTGGGCCATGCTGGCGGTGGGACTCGGCGGCGTGGCGCTGATCCTGGGCTGGAATCCGGCGCTGGCCATGCTCTCGCAACTGGCCCTGGACACGGGGCTTTCCTACACCCTGTCGGTGGTGCCGCTGTTCATCTTGATGGGCAATCTGGTGAACCGGGCGGGGCTGTCGGACGATCTCTACCGGGCGAGCTATGCCTGGTTGGGACATTACCGGGGCGGGCTCGCGCTCTCTACCAGCGTCGCCTGCGCCGGTTTCAGTGCGGTGTGCGGCTCGAGTCTGGCCACCGCCGCCACCATGGCCCGGGTGGCGTTGCCGCCCATGCGCCGCTACGGCTACGCCGACAGTCTGGCCTGCGGGGTGGTGGCCGCGGGAGGGACGCTGGGGATATTGATCCCGCCCAGCGTGATATTGGTGCTCTACGGCATCATGACCCAGCAGTCCATCGGAAAATTATTCGTCGCCGGGATCATCCCGGGGATCCTCGGCATGCTCTGCTACATGGGTGCAGTCATGCTGCTCACCCGCTGGCGCCCGCATCTGGGGCCGCCGGGGGAGCGGCTGGTGCTGGCCGAGCGATTCCGGGCGCTGAACCGGGTGTGGGGGGTGCTGGGATTGTTCCTGCTGGTGATCGGCGGCATTTACCTTGGCGTGTTCACTGCCACCGAGGCCGCCGGCATCGGCGCCGCCGGGGCACTGGTGATCGCCTTGCTACGGCGAAGCCTCGGCTGGCGGGATCTGTATCTGGTGCTGGTGGATTCGGCGCGCACCACCGCCATGCTGTTCGCGGTGTTGATCGGGGCGCTGATGTTCTCGAATTTCGTGAATCTGGCCGGGCTGCCCGGGGATCTCAGCGGCTGGGTGCAGGGGCTGGCGCTGCCGCCGCTGGCGGTGGTGGCGATGATCCTGCTGATCTACGTGGTGCTGGGGGCGCTGCTGGAGAGCCTGTCCATGGTGTTGCTCACGGTGCCGATCTTCTTCCCGCTGGTGCAGGGCCTCGGGGTGGACCCCATCTGGTTCGGGATTCTGGTGGTGGTGGTCACCGAGGTGAGCTTGATCACGCCGCCGGTGGGACTGAACGTGTTCGTGCTGAAGTCGGTGTTGCCGGAGGTGGCGGTGGGTACGATTTACCGGGGGGTGGTGCCGTTCATCGTCGCGGATCTGGTGCGGATCGGGTTGTTGTTGCTGTTGCCGGGGCTGGTGACCTTCCTGCCGGGGCGTCTGTAAACCCTGCCGGGGGAGGGGAGTAGGATGATTCGCCCCGGCAGGCGCCGGGGCGTGAGGGGAACTACTGCTGGGTGGTGGCCACCGCCGGTCCGGTGGTGAGTTCCATGGCCACCCGTCCGCCGGAGTCTATCTCGATGTTGTCGGCGATCACCCGGTCGGTGCGGGTATCCATCAGCCGGTAGGTACCGGGCATCAGCGGATGATCCTCATCCAGCCAGAAGCCGTTCTCCATGCCGTAGAGTTCGCCGTCCACCGCGTGGCAAAGGTTGGCGGGCGGGGCCGGATGGACGGCTTCCCAGTTACCGTTCATCTCCACTTCCAGGGTCAGCCGGCAGGAAAAACCGGGATCCTCCAGGCGGTTCACCACGTGCAGGCTACCGGGACCGATCACCACCTCGCTGGCGCCGTTGGGCCGTACCGAGGCCATCACCCGCTGGCGGTTGTTGGCCTCCGGGGCGGTGAAGCTCAGCAGATCCGGGCCACCCAGTTGCTGTTCCACCATGAGATGGTAGATGCCGGGCTCCAGTACCACCTCTTCCATGCCCATGTCGATCAGACCCTGGCTGGAGTCGGACAGGGCCACCACCTGGCCGTTCTCGTTCTCGATACCGGTGATCACCAGCACCTGGTTCCAGCGATGGTCCTCGTCCAGGGTCTCGCCGTCGGCGCCGATGGCGGTGATCTCCAGGGTGCCCAGTTGCGGCGCCTCCGGGTCCACCGTTTCCAGTTCCACCTCGGGGGCGGGCTGGGGTTCGGTCTCGGCCACTTCCGGATCCAGATCCATGGGCGCGGGCTCCATTTCCACCGCCACCACCTCGGGGGCGGGCACCAGCAGGAGTTCGATCTCCTTGTCGACGATCTCCCGCAGGGTGCTGGCCAGCACCTGGCCGTCCCCGGCGGGATAGAAGTTACCGGCGGTGCTGTCGGGGATACAGGCCAGGGTGTTGGCGGTCTCGGGAGTCACGTCGAAACCCACCACGTCGATCCGCACCGGCGGATCCAGTTCGGCCATGGCCCGGGCCATGGCGCAGGGATCGCGGTCGCAGGTTTCCTTGCCGTCGGTCACCAGCACGATGATGTTGCGCTCGTCCAGCCCCTCCGGGAAATCCAGGGCGGCCTGTTCCAGGGCCAGCGCGGTGGGGGTCCAGCCCACCGGGTTCACCTCGTCGATCTCGGCGATCAGGCGGGATTTATCGATTCCCGGGATCGGCACCAGTAGCTCCGTGCTCTGGCAACTGAGTTCTTTCATGGCCTCGGTGTTATCACCCCGATGGCCGTAGACCCGGAAGCCCACGTTGAGATTGTCGTTGTCGGCGGGCAGGGAGTCGATCACCTCCCGCAGGGCCTGCTGGGCAGCCTCGATCTTGGTCATCTCGCCCACATCGCCCCACATGGAGCCGCTGGCGTCCAGAATCAGCTCGATGTTGGTGTCGGCGGCGCTCAGGCCGGGTAGCATCAGACCACCGGCGGCCAGCAGGGCGCCGTATAGATTCGCTCGCATCGCGTTCTCCTCGGAGATTACTGGGTGGGTGATGCGAGGGGGCTGCAAGGACCGATCCACGCCTGCAAACCGCGGTCTGAGGCCAGAGATGCTTGATTTTCGGGAACCGGCGGGCAGCTTTTACAATCGTCGGCGCCAGAGCTTTGCAATCTATACTTGACGACAGTCACGATTTTTCCACCAGATTTCCCGAGGAGGCGAACACATGGCGAGTGCCGCACCGGTGATGTCCCGGGTCACGCCCAACGAGGCCCTGCTGGATCAACTGCGCCAGTTGCTGGGCGATCGGTTGAGCACCAAGGCCGATATTCTGGAGTTGCACGGGCGGGACGAGTCCTACCATCCGGCCACGCCGCCGGATGCGGTGGCGTTTGCCACCAGCACCGGAGAGGTGGCCGAGATAGCCCGCCTCTGCCACCGCTTCGATACCCCCATCATCGCCTTCGGCACCGGCACCTCCCTG
>JGI12109J20283_10522454_pt1 | contig 11990 bp, 7 predicted proteins | sample ElkSlonscriptome_12_FD_20283 | JGI IMG/M metagenome (IMG submission 20283) | reverse complement strand
TGACGACACATACTCTGTTTACGCAGTTGGATGATCAATACCCGGCGACATTATCACCCAGCGTATTGAACACATTACTACGTCAGGAATTAAACTATACGGGCGTCGTATCGACTGATTGCCTGGAAATGAAAGCGATTGCCGATCACTACGGGCCGGGTGAATCCGCTATATTGGCCGCGCTAGCTGGTGTGGATACGATCATGTTCTCTCATACCAGGGCGTATCAAGAAGAGGCTTACGAGGCTGTTTTGAAAGCGGTTGAGTCCGGGCGTATATCAGAGGAACAGGTAATCGACCCGGCTGTTAAGCGTATTGCGGCGATGAAAGCCCGTTATGCGGTGCCCTATTCCAGTGATTTAAGTGTAATTCGTTCTCAAGCGCACCTGACGGTAGCGCAGACGGCAGCCCGTGCAGGCACGGTGTTACTGCGTGAAGATCCGTCAATTTTTCCGCTCACACGCCTTGCTTCGGATGCTCGCCCAGCACTCATTGAATTTCCTTCTTATTTGGATTCAGAAGTCATTGAGCAAACTGGACGCACTGGTTTTGCTAATCTACTCGCAGCAGAACTGCCTGAAATCTCTCATCTCTCCTTGCGATCTGAAAATCCAGATGATCCCCGCGTTGATGACGCTATCGCCTTAATGGATAGTGCCGATGTAACAATTTTGGTGACCCGTAGCTTACACTTGTATCAGGGTGAACAAGCTCTGGTAAAACGGCTCCGCCCTCATGCTAATAAGTTGATCCTGGTATGTCTACGCAACCCGTATGATGTTGATGTGATACCCGATGCAGATGTGATGGTGTGTACTCTGGGAGATTCTACGCCATCAATGATAGCAGCGGTTGATGCATTGCTGGGTAAATTTTCGCCATCGGGTCAATTGCCCATTCATGTGAATGTGGTTGCGTCTTGAACATTCAGCTTGGCATAGAACGCTTAGAGGCTCAGGGCTTTGCCCCCCTGAAGCACAAGCGTATCGGTTTGCTGACTAATGCGAGTGGTGTTAATCGGCATCTGCTGCCAACGTATACTATTTTACAGCACACATCAGCGGTCAATCTGGTGGGGTTATTGGCCCCTGAACATGGCATGTATAACGCACAACCTGCTGCTGAACAGGTGCAATCCGGCACGGACCCACTTACCGGGTTACCAGTTTACAGTCTGTATGGCGATAATTTGCGGCCAAGCCTTGAGATCATGCGACAATTTGATGTCATCGTCTGTGATATTCAGGACATTGGTATCCGTTACTATACTTATCTCTGGACCATCAGCCATCTGCTCGAAGCCGCTGCCGCAGCTCAGGTTACAATCATGATCTTAGATCGACCTAACCCATTGGGGGGTATCGCGGTCAGTGGGCCTTTGTTAGAGCCGGATCAAACATCATTGGTGGGGCGGTTCCCGGTACCCGTGTGTCATGGTATGAGCCTTGGTGAAATTCTTACTATGATTAACCAAACCTGGTTAGATCATCCTGCGGAGTTACAGGTGATCTTATGTGAGGGGTGGCAGCGTAGTCATACCTGGTTGGATACGGGATTGGCCTGGGTGCCACCGTCCCCAAACATGGCGCACTTATCAGCATTGTGGCAGTATGCAGGGGCATGCCTGATTGAGGGGACCAATTTATCCGAGGGTAGGGGGACCACCTTGCCATTTGAAGTTGTTGGTGCGCCGTGGTTAGATGCTGACCAATTATCGGCGCAACTTAATCACCTGGGTTTAGACGGGGTGTATTTCAGATCACATCAATTTCGGCCCACTGCCAGTAAATTTGCTGGTGAGCTTTGCCAGGGTGTTCAGGTCCACATTACTGATGACATACAATTTCAGCCGTTACGGGTTTGGCTCAGCCTGATTCAGCAGATATATACCGTGTACCCTGATGAGTTTGTGTGGTTGCCCCCGGTACGGCCAAACGGGTTAGTTCACTTTGATCGTCTGATTGGGTCTAAATCTGTACGCGAGGCCATTATCGCCGGCCATCCATTAGATGAGATCATGATGGGTTGGGCACAATCCACACAAGATTTTGCGCAGGCCCGGCAACTTTTTCTGTTCTATGATGTGTGAGAATGATTATGATCAGTTCTGAAGGACGGACCCCGATTAACGATCTACCGGCTGGTTGGCAAGCCAGCCTCAATGACATCATTACAGAATACATAGATGATGTGTTTCCGGCATGCACCATAGCGGTTATTCATAAAGGCCGCTGGTTGCTTAATGAAAGTTGGGGATTTGTGGACCCTGACACACGGCAAATATCTGTGACGCCAGCCACATTGTTTGATCTCGCATCTGTTTCCAAACTCTTTACGACAACGGCATTTCTCTCGTTGCTGAGTCAGAGTAGCTATCATTTAGATACGCCATTGGTAGAAGTTATTCCTGAGTTTGGTGCTGGTGGTCCACGCCCTATTCGTGGAGGGCAAGATCCACACTCCAAAGCGATGTTGCCGACGCCAGATGCTTATCAAGGGCTAGAAGTTGACCCAACGCTGGTTACATTTCGCCAGCTACTGACGCATACCTCCGGCATGGCACCGTGGCGACAGGTCTATCTCGCCGCTGGCCCATCCCCAGCACCACCTGGTCAGGTTGAGGGTTTGTCTCATCAGATGCGTTGGGCGAAGGGGTTCAAGGCAATTTGTGGGTATCCATTTATTGATCAACCGGGGCAGGCCGTGCATTATAGTGACCTGGGTTTGATGCTGCTAGGAGAGGCTGCGGTAAGGCTGCATGCTGGGGCGGAGAATTTGGCCGATGTAATTGCGTCGCTCATCACGCAACCATTGGGTTTATCGACAGTCATGTATAACCCAACTGACCACGGCTATTCCCTGGAACAAATTGTGCCAACTGAAGATGATCCTGATTGGCGAAAACGCCGTGTTTGGGGTGAGGTCCATGATGAGAATGCCTGCGGGATCGGTGGTATTGCAGGTCATGCCGGTTTATTTGCTACAGCGATGGACGTAGCGCGGTTTGGGCAAGGCTGGTTACAGTCTCCACAGACCACTTTTGAGATTCTACCCGACTTAGCACGACAAGCGGTTCAGGAACAGGTTGATGACCAGGGTACCCGCCGTGGTTTAGGGTGGAGTATCAAGGCGCGTCAAAATTCGGCGGCTGGTGACCTGTTTAACGAAAATGCATATGGACATCTGGGCTTCACAGGGACATCATTGTGGATTGATACGCAACGGTCACTTGTAGTCGCATGTTTGACTAATCGGGTATACCCTGGTCGAGAACGGGTCGGCATTCATGCGTTTCGGCGTGCCGTCCATGATGTGATTGTACGAGCGGTTGATGCACTCTAAACTGATGATACACCATGTAACTGATTTTCGGGGCAAGCTATGACGTACTTTATTGGAATTGATGGTGGCGGCAGTAATCTGAGGGTCGTCATCACAGATGCAGATCTCAATGTGATCTCGCAAGCATACCGCCTAACGGCTAACCCAAGCATTGTGGGGCGAAATAAGTCTGCGTTGATGATTCAATCAACTGTACGGGAAGCATTATCGCATACTAGCTTACAGCCCGCTGATATTACAGCGGTCGGGATTGGGGTTGCTGGTGCATCTGTAGATTATGCTAAAGGCTGGTTGATTGATACTGTTGCTTCCGCCTTGCCAACGACGTATGTTGTGCCCAGTAGCGATAATGAAATTGCACTGGTCGGTGCGCATGGACAGCGACGTGGTGTGTTGATCCTTGCAGGTACGGGTAGTGTTGCTTACGGGGTAAATCAGTATGGCAAGCAGGTGCAGGTCGGTGGTTGGGGGTATTTGATCGGTGATGAGGGGAGTGCTTACTGGATTGGTAGGCGTGCCTTGCAACTCATTACTCAATCGGTGGATGGGCGTATTGACCAGACTGAACTGACCAATGCTGTTTTGCGTGTGCTGAATCTAAAGACTGCACGCGATCTAATCTTGTGGCTATATGACCCTGCATTACCACGCACCCGTGATGTTGCATTGCTGGCACCGTTGGTTATCGAACTGGCTGATGCTGATGATCATCTGGCCCGCCGTATTGTTAATGAGGCTGCACACGAACTGTTTTTGATGGTGGAGGCCGTTATCGAACGTCTAGGGGTAGATGAACCGGAGATTGCATTTTCCGGCGGCCTGTTGGAACAACCGAACTTGCTTAGTACCACGTTGCAAAATAGCCTGGGTCTGCCGAAGTTCCCATGTCCTGTTTATTCGCCGGTTGTCGGCGCGGCGTTGCTGGCTCGTATGAAAATACAGGAGGAAGGATATGTTAACGGAGCAACCGAACCCTAATAGCACCAATATTGATCGTCTATCTACGTTAGAGATCCTTCAAGTTATCAATCAGGAAGATCAGCAGGTTGCCTTAGCTGTGGAACGTGCTTTACCTGCTGTTGCGTTGGCGGTTGATCTCCTTACTGAGCGATTGCGGCAGGGAGGGCGGTTAATCTATGTCGGTGCAGGTACGAGTGGCCGCCTGGGAGTACTGGATGCTGTAGAGTGTGTGCCGACGTTCGGCACACCGCCAGATCTGGTGGTGGGGATGATCGCCGGGGGTGAACAAGCGTTGACTAGAGCGGTTGAAGGTGCGGAAGATGATACACACACCGCCAGAGATGATATGGCGCAGCATAAGTTATCAGAGCGAGATACAGTTGTTGGCATTGCCGCCAGTGGGCGCACACCCTATGTATTAGGGGCAATGCACTATGCCACCGAGATTGGCTGTAAAACTGTTGGCATCGCCTGCAATGTGCCCTCAGCGTTGTTGGATGCCGTTGATGTGCCCATAGGTGTAGCCGTAGGTCCAGAGGTGATTACGGGGTCAACCCGGTTGAAAGCGGGCACTGCGCAGAAACTGGTGCTGAATATGCTCAGTACAGCGACGATGGTGAAATTAGGCAAGGTTTACGGCAACTTGATGGTTGATGTTCAGGTCACCAATGCCAAATTGCAGCAACGGGCTACAAACCTGGTGAGCCAACTGACAGGTCTGGACCCTGAAGTGGCTTTCGAGCTATTACAAGCAAGTGAAAACAACGTCAAAGTTGCTGCTATTATGCACCATCGCCAGGTGAATATGGAGATTGCACGGTCTTTGTTGGCTGATGCGCAGGGTAATCTCCGGGCCATCATTGGAGATCACTGATGACAGATATGCTAGTCAAGCTCTATGAATTGCCCCAGATTGATCTAAGTGCGGTACATCCAGTTGTGGTGCGGCGTGCCCTCGCACCCGAAAAACACGTCGTATTGGATTGGATCAGTAAGCATTTTAGTGCCTATTGGGTGAGTGAGGTTGATGTCGCATTCTCACAGAAACCACTGAGTTGTTTTATCGCTGTCGATGAAGGTCAATTGTGTGGGTTTGCATGTTACGATGTGACGGCCCGTGGATTTTTTGGCCCAACAGGGGTTGGTCAGAGTAAGCGTGGTTACGGCATTGGTAAGGTGCTGCTATTGGCCTGCCTTCATGATATGTTGGCACAGGGATATGGTTACGCCATTATTGGTGGTGTTGGCCCTGTGGAATTTTACCAGCGTGCAGTTAATGCCACAGTTATTGCCGGGTCTACTCCAGGTATCTATGCGGGTATGTTGTCCCCACAAGCTACAGACGATGATTAGTCTGTAGCTTCTACGTGTAGTGGCAGCGTAAATTGAAACTTCGATCCTTTACCCAATTCACTCTCTACCCAGATTTTACCCCCATGCAGGTTGACCAGCTCTTTGCAAATGGCTAATCCTAGACCCGTTCCTCGTTTGGCTTCCTCATCGTCATCAGCGACCTGTTGAAAGCGTTCAAAGATCGTTTCGAGCTTATCTTCGGGAATACCCTTACCGGTGTCGTGGACGCCAATCGTTGCAAACTGGTCATCCGCACGGGCGTAGAGTGTGACAGTGCCATTCTTGGTGAACTTGCTGGCATTCGTCAATAAGTTTAATACGACCTGATGAATGCGGGTTCTATCAAGCCATGTTTTGGGTAGATCATCACTGATGTCTATTTTGAATTTTACTTCGTCTTCCCAGGTCAGGCTTTCACCGATTTCATAGAGTGAATGGATATATTTGCTCAAGTCAACAGATTGCTTATATATAACCAGATGGCCCATTTCCAGTTTTGTGAGGTCAAAAAAGTCATCGGTTAATTTGATGATGTGCTCTGCTGATTGCAATGATTTGTTGATCCACTCAGCCTGTTCATCAGTAATAGGGCCAAATTCTTCTTCACCCATCAGAGATAATGCACCGACCAGCATCGTAAGCGGAGAGCGAATATCATGCGCGACATTACCCAGGAACATAGTCCGTATGCGGTTGGCTTCTACAATCTTTGTGAAGCTTTGTTCCATTTGGGATTTGGCCTGCTCTAGTTCTGCTGTGCGTGCCTGTACAAGCATCTCAAGATTATCGTTGAGAATGGCATTTTCAATGGCAACGGCAGCATGGTTAGCAAAAAAGGTGAGTGGCTTGGCATCACTTTGCTCAAAAATATTGGCGTTAGAACGGTTTTCTACATAGATAACGCCAATTGAAACGCCTCTGGAAATGAGGGGAACGCACATTACCGAGCGTAGTTGTAAGGTATGAACACTCTGGGCATTTTGGAATGAAGGGTCAACCATAGCATCGGTGACGATGAGGGGCTGCATCGTTTGCATGACCTTATCCAGCATGGAATGGCTGATTTGATTTTCTGGGCTTTCCAATTCATTACCATCCCGGTCTTGCTTAACCCGGAATTCAAGTGAGCCGTCCTCGTTTTGTAAGACCAGATAACCGCGTTCAGCATTGACGAGTTCAATAGCAATACCGATAGCATATTTAAGGAGTGGCCCCACTACACGTGTTTCCGCCATGCTTTTGCTAATTTCTAAGAGGTGCTCTAGGAAGTTTTCATTCATTGATTAATGACCTTAACGTCAGATGTAGTTATGGTAGCTAGCCTAATCAATCTCATTGTAGCGGTAAAATGTAAGGGCAATACATAAAGATATAATACAAAACAGTGACATAATGCCACTGTTTTGGGTGTTTATGAGGTCAGTTTGTGTGATGCTTAGTTCACATCTTTGCGGATGAAACCACGCTCAAGCAGGTAGTTGATGATTTCGTGCGCGTTATCTTCCGCAGTTTTTCCAACAGTGGAGAGCAGGATTTCGGGATTGGCTGGGGCCTCATAGGGGTCATCAATGCCAGTAAAGCCTTTGATTTCTCCACGTTGGGCCTTAGCGTACAACCCCTTGGTGTCACGGTCCGCGCAGACTTCCAGTGGTGTATCTACGAAGACCTCGATGAACTGATCTTCACCGACCATATTCCGCACATCGCTACGAGTGGCGCGGTATGGGCTGATAGCGGCGCAGATCGCAATTCCGCCATGTCGAACGACCTCGCTAGCGACGAAGCCAATACGCCGTACATTGGTATCACGGTCTTCCTTGCTGAAACCCAATCCCTTTGATAGATGGGTACGTACAATATCGCCATCTAGGATGGTAATCTGCCGGCCATATTCGAACAAGAATGTTGTCAGGATATTGGCAGTGGTGGATTTACCAGACCCGCTTAACCCGGTGAACCAGATGCAAGCACCCCGGCGATGTTGCGGTGGGTGCCGTTCTGCCAGGATTTTAGCAACTGGCGGACGGGTGAACCACTCCGGTAATGGGCGGCCCTTACCCAGGTAGTCTTCGCGGACTTGCGTGCCGGAGAGTTTAAGTGTCTTGGTGTTGTCATCAACTTTGGAGATTTCTTCGTAACGTGCTTCTTCTTCCAGGTAGACCATCATCTGGAAGGGGACCATCTTCACGCCGATCTCGTCCTGATATTGCGTCACCAGTTCCTGAGCATCATAGGGGCCGTAGATGGGGTTGCCCTGAGAGTCATTGCCGGGGCCGGCATGGTCTCGCCCTACAATGAGATGATTGGCACCATGATTACGGCGAATAATGGCATGCCAGAGGGCCTCGCGGGGGCCACCCATGCGCATCGCCAATGGCAGCAGCGATAGCAAAACACGGTCTGCATCGTAGTAATTTTCCGTCAAGGCTTTGTAGGTGCGAACCCGTGTAAAATGATCGACATCGCCAGGCTTGGTCATCCCGACGACTGGATGCAGCAATAGCACCCCATCGACGGCTTCGATAGCGCGTTTGGTCAGTTCTTCATGGACGCGGTGCATCGGGTTGCGTGTTTGGAAGGCAACCACGTTTTCATGACCGAATTTGGCTAGCATGGCGCGGGTTTGGGCTGGGGTCCGGCGTAGTTCCTGATAATCATAATGGGTGGGAAGTTGGATGACGCGCAATGGGCCGGCAATGTTGCGCTTACCCCAGCGATGCATCTCTGCGACGATGGGATGACGTGTATCTAACGTGCCGAAAGCCTTCTGTGCGACTTCATCCCGGTCCCATTCGTAGATTTCTTCGACTGTCATAATGGCAATGATTTCGCCACGGCGATCTTGTAATGTCACTTCCTGGCCGACCTCAACGGGGGCGTCATCGGAGACAGGCAGCGTAATCGGCATTGGGAACAGGGTGCCGTCACTCAAACGCATGTCATCGAGCACACCTTGCAGGTCTGCCTGGCCCATGAAACGATCCAGCGGTGAAAACGCACCGGTTGCTAATAGTTCCAGGTCACAGATGGCACGTTCAGAGAGTTTGATAGCTGGTAAATCAGCTGCATATGTGATCAGTTCATCACGTTCTTCAGCGGGTACCAGCAGGTTGACGAGTTCGCCACCATAGGGGTCGATCAATTTTACGGTATTTGCGGTCATATTTGGATGTTCCTATTTAAGCGGTGTTAGACAATTGTGTCTGTAGCAAGGCTTAGACGACTAAAGGGTATATCATTGAATGCCGGGTTGTTGTAGGGCGGATGACTACAGATGCAAGTTTTAGGGGAGATTATGTCGCCTGACATGCGACTCAGAGCATGCCAGGCGTGTTTTGCTTGTGGATTGTGGCCGTTACGGTGTGCGCAACATATAGCCAATGCCAGGGCGATTAAAAATATAGCGTTGGCTGTCTTTCCGTGGCTCTAGCTTTTTCCGTAGGCGGCTGATGTTGACCCAGAGATAATGCTTCTCGTTGCGGTATTCTGGCCCCCAAACCTTAGCAAGGAGTTGCTCGTGTTCAAGCACTTGATTGGCATTGATAGCCAGATAACGTAGCAAGTCGTATTCAATCCGGGTTAGCTCTAGTGGATTGCCATCCAGTAGAACTTCTCTTCGTGACAGGTTGATATACAGTCCACCGATTTTGATAGGCTCGCTCACGCGATCAGATAGTTGTGAGCGATTAAAGATCGTATCGATGCGTGCCATAATCTCCAAGTCGGTGATAGGTTGTTCAATATACTCATCGACCTCAAGTTCAAATGCTTTGAGTTTCCTTGTCAATGAGGAGGAGTCAGACAGCATAATCATAGGGACTGTCGTCCGTGTTCGGATCATCTGGCAGGTCTGTAAACTATCCCCATCGGGTAAATCTGCATCCAGGACGATCAGGTCAATGCGGATAGTGCTAATATCTTGCAGGAGTTCCTCACTGCTATTGCAAAGAAGCAGATCATACTTTGTGGTCGAAATCAGATCAACCATGCGGTCAGCAAGTTCGGATTGCCCTATGAGCATGGCGATGGTCTGTATATTGCGTGGCGCAGGCCGTGCCGGTGACGTGGTTTGCATGCCATCATTGAGATATTGCACAGGCTGTTCTGTCTCCAATATTTCAACATGTGTGACCGGCATAGTGATGTCAATCGTCAACCGTCCCTCATCATCATATTGGGTGATGACATCACCATCATTGTGTTTGATGAGCTGAGTGCCCATGTAGAAGTTGAAGTAGCCAACTAACTGATCATCGTCTACATGCTCGCCATCAAACGTAGGCATACTGGTGATTGAGAGTACAGGACGTTCTACTGTTATACGGATGATGCCCAGCCCGTTATGGCTATCAATGTCGATATCGACAGGTGATGTGCCATCAATGACAGTCGTCAGCAGGGTGCTGATTGCCTGCGTTGTTTGTAGCATATCCACCTGAACAGTAGGCACTTGCTTGCTGGGGTTAATGCGTAACCATGCGGTTGACTCTAATAGTTGTGGGGAGTCGCATGCATATTCGATCAGTTTATCCAGGGTGATCGCTTCATTATCTTGTTTGTCCTGCCCGCCTTCGATGCGGACTAATTCCAGGAAGTTATCCCATAGCGATCTATATTCGCGGATCTTGCTATCTAGTTTACGCACGAAATGGCTGGTTGTCTTGGGCGTTAAGCGGCTCTGACTATCCAGCATCTTTTGGATAATCGTCTCAACTTCTGTGTAGCTGGTAGGTGCTTGCTTAGCGAGAGTATTGATCAGTTGTGTGATTGTATTCTGGTGTGATACGGCCTGTGTACGAGGCCGTATAATCCCGGCCCATGTGATTGCTCCTGAAAGAGTCGTATCAATGGCTGCGATTTCGATGACAATGTCAATCTCATTATCAGCCGAGTTGATCGTCACGATAGGGTAGTAATCGTTCAGTGTATTAAGATTGTTTATTGCATCTGCTAACTGTTCGTGGACCTGTTCCGGGTTTTCGCTGCATGCTGCAAGTTGGTCAATGAGTGTGTGGCTCTGCTGGTTAAGCACGCGCGAACGAACGATACCCGTTAACTCGGTAAACTGTGGATTGCAAAAGGTTACCATGTCGTTTTCGTCAACGAAGAACGTGCCTTCAGAAATGCTTTGTAAGATGGCTTCCAGGCGGGTGCCTTCTTCGTGCATGAGGTGTGTGAAGGTCTTGCGTTCGATGGCTTGCCCGCCTGCAAACACCAGGTTTTCCAGTGCGCGTAGGTCGGTTTCATCAAGGAAGCGGTTGTCCTCGGTGCCGATCACCAATAGGCCAATTAACCGCGCAGAATCAACAATTGGGAAAATTGCGATACAGTCACTGCCCATTTGTTCGAACAGTTGATGTTCTAGCGTATCTTCAACGGCACTACGCCACATCAGAATGGGTTCCAGGCTGTGGTGCAGTTTTTCAAAGATTGTCTGTAGGTAGCCAATGCGTTGTAACGCATCGAATGCCTGCACGGTGTTGGGATGACCGTAAGCGTTCGCTTGTTCATCAAGGACATCGACCCAGACGAGTGCCTGCTTGACCTTATCTTGTCTTTCTGCCATATCATGCAGATGATTGATGATGTCCTCAGCCGTAGACATCTCAATCATATGTTGCCAGATCGGTAGCAGACGATTCTGGTTTGTCTCCGGTTGTGCCAGGCCAAAATCAGGTTTGATCTGCGAAAGCTGTTTTGCGAATATCTCGAACGTGGGTATATCGTCTTCGGAAAAGCGAGTATGGTGTTGTGCGAACAGCGCGACTGCACCCATTGTTGGGTCATCGCCCGGCACCGGGGTGATAATTACTGATCTCGGTTGCTCTAGTGTGGGGAGCGGTGTGTAGTAGGGATGCGCGACAATATCCGGGTAGTATTGGCTTTTGTTCATCTCTATGACCTGCATGAATGGGTCATACTCTTGCAGATATGTCGGTGCGTCTGTGAAATATGAAGCATCGTGCTGTAGGATACGCGTAACACCATCAGTCTCACGCGGGAAGATCGCCACAGCTTGTAACCCAAATAGATCAACCAGTGTTGCCATAATATCCACGATTGAATCCTGGGTTTGCATATATTGCAGCAATGTCGTTAACGTTTTTAGATGCTGGTGACGTTGGGTGATGGCGAACTTGCTCTGATGACGTTTAATTGCCCATTGGATGCGCCGTTCAACCTCCCGCTGGTTGAGGTCCGATGTCAGTACATCGTCAACGTTTAACTGCATCAATTGGTGATGGTTCAGGGTTGTTAGTTGTTCCAGCAGAACCAGTGTTGGTGTTGTTGGGAACATCTTCTGGATGTGATCAAGTTCATTTGCACTTGGCATG
>JGI12109J20283_10502128_pt1 | contig 11994 bp, 11 predicted proteins | sample ElkSlonscriptome_12_FD_20283 | JGI IMG/M metagenome (IMG submission 20283) | reverse complement strand
GCCTCTGCCGAACAAGTGGCGCGAAAGATCCTGAACGATATACGGGGTGAAGGGGATCAGGCCGTGGTGCGTCATGCCAAAAAACGAGACACTCCCACTTTGAGGGTCTCAACGCTGCGCATATCCCAAAAAGAGATTGAGGCCGCACGTAAAGAGGTTGATGAAGATTTTCTGAATCAAGCAAACGAGGCCGATCGCCGCATCTTTGCCTTTGCTAAGGCAGGATTGCCTAAGGATTGGGAGATGGAAGATTCACCCGGTGGACGCCTGGGTGAACAATTTCGTCCTTTGGACCGGGCCGGAGTCTACATTCCCGGTGGGACAGCTCCTTTGGCTTCGACATCGTTAATGACCGCGACACTGGCCCGGGCAGCCGGAGTTCCTGAAATCGTGGCGGTCACTCCCGCAGCTAAAGATGGAACGGTTAATCCTTATGTGCTCACCGCTTTGGATATCGCAGGGGCCACCGAAATCTATCGGGTAGGGGGCGTGCCTGCGATCGGTGCTTTGGCCTATGGAACCAGGACCATCAAAAAGGTTCAAAAGATCGTTGGCCCCGGAAATGCCTATGTCACCGCAGCCAAGAAACTGGTGTACGGAGAAGTTGCACTGGACAGTGTGGCCGGACCCAGCGAGGTGGCCATCTTTGCGGATGAAACCGCAAGCCCGGTTCATGTAGCTGCTGATTTATTGGCCCAGGCGGAACATGGAACCGGGTTGGAGAAAGCTCTGGTGGTTACGCCCTGCAAAGAACTCATTCAGGCCCTTGGGCCCGAATTGGTAAAACAGGCGAAAGCGCTAAGCCGATATGAGCGATTGCTTCCCATCATCAAAGAGGGCGTTCTTGCGGTGGAGGTGCCTGATTTGGAGCAAGGGATGGAACTCATCAATCGCTTCGCAGCGGAACACTTGGAATTATTAGTTGCGGCTCCACGGAAATGGGTGAAAGAAGTTCGGGCCGCAGGTGCAATTTTCCTGGGGCATTATACCCCCGAATCAGCAGGTGATTTTGCCACCGGACCCAGTCATGTACTTCCTACCGGTGGTGCGGCGGCGATGTTTTCCGGACTAACCGTGAATGATTTTATGCGCCGATCCAGTGTGATTCAATTGACCCGTAACGAACTGAAAGAGGTAATGCCCGTGATCGAAGCTTTTGGAAGAGTGGAAGGGCTGGATGGCCATGTGAATTCTGCACGAGTACGGTTTGGAGAGTAAGGTTGGCTATTCGTACCTCCATTCATGATCTCCATGCGTATGTGCCAGGCGAGCAGCCGAAGTCGGCAGATGTGCTCAAGCTGAACACCAATGAGAATCCCTATCCTCCGTCGCCAAAGGTTCTGGAAGCGTTAAGCGCTCTTTCATCTGATGATCTGCGCAAGTATCCGGATCCATCGGCACAGGAGCTGAGAGAGGTCTTAGCAGATGTTCATGACCTTTCTCCGGATAATTTTCTGGTGGTGAACGGCAGTGATGAAGGATTGGCCTTATGCACCCGCTGTTTCTGTGAACATGGGGGCAGGGTGGGGTACATGAAGCCCTCCTACTCCTTATATCCGGTGTTATCTGAAATCGCGGAACATCAAAAAATTGAATATCCCTTGTCCGAGGATTTCTCCTGGGCGGTTCCGGAGAAGGTGGATGTTGATTTATTCTTCTTAACCCGCCCCAATGCACCCACCAGCTTGAGTCTGCCTAAAGAGGATGTGTTTACACTTCTGGAACGATGTCCCGGAACCGTTTTAGTGGATGAAGCCTACGCAGCATTTGCTTCAGATAATGTGATGGATGCCGTGGGGAAGGTCGATAACCTATTGGTTTCCCGAACCTTTTCCAAAAGTCATAGTCTGGCTGGCGCTCGGGTGGGGTATCTTGCCGGGCCAGTGCGTTTGATAGAGGCCCTGCATAAAATCCGGGACAGCTATAATACGGATGCTGTAGCGCAAAAAATGGCCATCGCGTCATTAAAAGACTTTTCTTATACTGAAAAAGTTACGGCCACCATACGTTCGACCCGTGAGCAAACCTGGGAAAAATTATCAGCCTTGGGCTTCACGGTTCTTCCATCCGAAACGAACTTTCTCTTTGCCAAAGTTCCGGAGGGAAAGGAGGCCAGTACGATTTTTGATGAGTTAAAAGCTCGAAATATTTTTATTCGATATTTCCCCGGCCCTCTCACCGGCGAGTATATTCGGATTACCATGGGAACGGATTTGCAAATGGATCGATTCCTAACCGAAATGAAGGACCTGCTATGAAACCATTCCCTTGCCTGCTTTCGATCGTGTCATTTCTTTTTTTAAGCGTGCCAGTCTTAGGTCAACCTCCTCAAATGGAACGACCTTCTCCCTGGTCGGTGGGAGTGATCGTGTTGACCGATTCCCAACCGTATACAAATGCCGACGGTATTGTTCGGGTTTTCCCCAGCGTGGTCTATCGGGGCGAAAAACTCCAAGTGCTGGGGCCGCTGGTACGGTATAAATTTTATAAAAACGACTGGGTAACGTTGAATGCCAATGCAGCGGTTCAGTTTACTCCCTATGAAGAGGGCGATAGTGATATTTTAAACGGACTGGATGAGCCGGATCCTACTCTGATTGGAGGCGTATCTGCCAGAGTATCTTTGAGGCAACTCGATCTTCCCATGTTGTCGCTGACCTTTACTGCTGAGGGTGACCTATTGGGTGAGCATAATGGCCTGCAGGCCACCGCAGGCGCAGAGTATACGTTTGGAAAACCGTGGTTACCCCTTTCGGGTGGCTTGGGGGCCGGGGTGTTGGTACAGGATGACAACTGGACGGATTATTTTGTAGGAGTTCCTGTGAGCAAGCAAACGGAAGATCGGGCTGCGTATGACGCATCTTCTTCCGTAAATCCTTATCTCACGTTTCGTCTGATGTTCCGGTTTACCCCATCGTGGTCATTGATGGGAATAGCCCGACTTGAACTACTTGATCCTTCGTACACGGACAGCCCTTTAGTGTCGGACGATACCCGAACCACCACCTTTGTGGGTCTGAACTACACGTTCTAGTACCCAGGGCTGCATGACCAAAACCGTTCGTGGAGGAAGGAAGCAGTTCGTTCATTTTCAGGGTGACATCATTACTATGAAATTATTTTGGGCATACCGCATAAATTTCATAAGGCTCAGCTCCCGTCCCAGCTTTCTCATGGTGAGAGCAAGTGAGTTGAAGATCGAAAGATCTTTGTGAATTCAGTGAAAAAACAAAAATTTTGGATCTTGCGTTTGGTATATCAAACGTTAGATCGGTATAATGTCCAAGGCTCCTCCACATCCCAAAACGATCTCCCTAGCTGACCTTCGTTCCGGAGGGTGTGGGGTGATCAAGAATTTGGGAGAAGGTAAGTCGTCTTCTCGGTTACAATCTATGGGCATTTGTTTAGGGAGGAAGATTGAGGTGGTGAAAAAGGGGGACCCGCTGATCCTGAAAGTCTATGGTACCCGAATTGGGTTGTCCGGTCGCCTGGCTTCACAAATTCTGGTGGAGCAGTGCGAAGGTGCCAATCGGTGTTGGGAGGTAAACTCCAAAAATGGATAATCAGGAGGAAATGAAAGTCCGGATTGCCATGGCGGGTAATCCAAACTCGGGCAAAACGACGCTGTTTAATTCGCTGACCGGACTGCGAATGCAGACGGGAAATTACTCGGGCACCACGGTGACCCGAAAGAGTGGGGTGTGGTCGTTATCGGATCGAAAAGCGGAGTTGATCGACCTTCCGGGAATGTACAGTCTGGATTCTGCTACTGCAGAGGAGGCGGTGGCTACAGAAATTCTGTATGGGGAGCAAAAGGATCTCCCAAAACCGGATGTGGTGATTGCGGTGATGGATGCCACAAATCTGGAACGGAATTTATTTCTGTTCAGTCAGCTAACCGAATGCGACCTTCCCATGGTGGTGGTTCTGACCATGATGGACCGCGCACACCGGGAAGGTATTGACCTGGATCTCCCGGCAATGGAACAAGCGTTGGGCTGTAAGGTAATCCCGGTTCAGGTGGCAAAAAAAGCAGGATTGGAAGAGCTTCAACAGGCGGTGGAAGATATTTTCACCTTTGGGGCAGAGGAATATCCCCGTCCGCATCAACCCTCAGAAGATGTAAAATGCGGGGTGGGATGTCAGGGCTGTCCGTTCCATGGACGCTTTACCTGGAGCGAGCAAATCGTATCAGCCGTGGTCAAATCCCGTCACGCAACCCCGGGAAGATTCACTCAAACCCTGGACGAGTTGTTTACGCATCCGGTGTTGGGTGTGGTTGCCTTTCTCGGGGTGATGTTTTTGGTGTTTTATTCGATCTTTGCTTTGGCTACGGTGCCCATGGATTTAATCGAAGGCTTTTTTGGAACTTTGGGGGAATGGGTGTCGATCCGCGTTCCTGAAGGAGATGTTCAATCGTTTTTAATTCACGGGGTTATCGGTGGGGTGGGAGGTATGCTGGTCTTCCTGCCGCAAATTTGCCTGCTGTTTTTCCTGCTTTCGTTGTTGGATGATTCCGGATACCTTTCGCGTGCTGCCTTTGTGATGGATCGGGTGATGAAACGGGTGGGACTTCCGGGAACGGCCTTTGTTCCGCTACTTTCCGGTCACGCCTGTGCCATCCCCGCAATTATGTCGACCCGGGTGATTTCGGATGCCCGCGATCGTCTGGTCACAATTCTGGTGTTGCCTTTGACCAGTTGCTCCGCACGGATACCTGTGTATGTGCTGATGATTTCGCTGTTGTTTCCGGATCGGCCCGGTGCGGGAGCGGCGACCCTGGCGGGAGCCTATGGACTCGGGATTCTGGCCGCGTTGGGTGCCGCGTTTGTCTTAAAGAAAACCATTCTCCCCGGTGAGAGTCAGCCGCTCCTATTGGAGTTACCGGCCTATAAAACGCCGGGACTCCGCAACGCCCTGTTGCTGACCTATGAGAAGGGAATGATTTTTGTAAAGCAGGCCGGAACGGTGATTTTGCTTATTTCGATTGGGATCTGGCTCTTTTCCACGTATCCGAAAACCGATGTCCCCGCAGATACCCCATCGGCAATTGCGGAAAAGGTTCAGTTGGAAAATTCGATTGCGGGTCGGGTAGGGCAAGCGATTGAACCGGTGATTCGTCCGTTGGGATATGATTGGCAGATTGGAATAGGCATTCTTTCTTCCTTTGCCGCGCGGGAAGCAATTATCTCGGGTCTTTCGGTGGTGTATGGAATTGGGGCAGATGCGGCAGAAGATCCGGGATTGTTGATCGATAATTTACGGGCGGCTACGCGTGAGGATGGATCACCCGTGTTTACCACCGCGACCTGCATGAGCCTTCTAATCTTTTATGTGTTGGCCATGCAATGTTTGCCTACGCAAGCGGTGACCAAAGCGGAGACCGGGTCCTGGAAATGGGCGGGATTTCAGTTGTTGTATATGAGTGTGCTGGCCTATGTGGCAGCCTTGGTTGTGTATCAGGGACTGACCTTTATGGGAGTTGCCTGAAGGCTGGTTAATTAACTCCTTCAACGTTCGAAGTTCGACTTTTTTTCACCCCTCTTGTCTATTTTACACTGGTCTAGGCGTAATTCTCAGAGCAGGTTCAGTCTGTGCTTCTTCGTACGAAAATTTCGATGATCTTCCTGTTGATGTCTGCGTTTATCTTAACTGTAGGCACAGGGTATTATGTGTCGTCCCAGTTCCTGAGAACGGAATTTCGAACCATGGAGACCGTTTCTTTTCCTGCGGTGGACGCACTAGGTCAGGCCCGAGAACGTGCTCTTTCTTTGTGGGGAGAGCGGGAAAATGAGGAGCAAATCCAACGTTCATTTTTGGAATTGGAGGCTGCCTTAATCTCCTACGGGAATTTATCCGTTCATAGGGGAGCGAATCCGCTCGCTCTTCAGTTGCGAAGAACCATGTTGGAACTTCAGGAAACGTTTCAGGAGATGGAGTTATCCTCTTACCTTGAAACGGTCACCACCTTCAATAGATACGTATCGGAAGCGGTTGAACTGGAAAATTCAACTCTGGTGGAGCGTACCGGAGAGGCCAGTCTTCTGCTGAGTCGATTTTCCTATATAAGTCTACTCCTGCTTATGTTTGCGGTGTTGGTCTGTCTGATTCCGGGATGGTGGCTGACCGACCGCATCAGCACGGCTTTGGGAGAAACACAGAAGGTAGCCGAGGAAGTGGCACATGGTAATTTGGAGTTGCGATTACCCGAAGGGCGTAAAGATGAGCTGTCGAAGATGGCCCAGGCGTTCAACCGAATGGTGGATACCATCCGGGAAGCAGATGAGGAGATTACCCGGGAGGTCGAAGAGCGAATCCGTGCTGAGGAAAAAGCATCCATTGCCGCGAAGGCCAAGAGTGATTTTCTTGCACAAGTGAGTCATGAATTTCGTACACCCTTAAATGGTATCTTGGGGTATTCGCAACTTCTGTCTATGGACCCCGGCCTCTCTCCGGCCAATTTAGAGGTGGTCAAAAGTCTGGAGAAAAGCGGAGAAAGCCTCCTGGAACTGATCAATGATGTTTTAGACCTTAGCAAGATCGACGCAAATAAGATGAGTCTCCAGAAAACCAGATTTTATTTGGGCGATTTTTTAACCAGCTTGAAGCAAAGTGTGGAGGAGCAGGTTCGGCGAAAAGGTTTGGTGTTTGATCTTCATTTGGATGAAAACTTACCCGAGGATGTGCTGGCTGACCCGATACGGTTGCGTCAGGTGTTAGTGAATCTTTTGGGGAATTCCCTGAAATTTACCGATGTAGGTCACATTGGGCTTAGCTTAACTCCTGTAAAGGAAGGGATTCGCTTCGCGGTAAGCGATACGGGGATTGGTATTCCTGAGGATCAGCTGGATGTGATCCTTCAGCCTTTTCGCCAGGTGAATCAGCAGGGTCGGAAAAATCATGGAACAGGATTGGGACTATCGATTTCGAATAGGCTTCTGGAGATCATGGGAGCCCGGCTGGCGATTAAAAGTCAGGCTGGCGAAGGGTCAACGTTTTGGTTCGATTTGCCTCAGCCTGATTTGCATTCGAGAAGATTGGTGCAGTCGCCCGCAACCATAACCGGATATCGGGGAGGAACGCGAAAGATTTTGGTAGGGGAAGGGGGGGGTGAGATTACCGGTACTCTGTTGCCGCTTCTGCAACAAATCGGATTTGAAACCCTTCATGTAGAAGAGCCGGAGGCGTTTGTGACGAGTTGCGCCCTGTTTCAGCCTGATGCACTTGTCCTGGATCTCTATTTCGCAGGAAATGACGGTATCAAAATCATGAAAGAGGCCCAAACGTCACTTTATGAAAAGGGAGGGGGTGCTCTTCCTTGTGTCATTTTCTTTTCGGATCATCGCGCTGCAGATGACCGTGAGCGTTGTCTTCGTGCGGGTGGAAATGGGTATCTAGGCACTCCGCTCCGATTTAACGATTTATTGGCTCTGTTGAAAGAAGCCCTGGATCTGACCTGGAGAGAGGGAGGGGAAGAGGCCCTGAGCAAAAATTCTGATGAGCAGGTACTGGAAGAACCTGTGGAACATTTTCCTGGGGAAGATGAACTCTCCTCACTTTTAAGCCTTGTACGAACAGGCAATACCCGGCAGGTTCGTATTCATTTACGCGAGATTCTGCAAAAAAATCCCCAGACGGAATCCTTTGTAAATCGCATTCTTGCCTTGTCGAGCACCTACCGTATGAACGACATACAACGTGAACTTGAAGAACACCTTAACCTCTCCAACCCTGAATGACCATGAAGGTATCTGATAAGAACAAAAGTACCGGAACCATTTTATTGGTGGATGACAACCCGACCAATATTGATGTCCTCTACAATTTTTTGGCGGATGTTGGGTATGATGTGTTGGTAGCCGAAGACGGGATCACCGCGTTAGAACGGGTGACGTATACCCAACCTGATATTATCCTGTTGGATATCATGATGCCAAACATGGATGGATTTGAGGTGTGTCGGACGTTGAAAGCAGATCCGGAAACCAGTGAGATACCGATTCTTTTCATTACAGCCATGGGGTCGGTGGAAGATAAAGTCCGTGGGTTTGAAATGGGAGGGGTGGATTACATTACCAAACCATTTCAAAATCAGGAAATTCTTGCCCGCATTCAAAATCATATGGAGCTGCAAAGGATGCGAGCGGAGCTTGAATCCCGTAATGAGGATCTCAGGTCACAAAATGAAGCTCTGGATGCCTACGCGAGAACCGTCGCGCATGACTTAAAAAACCCCCTTAACCTGGTGCTCAATTTTGCAAAATTTATTGCAGAGGAAGGGAAATTGACCGGACAGTCCTCCGATGATTTGAGTCATGTTATCAATAGTGCTCAAACCATGAACCATATCATCCAGGATTTGCTGCTATTGGCTCAAGTGCGGGAATCAGATGTAATAACCGAAAACATCGAGATGGGCGATGTTGTACAGGGTGCTCTGCAGCGACTGAAGATGGAAGTAGAACAGCGAAAGGCAATTGTTGTATCTCCAGAAGAATGGCCCAGTGCCAAAGGGGTTGCGCCGTGGGTCCAGGCCGTCTGGGTAAATTACATCTCTAATGCGCTTAAATACGGAGGCAAGCCTCCTGAAGTTACTCTGTTCTGGGAAAACGTGGAGGATCAACCAGGCTTGATCCGCTATGGAGTGATTGATAATGGCCCGGGGCTGCAAACAACAACTCCTGAAAAACTTTTCGAGGAGTTTTCACGCAGCGGCCTTGAAAAAGAGGAGGGGCACGGGATCGGTCTTTCCATCTGCCGGCGTATCATCACCCGGCTTAATGGGGACGTCAGTGCCGAGAATATGCCTGACGGAGGAAGCCGTTTCAGCTTTATTCTGGAGAAGGGATAATCCCTGTTTTGATCAGCACGTCGTTAAGGGTGTCTCTGGTGAACGGTTTTTTTAAATAAAAGAACGGGCTCCCGTCTTTGTTTAATTCCCCTTCTGGTGGAAGATTGCCGCTGAAAAATACGATAGGCAAATCCGCACGTTGGGTGTGAAATTCAGATGCGAGGTCCTCCCCTGAACAATCGGGCAAGTGCAGGTCGACGAAGGCCAGCGATATCCTGTGGTTGTGATGACGGAACTCGTTACGCGCTGATTCTCCGGAATCTGCCTGAATGACTTCCAGACCTTTCCGGCGTAACAACTTATCACAAAGCCTTCGGATAGAGGCATCATCATCAATCAACAATACGGTTGCGCGAATAGACATGTTCTATTTTTTTGTGAAGTTGTGGTCGTTTGTCAAAGCCATGTTTAAGAAAGAAAGAAGCTTTAGCTGCACAGTTCCCAAGAAGAACTGGAGATATTCATCTTAACGTTACAGGTTGCGGCCAAGGGTTTGAGTCCCTCCGGACACGTCATCTCCTGTTCTGTTTTATCCCAGCTGCATACCACCCGAACTCCCTTTTCTGTGGAAGGCAGTGAGAAAAGGCAGGTCTGCTGCTCACGGGGTATTGCCTGAACGAGGTTCAGGATTAGAGCCAGGAGTGACCGTAAATCGGCATGTAAGACGCATGAGGGTTTCTCATCGTGTAGCGTAAAGGTGACTTTTCGATCAACAAGCCGATGGAAAAAGGGAAGGAGGTCCTGAATCAACTCGTGAAGATCAATATCTTGTGTTGAAAAGTCGCCGCTCCCAAAGACTTCAAGCCATTCCGTGAGTTGTAATGCTTTGTTCGAAGCGAGGGTCATATCCTCAATTCCCTGACCATCGATCTCTTCCTGGAAAAGCATAAGGTTTCCAAGGATTGTGGTTAGCTGATTCTTTAAATCATGCACCGCATCGCGCTGAAATTCGCCATAGGGGGAGGGAAGCAAAGCCGTAGACCCGCCTGAATTCCTGTCCGAGATTGAACGTGTGGATAGCTTCAGAAGTGCTTGCACTTCTTTGGGCCGAAGAGGTCGTTCCACTAGAGGAAATCCGGGGCTAATTTCCTCTCCCACGCACAGTACGGCTTTAAAGGCCGAATCCTGTGGAGGAGGAAATGTCGTGGTGTCCACCAGAAGAACGGGAGAAGGGTCGAACTGCTTGGCCATAGATGTAGCTTCTTCCAGTGAGCCTACGGGAATGCAGCTTAATTCTTCTAAGGTGACCTCGACTTCCCGTTCTAACCCGGGATCAATGGTAAGGAGCAGGAGGACCTGCATGGATCGCGGTCAGCTAAGGGCTGCTATTGCAGCATCGTAATCCGGTTCCTGCGCAATTTCAGGAACCAATTCCGTGTAAATGACCGTTCCTTCTGCATCCACGATGACCACGGCTCTGCAACAAAGACCTTTGAGCGGGCCATCTACAATCTTCACCCCGTAGTCGTCCATAAATTCAGGGGACCGGAAAACCGAAAGATTGACCAGATGATCCAAACCTTCACTTCCGCAAAATCGTCCCATGGCAAAAGGAAGGTCGCAGGAAATATTCGCAACCTTAACAGATTTTGCACCGGCTTCTTCATTGAACCGTCTGGCCGATGCTTGGCAGACGCTGGTATCCAAACTGGGTACAATGTTCAATACAACCGGAGAGCCAGAGAAGCTGGAAAGAGATACGTCTTCCAGATCTCCGGAACATAAGGTGAAATCAGGTGCGGGTTGTCCTACCGAGGGAAGATCTCCAGAAGTAGAAATTTGAGAGCCTTTGAACGTAATGGTTGCCATGAGAATCCTTTTTAGAGTTATAAGAAGGTTTACTATGGAAAAAGTTTTCAAAAATGCAATGGACGAAAGTGCCTAACCAACACTTTTGGGTTTTGACCTTCTGCTCTGTCCATCGTATCCTAAGGATAAGGAAATTATCATGAAACAAACTTGTATGCTCTTTTTAGTAACCGTTTGCCTGGCGTTGCCCGGTGGATCTATGGGATCCACGAAACCCTCGGAGCTTTCGCTGCTTCTCGTTCCCTCCTCACCCAGCATCATTCAGGTTGCCCGTGATATGTCGGATCTGGGACAGACTCTTATGATGAGCTACGATCTACGTGCATCGGCCACGGAACCATTTTTGCATATTTGGAATGGGGAGCGCTGGCTTCCGGTCCCGGTTGAAACCTTTTTAAACGGCAGCTTCTTAGCAGGTACGGCCTCACAGGTGATCGTGGTAGGTGAGGAAAATGAACAAACCGCCTTTCTGATTGAACGCTCATTAGCCTGGTGCCCCGAAGTGCTGCATATGAAAACCAGTAACGTCACGGAACTGATCAATCGACTGGGTAAAGTCTACGGGTTGGGTTCCAAGGATTGGGAATGGATCGCAGAACGGTATGCGCTCGATTTAGAAAATTTGAACCGCGATCTTCCGCAAAGCGATTGGTACGGAACTCATTCTCCTCGCGATGTTCCTGTTACAGATCCGCCATGGAGAAAAAGAAAGAACCCGCAGGATGCCCAACCCCCCAGTACGAGTTTGGCCCCTATACCTGACGAACGCTAATGTGTTTTCGTCGAACTTCTCATTTTTCGATGAAAGAGAAAGCGCTCATCTGGACAGGATGTCTGGCGATCTTGCTGTGCTTCGGATGTGTTCAGGCCCAAAGTAGGCCGGATCGGCCTAAGCCTGCAAAATTGATGATTTCTCGGGGCGTGAATGGGGTCAACATGCAGTGGAAAGGGGAGGTAGGAACCACCTACACCCTGTACTATAAAGACACGGTTGGTACGGATACTTCCTGGAAAATTGTCCCACGGTATCAACATATTCAGGGACGTGGGGAGCTGATTGAGTTCAGGGATACGGCTCCCACCGCCAAAAGCCGCCGATACCGCGTACACACGGTTGAAGTTTCTCCTTAGGGCTGGGAAAGAAGAATATTGACCGTACTACCCGGTTGGATGTTTACATTCTAAGGCATAATTGAATTGCGGATTCATACCTTGAAACCAAACCTCGTGCTTGCCACGGGGTGCGGAGAAGTTCCTTTCAGAAAATTGCCTGATCCATCCCACCCCTCCCGCCCCGCCGCCGTTTGGGTCCCGTTTGCGGGACCCAAACGGCG